>VOFJ01001592.1_pt1 | contig 35326 bp, 48 predicted proteins | sample 5384081 | NCBI WGS metagenome assembly VOFJ01 (sample SAMN12384729, study PRJNA508395) | human gut metagenome | isolation source: healthy gut I | host: Homo sapiens
CGGCCTGTTGGCCGACCGTTACGGTTCTCTTCCCAATACGTTCGGTTCCAAGTTGCCACAGGAAAACCTGAACGGCGACCGTACGAGGGGTATTGAATTTACATTGACTCATACCAACAAAATCGGTGATTTCCACTACAGTGTATCCGGTAACTTTAACCTGGCGCGTACCCAACGCCGTTATATAGAGAGCGGTCCTTACAAGAGCAGTATGGAAAGATGGAGAAACCAGGCATCCAACCGCTGGGGAGATTTTATCTGGGGGTATCAGACGGACGGACGTTTCCAGAACTTTGACGAGATTAATACATATCCGATTCAGAATGGGGATAACGGAAATTCCAAGGAACTTCCCGGTGACTACATCCTGAAAGACGTAAACGGTGACGGAGTGGTGAATGATCTGGACAAGACCCCTTTATTCTGGTCCGGCAGCCCGTTGATTCACTATGGTTTCAATGTGGAAGCGTCCTGGAAGAACTTCGACTTCTATGCTCTTTTTCAAGGTTCTGCCCTGTACACGGTGCAGTTTGACGAGGTATACGCAAAGATGCTCTGTTTCAAGGGTGGCAATACCCCCGAATACTTCTACGACCGTTGGCATCTGTCCGACCCGTATGACTCGAACAGTGAATGGATACCGGGAGAATGGCCGGCCATCCGTCTGGAGCAGGACATGGGATCGTTCTATACGAGGGATTCGCAGATATGGCGTAAGAACGCTTCTTATCTGAGACTGAAAACAATTGAGATCGGCTACACCTTCAGTCCCCGACTGATGCATAAACTGGGTATCGGTAGTTTAAGAATCTATGCGAACGGAAATAACCTGTTTACTATCTGTGACCCGTTTGTAAAGGCATTCGATCCGGAAAAGATTGAAGGAGACTATAGTGCCGGCTTGAATTATCCTCTGAATAAGAGCTTTAACTTTGGATTGACCTTGAACTTTTAAAGAAGATGATTATGAAAATATATAGTTGCTTATTATTGGGAGCTATGTTCCTGCTGGGCGGATGTAGCGATTTGCTTGATATCGATCCGAAGAATAAAATTCCGGCGGATGAATTGTTCTCTACTCCGGAAGGAGTACAGGCACATATGGCCAATTTGTACGGTCGTTTGCCTATCGAAGATTTTACCTATTCGCCGAATCGCGGCTTCAATGTGGGAGTCGGTACGGATGTGAATAATGCCGGTTTTATGGCTGCTCATTTCTGTGATGAGGCTATCCATCCGGAGTACAATGACTTTGGAGAAGAGTGGTTCGACTATTGGGAAGACGGTTATAAACTCATTCGTGATTTAAACAGTCTGTTGGTTACTATTCCTACATTGACCAGTATTACCGAACAGCAAAAGAATGAGATCAATGCGGAAACTCATTTCCTGAGAGCTTATACCTATTTTGCCTTAGCCAAAAGATACGGTGGGGTACCTATCATTAAAGAACCGCAGGAGTATAACGGTAATATCGAAGAACTGCGTGTCCCCAGAAATACGGAGAAAGATACTTGGGACTTTGTCTTGGAAGAATGTGACCAGGCAGTATCGCTTTTTGGAGATGCGAATGAAAATGATGTGCTGAGAGCGAACAAATGGGTAGCATTGGCCCTGAAGTCAAGGGCCGCTCTGTATGCCGCTTCCGTTGCCAAGTTTACTCATCAGCCTTATGTTTCTTTCTCAGGTCCGGCTGTTGACCAGAAGTTGGTAGGTATAGAAGTTATATCGGCCGATCATTATTATGATGAATGTATATCAGCCTCACAGGAAATCATGAATAGTGGTAAGTTCGGTCTTTACAAACCTTCTCCCGCTACTCCGGAAGAAGCGACAACCAACTATCAAAAGTTATTTGAACAACCTTTCCAATGTCTGGACGGATTGAAAGAGCCTATCTTCATGAAGGCCTATGCTGCAAATACCATTCTGGCACATAACTATGATGTCTGGTTCAGTCCCCGTCAGATGATCCTCGATCCGAATCTCTATCCCGGTCGTATGAATCCGACACTGGATTTTGTCGACTCTTTCGAAGATTATACGGATGACGGAACCGGAACACCCAAGCCGATCAGCACTCGTGTGGATGGAAATGAAAGTGATTATAATGGATTTAACCTATCCACTCGATACCTGTCTTTCCCGATAGATAAACCTTACCAGGCATTTGCCGGTCGTGATGCCCGTTTGAGTGCGATGGTGTTATTCCCGGGACAGAACTTGGAAGTACGAAGATCATTATCCAGGGTGGTCTGGTGAAAGCTGACGGTTCCTGTTATCATTACAGGACTCAGGCTTCGGAGAAGGGACAGGATGGTCTGATCTATTATACTTACGGAGCGGAGAAAAGCACGGAATATTCAGGATTCGATCCGACTTTGGGACATTATACCCGCAGCGGATTCCTGTTTAAGAAGTTCTTGCAGATAGAAAATCCGGTTGAGCAGGCATGGAGTAAAGGTACACAGCCTTGGATCGATTTCCGTTATGGGGAAATTCTTCTCAACTATGCAGAAGCCGTTATCGAAAAAGACAACCTCTACTTCTGCTGAAAAACAGGCTGCACAAGACGCTTTGAATGCGATCCGCAAAAGAGCGGCTCACAAAGATGACATTGCATTGACTCAGGCGAATGTTCGCAAAGAACGTTTTGTCGAGCTGGCATTTGAAAACAAGCGCAGATGGGATTTGTCGCGCTGGAGAACTTTCCATAAGGAATTTGAAAACCGGGTGAGAAAGGGACTTGTACCTTTCCTTGACCTGCGGACAAATCCTGCGCATTATGTATTTGTACGTGTCAATCCGTTGGGCATTGAATCAAAGACCTTTGATTATAGCTGGTATTATAAGAGTATTCCGGGTACGGGGGCTAATGGTCTGGTACAGAATCCTTAATTAGTATATTCTAAAATATAGATTAGATATGAAAAAGCTTCTATTTTTATTATGCGTTGTAGTAGCAGGCAGTATGTTTTACTCTTGTGAAAAAGATAATCTCGAAGGGCCGGATGCAATTTTTGCCGGCGAACTGAGAGACCGGAAGACCGGAGAACTCATTCAACAGGAGATATCGGACGGTTCCCGCGTTTATTTCATCGAACAGGGGTGGGGAGATAATCCTCCCTGTTCAGAATATGGTCGTTAAAAAAGACGGAACGTTTTATAACGGTATGATTTTCTCCGGTGACTATAAAATCATCCTGAATCGTGGGAACTACGTTCCTTTGGATACTCTGGATATGAAAATAAAGCCGGGAAAGAATTATCAGGTCTTCGAAGTGAATCCTTATCTGCGGATCATTGAACCGGAAATATCTGTGATCGGAAGAAAGGTAGTGGCGAAATTCAAACTGGAGCAGGTGACCAGTAACGAGGTCTATCGCATTTCGTTGTTTGCACACTCTCACATCGATGTATCTAACAAACTGAATATTGTCAACCGGACAGAAGAACTGAACCGTTCCATTACCGATGGTGAGGCTTTCGAACTGTCTATCAATCTGGACGATTATACTTCCACGCTGGTTCCGGGCAAGAGTTATTATTTCCGGATCGGCGCACAGTCTCACGGAAGCGAGACAAAGTACAATTATTCGGCATCTGTACAGTTGGATATTTAGCATAAAAACGGAAAAGCCATGAGAAAGTATTTACAGTTGGTATTCCTTGCGGTCTCTGTCTTTTGTTCAGAGATATTGTTGGCAGAATCTCGTGATCCGGTCCGGATACTGGATTTGAGAACGCTCAATGAACTTGATCTGAAAGAACAGGAGAAGGCGGAGCAACTATGGGACATTATGCATACGACAGCTACCTTGCAAGGCATTGTGAATCGGAATAGTCCGAGATTGTACATTCGCTATGTCAAGAACGGGCAGGGAGAGAATGTCGATGATTATTGGTGGAATAAATACCGTCAGGCAGGACAGTGGCTAGCGGGACGTGATACGGTAGCTTACACAGAACTGTCGGATGTAGTGACCGTTTTCAGAAAAGAAATACGCGGGGTGGTTGTTTATGACTCAAAAGTAGCATCTACCAGTAATATTGCTTCATCTGTGGCGGGAATCGAGAATCTGATAGCTGTGCGCTATGACATATCTCCCAATAGTCTCTATACCCGTTTGGTACTGCAAGGACCGAAGTTGGCTGTGAAATGCTGGCTGGTGAACAAAGATGGTTCTTCTCTTTTCACGGGCAAAGGAAAGATTGCCGGAACCGGTCAACCTTCGACAGGATCTCTGAAAATCGATCCCTATGTATGGTTTATAGAGAAATACCTGAAGAAAGGGTTATGCAATACGGAGTACGCCGCTTATTACATCGACCAGTTCTGGCGTACCGATCCTACCCGGACGGTAACGAACCATCACCAGTTGACCAATCATGACTTTTTTGTCAGCAAGAAAGCTTTTTTCTTTGACCTTTCTCCTTGGGGAGACGAGCCGGCAACGGATGATCCGACACAAAAAAAGAAGGACTGGACTTTGCAGATACTGAAAACTTTTCTGCAAGAAGCCTATAAGCAAAATAAAGGAGAGAAATTCTGCTATATCGGAGGTTTCCCGAGCTGGATTTATAAATATACGCAGCACGCCGGAGGAAAGCATGAAGATGTAGCTACCGAGTGGGAGTTTTCCCGTATTATCAGTGCTTATAATGCCTTTAAGGATGCCGATGCCATCGGACTGGGAGCATTGGCTAACTCCTCCTTCTGGCAACATTTTCCTCTTCAGGAAAAGTATCCCCAAAAGTGGGTGACACATCAGGAGTTGATGGACAGAGGCTATCTGAACAGTGACGGAACAATCAACTTCCAGGGACGGAACTTTATCCTCTTCTATGTAGGCGATTATGATTCCTCCTCCTGGATTGCTCAGACTACCCCTTCCCTGTGGGACGAACCTAGCCGGGGAGAAGTGCCTTTGATGTGGTCTGTCAGTCCTGTACTTGCAGAACGCGTTCCGATGGTGATGCATAATTATCGGGTGACGGCTACTCCGAATGATTATTTTGCCGCTGCCGACAATGGTGCCGGATATTTAATGCCGGGTATGTTGCAAGAGCCCCGGCCGGTGTCCGGATTGAAAAGCGGATTGAGTGCATGGGCAAAGCATTGCAGCAAATATTATCAGAAGTGGGGATTGACCATTACAGGATTTGTGATCGACGGCGAAGCCCCCGGACTGGATTCAGACGGATTGGACTGTTACGCATCGTTCAGTCCGAATGGAATAGTTCCGCAGAAGATGCCTTTGACATTGCTGCACAATGATATGCCGGTGATCCGGGCAGATTATGATATTGTAGATCATGATTACCGCAAGGCAACGGATGTGATTGTGGAAAGAGTAGAGAAACGTCCGGTTCCTTTCCATTGGTTCAGAGCCATATTGAAATCACCTTCCTGGTATAAAGGGATTTGTGATGAATTGAAACAGCGGCATACGAATATTGAATTGCTGGATGCACCGACATTTTTTGAACTCTATCGTATCTATCTGAAGCAACATCCGGATGCTGCTGCCGGAAAGATAACGATGAACTAACTAAATTAATGAACAGACATATTCATATAGAATGATGATGAACAGATTGAATATAAAAAGAACAGTCGGCTCCTGTTTGATGGCGATGGCGTTTTTTTCGTGTACCCATACGGATCAGACGCCCGCAAAAGACTTTGTCGATTATGTAAATCCATATATCGGCAATATCAGCCATCTGCTGGTGCCTACTTACCCAACCGTACATCTGCCGAACTCGATGCTTAGGGTCTATCCGGAAAGGGGAGACTATACATCGGACAGGGTAAACGGCCTTCCGGTGGTGGTGACCAGTCATAGGGGCAGCTCGGCTTTTAACCTGAGCCCGGTGCAGGGAGAGGTATCCCGACCGATTGTATCTTACTCCTATGATTTGGAGAATATTACCCCCTATAGTTATTCCGTATACCTGGATGAGGCTGATATACAGGTTGAGTATGCCCCTTCACATCAGGCTGGTATTTATCATATCAGTTTTGGGATGGAAGGTGATAATGCTCTGGTGGTGAATACGAAGAACGGAAAGCTGGTCGCTGAAGAAAAAGGAGTCAGTGGCTATCAGGTCATTGACAACACTCCTACCAAAATCTATCTGTATCTCGAAACCAGTCAGCTACCTTTACGTAAAGGGGTACTGGCAGATGGAAAAGTTGATATGGAAAGTAAGGAAGGCAGTGCCATCGCTTTGTATTATGGAAGCGAGAAGAACCTGAATCTACGTTACGGAATTTCTTTTTATCAGTGCCGAGCAGGCAAAGAAGAATCTGCAACGTGACATCACCACCTATGATGTAAAGGCGGTGGCGGATGCCGGACGCAGGATATGGAACGAGACATTGGGCAAGATTGTGATAGAAGGCGGTTCGGAAGACGAAAAAGAAATCTTCTACACTTCCCTTTATCGTACCTACGAACGCATGATCAATCTTTCGGAGGACGGGAAATATTACAGTGCTTTCGATGGCAAGATTCATGAAGATGGCGGAGTACCTTTTTATACAGATGACTGGATATGGGATACTTACCGGGCTACACATCCGTTGCGTATCTTGATAGAACCGCAGAAGGAACTCGATATGATTCGTTCATATATACGGATGGCAGAACAGTCGGACAGAAGATGGATGCCTACCTTCCCCGAGGTGACCGGAGACAGTCACCGGATGAATGGCAATCATGCAGTGGCAGTTATCTGGGATGCTTATTGCAAAGGATTGAAAGACTTTGATCTGGAGGCTGCTTATGAAGCCTGCAAAGGAGCGATCACAGAGAAAACATTGTTGCCTTGGCTGAGATGTCCGTTGACGGAGCTCGATGAGTTCTATCAGGAAAAAGGATTTTTCCCTGCACTGAACCCTGGCGAAGAAGAGACCTGTAAGGCTGTTCATTCGTTCGAGAGGCGGCAGGCGGTTGCGGTTATGTTGGGTAACTGTTACGATAATTGGTGTTTGGCACAGATAGCCAGAACATTAAACAAGACCGATGACTATAAGAAGTTTATGCGGATGTCTTATACGTACCGGAATGTTTATAATGCGGAAACGGGGTTCTTTCATCCCAGGAACAAGGACGGAAAGTTTATCGAACCGTTTGACTATCGATATTCGGGAGGACAGGGGGCACGTGGCTATTATGGTGAAAACAACGGTTGGATCTATCGTTGGGATGTGCAGCACAATCCGGCGGATTTGATTGCCTTGATGGGTGGACAGGCTTCATTTATCGAGAGATTGAATCAGACATTCAATGAACCGTTGGGACGGAGCAAGTTTGATTTCTATCATCAGTTGCCGGACCATACCGGTAATGTCGGCCAGTTCTCTATGGCAAATGAACCTTGTCTGCATATTCCTTATTTGTATAACTATGCCGGTCAGCCGTGGATGACACAAAAAAGGATTCGCGTTTTGCTGAACCAGTGGTTCCGTAATGACTTGATGGGCGTTCCCGGTGATGAAGACGGAGGTGGAATGACTGCATTTGTGGTATTCTCCATGATGGGCTTTTTATCCGGTAACTCCCGGTTCTCCAACTTATAATATCGGCAGTCCGGTATTCCAATCCGCAAAGATGGAGGTAGGTGACGGACATTATTTTGAGATCATAGCGGAGAATTATGCGCCGGACCATAAGTACATCCAGTCGGCTACCTTGAATGGAAAGCCGTGGAATAAGCCGTGGTTCAGCCATGCGGATATTCAAAACGGCGGACGTCTGGTTTTGCAGATGGGAGATAAGCCCAATAAGAAGTGGGGGATAGCTTCGGATGCCGTGCCGCCCTCTTCAGAGAGTTTGCCGGAATAAAGTCAGAATAATAATATTAAAATCTAAAATATAACACAATGAAAAAGATGATTGTACTCACCAGTCTATGGTCGTTTTTATTTATCTTTTCCTTTTCAATGTTCGGTTGCAGCGAGGATGACGATGAATTTTGGAACAACGGCCGAAAGAGGAAATGAAGTCCGTACTCCCCGTGTGGAGGAGATCAATGGAAAAGCAGTGGTCACCTGGATTGATCCTTATATTACGGATATCAAGGAGGTGCAGGTAAAGGATTTGCAGACTAATGAGCAACAGACGGTTGCCAAAGGAGTGCAGAGCGCGGAATTTGCGATTACGGACAATAGCCTGTTGTCTTACCGATATGAAATGAAAGTTGTCAGAACGACCGGAGAGGTGTCTGCCGGAGTGACTGCCCGTCTGGTGAAGAACTGGGCGCAAAAGCTGCATCCTTTGATGGATTATCATAGTGATGCGACTCCTCAAAGTGGTATGTTCTTTAAGAATCAGCCGGTGGCGAAAGTGAATGTATTCGATATTCGTGATGACGAAAATATATCGAAGCTGACCACTGCTGTCATGCAGGGAGTGATTAACCAGGAACAGGCACTGACTTATCTGATCTGGTTACAGCAGGATTTGACGCAGCTGGGATGATGCCGAAGTGCAGTATGAGATGCAGCCTTTGGCGAATACTTCCCGCAACAGAGGCTTTGCGGCATTATATAATATGTATAAAGACCGCTTCAACTGCCTGGTAGTCTGGGATGAGAATCAGCCTTGGTCATGGAGTATGGCACAGATGATTTCGTCACAGGAGAAAGGCATTCCGGTTACGGAATCCATGAGAAAGTTTATAGAGGATGAGCTGGGAATAGGAAATCTGGAAGTTAGGGATATACGTAACCAATGGTCATCAAAGGCAGAAGCTTATGGCTGGGCGATAGCGCACTATGCCGACAAATGCCATCCGAAACTAACTTTCTCCGGTGGATTGCGGAGTGATTATAAAGATAATCCGTGGAGAATGTACGATTACGTAGCTGCTTCTAAAGGCTTTGTCTTCTGGTTGGACGACTCTAATGGAGATGACAAACAGATCATGGATAATATCTTCAATAGCGGATCTTATCCGGTGGGTTCTTCGGTATTTTTTTTGGTTATGGAATGAATGCCAATGGCGACGAACTGAACAAGATTACCAACATCCATAATGCAGGATTTGTAGTGAGTGACTATTATGCGAATGGCAGTTATTGGTGCAGTTTCCCGAGCAAAGCCTTCCAGCAGCGTAAAGGGATAGCCGGAGAAGTGAAGCCGGGTAAGATATATGTCGCTATCAGTCTGAGTGACGGAGACAATATTCAGTTCGATGCAAATTCTCTTTATCAGATATTCAAGGAAGGAAAGCGCAGAGGCGAAGTTCCCGTAGGAGTGACTTTGGCGGCAGGCTTGCAGGAATTGAATCCGAAGCTACTTGAATTTTACTATAAGAATATGACTCGAACGATGAATTGACGGCAGGGCCTTCCGGTTTCCAGTTTATCTATGGTGATTATTATGCGCAGAGCGGTAAATATGCGGAATGGCTGGAAATGAACAAGAAGTGGCTATCCACTGCCGGTTTCCACACGGCGCATCTCTGGAATACAGACGAGCAGATGTATTTCGAACAATACATGAAGAGCAAGGCTGTCGATGCGATTATGGACGGATCTAACCGGACACATACCACAGGCTCATCTTACAAATTGGTAGATGGCGTGGTGCGTATTGATCAGGGGACTATGTGCCGCAATAATGGAGACGTATACCGTGATCTGATGTCTGTATCTCCCAGCCCGCGGCGTCCTTTATTCCGGCATGTCTATCTGTTGACCAACTATTACGGATTTGAAGGAAATAAAGTGGTAGTGTACGAGAGACTGATCAAGGAACTCGAACGGGTTGAACAGATTGTCCGGATACGTATGAATTTATGCTCCCCGATGGATTTGGCCGCTTCTATCAGGAAGTACATAGAAGAAGGCGGTATTTATTAAAGGAATTATAAACGAATCTAAAACAAATGAGATATGAAAAATAGATATAGTATCCGGTTACTGGTTATAGTCTTTCTTTCGGCTTTCGCTATGGGTATCTGCTACTCATGTTCGGATGATGACGGAGAAGGAGTGAAGGTATATGAGTATCGTGAACAGATAGGCAAGAAGATAAAAGTGTTGACCGACCTGCAGGCTGAATCCCAGTTCGGGCTTCGGGAAGGAATGTATCCTGAAACAAGCCGGGCGATTCTGGAAGATGCGATAGCCAAGCTGAAAGATTTCCTTCAGACGATAAAAGAAGCGGGAGTGGCGGAAGCTCGGATTCCCGAAGAGACAGCCAGACTGCTGAAAGAATCGGACGAAAAGATAGCCGAGTTTAAGGCGACTGTCCGGGCGGAAGACTTACTGGTTCCGGCAGAGCTGGAAGTAAGCGGAAAGAATGGCGGATATATTGACTTTGGCGCTCATCCGGAGTATTCCACATTCGGTGAAGTTGGCAAGCAGGCATTTACTGTTGAGTTTTGGGTAAAGCTGAAGGATGTAGAAGGCTTCTTCTATCTGATCTCTACCTTTACGGATGATGATACGAACAATCACGAACGCAAAGGCTGGTGCGTGAATAGCTACAACTATGGTGGCAACAACATGCGTATGACATACGGAATGGGCTTTAATGACCTGATGGAACCTGCCTTCGGATTTGCCACCGTTAATGAGTGGGTACACTTGGCTGTGGTGACGGATGAAACCGGAGTAGACGGCGAGATGAATGGAGGCAGACCTGTCATGACCAAAATGTATATGAACGGTGAACTGAAACTTTCGACCACCTCTCATCAGGATGCTTCCAAACCGTATGCTTCTAACGACAGCAATGTCCCGATGGTGGCATTTGGCGGCATGAGTGCTACAGGCAACCGTATCGGTGATAAAGGTGCTAACGGAAGTATGAAACATCTGCATATCTGGCGTACCGCCAAGACTCAGGATGAAATCCGCCGGTTGATGGAGCATCCGGAGAATGTGACGGGCGAAGAGGACGATTTGGTTTGCGGATGGACTTTCGCGAAGATGGCGCTTGACGACCAGGAAATTAAAGACTTGACCGGAAAGTATACGGCAAAGCTGGTCGGAGACTATAGGTGGATTGAATTAGAATGATACGAAACAGAAAATACAGGATAGATATGAAAAATAACTATTTATATAATTGGGTAGTGATAGTGTTTATGATGCTTCAGATGCTGGCATTTACTTCTTGTTCTGATGATGATGACAATAGCGGCTGGCCGACGGAAACGGACAAGACCGAAATCTTCATAGAGCGCTTCAGTACATTGGTGACTAACCTGACTGCGCTGCGGGATGGAGCTACATATGGCGAACTGAAAGATAACTATCCGGTATCCAGTAAAGCCATGCTGGATGATGAAATTGTTTATCTGGAGGAAACGATCGCTAAACTGAAAGAAGGAAACAAAAAGTTGGCTGACAGTGAAGCCGACCGCATTATCCGTGAAGCTAACCAGATAGAGAAGAACTTCAGAGCGACCAGACGTACCGAAGACTTTTTACCGGTTGCCGCTGAACTGTTGGTCAACGGAAAGAAATGGCGGATACATTGATTTTGGTGTTCATCCTGAGTATTCAGCTTTTGGCGAGCAGGGGCAACAAGCATTCACAGTCGAGTTCTGGGTGAAGCTGACAGATGTGGACGAATATCTCAATAGCTTTGTATTCTTGCTTTCCACCTTCACGGATGATGATACGAAAGATCACGAGCGTAAAGGATGGGCGGTAAACAGTCACTTCGGCAGATTACGTATGACGTATGGTATAGGCTATAGTGACTTGTTTGAACCGGGCTTCTCATTCAGCACACTAAATCAGTGGGTTCATGTGGCAGTTGTCACTAACGAGAACGGAGTGGACGGAGAAGTCAGAGACGGAATTCCGGTGATGACCAAGATTTACGTCAACGGTCAGTTGATGTTGTCGGAAAGAGGCCGGGATGACCGTTTGCCATATACTCCGAATGATAAGGAAGTGGCTATGGTTGCCTTTACCGGGCTTAGCGCAACTGCCAACCGTATCGGAGAAAAGAGCACCAATGGATGTATGCGTCATCTGCATATCTGGAAATCGGCGAAGACACAGGCCGAAATACAACATCTGATGGATACTCCGGAATCCGTGACTGGAAGCGAATCGGATCTGGTATGCGGATGGACATTGAATAAGACTGTTTCGGATAACAATAACATCAAAGATCTGACGGGCAAATTCTCAGCCAGGCTGATCGGAGATTTTCAATGGGTAGAGAATAGATAATTGTTTTACGAACCGGGTAGTTCCCAAGGCCGTCGGATAGCTGGCTTTGGGACTACTTTCTTAAACAAACGAACATGAGGAAAGAACTTGTTTTTGTTTTATTGGCATTATTTCTGTGTGCCGGCTGTAACGGTAACAAAAAGAAAATGAACGGTGAACACGATTTGGATGCGGCAAACATTACGTTGGATGACCATACGATCAGTTTTTATTATAATTGGTATGGAAATCCGTCAGTGGATGGAGAAATGAAGCACTGGATGCACCCGATAGCCCTTGCTCCGGGACATTCGGGAGATGTCGGTGCCATATCCGGACTTAATGATGACATCGCCTGTAATTTTTATCCGGAACTCGGAACGTACAGCAGCAATGATCCTGAAATCATCCGGAAACATATCCGGATGCATATAAAAGCGAATGTCGGCGTACTGTCTGTCACTTGGTGGGGAGAAAGCGATTATGGCAACCAAAGTGTGTCTCTCCTGCTGGAAGAGGCCGCAAAAGTAGGGGCAAAGGTGTGCTTTCATATAGAGCCTTTTAATGGACGCAGCCCGCAAACGGTAAGGGAGAATATTCAATATATAGTGGATACTTATGGTGATCACCCGGCTTTTTACCGTACGCACGGCAAACCTCTTTTCTTTATCTATGATTCTTATCTGATCAAACCTGCCGAGTGGGCGAAGTTGTTTGCTGCCGGGGGAGAGATAAGTGTGCGTAATACCAAGTACGACGGTCTTTTTATTGGTCTGACATTGAAGGAAAGCGAGTTGCCCGACATTGAGACAGCGTGCATGGATGGCTTTTACACTTACTTTGCCGCAACAGGTTTCACAAATGCTTCTACTCCGGCCAACTGGAAATCCATGCAGCAATGGGCAAAGGCACATAATAAATTGTTTATTCCGAGTGTCGGTCCGGGATATATTGATACCCGGATTCGTCCTTGAACGGAAGTACCACCCGAGACCGTGAGAATGGAAAATATTACGATGATATGTATAAAGCTGCCATAGAAAGCGGTGCTTCTTATATTTCGATTACGTCTTTCAATGAATGGCATGAAGGAACTCAGATAGAGCCGGCTGTCTCAAAGAAGTGCGATGCTTTTGAATATTTGGATTATAAACCATTGGCTGATGATTACTATTTGATAAGAACTGCCTATTGGGTAGATGAATTCCGGAAAGCAAGATCTGCTTCGGAAGATGTTCAATAATATGCTATATCTTGTCGGTTTTGCCCATTTGTAATTAAAATGTTCTATATTTGTGATACATAACTCAAATATAGAACATTATGGGTGAACTTTATGGCACATGTGCATTGCTTGCTGCAGTGTTGTTTTTTGTTCTGCTGCAAAAGTTTGAAAGCCGGTTCGGCAAGGTAGACAAAGAGCTTGGCGAGATAAAGAAACGAATGGACGACCTGCTCAAAGCTCAGGAGAAAATGGCTTCCGGCCCCTGTAAGGGCCAAAGAGGATGTAACGGCAGAGACTTTGGACAATACGGATATACTGCCTTATGTAACAGAAGAATTGCCCGATTCGACAGTGACAGCCTTGAAGGAAGAGAAAGCTGTCGAAGAAAAAGCTGTTGAAGGCATACAGCCCATTATGGCGGAAACTACACCGCAGAAATTAAATGCTTCCCTTGAAAAAGAATCTGCTGAGGCCACTTTGCAGGAAACTTCTCCAGAGGCTCCTCTCGAAATACCGTCTGTTTCCAAACGGAAGCAGGTTAATTATGAAAAGTTTATCGGTGAAAATCTTTTCGGTAAGATTGGTATTCTTGTATTCGTCATCGGAGTCGGCTTCTTTGTAAAATATGCCATTGATAAAGACTGGATTAACGAAACATTGCGTACCGTACTTGGTTTCCTGACCGGCTCCGCATTGCTGGTGGTTGCCGAACGCCTGCAAAAAAGAAGTACCGCACATTCAGTTCCTTGCTTGCGGGTGGCGCCTTTGCCGTTTTCTATCTCACAGTCGCCATTGCCTTTCATTTTTATCACCTTTTTCCTCAAACGGTTGCTTTTACTATTCTGATAGCTACAACGCTGTTCATGTCTATCCTGTCCATTCTGTATGACAGGCGCGAACTGGCTATCATCTCACTTGTCGGGGGATTTCTGGCACCTTTCCTTGTTAGCACCGGGAATGGTAACTACTTGGTACTGTTCACTTATATGAGTATCTTGAATCTTGGAATGTTCGGACTGTCCATCTATAAGAAATGGGGAGAACTTCCGGTGATTGCATTCTGTTTTTACTTATGTGGTAATGGGAATCTTCCTGTTGACAGGCTTTACTACAGGATCGACACATATTTCCGTCCATCTCTTCATCTTTGCGACGCTGTTTTATTTCATCTTCCTCCTGCCGATATTATCGATACTCCGGATAGAAGCCGTGAAAAAGAACAGGGGATTGCTGCTGGTCATCATAACCAACAATTTCATTTATCTGTTATTAGGAATCCTGTTCCTGCGTAATATGGGACTGCCGTTTAAATCGGAAGGATTACTGAGTTTATTGATCGCTATCATCAATTTAGTTTTAGTCATCTGGCTACGGATGAGCAAGAAAGATTATAAGTTCCTCATTTATGCGATGTTGGGACTGGTACTGACATTTGTCTCCATCACTATACCTATTCAGTTGGATGGAAATTATATCACGCTGTTCTGGGCAGCGGAAATGGTGCTGCTGTTATGGCTTTACGTAAAATCGAAGATTGGAGTATACGAACGTGCAACACAGGTATTGATGGGACTGACCCTTGTTTCATATCTGATGGATATATATAATGTACTGATGACCTCTTCCTCCTCCGAAACCATTTTCCTGAACAGTTCTTTTGCTACTTCCCTGTTTGTCGGTCTGGCCACCGGAGCATTCGCTTTACTGATGGGGCGTTACCGTTCTCTCTTTACCGAAGCCCGTTATCTGAGATACACTCCCTGGAATTCGATCATGCTTCTTGCTGCTGCCGCCATCCTCTATTATACATTTATGGCAGAGTTTGCCTTGCACTTGGCAGGAGCTACAAGAAGCGGAATGATGCTGGCGTTTACTTCTGCTGCCATCTTTATCCTTAGCTATACTTTCAAAAAGCGCTTCCCGATAAAACAATACACAATCCCTTATCTGGCAGCTATGGGAATGAACGTGCTGATCTATGTGATCAATATATGGGGAGACCAGTGGGTATACACGAGCCTGACTCCTGCTTTGCTCCGATGGTTTGCGGCAGCGTTTGTTATAGCTAATCTGTACTACGTTGCCCGTCAATACTATACATTAATAGGATTGAAAACTCCTTTCACCGTTTATCTGAATGTCTTGGCGCTCTTCCTTTGGCTGACGATGGCACGTTCTTTCCTCCTGCAAGCAGGAGTAGAAGATTTCGATGCCGGCTTCTCCGTTTCACTGAGTATCGCAGGATTTATTCAAATGGCACTGGGTATGCGTCTGCATCAGAAAGTACTGCGAATCATCAGTCTTTCAACTTTTGGAATCGTCCTGTTGAAGCTGATTCTGAAAGACTTATGGGCAATGCCTACTATCGGTAAGATCATTGTATTTATCATTTTAGGATTGATCCTGCTGATCCTCTCATTCCTTTATCAGAAACTAAAAGACGTACTCTTTAAAAATGATGAAGATGAAACTGATTGAGCAGACTATATAATAAAGTAAAAGGCTGCCTGTTCGAAAGTGGACGGCAGCCTTTACTTTATTATATTCGTCTTTATTATCTTTATTCCTGTGAAGCCGCGAAGCGTTTCACCTGCTCTTCAATCAGTTCTTTGTCATCGAAATAGTTGATCTTCATAGCCTTCTTCACATCCGCCAATGTTTCGGCAGCGGCAGCTCTGGCTACTTCGCATCCTTTTTGTAGCATCTCGTAAACGGCAGGAATATCCTTGCTGAACTCTTTACGACGATTGCGGATCGGTTCCAGTGTTTCCTGCATGATAGCGTTCAGGAAGCGTTTTACCTTCACATCACCCAGTCCACCGCGTTGATAATGCGCTTTCAGTTCGTTCAGATTCGGATATTCGGGCAGATAAAGGCCGAAGTGTTCCGGACGGCAAAAGGCATCCAGGTAAGTGAATACGGTATTACCTTCAATCTTGCCCGGGTCCTGTACGCGGAGGTGTCCCGGATCGGTATACATACTCATGATTTTCTTCTGAATTTCTTCCGGTTCTTCCGACAGGTAGATACAGTTGCCGAGGCTCTTGCTCATCTTGGCTTTGCCGTCCGTTCCCGGCAGGCGCAGGCAGGCTGCATTGTCGGGCAACAGGATTTCCGGTTCCACGAGGGTTTCACCATAGATATAGTTGAAACGGCGTACGATTTCACGAGCCTGTTCGAGCATCGGTTCCTGGTCTTCACCGACGGGGACGGTGGTTGCCCGGAAGGCAGTAATGTCCGCAGCCTGACTGATAGGATAAGTGAAGAACCCTACCGGGATGCTGGTTTCAAAATTACGCATCTGGATTTCGGTTTTCACTGTCGGGTTACGTTGTAAGCGGGATACGCTTACGAGGTCCATATAGTAGAAACTAAGTTCGCAAAGTTCCGGAATCTGTGACTGGATGAAGATGGTAGCCTTGGACGGGTCTATTCCACATGCCAGATAGTCAAGAGCAACCTCAATTACATTTTGACGTACCTTCTCCGGATTATCTATATTGTCCGTCAACGCTTGTGAATCGGCAATAAAGATAAACATCTTACTATAATCACCTGCATCCTGCAGGTCAACTCTGCGCTTCAATGAACCTACATAGTGTCCGATATGAAGTCTCCCGGTAGGGCGGTCACCGGTGAGTATGATTTTTTCTTTTCCCATTGTTGTTACCTTATTATAATAGATTTAGCGACAAAGATAAGGATAAAAAATGAAAGATGCGTCAAAATGGAGCTACTTCGTTACTAATGCTTACTATTGCTGGCTTTTGGTATCAGATGGCAGGGGGACGGTGCCTGTTTTCACAGTAACAAAGCAAATAAAAGAGAATATTCTTCTTCAAATTCTTTGTAGTTTTAGAAATATGTCGTTACTTTGCACAAATTTTGAAATCGACAATGAATCAACAAGAAATAAGAAGTAAGTATTATCTACATTCGGATGTTTTCCACCCGGAATCAACAACCTTCTTCTTTTTTTTCTCCAAAAACGATATTTTAGTTCTTTGGTAATGCGTTAATCCTTTTACGAGGGTAACGCATTTTTTTTTTTAATTGGCAAAACTTAGAAATAACAACTTACTATAACAACAAAAGAAATGGAAAAGGAAATCAAGAAAGTTCTCGTTTTGGGTTCTGGAGCACTCAAAATCGGACAAGCCGGAGAATTTGACTACTCAGGCTCACAAGCACTGAAAGCTTTGAAAGAAGAAGGTATCAGTTCGGTATTGGTATAACCCGAACATCGCAACCATTCAGACTTCTGAAGGCATTGCCGATAAAGTGTATTTCCTTCCCGTAACTACTTATTTCGTAGAAGAGATTATCAAGAAAGAACGTCCCGACGGCATCCTGCTGGCATTTGGCGGACAGACTGCATTGAACTGCGGCGCCGAACTGTACACACAAGGTATTCTTGATAAATATGGAGTGAAAGTACTCGGTACATCGGTAGAAGCTATCATGTACACGGAAGACCGTGACCTGTTCGTGAAGAAACTGGATGAAATCAATATGAAGACTCCGGTAAGTCAGGCGGTAGAAAGCATGGAGGATGCCATTGCTGCTGCCCGCAAGATCGGTTATCCGGTAATGGTACGTTCGGCTTATGCATTGGGAGGTCTGGGTAGCGGTATCTGCGCTAACGAAGAAGAATTCCTGAAACTGGCCGAAAGCTCTTTCGCCTTCTCCAAGCAGATCCTGGTAGAAGAATCTCTGAAAGGCTGGAAAGAAATCGAGTTCGAAGTGATCCGCGACGCGAACGACCACTGCTTCACTGTAGCCAGCATGGAAAACTTCGACCCGCTGGGTATCCACACCGGTGAATCTATCGTTGTAGCTCCGACCTGCTCATTGGACGACAAAGAACTGAAACTGTTGCAGGAACTGTCTACGAAATGTATCCGCCACCTGGGCATCGTGGGCGAATGTAACATCCAGTATGCGTTCAACGCCGAGACAAATGATTATCGTGTCATCGAGGTGAATGCCCGTCTGTCCCGTTCTTCGCGCTGGCTTCCAAGGCTACCGGTTATCCGCTGGCATTCGTGGCTGCTAAGATTGCGTTGGGCTACACGCTCGACCAAATCGGTGAGATGGGTACTCCCAATTCGGCCTATGTTGCTCCGCAACTCGACTACTATATCTGTAAGATTCCTCGTTGGGACTTGACGAAATTGCCGGTGTTTCCCGCGAAATCGGTTCAAGCATGAAGTCGGTAGGTGAAATCATGTCTATCGGTCGCTCTTTCGAGGAAATCATCCAAAAAGGTCTTCGTATGATCGGACAAGGCATGCACGGCTTTGTAGGAAATGATGAACTGCATTTTGACGACCTTGATAAAGAACTTTCACGTCCGACAGACTTGCGTGTGTTCTCTATCGCACAAGCTTTGGAAGAAGGATATTCCATCGACCGCATTCACGAACTGACTAAGATCGATCCTTGGTTCCTCGGCAAGCTGAAGAACATCGTTGACTACAAGGCAAAACTGTCTACATATAATAAGGTGGAAGATATTCCGGCTGACGTGATGCGCGAAGCTAAAATCCTTGGTTTCTCTGACTTCCAGATTGCCCGCTTCGTACTGAACCCGACTGGCAACATGGAGAAAGAAAACTTGGCTGTACGTGCTCACCGTAAAGCTATGGGGATTCTTCCGGCAGTAAAACGTATCAATACGATTGCTTCCGAACATCCGGAACTGACGAACTACCTGTATATGACGTATGCGGTAGAAGGTTACGATGTGAACTATTATAAGAATGAGAAATCAGTAGTCGTACTGGGTTCGGGCGCTTACCGTATCGGTAGCTCGGTTGAATTTGACTGGTGCTCGGTGAATGCGGTTCAGACTGCCCGCAAACTGGGTTACAAGTCTATCATGATTAACTATAACCCCGAAACCGTTTCTACGGACTACGACATGTGCGACCGTCTGTACTTCGACGAACTCTCTTTCGAACGTGTACTTGACGTGATCGACCTTGAACAACCGCGCGGTGTGATCGTATCCGTAGGCGGACAGATTCCGAACAATCTGGCTATGAAGTTGTATCGCGAGTCAGTTCCTGTACTGGGTACTCCTCCGGTTTCCATCGACCGTGCCGAAAACCGTAACAAGTTCTCGGCAATGCTCGACCAGCTGGCATCGACCAACCGGCTTGGCTGGAACTCACCAGCCTTGAAGAAGTGAAGGGATTTGTAGAAAAAGTAGGTTATCCGGTATTGGTTCGTCCTTCTTACGTACTCTCGGGTGCGGCTATGAACGTTTGCTACGATGACGAAGAGCTGGAAAACTTCCTGAAGATGGCTGCCGAAGTATCTAAAGAATATCCGGTAGTTGTTTCTCAGTTCCTCGAAAATACAAAGGAAATCGAGTTCGACGCTGTTGCCCAAAACGGTGAAGTGGTGGAATACGCCATCTCCGAGCACGTAGAGTTTGCCGGTGTACACTCCGGTGACGCTACGCTGGTATTCCCGGCACAGAAGATTTACTTTGCAACGGCACGCCGCATCAAGAAAATCAGCCGCCAGATTGCGAAGGAACTCAATATTTCCGGTCCGTTCAACATCCAGTTCCTTGCACGCAACAACGAGGTGAAGGTAATCGAGTGTAACCTGCGTGCTTCCCGTAGCTTCCCGTTCGTATCTAAGGTGCTGAAACGCAACTTTATCGAAACAGCTACCCGCATCATGCTGGATGCTCCGTACAGCCAGCCGGACAAGACTGCGTTCGACATCGATTGGATCGGTGTGAAAGCTTCTCAGTTCTCTTTCTCCCGTCTTCACAAGGCTGACCCTGTTTTGGGCGTGGATATGTCTTCTACCGGTGAAGTAGGTTGTATCGGCGACGATTTCTCTGAAGCATTGCTGAACGCAATGATCGCTACAGGATTCAAGATTCCGGAAAAGGCGGTGATGTTCTCTTCCGGTGCTATGAAGTCTAAAGTAGATTTGCTGGATGCAAGCCGTATGTTGTTTGCCAAGGATATCAGATTTATGCTACTGCCGGAACGGCTGCATTCCTGAACGCTCACGGTGTAGATACGACTCCGGTTTACTGGCCAGATGAACGCCCGGATGCTGAAAACAACGTGATGACGATGATTGCTGACCATGCCTTCGACCTGATTGTCAACATTCCGAAGAATCATAGCAAACGTGAGTTGACGAATGGTTACCGTATCCGTCGTGGTGCCATCGACCACAACATTCCGTTGATCACCAATGCCCGCCTGGCAAGTGCTTTCATCGAAGCATTCTGTGAACTGAAGCTGGATGATATCCAGATTAAGAGCTGGCAGGAGTATAAATAAGAACTATTATAATTTAATAAGTGCCCGCTATTGACAGCCTGTTAATAGCGGGTTTTCTTTGTTTTATTTTTTATCTTTGCTACTTCGTAATTAGTAACTTGTAATTAGTAGTTGAAATATGCTTGTGCTTTTATCTTGTGCCAAGACAATGAGTGATGTTTCAAAGGTGAAGGTTCCTTTGACTACGGTTCCCCGTTTTCAAAAAGGAAGCCAAATCCTCTGAGATAGCTTTGCAGATGTCGCAGTTTGCTGTCGGCGATCTGGAACGTTTGTTGCGTGTGAATGCTAAAATAGCAGTAGAGAATTATAAGCGTTATCAGGCTTTCCATGCGGAAGAAACTCCGGAATTGTCGGCTTTGTTCTCTTATACGGAATCGTGTTCAAGCGGTTGAATCCGAAAGACTTCTCTGCCTCAGAACTCGAATATGCACAGGAACATTTGCGACTGACATCTTTTTGTTACGGTTTGTTGCGTCCGCTGGATGTGATTCGCCCCTATCGTCTCGAAGGAGATGTGGTATTGCCGGAGTTGGGTAATCAGACGATGTTTTCTTACTGGCGGTCGCGCCTGACGGATACGTTTATACAAGACATCAAACAGGCGGGAGGTATTTTATGCAATCTGGCCAATGACGAAATGAAAAGTTTGTTTGACTGGAAACGGGTGGAGAAAGAAGTGCATGTCGTGACTCCTGAATTTCATGTGTGGAAGAACGGGAAACTGGCTACGGTGGTAATATATACCAAGATGTCTCGTGGTGAAATGACGCGTTTTATCTTGAAAAATAGAATAGAGAATCCGGAAGATTTGAAAGAATTTTCGTGGGAAGGCTTCGAGTTTGATGAGGCTCTTTCGGATGAGAGGCGGTTTGTATTTGTTAATGGTCAGGGAGGATAAAGAGTATGACGGAAGTTGAAAAGATGCGTAACGGCCTGTTGGCAGATATGTCTTCGCCGGAGTTGCAGGTGCGTTTTGAGCATGCCAAGAAATTGTTGGCTCGCATGCGGGGAATGAGTACGTATGATGAAGGGTACAGGAAATTACTGGAAGAACTGGTGCCGAGGATTCCTGAAACTTCGGTTATTTGTCCGCCTTTCTATTGCGATCATGGGGACGGAATCAAGTTAGGCGAGCATGTGTTTGTCAATGCTAACTGCACATTTCTGGACGGCGGATATATCACGATTGGTGCTCATACGCTTATCGGTGCCTTGTGTGCAGATTTACACACCGCATCATCCGATGGATTATTTGGAAAGAAGAGGCTCGGAAAGGAATACGCTTATCCGGTGGCGGTTGGTGAGGACTGCTGGATTGGTGGCGGAGCTATTATATGTCCCGGTGTGACGATTGGTGATCGTTGTGTGATAGGAGCGGGTAGTGTGGTGACGAAAGATATTCCTGATGATAGTATCGCAGTCGGGAATCCGGCGCGTGTAATCCGGAAAAAGGGACTGAAAAAAATAATTATAGTTTGTGGGCTGATAATCAGTAACTTAACGGAGTTGTATATAAAAAAAAAGTTTGAAAAATAATTCGATAAATGTTTGCAGATTTCAAAAAAATGCCGTACCTTTGCATCGCTTTTGAAACGGAAGTGTACGGGCGTTTAGCTCAGCTGGTTCAGAGCATCTGCCTTACAAGCAGAGGGTCGGCGGTTCGAATCCGTCAACGCCCACACAAAAACGAAACACTTCCGGTTCATTAACAAGGGCGTTTAGCTCAGCTGGTTCAGAGCATCTGCCTTACAAGCAGAGGGTCGGCGGTTCGAATCCGTCAACGCCCACTACCATTCAAAGGAAAGTCTTATGAAGAAATTGTGAGACTTTTTTTTTATTTCTTACCTCTTTTATACAAACTTTTTCTTTATCCTTTTTGCCTTATAACTCAGGAAAAAGAGTTAATTTTGCAGTCTGATAATTATCTAAGAAAACGTATGGAACTTGATGTATTAACGGCCATATCTCCGATTGATGGTCGATATAGAGGCAAAACTAAAGCTTTGGCAGCTTATTTCTCTGAATTTGCACTGATTAAATACCGTGTACAGGTAGAGGTGGAATACTTTATCACCTTGTGCGAACTTCCTTTGCCGCAGTTGAAAGGAATCGATAGCAGCGTGTTTGAAACTTTACGGAATATCTACCGTAACTTCTCGGAAGCAGATGCGCAACGCATTAAAGATATCGAAAGTGTAACCAACCATGATGTAAAAGCCGTAGAATATTTCCTGAAAGAAGAATTCGATAAGCTGGGTGGAATGGATGACTATAAAGAATTCATTCACTTCGGACTGACTTCTCAGGACATTAACAATACGTCTGTGCCTCTTTCTATCAAGGAAGCTTTGGATAAAGTCTATTATCCGCTGATCGAAGAACTGATTGCACAACTGAAAACGTATGCAACAGAATGGGCTGAAATCCCGATGCTTGCCAAAACTCATGGGCAACCGGCTTCTCCGACTCGTCTGGGTAAGGAAGTGATGGTATTCGTTTACCGCCTGGAACGTCAGCTGGCTATGCTGAAAGCATGTCCGATCACTGCAAAATTCGGTGGCGCTACCGGAAATTACAATGCTCATCATGTAGCATATCCTCAATATGACTGGAAACAATTCGGTAATCGGTTTGTTGCAGAGAAACTGGGACTGGAACGCGAAGAATATACCACTCAGATTTCGAACTACGATAACTTGGCCGCTGTCTTTGACGCGATGAAACGTATCAATACCATCATGGTGGATATGAACCGTGACTTCTGGCAGTATATCTCTATGGAATACTTCAAGCAGAAAATTAAAGCCGGTGAGGTGGGCTCCAGCGCGATGCCGCATAAGGTGAATCCGATCGACTTTGAAAATGCGGAAGGAAACCTGGGCATGGCGAATGCTATTCTTGAGCACCTGGCGGTAAAACTGCCTGTTTCCCGTTTGCAGCGTGACCTGACGGACTCTACGGTACTCCGCAATGTAGGCGTGCCTTTCGGTCATATCGTGATTGCTATTCAGAGCTCACTGAAAGGACTTCGTAAGCTGTTGCTGAACGAACCGGCTATTTACCGTGATCTGGACAATTGCTGGAGCGTGGTGGCCGAGGCTATCCAGACCATTCTGCGCCGCGAGGCTTACCCACATCCGTATGAAGCGTTGAAAGCTTTGACGCGGACAAATCAGGCGATTACGGAAAATTCTATCAAAGAGTTTATCGAAGAACTGAATGTAAACGAAGATATTAAAAAAGAGTTAAGAGCAATTACTCCGCATACTTATACGGGACTTTAATTGTTTACTTATACAATAAACGTGTTTTTTAAATAGGCCGTGAGGCCAAAGTCTAATTTTATTCGAATAAAAAAATGAGCACAGAAAACGAAGAATGGCGCGAAAATTCTTACAATGAGGAGAATACAGGTGCCGGCCGTGATGGTAACAAGTCTTACAACAGAGAAGGTGGAGAACGTCCGTATCGTCCTTCTTACAACCGTGAAGGTGGGGATCGTCCGTATCGCCCGCGATTTAATCCGAACAGTGAAGGTGGAGAGCGCCCACAGCGTTCTTATGGTGACCGCTCTTACGACCGTCCTCAGCGTCCTTCTTACAATCGTGAAGGTGGAGACCGTCCGTATCGTCCTCGCTTCAATAGCAACAATGAAGGAGGCGAACGTCCGCAACGTCCTTACAACCGCGAAGGTGGTGAACAACGTTCTTATGATCGTCCTCAACGCCCTTCTTACAACCGTGAAGGTGGAGACCGTCCGTATCGTCCGAGATTTAATCCGAACGGCGAAGGAGGCGATCGTCCGCAACGTCCTTACAATCGTGAAGGTGGCGAACAACGTTCTTATGGCGACCGTCCGTACCGTCCCCGTTTCAACAGTGGTGAAGGTGGCGACCGTCCTCAGCGTCCTTACAACCGTGAAGGTGGTGACCGTCCATATCGTCCTCGTTTCAACAGTGGTGAAGGTGGCGGCTACCGTAGTAACAACGGTGGTGGCTATCGTCCGAGATTCAATAATGACCGTCGCAGGGTGGCTATCGTCCTCGTCCGCGTACCGGCGATTATGATCCGAATGCTAAGTATAGCGTCAAGAAACAGATCGAGTACAAGGAACAGTTCGTTGATCCGAATGAACCGATTCGTCTGAATAAGTTCCTGGCTAACGCAGGTGTTTGCTCCCGTCGTGAGGCTGATGAATTTATCACAGCAGGTGTGGTTTCTGTAAACGGTGAAGTGGTAACGGAATTGGGTACGAAGATCAAACGTTCGGATGTGGTTAAGTTCCACGATGAACCGGTTAGCATCGAACGTAAGGTATACGTACTGTTGAATAAGCCGAAAGATACGGTTACTACATCGGATGATCCGCAGGAACGCCGTACGGTAATGGATCTGGTAAAAGGCGCTTGCAACGAACGTATCTATCCGGTAGGACGTCTGGACCGCAACACCACTGGTGTACTCCTACTGACAAATGACGGTGACTTGGCTTCCAAGCTTACACATCCGAAATTTCTGAAGAAGAAAATATATCATGTTCATCTGGACAAGAACCTGACAAAAGCCGATATGGAGCAGATTGCAGCCGGCACAGTTGGAAGATGGCGAAATCCATGCAGACGCGATCAGCTACACCGATGATTTCAAGAAAGACCAGGTAGGTATCGAAATTCACTCCGGTAAGAACCGTATCGTTCGCCGTATTTTCGAATCACTGGGTTATAAAGTAGTAAAACTCGACCGTGTATTCTTCGCCGGGCTGACTAAAAAAGGTCTGCGTCGCGGAGACTGGCGTTACCTGTCGGAAGCAGAAGTAAACTACCTCCGCATGGGTTCGTTTGAGTAATATATAATATTGTATTAAAAAAGTTTTATGGAAAAGATTGGTAGAACAAAAATTGTTGACCTGTTGAAGCGCTACAGATATCGGCGCTATGGTCAATGTGAAAGGATGGGTTCGCACCCGCAGAGGTAGCAAACAAGTAAACTTTATCGCACTGAATGACGGTTCTACAATAAATAATGTGCAGGTCGTAGTAGATCTGGCTAACTTCGATGAAGAGATGCTGAAACTGATTACTACCGGAGCTTGTATAAGCGTGAACGGTGTAATGGTAGAGTCAGTAGGCTCCGGCCAGAAGGTGGAAGTGCAGGCTAAAGAAATCGAAGTGCTGGGTACTTGCGATAATACATATCCATTACAGAAGAAAGGGCACTCTATGGAATTCTTGCGCGAGATTGCTCACTTGCGTCCGCGTACCAATACTTTTGGTGCGGTGTTCCGTATTCGTCATAACATGGCAATTGCTATCCACAAGTTTTTCCATGACAGGGGATTCTTCTATTTCCATACGCCAATCATCACGGCTTCAGACTGTGAAGGTGCCGGACAGATGTTCCAGGTGACTACGATGAACCTGTATGACTTGAAGAAAGACGAAAGAGGTTCTATCTCCTATGAGGATGACTTCTTCGGTAAGCAGGCCAGCCTGACAGTATCCGGACAGTTGGAAGGCGAGCTTGCCGCTACTGCATTGGGAGCCATCTACACATTCGGTCCTACGTTCCGTGCCGAGAATTCCAATACTCCCCGCCACTTGGCAGAGTTCTGGATGATTGAGCCGGAAGTGGCGTTCAACGACATCGCGACAATATGGACCTGGCAGAAGAGTTCATCAAATATTGTGTGAAATGGGCGTTGGATAACTGTGCGGATGATGTGAAGTTCCTGAATGATATGTTCGATAAGGGCTTGATTGAACGTCTGCAAGGTGTATTGAAAGATAATTTTGTACGTCTGCCTTACACAGATGGTATCAAGATTCTGGAGGAAGCTGTTGCAAAAGGCCACAAATTTGAGTTCCCTGTTTACTGGGGAGTAGACTTGGCTTCCGAGCACGAACGCTTCCTAGTGGAAGAACACTTCAAGTGTCCGGTAATCCTGACTGATTATCCGAAGGAGATCAAAGCCTTCTATATGAAGCAGAACGAGGATGGTAAGACAGTACGTGCGATGGACGTTCTTTTCCCGAAGATCGGTGAGATCATTGGCGGTTCTGAACGTGAATCAGATTATGATAAGCTGATGACTCGTATTGAAGAAATGCATATCCCGATGAAGGATATGTGGTGGTATCTGGATACCCGCAAGTTCGGTACTTGTCCTCACTCCGGCTTCGGGCTTGGTTTTGAACGTTTGTTACTTTTCGTAACAGGCATGTCAAACATCCGTGACGTGATACCGTTCCCGCGTACACCGAGAAATGCTGATTTCTAATATTTCGGTATATTTATGTAAAACTCGCATAATCTTTTGGTTATGCGAGTTTTTTTATGCACTTTATTGTTACTTTCTCAAAATAAATCTTTATATTTGGACATGCGCCTTTAAGAGTGTTAACTAAAATAATATTGTCATGAAAAAGCTCTATTTCTTTACCATGCTTTCAATCATGTTGTTGGCGGTAACAGGTGCGATGGCCCAAAAGAAAACCAAATTCAAAGCGGCCGATTTGAAAGGTATCTGGCAGCTCGTGCCATTATGTATCCGAGTCTCCCGATGTCCCGGGAGCGTTGAAACCCAGTAATACATTTAAAGTGTTGAGTGATGATGGAAGAATCGTGAACTTCACTATTATTCCCGGTTCCGATGCAATTGTCACAGGATATGGTACATGGAAGCAGTTGACCGATGATTCTTATAAGGAGAGTATCGAGAAGAATATCCACCTTCCGATGCTCGATAATCAGGATAATATTCTGGAGTTTGAAATTAAAGATAATGATTATCTGCATTTGAAATACTTCATCAAGAATGATCTGAACGGAAATGAACTGAACGCTTGGTATTATGAGACTTGGAAACGGGTAAGTATGCCGGCCAAGTTTCCGGAAGATATTGTGCGATAAAGTTAATTGCAATATAGATTCTTTAGTCTGTTTTTTGACCTCCCCGGTTTAAAGGAGAAGATATGCAGACTTTTTTTATTTTCTGTTTTTCGTTCTATTTATTCTAAGTTTTGTCATTCAAGATATATTCAAAAAAAAAAAAGCTGGAAATAGTTTGCCAATTCAAAGAAAAGCCGTACTTTTGCAAGCCGATTATTATCACAAAATGATAAGAGATTAATTCATAGCAAGTTAGTCCTCCTTTGTCCGGGGAAGGCTGATAAGTGGTGAAGAATATTTTTAGTAGTAACATTTAAAAAACAAAATTAGAGTGGATACTTTAAGTTACAAGACCATTTCTGCCAACAAAGCGACCGTAACCAAAGAATGGGTTATCGTTGATGCTACAGACCAAACTTTAGGTCGTCTGGGCGCAAAAGTTGCGAAACTGCTGAGAGGAAAGTATAAACCAAACTTTACTCCTCATGTAGACTGCGGTGATAACGTTATTATCATCAATGCAGACAAAGTAAAACTGACTGGTAACAAATGGAATGACAGAGTATATTTGTCATATACAGGCTACCCTGGTGGTCAGAGAGAAATGACTCCTGCCCGTTTGATCACTAAACCGAACGGCGAAGAGAGATTACTGAAAAAAGTAGTGAAAGGCATGCTTCCTAAGAATATCCTGGGAGCTAAATTGCTGGGTAACCTGTATGTATACGCTGGTAGCGAACATAAACATGAAGCTCAGAGCCCGAAAATGATTGATATTAATTCATATAAATAAGATATAATGGAAGTAGTAAATGCATTAGGCAGACGTAAACGTGCAATTGCACGTGTATTCGTAAGCGAAGGTACAGGAAAGATTACTATTAACAAGAGAGACCTTGCAGAGTACTTTCCATCAACTATACTTCAGTATGTAGTAAAACAACCGTTGAACAAGCTGGGTGCTGCTGAGAAGTATGACATCAAAGTAAACTTGTGTGGTGGTGGTTTCACAGGTCAGTCTCAGGCTTTGCGTTTGGCAATTGCCCGTGCACTGGTGAAAATCAACGCTGAAGACAAAGCTGCTCTTCGTGCTGAAGGCTTCATGACTCGCGACCCGCGTTCTGTTGAACGTAAGAAACCGGGACAGCCGAAAGCTCGTAGAAGATTCCAGTTCAGCAAGCGTTAATGGGCTGCCTGACCGAGGAATATGTTTAGTATCTAAACTACTGGGACTCTACTTGCGGACTACCCGGCGGTTGGTTTAGAAAAAACAAAAAAGAAAGTAAACGATTTAAAGAAAAACAAGATGTCAAGAACAAATTTTGATACATTATTGGAAGCCGGATGCCACTTCGGACACCTTAAAAGAAAGTGGAACCCCTGCAATGGCTCCTTATATTTTCATGGAACGCAATGGTATTCACATCATTGACCTCCACAAAACTGTTGCAAAAGTAGATGAAGCTGCTGAAGCTTTGAAACAAATTGCAAAATCCGGCAAGAAAGTCCTTTTTGTTGCTACTAAAAAACAAGCGAAACAAGTTGTAGCTGAGAAAGCTCAATCTGTTAATATGCCTTATGTAATCGAACGCTGGCCGGGTGGTATGTTGACTAACTTCCCGACTATCCGTAAGGCTGTGAAGAAAATGGCTACTATCGACAAATTGACTAACGATGGTACTTATGCTAACCTTTCTAAGAGAGAAATCCTTCAGATCTCTCGTCAACGTGCAAAATTGGACAAGACTTTGGGATCTATCGCTGATCTGACTCGTCTGCCAGTCTGCTTTGTTCGTTATCGACGTAATGAAAGAAAACATCGCTGTTCGCGAAGCTAACCGTTTGGGAATTCCTGTATTTGGTATCGTTGATACTAATTCAGATCCTTCAAACGTAGATTTCGTAATTCCGGCAAATGATGATGCTACTAAATCAATAGAAGTTATTCTGGATGCTTGTTGCGCTGCTATGATCGAAGGCTTGGAAGAAAGAAAAGCTGAAAAGATCGACATGGAAGCAGCTGGTGAAGCTCCTGCTAACAAAGGCAAGAAGAAATCAGCTAAAAGCTAGACTCGACAAGTCTGACGAAGAAGCTATCAACGCAGCTAAAGCTGCTGCTTTCATCAAGGAAGACGAAGAGGCTTATATATAAAATGTGCCAATTTGCTAATGTGCAAGGGTATGCTTATACACTTGCATCTTGATTGGCAGATTGGCACATTTTTTTGTTTTGAAAATTATTATTCATTTAAATAAAAAGAAATTATTATGGCTGTAAGTATGGCTGATATAACCAAGCTCCGCAAGATGACCGGTGCTGGTATGATGGATTGCAAAAATGCTTTGACTGAAGCTGAAGGCGATTTCGACAAGGCAATGGAAATTATCCGTAAGAAAGGGACAAGCTGTTGCAGCTAAGCGTTCAGAACGTGAAGCTTCTGAAGGTTGCGTTTTGGCTAAAACTACCGGTGACCGTGCTGTTATCGTTGCTTTGAAGTGTGAAACTGACTTTGTGGCTCAGAACGCAGATTTCGTGAAGCTGACTCAGGATATTCTTGATCTTGCTGTAGCTAACAAATGCAAGACTTTGGAGGAAGTAAAAAAGCATTGCCGATGGGTAACGGTACTGTACAGGATGCAGTAGTTGATCGTAGCGGTATCACTGGTGAAAAAATGGAACTTGATGGTTACATGACTGTAGAAGGTGTATGCACTGTGGTTTATAACCACATGAACAGAAATGGCCTCTGCACTATTGTTGCTTTCAACAAAGGAAGTTAACGATCAGTTGGCTAAACAAGTAGCTATGCAGATTGCTGCCATGAACCCGATTGCAGTAGACGAAGATGGCGTATCTGAAGAAATCAAGCAGAAGGAAATAGATGTTGCTATCGAGAAGACAAAAGCTGAACAGGTACAGAAGGCTGTTGAGGCCGCTTTGAAGAAGGCTGGTATCAACCCGGCTCACGTGGACAGCGAAGACCACATGGAAAGCAACATGGCCAAAGGCTGGATTACTGCTGAAGACGTGGCAAAGGCAAAGGAAATCATTGCTACTGTTTCTGCCGAGAAAGCTGCACATCTGCCTGAACAAATGATTCAGAATATTGCTAAGGGCCGTCTTGGCAAGTTCTTGAAAGAAGTTTGCTTGCTGAACCAGGAAGACATCATGGACGGCAAGAAGACAGTTAGAGAAGTCTTGAAAGAAGCTGATCCTGAACTGAAAATCGTTGACTTCAAGCGTTTCACTTTGAAAGCTGAATAATCAGTCAGGAAACTGAGAGAATATAGGAGGCTGTCTTCAAATAGTTCTTTTTTTGAGGACAGCCTCATTTTTGTTATTTCAATGCTTTGTCTATTTCCTTCATCAACTTGTCCATTTCCTCTTTTTTGGTAACCGACAGTAGCGGATATCACTTTACCTTCTTTGTTAATCAGGTAACTTCTGGGAATGTACTGACTGGCAAATTTATTCGTGACTTCCGTTTGGGATCCGGGTAGAGAGGAAACGTAAATTCCTTGCGCTTGTTGTATGCCGTTAATTCCTCATCGGTATGCTCACGTCCGATCACTATCATGCGGAAATCCTTGTTGTCTTTATATTTGGGCCAAAGGGTTTTCTGAACTTCTGCCAGTTCACTCTGGCAAGGACCGCACCAAGTGGCAAAGATATTAATGAGTACTACTTTCCCTTTCAAGTCTGCGGAATTTACTGTTCCGTTGACGGTCGAAGTAAGGGTGAAAGCAGGCATCTTGTCGCCTGTTTTGACTATATCCCCTTTGTCGTTTTGGGCAAACGACAGCAGTGAGAATAACGCTGCTACACAAAATAAAGTAACTTTCTTCATTTCTTATATCTTTTAAATAAGTTAGCCTCCTATACCCTTTGTTTTCGTGTATCCTTCCCTGACAAGCAGTTCCATGACCTTAGTCTTGAAATCCCCTTGTATGATGATTTCTCCGTCTTTAGCTGAACCACCTACTCCGCATTTACTTTTCAGCAGCTTGCCCAGTTCCTTCAAGTCGTTCTCCGTACCGACAAATCCGGTAATTAATGTTACCACTTTACCACCCCGGTTTTTTCTTGTCAATGGAAACTCGGAGGTTTTGTTTGTCTTTATCGAGAGTGACCTGTTCTTCGTCATTATCCATTTCGTAGCCAAAATCAGGGTTCGTGGAATACACTACATTCAGCCTGTCTTTCCAATCGTTCTTTTTCATGCTTCTTCTTTTTTATTTCTTCCCAAAAGTATCAAACTTATGGAAAAGAGCAAAATTTGCATTGGTTTTCATTGTTTTGTTTAATCTCTATTAAGGGTTTTGCGATATTGGGTTGTCAGTCTCAAAAAATAATGTACTTTTGCAAAATACCAAATAATGTAAGAAGTATGAGCACTTATATACCAAAAAGAGGCGGATAAAGTGCCGGAGCCTACCTTGCGCAGACTTCCCTGGTATCTGTCTAATATAAAACTGATGAAAGAAAAAGGAGAACAATACGTTTCTTCTACACAAATCTCTAAGGAAATAAATATTGACGCATCCCAAATCGCCAAAGATTTGTCGTACGTCAATATATCGGGGCGTACGAGAGTGGGGTATAACATTGACGCACTGATTGAGGTATTAGAGAGCTTTCTAGGATTTACCAATATGCATAAAAGCCTTCTTGTTTGGTGTAGGTAGTCTGGGGGCCGCTTTGCTCCGGGACTCGGGTTTGCATCATTTCGGACTGGAGATTGTGGCAGCTTTTGATGTCAACCCCGAATTGGTGGGGAAAAAGACCTGAATGGCATTCCTATTTTTCATTCTGATGATTTCGAAGCAAAGATGAAAGAATATGACGTGAATATCGGTGTGCTGACAGTACCTATTAATATAGCTCAGGAAATTACAAATAAAATGGTAGACGGAGGTATAAAGGCGGTATGGAATTTTACTCCGTTCCGTATTCGCGTACCGGAGAATATTGTGGTGCAGAATACTTCCCTTTATGCCCACTTGGCTGTAATGTTTAACCGATTGAACTTTAACGAGAAATAAATGAAGATTATTGCAGTAGGAATGAACTACGCCCGGCACAACAAAGAACTGGGACATACACAGATAAATACGGAACCGGTGATTTTATGAAGCCCGATTCCGCTATCCTGAAAGAGATAGTAAACCCTTTTTCATTCCCGATTTTTCTAACGAGATACATTATGAGACGGAACTGGTGGTCCGTATCAACCGTTTGGGGAAGAACATCGCTCCTCGTTTTGCTAACCGCTATTATGACGCCGTGACCGTAGGCATTGACTTTACTGCCCGTGACCTTCAACGGAAGTTCCGCGAGCAGGGCAACCCCTGGGAACTCTGCAAAGGCTTTGACTCATCGGCTGCTATCGGCACCTTTGTTCCGGTAGACCGCTACAAAGATATCCAGTCTCTGAATTTCAATCTGATGATTGACGGCAAGGAAGTGCAGCGCGGCTGTACAGCCGATATGCTTTTCAAGATAGACGATATCATTGCTTATGTCAGCCGTTTTGTGACGCTTAAAATCGGAGATCTCCTGTTTACGGGTACACCTGCCGGTGTAGGTCCGGTCAGTATCGGTCAGCACTTGCAGGGATATCTGGAAGGTGAGAAGCTGCTGGATTTCTATATCCGCTGATTCATCTGTTCATCAAAAAAAACGTTTAGTATACAATTTATGAAAATAAGAGTAGGTTTTGGCTTCGACGTACATCAGTTGGTCGAAGGTCGTGAATTGTGGCTGGGCGGTATCCGTCTGGAACATTCCAAAGGGTTGTTGGGACATTCGGATGCTGACGTATTGCTGCATACGGTTTGCGATGCCTTGTTGGGAGCGGCCAATATGCGCGATATCGGTTATCATTTTCCGGATACAGCCGGAGAGTTTAAAAATATTGATAGCAAGATTCTGTTGAAAAAAGACCGTGGAACTGATTGCCGGCAAAGGATATAAGGTCGGCAATATTGACGCGACGATTTGCGCGGAGCGTCCCAAACTGAAAGCCCATATCCCTTTGATGCAGGAAACGATGGCAATCGTAATGGGGATTGATGCGGAAGATATCTCGATCAAGGCAACTACTACGGAGAAGCTCGGTTTTACCGGACGGGAAGAAGGCATTTCCGCTTATGCTACGGTACTGATAGAGAAGACTGATTAACCCCTAAAATAAATAAAACATGATTAGAACTTTAAATTTCTGCTTAACACTGTTAGCTTTATTCTTAACTACTTTCTGTATGGCTCAAAAGAGCGAGTTTGAAGTTTAATAAAGACGGTAAGTTTAAAATAGTACAATTTACCGATGTACATTTTAAATATGGCAATCCGGCCTCGGATGTAGCGTTGGAACGTATAAACCAGGTGCTTGATGCCGAACAACCGGATGTGGTAATTTTCACCGGAGATGTCGTTTATTCTGCTCCGGCAGATAAAGGTATGTTGAAGGTTCTGGAACAGGTGTCCAAACGTAAGCTGCCTTTCGTTGTCACTTTCGGCAATCATGATAATGAACAAGGATTGACCCGGACGCAATTGTACGATATAATCCGTACCGTTCCGGGGAATTTAATGCCCGACCGGGGAACTGCTTTGTCACCGGATTATGTGCTGACAGTGAAGTCTTCTTCCGATCCTAAAAAAGATGCAGCTTTGCTTTATTGTATAGACAGCCATTCCTATTCACCGTTGAAAGACGTGAAAGGATATAACTGGCTTACGTTCGATCAGATAAATTGGTATCGCCAGCAAAGCGCAGCTATTATAAAGCTCAGAACGGTGGCCAACCAGTGCCCGCTCTGGCCTTTTTCCATATTCCTCTGCCCGAATATCATGAAGCTGTCCGTGACGAAAATGCAGCTCTGCGAGGTACTCGAATGGAAGAGGCTTGTTCGCCGAGAATAAACACGGGAATGTTTGCCGCTATGAAAGAAGCGGGAGATGTAATGGGGGTATTTGTCGGACACGACCACGATAATGATTACGCGGTCATGTGGAAAAACATCCTATTGGCTTACGGGCGCTATACCGGTGGGAACACTGTGTATAACCATTTGCCGAACGGCGCCCGTATCATCGTATTGGATGAAGGCGCCCGTACATTTACTTCCTGGATCCGTCAGAAAGACGGCATCGTGGATAAAGTCTCTTATCCGGCAAGCTTTGTCAAGGACGATTGGACTAAACGTTGAGGTTGGTAAACTTCACATGACTAAGGCGTGTATATTTAGAACCATAGCTTTCGTATCGGCGTGACACTTTCGCCGATTCGATGTAGATAATCTCTCCCAGTCGGTATTCATGTTCTATCCGGATACGAGAAAGCTGTTCATGGTGAGGGATTCCTTCGCCGGAGGAATATGGCGGGACCGGTGGCAGAGCAGCCTTTCAGACTGCTATATGGCTCATTGGAACGGATTTTTACGCAATCTATGGTAGAGAAGAACAAAAGCGGATGTTTTTGTTCTGGGCTTTGTTGAAGACGGCTGGATTATCTGCTTTCTTTCTGCCGCGACCAGACTGAGCGAAGGTAATGGATGGGAACGAAAATGAGGAAGGCAGTTCCTTTGTAAAACAGGCCCGGCGATTTTGGCTTGCTGCCGGCATTATCTGCCAATTATCGGCCTATTGTACGAAAGCCCTCTGAGCAGGAATTATTGGAGAGACGTGATACTCCAGGTGGTATATCA
>VOFJ01001835.1_pt1 | contig 35319 bp, 46 predicted proteins | sample 5384081 | NCBI WGS metagenome assembly VOFJ01 (sample SAMN12384729, study PRJNA508395) | human gut metagenome | isolation source: healthy gut I | host: Homo sapiens
TATTGTACTTCGTTCAGTTACATGTTAACGTAAGGTGCCTAACCGTATGTATATAACACCAGCGCGCCCACACATGGGACGAGTTCAGAAAATAAAATCAATAGCGGACAGGCAGAAACACCGCAGGGCGGCAATGAAAAAAACAATCTGGAATTTTCTTACAGGAAGGGCTTGTCTCTTATGCGTGGCTGGTATTATGGGTAATCTGTCCAGACTTATGCAGAACGCTATAACAATGGCTAGATTAAAGACGGACGCAAGAATATCTAACAACAGTGGATAATGGCAGCTATGGCAATTTAATGAGACAATTAAGGCTATGGGCTGGCGCAGTGGACGTATTAGACCAGAAAGCAGGCGTTGTAATCGCCACAAAACAGGCGGGCGTATCCATTGCAGACAACAATATGCAGCTGAACTTTATGGGAAAAGTGCGGGGATACAGCAGTAATGGACGCACTGAAAAGGCGAATGTGCGTGCTACATCTGATGCTGGTACCGCTGGATGATGAAAGCCAGCAGACCAGAGCGAAAACAGTAAAGCGAGCGCGCAGAGTACGGCGAGGGGATTACTATAAAAGTATGCAGCGAGAAACGGTCAAAGTATTACAGAGTCGCGCAAAGAGTTGACGCGTTTCAAACGAAGCCAGCCTGCGTTTACGTCGCTGGAAAAATGCAAAAGAGTGCTTAATAAGGTCGCTATACCGTATATGATGATAACGGCAAAGGCGGTATATACCGCAGCAACGCGCTGCAGGCAAGCGCGAGGCGTTCCGTGGCGTACAGGTGGATATTTTGAACCTATAATATCAAGAACAGACACGGCACGACTTGCAAAGACAGGGAGAAAGGCTCCTGGGAAAAGGGGAGTATTTACCGGTAGTGGAAGTGAAAGCCGGACAGGGCGCAAGCGCTGGCTGGGGGACGAAAGAGTGGCGCAGGCTGGATTAGCTTAGATTATGCTTCACTAAAGATTAAGCTTAAGTTTGAGGGCGCCCGCTGTTGCGTCTGCTCTCTCTGCAATTTTCTTAGAAATCTCATATAAAAAGTGCTGCAGGTGCCAGCATACAAAATCATGGAAAAGGAGATAAGAGTCGTATCAAAGAGCCAGCCACATGGAAAGGAGAAACGGCACAATGGGTAAGAAAGAAAGCAAAGAACAAAAGAGAGCCCATCAACTGGCAGAATTGGCACCGAGTGCAGCGATGAACTCAACCGCAGGAAACAATACTCTACCTGGCTTGACGTAGGTACATGGGTTAGCGAAAGTCTGGAAGCGCTAAGCCCATATCTTTGAAACAAACGCCCAGTGAGGTAAGAGGCGTTTTAAAATTAGGAGTATTTTTAGTAGCGGTGATGGGACCGGCAAAAGCCGCTGAAGCTGCTTTCACCTCGAGGGCAAGAGAGAGAGAGAGGTGGAGCGTGAATTTGAGGCGAAAACGACTACAGCGAGAAACGTGCGCAGGGCGATGTGCATAAAGGAACTTCGCAGAGCGCCTCAGCTACCAGAAAGATATGCCGCTGGGAAAACAAACGAGCAGAAGCCGCCGATACGATAGACTGGCGAAATCTGCAGGAGCTTAACGCCTCTTAAGCTGATGAAACTAAATTGAGAGTACGAGAGCGAAATCTAGTCGCAGGGCTTACTTATGACAAAAGAGGTAATTTTATTAGCAGCAGGTGCATTATGCAATAAGCGGCTTAACGGCGCCGCCGTCTGGAAATATAACAGGTGGGTGGGCTGCATTGTAGGTTGCGCGTGCATGCCCATAATTTGACTGCAGTTGTTGGTGAAAGAGAGAACGGAAACAGAACGCCAGCGCCTGCCGCTGCATCTGGCGCGGCAGAATCTTGAGAGTTAAATCTGTACCAGGGAAAGCAGTAGGCGCATGACCGTCCAATAAACAGAGCGACGAGCAAAACAGGCAAGGATATTTTAAAGCAGGAATGTCCGGCAGTGAAGATATTTCATAGTGAGAAGTGCCCATACACGGGCTTGGAGAGCCTGCCGCATACGTAAGTGGGGCGATAAGGTAATAGGCAATCTATCGGCAAACTGATGATGGAGAGAAAAGTACCCAAAAGCTCATACACCGCAGAAATACTGGAAATTTCTGGGGTACAGACGTTCGGGTGCAATATAAGAGCTTGACGTAATCGAGACGCAACGCCCAGCGTAAGCCAGCATACGGGAGAAACTACAGTATATGTAGACCGCAGCAACAAAAAAATTAGTAAGCCTAACTGTTCGGGAATGAAAAACCAAAGAGCATGCCGCTAAGCCAAGCAAAAAGAAGAAATACACCGCTTGTAAAAGTGTTGTAAATAGGGGAAGGCATAAGCCGCAGACTTGTAAAAGAGTTTGCGGCTTTTCGTATGGGGAAAGAACAGGAACGAAAGAGAGGTAGCAGAAAATGGCGAATAAGAAAGGCAGCCGACAGTTGACATGGACAGACCGTATAAGTATTGAGGCATTGAAAAAAGCAGGGCATAGCGTGATAGAGATAGCAGAACAGCTGGGCGTACACCGCAAAGACTATATACAATGAGCTTAAGCGAGGGAATATATGCACAGAAATAGCGACTATACAGAAACATTAAGTTATAGCCCAAACAAGGCACAAATGAAAGCAGAGGAAAATTTAAAGGCAAGGGGTACACAACTTAAAAATAGGAAAACGATATTGCATACGCAAATTATATAGAGGATAAAATAGTAAATGAAGATTACAGCCCAGCTGCGGTACTGGGAGAATTGAAAGCACAGGGGAAAAGAGGGGGACTTTTCCGTAACAGTATGCGTAACGACCTTATACAGCTACATTGATAAGGGTATTTTCCTTAAGTTGTCTAATCAAGAATTTGCCAGTAAAGAAGAATAAGAAGAGAAATTATAAGAAAGTACAGAGGCAACAGAAAAGGGGCGGCAGCAGGAGAGTATAGACAAACGCCCGAAAGAGATAGATACACGGGAAGAGTTCGGCAACTGGGAAATGGACAGCGTTTTAGGTAAGCGGGGGAAAGTCAAAAAAATACGTTGCTGGTACTGACGGAGCGGAAAACCAGAAACGAGATTATATTTAAACTGCCAGACCATACAGACGAGGCAGTAGTAGCGGCACTGGATAGATTAGAAAGAAAAATGGGGCGCTGATATGTTTTAAGCGGGTATTTAAGACAATCACAGTAGACAATGGTAGCGAGTTTGCAGATGCAGAGGGCTTACAGCGTTCTATTATCAACGAGGGAGAAAAGCGGACAAAGGTATATTACTGCCACCCGTACAGCAGTTGGGAGCGTGGCACAAATGAGGTAACAAATAAGATGATACGCCGGAAGATACCGAAAGGCACAAATTTTGACGACAGGACAGAGGAAGAGGTAGAGAGTATAGAGAACTGGATAAACGGATACCCACGCAAAATACATGGCTATCATTCAGCAGGGGAACTATTCGAGGAAGAGGTAAAGCAGCTTGCATAAGAACGGAAATAGGGAGCGTGAGGAGGTTGGCAGCAGTGGCAGCCTTACTATTGCGCTGCCTAAAAGTGAAAATATACAATAAAACAGGCTACGTATTGTGCAAAACGGCAAAACGATAAAAACATGAAAAAATGTCGAATTTAATGTTGACATTTTTAAAATTATCTAATATAATGTAAAAATGATTGACGATTTTATTAAGCATTGCCATAAATATTCCATAAGTATTCTGTAAATGTTCTTGAAGTGTTCGGAAATGTGCTGGATATGTTCCATAAATGACATTTACAGAAATTAAGATTGGTTTGAAGGGAAAGGTGAATGTTGTGAATAAAATAAATGGGAGTAATTTCACACAGCTGAATCAGGTTACAAAGGGGTAAGAACATGTAAGGCATGAGTTCTCCCCCTTTGTTTTGCGTAAATGTATATTTACGTGTCCATATAAAAAAGGAGGAACCAATATGAACTATTATGAAAGAGCTCAGGAGCTCAACGAAGAAACGATTGCAAATCGTCGCTACTTCCACACAAATGCAGAGGTCGGTCTTGATATGCCAAAAGCAAAGGCATATATGTTATGAAAAGCTTACTGAGTATGGGCTTGAACCTAAGGAGTGTGGTTATGGAGTTACCGCAACATTAGGTCACGGCGGAAAATGTATTATGCTTCGTGCAGATATGGATGCACTTCCGATGCCGGAAGAAAGCGGAGAAGAATTTGCATGTCCTACAGGAAAGAAGCACATACATGCGGACATGATTTCCACGCTGCAATGCTTCTTACAGCAGCAAAGATGCTTAAAAGAGAATGAGTCTGAACTGGAAGGAACAGTTAAATTTATGTTCCAGCCGGCTGAGGAGAACTTCCTGGGAAGCAAGAATATGATTGAAAATGGTATTTTAGAGAATCGAAGGTAGATGCAGCCCTTTGCTTATCATGTGGCAGCAGGAAAAATGCCGGTAGGAATCTATATGTATAATGACAACGGAACTATGATGTATTCTGTAGATGGATTCAGATCGATATCAAGGAAAAGGTTCTCACGGAGCTTATCCACAGAATTCTATTGATCCGATCAACATTGGAGTTCATGTATATCTTGCATTAGAAGCTATCATGGCAAGAGAGGTTGATCCTACCAAAGCATGCGTTATGACAGTAGGTCAGTTCCAGGGTGGAACAGCTGAGAATATTATTCCGGATGTTGCAACACTGAAAGGAACAATTAAGTAATGAAGATAAGCAGGCAAAGAGAGCTTATGGTCCGCAGAATGAAAAGAAGGTTGCAACAAAGACAGCAGAAAGTTATGGGGAACTGCTGAGATTACAATGCTTTCAGAAGTACCGCCGCTTATTTGTGATCCGAAACTTACAGATGAATTTGTAGGATACATGAAGGAGATGAATATTCCGGGGAATGATGTTTTTATCAGGAATTTCTGCAAGTGCTTCAGAGGATTTTGCATCAATCGCAGAAAAGGTTCCATCAACATTTATGTATCTGTCAGCAGGATATCCGGATGAGAAGGTCAGTACGGTATCCAGCTCATAATCCAAAGGTTCAGTTTAATGAGGGTGTATGCCCGATCGAGACCAAGCTTGTCTGGCATACTGCGCAACTCAGTGGTTAAAAATAACAAATAAATAAATCTAAAGAAAAATGAGAAAAAGGAAAAGATTATCATGGCAAACGAACAACAACAAACACAGCCACAGGTAGCAATTCCGCTTCCGAAGGGCAAAAAGAATGCAGTTCAGATCGGATGTATCTGCATGATGCTTTCCGTAGCAATGTATGGACTGGTATTTGCAACACTGACATCTCCAATTCTGGAGAGTGTTAACGCAATGGGATATGTATCCCTGTTCTCTATTTTTGCCGGAATGGGGTGTGTCTATTATGACTCCTATTGGTGGAAAACTTGGAGACTTAATCGGACGTAGAAATATTGTAGTGATTCCTGGAATCATCTGCGCAGTATGTGGTATTGCATTTGCATTTGTACGTTCCTTAGTACCACTTATGATTCTTCGTCTCTTAATCGGATTTGCACAGGGTGCATTTACAGCAGCTCCATACATCATTGCTGGTCTGATCAATGAGAGAAAAGATGTTCCAAAGGCAATGGGGATGCTGGCAACAGCAATCGCTGTCGGATTCGGTGGAAGTATTATCGCAGGTATTCTGACAGATATGGGACTTTTGAAAGTTGCTATCCTTATGCCGGCAGTACCACTTATTCTTGGTAGTTGTACTGATTGGGAATGAATATGCCAAATGTTAAGAGAAGGAAAAGTTTCAATCGACATTCCTGGTATCATTGCACTTGTCGTATCACTTTGCAGGTATCCTTCTTTGCCTTGAACTTTGGTTCATCTATGGGATGGGAAATCCGGCAATTATCGCAGGTTTCGTAATCGGTATCGTAGCATTAGTTGTACTTGTAAAAATTGAAGGAAAATCAGCAGAGCCGCTGATTCCTCTGAAACTGTTCAAAAACTCACAGTATACAGTACTTTCTGATCGTTGGATTTATCTGCTACTTCTATCAGAGTGCTATGAACGTATACGCACCAATCGAAGACTATGAGAGTTATGGGAGCTTCCACAAGTGCAGCAGGAGCTCTTCAGATGCCACGTACAATCATCACAATCTTCCTGCCAACAATGGCAGGTGTATGGGTTGGTAAGAAAGCATCTAATGCTTGAAAGCTATGGTAGTTGGAACATTATTCGTAGCAGTGCCAATGGCAGTTATGGGATTCACAACACCAAGTACATCAATCATCATTTACTTCGTAGCACTGACAATCACAGGTATTGCTGAGAGTTACCGTTCCGTATCTATCACACCAAGTGCACAGGCAACATTACAGCCGGCTGACATGGGTGTAGGTACATCACTTGTAAACTTCGTAAACTCACTTGCAAAACACAATTGCAGCAGCAGTATTCGGAGCTGCTTACAACTTAAGTACAGCAGCAGATCCTACAAATGTTGCATATATTCAGAATGGTGTAGATTCAGTATTCCGTCTTGCAGCAATCGTAGCAGTAATCGGTCTTGTACTTGTAATCTTCGTAGTAAGACCTAAGATGACAGCAAAAAAGCTGAGTAAAAATCATAAAAATAGAATCGTAAGATTTTAGAATTAAAACAAATAAAGACACGTAAAAATACGGCGGGGTGATCCTGCCGTATTTTCTTAGTATAATAGGAAATCGTATTTCCTATTATGCTAAAAAGCCTCCGGCAGGATGGCATGAAGTATCATTATATTTACCGGATGTGGAAAGTCTAATATTATTAAACTGGAAGATACTTTTTTATATATGTTACTATGATTATATTAAAATTGAGGCATTCTTGAATTATACACAAAAGTAATTGAAAGGTATGATTTTATGAGACGAAGAGAGACAGAGATTACAGATAAAACAGGACATATTAGAAGTAATGAGAAAATGTGATGTATGCAGGATAGCACTTCATGATGGAGATTATCCATACATTGTTCCGCTAAATTTTGGACTTCAGGTAGAAAATGATATGCCGGTACTTTTATTTTCACGGGGCACTGGAAGGAAAAAAATACGAGTTAATAGAAAAAGACAACCGGGCATCTTTCGAAATGGACTGTGGACATCAGTTGATTTTGGATAAAGCCCAGGGAAACTGCGCCATGGAGTATGACAGTGTAATTGGTCAGGGGCTATCTCGAGATGCTTAACGAAGAAGAAAAGTACGAGGCATTAAGGATATTAATGAAGCAGTACCGGAGAGAAGATTTTCCGTTCAATGAAAAAGTGATTCCAATGACAGCGGTATTCCGCCTCAGGGTAGAATCCATGACCGGAAAAAAGAAGGACGAAGAAGAGCAATAAATTGAAAATATATGCCATGAATGCTATTGATAATGCCTATGCACCATATTCTGATTTTAAAGTCGGAGCATGCGTTGAATTAACTGACGGGCAATATATAACCGGTTCCAATGTCGAAAATGCATCATACGGACTTTCAAATTGCGCAGAACGAAGCGCCATATTTGCAGCATATTCCAGAGGCTATCGGAAAGAAGATATCAAAGCCATGGCAATTACTACCCATGCAGAAAAGCTCACCATGCCTTGCGGAGCCTGCCGTCAGGTACTAAGTGAACTTCTCCTGCCAGACACACCAATCCTCATCGCTAACGACAAAGAAGAAAAAATCCTCACCATGCGTGAACTCTTGCCATACAGCTTCGGTGAAGACGACCTGAAGAAGTAGAAAGGATGTTTTAAAAGAATGGGTTACAATTTTAAAAAAGATAGCTGCCATGGCGATTATTTCTATGGCTGTTGTACTTTCGATTACAGGCTGTAATCAAAATGCGGATGCGGATTCGGCATTTCAGACCTTGGATATAGAGCAGCTTGAAACTGATACTACAGACATTAATGACAGAGCAGAATATTACGATAAAAATGTTGACGACCGTATAGATGAAATGACCGACGAAGAGAAAGAAAAGTTTTATGTGAATTTGACACTGACATATACGGGCAGAGAATATTATGAAGAAGATTACATTATCTTTCTGAGAAATGATAATGTATACGAAGGCGATCTTTATGACGGAGACGATACGATTGGACTTTCACCGGGAATTTATAGGGTAATTTCAAGCAAAGCTGAAGGAGGTCGAGGGGCAGCTTTGGGAGATATATATTTACTCACACCGGGGGAAGATGTTACACTGAATGTTGATTATACTTCTTCAAAAGCAACTATTATTAATGATGAAAATACAAAGTGATTTTTATGATTTAGAACTGGAACAGATGGGGATAGGATGCGAACCAATTCGATTGGACAGCTACACCCAAAAAAAGAAGATGACATTTTTCTTTGATCCAGATGGTTTGCCGTTGAAGCTACATGAATAAAAAACAACACCCTCATAGCCAAGAGGATTCGTAAATTTTCTTGGCTATGAGGGTGTTTCATTGAACTCGTTTCTGACAGTGAACCTAGCAGCCGGCAATTTATTGCATAAAATTACATTTACTCATATCTCTCATCAATCACACGTTTCGTCTTCTTCTCACTTCTCGGAAGTAGTCCGATCTCAACGACTTTTACAAGTGGTGTGAATCCGATGCGGCTCTTAACTACGGAAGCAATTCGTTTGCTCAGATCCTGGAAGTCTACGGTTCCATTTGTCTCAACATAAATACGCATGGTATCTTTTCCGTCCAGATGTGAGATACGAATCTGATATTCGCTGGAAACTTCAGAGAATTCTTTTCAGAATCTCCTCAATCTGACTTGGGAATACATTGACACCTTTAATCTTCATCATGTCATCAGTACGTCCCATGATTGTATCAAGACATGTGGGAATTTGCTTCCACAAGGGCATTCTCCCGGAATGATACGTGACAGGTCATGAGTGCGGTAACGGATCAGAGGTGCACCTTCTTTTTACAAGAGTTGTGATGACGATTTCACCAAGTTCTCCGTCCGGCAGGACTTTTTCCAGTTACCGGATCAATGATTTCAATGTAAATGTAATCGTCCCAGTAATGCATACCACAGTCGTGTGAGCAGCTGATTCCGATTCCTGACCGTAAATCTCAGTCAGACCATAGATATCGTAGATCTCAATTCCAAGATCTCTCTTGATGCGGTTTCTCATTTTTTCGCCCCAACGCTCGGAGCCAATGATTCCCTTTTTTTAGTGAATCTTGTCTTTAATCCCTCGTTTTTGGATTTCTTCTGCAAGAAGAAGAGCATAAGATGAGGTAGAACCAAGAACGGTTGTTTTCATATCCATCATCATCTGTAACTGTTTGTCTGTGTTCCCGGGTCCCCATAGGAATGACCATAGCGCCCAGTTTTTCAGCGCCGGCCTGAAAACCGATTCCGGCAGTCCACAGTCCATATCCCGGTGTGATCTGAATACGATCCATGTTCGTCATGCCTGCCATTTCGTAGCAGCGCTTGAACATAATTGCCCAGTCATCCACATCTTTTGCTATTAGCTGTGTATGGAATAATAACCGGAAGCCCGGTTGTTCCGGAAGAAGAGTGGATTCGAACAATTTTTTTTCTTCAGGAGCAGTCATAAGTCCAAGTGGGTAAGCGTTTCTTAAATCATTCTTTTTCAGAAAATGGAAGATTTTCGAAATCTTCTGCGGACTGAATGCTGGATACGCCAGCTTCTTTTTAATTTTTTTTCCATAGAAATTATTGGCATTTAATAAAGCCTGAATCTGCTGGTTAACTTGTGCAATTTGATTTGATGAAATCTGCATAGTGATAAATCCTTTCTATGTTATATAATTTATGCGTAACGTAGTGCTTTTAAATTCATTTCATGGAATTTCTCCGGCAAGGTCTTTTTCATTACTTCTTCTATTTCCTCAAGGGAAAAATCTAAAACTCCGGTGCGGATAGCTGCACCTAAAAAGTACCATGTTCAATACTTTCTGAGAACCGATTTCCCGGCAGATAGTATCTGCATCGATAAGAGTCAGAATTTTTTCACATGTTTCTTCAGATAATTGATCATCGGAGGCGCGTCGTAGGAAGAGCCGCTTAGTGTTGCGGTAACTGGTTTGATCGCGTGGGTACTGACGACAACCTGCCCATGTTCTTTCAGGTAAGGCAGCATTCGTACCGTCTCTCCAGGTTCAAAGCCAATAATAAGATCGGCAGTTCCGGTTTTGATCATTGGGGAATATAGATTTTTTCCCATACGCAAATGACTGAAAACGCTGCCGCCACGTTGTGCCATACCGATGGTTTCAGCACTCATGACAGGAATGTCTTTGCTCATAGCTGCTGCTGCAAGGAGCTTGGAGGCGAGGACAGTTCCTGACCGCCGACACCACACAGAACAATATTTCTGTTTGTTGCGATATCGGAAGTGTTTATAACATTTGCTGTAGTTGTATTATTTACGATATTATTCATGATCGTCACCTCCTGCAATTGCACAGACCGGGCACACCTGGCTGCAAAGATGACAGCCGGTACACATAGAAGCGTCAATGCAGATTTTTCCATCATTCATCACAATCGCCGGACAGCCTAGATCACGGATACATTTTTACAGCCGATACAGGAATCTGATCAACATGAAGCGGAGCTTTTTGGCTTGGTAACGGCAATACAAGGAGCTTTAAAAATGATTGCTCTTACGCCGGATTTTTCTGCCATGCGTTTAACACAAGAAACAGAAGCTTCCAGTTCCAGAGGATTGATGATCTCAATCTCGGTGACACCAATTCCTCGCAGTACCTGTTCAATATTGATTTTCTGGACAATTTCTCCCATGACGGTACCCGTCCGGTGCCAGGGGTGTGGCTGGTGGCCGGTCATGGCAGTTGTAGAGTTGTCGAGAACAACGAGTACCATATTTGCCTGATTGTAGACTGCATTTACTACGCCGGTGATCGCGGAGGCGAAAAAATGTAGAATCGCCCACGAATGCAAAGCAGGTGGTATCGGGTTCTACTTTTCTACGCCCTGTGCAATATTGAGTCCGGCGCCCATGCACAGACAAGTATCGACCATGTCAAGAGGCATGGCATTTCCAAGTGTATAACAGCCGATGTCACCGCAGAAAATCGTTTTCTTACCTTTCATGGCAGTTTTGACTGCGTAGAAAGAAGCCCGGTGCGGACAGCCGGCACACAGAACCGGAGGACGTACAGGCAGAGCCGGAGGCTCTGGAAGTTCCTGTGTTTTTGACGTGTCTAATCCAAGAAATGTATGGATATAATTAGAGACGCTGTCTCGTGTATTTTCTCCGGCACAGGCAGTATCACCGCTCAGCTTGCCAATGATCTTCGTATTTAAATGATATTTCCCGCAAATATAAATTAATTCACGTTCGATGACTGGATCTAATTCTTCCAGACAGAGCACTTCGTCCAGTCCGGTTAAGAACTCGACTGCCAGTTTCTCGGGAAACGGGTGCGGTGTAGAGACTTTCAGATGGCGTACCATACCAGTCTCTTTTAATGTCTCCATTAGCGTATGTATAGCTGATTCCTCCGGAAGCAATCCCTTTTTGAGTCGGCATATTTGTCACAAGCCGGAATCAGTTTGTTCTTTTCATAAGAAGAAAAACATCGGAAAGCTCTTTGTTCCTGGCTTCAATTTTCTGATGATTCATAAAAAAGACAGTTTCGGGAAAATGACCCAGCGCTTGGAATCCTTGATAAAGCCTTCCGGTTTGTTGTGGTAGTATTCGGATTTATCCTTGATATCGATGGTTGCATAGCCATGACAGACTCTTGTGGTCGGACGGAGGAATACCGGTGTTTTATATTTTTCGGAGTATTCAAATGCTTCCTGAATCATCTCATAAGCTTCCTGGGCGGAAGAAGGGTCGAAACAAGGGAGCTTGGAAAATCTGGAAAAATGTCTTGTATCCTGCTCGGTCTGGGAAGAAAATCATTCCCGGATCATCGGCAACGAGAATGACCATGCCACCTTTGACTCCAACATATTCCAAACTCATAAGTGGGATCAGATGCAACATTTAAACCGACCTGCTTCATAGTGACGAGAGAACGCGCTCCGGCGTAAGCAGCGCCGGCAGCCAGTTCCATAGCGGATTTTTCATTGACAGACCATTCTACATAGACATCATCCGGGCGGTATTTTGCGACCGTCTCAAGAACCTCGGTAGAAGGTGTTCCAGGGTAACCTGCGACCACATTTTACACCGGCAGCTACAGCGCCGAGCGCGATGGCGGCATTACCCATTAAGAATTCTTTATGCATAAATTCACCTCATATTATTTTTATAGGTATGATAGCAATGAGATTATGAAAACAGACGAACCTCATAGCAATCGAAATATATAAAAACAGTATAGTACGTTAAAGCGAGAAATTCAATTGTAGAATCTTTAGAAAATCTTTCGAATTTCTGCATGCTGTTTTTAATATTCATTTTATGATATTTAAAACAAGAGAAATTATATATCAGCTGGAAGATGACTCACACCTCTATAGGTGGTGAGAAACAAGCTGGTATCAGTGGTGGGAGTCAATCTTCCAGCTGATATAGCCTCCGGCAGGGCGCACATTGTCCGGTGGACAATGGTTTTGCGCCGACCGAAACGGAGTGTAGACTTGCAGAGGTGCGCAGTAGAAGTATGTCATGCAATTGCATGACGCGCACCTCGCAGCAAGGATGCCGAGGCATTCTTGAAATCTTGAAGAAAAGTGAAAAAGGAGGTGCCGGATATGGTATACTTGGAAAGGCAGCAAAAGTATGAGAAAGTGAGAGGTATATAAGAGTATGGAAATGAATCATGTGCTGATCGTTGAAGACGATAAGGAAATCCGAGAGGGTGTTGAAATATATTTGAAAAGCCAGGGATATGTAGTATTCCAGGCAGCAGACGGAGTTGAGGGACTGGAAGTAATTGAGAAGGAAGAAATCCATCTGGCAATTGTGGATGTGATGATGCCAAGAATGGACGGGATCCAGATGACGGTAAAGCTTCGGGAAAAATAAGACGATTTTCCGGTAATTTTTCTGTCTGCAAAATCAGAAGAAGTCGATAAAATCATGGGGCTTAATATGGGAGCTGATGATTATGTAACAAAACCATTTACTCCATTGAGCTGCTTGCAAGAGTAAATTCACAGCTTCGCAGATACCGGAGATTTATGGAAAAATTAGGAGACAAAGAAAAGACGCAGAACATTCACGTGATCGGAGGTCTTGAACTAGATGAAGAACGAGTGGAAGTTCGTGTGGATGGGGAACTTGTAAAAGTAACTCCGATGGAATATAAAATTTTATTATTGTTAATGAAGAATCCTGGAAGGGTGTTCTCTGCAGACGAGATTTATGAACGTGTGTGGAATGAACGTGCAGTCAACACAGACACGATCATGGTGCATGTGCGGAATATTCGTGAGAAAATTGAGATTAACCCGAAGGAACCAAAATATTTGAAGGTGGTGTGGGGAGTTGGATACAAAATTGAAAAACAGGCATAAATTAGCTATATTTTTTTATCATGATTACAATATTGATTCCATCATTGGCAATGATGACCGGGTATTTTAGCTGGTATCAGATGAAAACTGAGACGAAGACAAAAAGCATTTAAAAATGCAGAGAAATCGTCAGATTTTCTGGGACATTTTCTGGAGAGTACGTATCTGCTCTATAATACAGAAAGTGGAAGAAAGTACGCAGATGATGTTGAAAAATCTCTATATGATTCTTACAATGCAGAAATGTCAGAGTATTCACATTTTAATTCTTATCTGGACTATCGGGTGCTTGATGAAAATGGCGGTGATGTTGAAAAAAGTACGGTCAGTTCAGGGAAGAATCTGACAGAAAGCAATCTAAAAAATTATGCTCTTGGAATGATTATTTCGTATGATGCAAATGGGAAACCAAGTGTCAACATTAAGCAAAAAGTAATTATGCAAAAGAACAGACAGTAACCATGAGAAAGCTTATCGGGAATTATTTTCAGGACAGTTGGATGTCTTATTGTGAAGTGACGATTTATCCTGATACGGATGAGGATTATGAGGAAGTATCCTTGCAGACACCGAAAAACCGAACATACTTGTTTGCAATGTCAACGGAGAATCTGAAGGAGTATATCAATGATTATAAAATCGGAAATCCGGATTCGTATTACGCACCAGATGAAATGAATAATACAATTTTGTTGTGGATGCTGGTCGTAGCGGCTGCGGCATGGCTATATCCTTGCTTCAAAACTTTTCAGACCGGAAATGAAAAAATCTTCCATGCTCCGTTGGAGGTGACTGTGATTGTAGCTCTTGTGCTGATTGAAGTCTTGATGAATCAAAGCGGAGCATTGTTAAGCCGGACGAAAGGGTATCCGGATTTCTTAGACTGGATGGTGTGGCTCGGAACATTTACAGCCACATACTGGATCGCAGCGAGCCTTAGAAGAGTCATACCGCTGGGAATAAAAGGATACTTGAAACAGCAGACCATGGTCGGACGCCATTGGAAGAAAAATCAAAACGATAGGGAGCAACGGAGAAGATACTGCAAAATCCCTTGGGAAAAAAATTTAAAGCATTTGTTGCAAAAGTATGGAAATCACTGCTGGAAGTAGATTTGACGGATAAGAGCAACAAAATTTTACTCAGAATCGTTATTTGCAACTTTGCCGTGTTATTTTTAGTATGTCTTTTCTGGGACTATCGCATGCAGGCACTTGTCATATATTCCATTATATTATTCTTCATTTTGCGGAAATATTACAAAGACATAAAGCGAAAATACGCCAGACTTTTAGAAGCAACCGGAGAATTGGCAAAAGGCAATATGAATGTGGAAATCAAGGAAGATCTTGGCATGTTCAATCCATTTAAACCAGAGATTGAAAAGATTCAGGAAGGCTACAAAAAAGCAGTGGAAGAGGAAATAAAAAGCCAGCGTATGAAGACAGAACTCATTACAAATGTGTCCCACGATCTGAAAACGCCACTGACAGCAATCATTACTTATGTTAAATCTTCTGAAAGATGAAAAAGACGAAGAGAAAAAAGAAAGAGTATGTCGATGTGCTGGAACGAAAATCTATGCGCCTGAAAGTGCTGATTGAAGATTTGTTCGATATCAGTAAGGCAAGCAGCAAAAATATAACATTGAATCTGACAGATGTTGATGTTGTGAACCTGTTTAAACAGGTGAAGCTAGAACTGGATGAAAAAATCGAAAAAAACAGATCTGGAATTCAAATGTAATTATCCGGAAGAAAAGATGACGGCTGTTCTGGATGGACAAAAGACATACCGGATCTTTGAAAACCTGATCGTGAACGCCACAAAATATGCAATGCCGCATACAAGGGTATTTGTGGATATTTTCAGAGAAGAAAATGAAATCGTAGTACAGATGAAAAATGTTTCGAAAGATGAATTGACATTCAATCCACAGGAGATTACCGAGCGTTTTGTACGCGGTGATGAATCCAGAAATTCCGAGGGATCCGGTCTGGGACTTGCAAAATTGTAAGAAGCTTTACAGAACTGCAAGGTGGACACTTCCATGTTGAGACAGAGGCAGATCTGTTCAAGGCAGAGATACGGTGGCCGTGGAAAAATAAATAAGACAATTAATACAATTTCAATTGGGGACGGGGTTTTTGAAAAAACCCCGTCCCCAATTGAAGTTTAACCTGTCCCTTTTGAATTGTGCAATTTTGGTACACATTTTGAAAAGGGAAAACTTGCGGGCATACTGGATATTATCAATGAAATTTGTTATAATAGTGACACATATAAAAGCAGGTGATTCGAATGAAAATGGAAAAAGAAAGATCCGCTATATCGAAGTTTCGGCTATGCCTTTCAGGGAATTTTTTACTTGTGTCCGGAAAGAACGGAATATGAAGATTCATTGTGTGGCGGCAGTGCTTGTTGTGATTGCGGGTGTGATTTTGAAGATTTCAGCGATTGAGTGGTGCATCTGTATGGTGCTGTTCGGACTGGTCATGGCGCTGGAACATGGTGAATACGGCAGTGGAAGCGGTGGTGGATATGGTGACAGAAGAATATCACCCGTTGGCGAAAAGTTGCGAAAGATACCGCAGCAGGAGCAGTGCTCATTGCGGCAATTATGGCAGCAATCGCAGGGTGCATTATATTTTTTGCCGAAGATAGCGCAGATATTGCAGTAATCTAATTTAGAACAAGACTTCCGTGATATAGAAGTTTTTAGAATAGACGTAAAGGAGATATGACTTATGGAAAGATTAGGAGAAGGATTAAAGAAACTGGCACTTGCAGGAATCGGAACAGCAGCGTATGCAGTGGAGAAATCTGCAGATATTCTGGATACTCTTGCAAAAAAAAAAAGGTGAGGAGACAGTTGAGCAGGGAAAGGTGCTCAACAAAGAGTTAAAGCATAATGTGAAGTCTACGATCAAAGATTACAAAGCTTCCAATGGAAAGATGCATACGGTACATGAGGCAGAGGTTGTGGAAGCGGAGGTCGTAGAGGACGATGATATTCCAGGTTCAGCAACTGAGGTGGAAGATGTCGATGACCATGAGAAAAACGGAGACAGAAGAAGCTGAAACTGACAGTAAGATGGAAACTGTAGAAGAAACTGAGACAGAGGAAGAATAACGTGTCCGAAAAAGAAAAAATGAAAAATGGATACAAAGGAAGATTTCGAGAAATAGCGGCGGTTCTTCACAAGCATGAAATTTCAAAAGGAATCACTCCGGAAAAGTTGAGGTTGATTTTGGAAGACTTTGGGATCGACTTTTGTTAAGATCGGTCAGTTGATGTCCCTGAGATCAGATATTTTACCGAAGAATTATTGTGATGAATTGCAGAAGTTGTGTTCCGATGTACCTCCGATGCCTTTTTTATGAGGTGGAGGAGGTACTTCGGGGACTTTTTTGGATATGAGTGGCAGGAAGAATTTGAGTGGATCGATGAGACACCGCTTGGTTCAGCGTCTATCGCGCAGGTGCATCGGGCACGGCTAAAAACTGGAGAGAAGAAGTGGTCATTAAGGTACAGCGAAAAGGTATTTATGAGACCATGGCGCGAGATATCGGACTCATGCACAAGCTGGTATCCCTTGTTCCACCAATCAGTATCACTGACATGGTGGATTTTAAAATGGTATTGAATGAGCTGTGGAAGGTCACTCAAGAGGAAATGAATTTCATCATTGAAGCCGGGAATATGGAAGAGTTCAAAGAGAAGAACAGGGACGTTGCATTTGTGGATACGCCGGTTCTTTTTTAAAGAATACACCACGTCTTCGGTTATTGTGATGGAGTACATTAATGGTTACGCCATTGATGATAAGGAACATTTGCTGGAAGATGGCTATGATATGAATGAAATAGGAAGCAAATATGTGGACAATTTCATCAAACAGGTCATGGACGACGGTTTTTTCATGCGGATCCGCACCCGGGAAATGTACGAATCCGAGATGGTAAGATTGTCTGGCTCGACATGGGGATGATGGGACGACTTACAGAACGCGACCGGGGAACAGATTGCCAAGGCAGTGGAAGGTGTTGCCCTTAATGATATCGGCATGATCCAGGATGCTGTGCTGGCGCTTGGAGAATTTCGCGGAGAGCCAGATCCAAGCCAGCTTTATAAGGACATTCGAGGTTTGATGGCAAAGTATGGAACGGCAGATATGGGAAATATTGACGTGGCAGAAGTCCTTCAGGATCTCATGGATGTCATGAAGGAAAATAAAATCACCATGCCCCACGGACTGACTATGCTGGCGAGAGGACTTGCTCATGTAGAGGGGGTACTTGCGGATATCAGTCCGCAGATTAATATGGTAGAGATTGCAGCATCGGCTGAAAAGTCAGTTTATCCAGAATCATGACTGGAAAAAAAAGCAAAATCCGGGGCGAAAGAGCATTTATCTGTCTATGAGAAAAGCAGTGGATATTCCGGCTCTTGTGGCAGATCTTTTTAGACGGTTACATGAAGGTCAGACGAGGATCAATCTGGATCTGCATGCAGGGAGAAGACCTGGCGAATTTGTTGCGCCGCGTCACGAGAAATGTGGTCATGGGACTTTGGGTGATGGCGCTTCTGATCAGTTCCAGTATCATCTGTACGACAGATATGAAGCCGAAGATTCTGGGCATCCGGCACTTGGTGCAATTGGATATAGGCGCATTTGTAATTGTACTCTATGTGTTTATAAAACACATTTTTTCAAAGAAATAATCGAGTCTGAGGCAGAGGCAGCCTGAGGCTTGGGAAAATATGCTGTAATATCTGAAAAGTGATAAGGAATAAAATATGAGGAGAGGTTAAAATGGAAGTACAGTCGGTTATTAATGAGTCAGCATTAAAAGAGGCGAGAAAATATCTGATCAAGCCGGGAATCCGTAAGATCAGTGCAATTGCCAGTGCAGCATTTGTGCTGCTGGCAGCATATTGTATGTTGACAGGAAGACCGTCTACGATGTTGCTGGCAGTATTTGCAATTGTCATTTTTATGGGGAATTAAAAATGATTGAGAGCAAACAGATTAAAGGATTCCTGAAAAAAATTGAAAGAGCTTTATGGAAAAACAGAAGTGATTGCACCAATTGTATTTCGTGATGCAGATATTTTGATTCAGAATCCGCTTTCCGGTGGGAAAAATGCAGTCAGATATGAAGTTATGGATACATTAATTGAGACAGAGCATTATTTCCTTCTCTTTACAAAGGAGTGGCAGATTACAATTATTGCGAAAGATGGAATGGATTCAGGAGAAAAAGACAGGTTCTTGAAGATGATGGAAGAAAAGATGCCGGGCTTAAAGAGAAAGTATGGAAAGAAATAATCCAGAATATATGTAAAAGGGAGAAAATACAGAAGTAGGATTTAAAGGTAATTTTTATTATGGAGAGAGATTTGACGAGTGGCAGTGTGTTCAAGACGGTAGTTTATTTTTCTTTACCGTACTTGCTGTCATGCTTTTTGCAGACATTATATGGAATGGCAGATCTGTTCATTGTAGGGCAGTTCGGAGGAGTCAGCAGTACGACGGCGGTATCGATCGGAAGTCAGATCATGCATATGTTAACGGTAATGATAGTGGGACTTGCCATGGGTTCGACAGTGATGATCGGTCGTAGTATCGGTGCAAAAATAAACGGCAGGCAGCGGAATGTATCGGAAATACGGTGACGATGTTTATGGGAATATCTATGGTTCTGATGGCAGTCCTTCTTGTGCTTGTCCGACCAATTGTTGGGATTATGTCTACTCCGGCGGAGGCAGTAGAAGGGACAGTTCGTTATCTGACTATTTGTTTTTATAGGAATTCCTTTTATTACGGCCTATAATATTATCAGCTCCATTTTTCGGGGATGGGGGATTCTAAGAGTCCGATGTGTTTTTTATTGCGATGGCATGTGCGGCCAATATCGGATTGGATTATCTGTTTATTGGATTGCTGGGGTTGGATGCGGCCGGTGCTGCCCTTGGAACGACGATCGCACAGGCAATCAGTGTAAAGTTGTATCGATGGTTGTGATTTTGAAAAGAAAGGGGTGGAATTCGTTTGGAAAAATCGGATTTCAGACCGAAATGCATGACCATGAAAAAAATATTTTAAAGGTCGGAGTTCCGGTGTGCCTGCAGGACGGTTTCATCCAGGTATCTTTTGTTGTAATCACGATTTTTGCAAACCAGCGAGGACTGACAGATGCGGCAGCAGTTGGAATTGTGGAGAAGATCATCAGTATTTTTTATTCCTTGTTCCATCGTCTATGATGTCTACAATCTCAGCACTTGTGGCGCAGAATATCGGAGCAGGGGAAAACACGACCGTGCAAAGCTGACATTAAAATATGTGCTGATGATTACGGTGACATATGGATTAATTATGACGATTATCGTACAGTTTGTGTCAGTTCCGCTGGTAGGATTATTTACAAATGATGGTGCAGTTGCAGTAAGTGGAGCCGGATATCTTCGCAGCTATGCGTCAGACTGCATTTTCGCAGGAATTCATTTTTTCTGCCTGAGTGGATATTTCTACGCATATGGTCTGTCAGTGATTTCGTTCATTCATAATTCGATATCGAGTGTGTGTGCGAGAATCCCACTATCCTACTATGCGTCAGTGCATTTTAAGGATACGCTGTTCCCAATGGGATGTGCAGCTCCGGCAGGCTCACTCATTTCTGTGGTGATTTGTGTTGGTGTCTTTATCTGGCTGGAGCACCACGAAGATAAGTATCAAAATATATAGGAAATGCATTGATTTCGACATCTGTAATGTATCGTTTATTGGTCTCAAATTTTGTCTCGTTTTTTGCACCTTTTCTATTGATTTTGCAGTTGAATCAAGATAAAATCGGTTGTAAAAAAAGTGAGGCAAAACGGAACAAAAAGAGGAGGCGGAATATGAATCAGGCAGATATTGAAAAAATATGCATTTTTGTATTTTTGTGGAGAGAAGGACAGAGATATTTTACTTGAAAATAGAAAAAATGACATTTGAGGATTTGGAGCGGTTTTAGTTATCTGACAGATCTTTTCGGGTTTCAGAAATATCATGCACAGATCTGGAACAAATTTTCCGGGCAGTTTGAAGAAAAAATTCGAGGCGCTGGAACATTTATATGAAGAAAGTGCAGATATTGTTCGAGACAATTATATTTCACAAGATCAGGAAGATTTAGACGATACTGACCAACAGACACAATGGAAAAATGATTTCTTAAAAATGCAGTTTGCCATAACTTAAAGTTATGACAAACTGCGCTTTTTTATGTATTTTTCAAATCTTCTTTTCTCTTGTATAGTGTAATGCATGAAGAGGATAACAAAAAACATGGGGAAAAGGAGATTTTGATATGATTCAGATAAAGTATGATATTGTAGGTTCTTTCCTCCGTCCGGAGGCAATTAAAAAAAGCGAGAGCAGAGTTTAAAAGTGGTGCAATCACAAGAGAAGATTTGAAAAAGGTTGAGGACGAGGAGATTGCAAAGCTGGTTAAAAAGAAGTGGAGCATGGGCCTTCCATTTATCACAGATGGAGAGTTCCGCCGCCGCTGGTGGCATCTGGACTGGCTGAAAGAGTTCGATGGATTTGATACAATTCATTTTACGAAGGAAATCAATGGAACGAGTAATGAAATCGAGCTTGGAACAGTAACAGGAAAGATTTTCTATGACAAGAATAAGGTTCACCCGGAGGTGGAAGCATGGGATTATCTTCACAGGCTGGCATCCCAGTATGAAGGTGTGACTGCGAAGAAATGTATTTCCGGTCCGAATATGATTCTGATCGATCACTTCCTTCAGCTTGGCAACAAAGAAACTCCGTATTATGGAAGAGATTTAAAAGCTTTGATTGATGATATTGCAAAGGCTTATCAGGAGGCAATTTTGGATTTTTATGATCATGGATGCCGCTATCTGCAGATTGACGATACTTCATGGACCTACTTGATCGATGAGAAGTTTTTACAGAAAGTAGAAGCACTTGGTTATACGCAGAAAGAGGTGTTGAACTGGTTTTGGAATGTGTCCACAAAAGCACTGGAAAAGAAGCCTGTTGATATGGTTGTTGCAACATTTTCTGCAAAGGAAATTTCAAAGGGAATCCGTTATTTTCTGGATTTTATGATGCAGTGGCACCAGTCATTGCAGACATTCCGTATGATGCATTCTTTGTAGAGTATGACGATGCGCGCTCAGGTTCTTTTGAACCTTGGAAAGTGTTAAAAGATAAGGACGCTCTCTTTGTGGCAGGGCTGATCTCCACAAAGAATCCTGTTCTGGAAGCCCACGATGAAATTAAGAAACGTTATGAGGAAGCAAAAGCGGTAGTGGGAGAGCAGATTGCACTTTCCCCGCAGTGTGGATTTGCTTTCCGTGGAAGAAGGAAACTGTATTGACGAAGAGACGCAGTGGAAGAAGATAGACCTTCTTGTATCCTGCAAAGACTTCCTATAAGAAATCTTAAGAAATTTGTTTGCCAGGCAGACTGAAAATTCACATTGAGGATTATGAATGAGTCTTTTGAAAATTAAAAGCTGACTAAATGAGAAAATCACTTATTTAGTCGGCTTTTTAACGTGTGTGTATATGACAAAAGGGTCTGGAAAGCTTAGCAGAGTGCCGAAACTCCACAGTTTCTTAAGGAAACTCATAAATTTTATTAAGATATTCTAAAGTATGTTGTTATTTTATTTTCTGCGTATAAAATAGGTATTATGAACAAATTAAGCAGAGAGAAAATGTGTAAAAAAGAGAAAAAAAGAAATCTTAAGAATTTTATTGCCACCGATATTTACATTTTTGTTGAATTCTGTGGTATACTGGGGTGCACCCTTAATCAAAAACAGGAATTGTGGCACACAATCTGTCGAGTTCTGTTGACAGGATTGTTCCATTTATGCCGCAATTCATCATAATTTATTTTGGATGCTATATATTCTGAGTTGTGAATTATCTACTCATTGCGGCGCAAAAGAGGGAACACAGGTATCAATTTTTTACTGCTGACTTTTATGCGCAAGTGGCTGATCTGTTGTTTTGTCTGTTTTGTATTTTTCCCAACTACAAATACAAGACCGGAACTTACAGGCAGTGACATCTTTACTGGTGCAGTTCGTTTCCTGTACCAGATTGACAAGCCGGATAAATTTGTTTTCCGTCCATTCACTGTATGGCGAGCTGGTTTTGCTGTATGGGACTTAAAAATGTGAAAATGTTCCAAAGTGGTACCAGAATTTTGTCTGAGATTATCGCAGTTCTGGTATTTATTTCTACCCTTGCGCTCAGACAGCATGTACTGGTTGATGTATTTAGTGGAATTTGGTGGCAGAAGTAACATGGCAGATCAGCAGACGTACGAATGGATATCGGATTTATCAGAGAATCATTGAAAATATGTCAGATTGGCTGCAACATATCATTAACCGGCTGAAACATGTATGGAAGGATTTGTTTTTTCAGGTAAAAAGGAAACAACTGACAGGGGGAAGGAAGAATGGCAGATAAGAAAAAAAAAATGATATTTAATATAGTATTCCTGATCCTTGTATTTGCCGGAACACTGTATGGCGTCTTTCACGGGGAGGGATCTGGGAAAAAAATCGTCCACATTGTGAAAACAGTGGATCCGCTTTGGCTGATTCCGGTGTGATCTGTGTCGTGATTTTTATCTGGGGTGAATCCATCATCATTTTTTATATGATGCATACGCTTGGGAATCAAACTGAGAAAATGGGCCTATTTTTTATTTTTCCTCGGTCGGTTTTTTTTTTTAGCTGTATTACTCCGTCAGCGACAGGCGGACAGCCGGCTCAGATATATTATATGAAAAAGAGAAGATTCCGATTCCGGTGTCTACGCTTGTTCTTATATGATCGTGACTATTACATATAAGCTGGTACTTGTGGTAATCGGAGTTACACTGACAATTTTTGGTCAGGGCTTTATTAAGGCACACCTTTACCGGGTTCGTCACATTTTTTATCTGGGGACGGCACTCAATGTATTCTGTGTGTCAGGAATGCTGGTACTTGTATTTCATCCGATGCTTGCAAGATCAATTCTTGTAAAAAGGACTTGACCTTCTGGAAAAAATGCATTTGATGAAGAAAAAGAGTTCAAGACTTGAAAAGTTGAATGCTTCTATGGATCAGTACCGTGCGACGGCGGTGTATCTGCGGGAGCATGTATGGGTGCTTGTGGAAGTGTTTGCAATTACAGTATTCAGAGATTTGCATTATTCGCGGCAACCTGGTTTGTATATAAAGCATTTGGACTCTCCGGAAGTTCTGCATTTGTCATAATTATATTGCAGGGAACCATCTCTGTGGCTGTGGATATGTTGCCACTGCCAGGAGGAATGGGAAATCAGCGAACAGTTATTTTTAAGAATATTTTTACCAATATTTGGAAGTAAGTTATTGCTTCCGGGAATGCTCTTTTAAGCCGTGGCCTGGGATATTACACACCGAGCTGCTTCTTAAGTGCACTGCTTACAATTTTTTGCGTGAATTTTACAATGGGAAGAAATGTTAAAGGGATAAGAAAGTTGAGGAAAATGAATGATGTTAGGTGTATATGATTACACAGTAGTGCTGACTTATGTAAAGCGTATTGATTTCGATGGGGAATGCTGTTTTCTATGAATGGTTATCCGAGAATGGCGATTGTCTGTCTGGCATTGCCAGATTTTTTGTGATATGTTTGATGGAAAGATTGCCCGGACGAAAAAAAATCGTACTGAAGTGGAGAAAAAGTTTGGAATTCAGATTGATTCGTTGGCAGATATTTTATCTGTTTTGGTGTGGGTTCGACATTGATCGCATATCGTATGGGAATGAACATGGTATCGGAGTTACGATTCTGATGTTCTATGTGCTGGCAGGACTGATCCGTCTGGCATGGTATAATGTGTCTGAAGAAATCCGTCAGGAAGAGACCACGGAAAACAGGGAATCAATCAAGGACTTCCGATTACTTCTATGGCAGTTGCACTTCCTATTTTATATGAAATTCCGTCTCGATACTTGGCAAAGATTTTATCATTGCCTTGCATGCGCTTGTACCTGGATCAGGCCGGACTTTTTGTTTATCACAAATTTCCCCTGCAAGCCGGTATTGTGACGGTCATTGTCGCACTGAAGTAGTGTCGTATGCCTGATACCGGTGGTGTAGAGAATTCGCAAAAGCTTCAAAAGTGGAATCGTGAAAGAATATAAGGAGATTGAACACAAGTGAGGGAAAAGACATGCTGTGACATATATCACCTCGTGATGGAATGAAAATAGATTTGAACGACTGGACAGGATCACCTGAAAGTTGGAAGTTTGCACAAGACTTTAGAGATAATCCCTTCCTTTGTAAAAGAATCACATGACTTTGGGTATTTATGAAAAGCAGGAATTTGATTCCTATAATGCATTTTTACGTATGGAAGATCAAGGCGGAGCAAAGACCGACTGTCGAATATTCTTGATTTTAATGCCGCGTAGAAAAGTCACTGCATATCCACGCAGTGAGATGGGATCAAAATAACAGTACCGGCAAAGGCAAAAGCTTTTCAAAAAGATGAGCCGTTTAATCCGTTATGCGCGCTGATTTATGGATCCGTCTCTCGATTGTAATTTCATAACAGTGAACCCAGTGGCAAATGACATTATCCAATTTTACAAAATGAATTCGAGGGAATACTGTCTTCTAAAGACAAAGGAGTTAGGAACAATCCTTCTTATGGAGGAGCTTTTGATTTTGGTTGGAAAAATCAATAATCATGAAGAAGATTCTGCTCAGGTAAAACGTGGTGACGAAAAAGGGAATGTTCGAATTCGGTGGTTCTACGATTGTGGGGATGATTGAGCCTGGCATGGCAGAACCGGACAAGATATTATCCAATAATACAAAAAAGCACAGGCAGAGACATTGGTAAACGGGCGAGCCTATTGGTTGTAAATGAATAATTTGGCGCGTTAAAAAAATATAATCTTATGTTGACATTACAAAAAATGAGGTTATATATTACAAGTAGAACAAAAGAGAGTTCTGAAGCAATCGCAGGTTTTTGTTTTATGGCAGATATGATTACCCCACAGGTAAATTCCCAGTACTTAAGATATCAGTGAAGTACCAGAATACAATTCGTGCAGACATTCTGAATGAAAACAGCAAACTAAGGGAGGAACAGATTATGTCAGCAAAAGAGATGTCAACTGGATACAAATCAGGGAAATAGTTAAGAGCGCTTCAGCGAAGCAACAGAAGCTCATCATATTAAGTGACCCGAAAAGAAAAAATGCGCCACTCCAGTTGGCCCGGATGAAGCGTGCCAGGTGAAAGTTTATGGTGGCGCGAAATTGAGGCGGTACTTACCAGTATGTATAATCGGACGGTACATTCCATGAATATCATTTTGAAGCGAAATGGCGATATGATTTCCCTGGAAGCTGTAAACATTTCGGTGCGAAAGCTTCGCGCGCTTCTGGCTGGCGCCAGCGTGAAAGCCCTTCGAAAGCGCATCGGCGAGTGCTTCGCGGAAGTGGCTTTGGGCCATGCGGCTTTGGTTAAGACCGGTTTTGAAGAAGTGGCTTTGAAGAAGCATTGAAGCGGAAGTTGCCGCGAAAGTGGATCGCGGCGAAATTATTGTGGGCGAGCAGATGCCATGAAAGCAGAAATTACAGTAGTATACCATCAAGTCAGCCTTTGGTTGTAGAAAGTCATACATTTGACGGAAAATAATAGCAAAAAGCAGCGTAAGATTCCGGCCGGTACGATATTGCGCTTTGCGGAAAAAGCGAAATCCGGGAATCAATGGCGGAAAGCAGATGTCTCTCTGAAAGTGAAAGCCGGCCTAAAAACCAGGATAAGCAGAACGGAAGTGGTGCGATGTTGGCTAATAACAGTCAGAGCCCTTTATCTGCCAACAGCAGTACTTGGTGGTGAGGCGAAGTGGTTGAGACACTTCAGCTCTGGAAATGGCTGCGCAAGATTAACTGGAACTCAGTCCGGAACAAAGACGCCCGTTTGAGAGGCAAAGGGAAATTGTTTCTATGGAAAGATAAGAATCGTATGGAGATCAATATGTGATCATCTTCATTTCATGTGCCGGGGAATTGGTTGAAGAAGCAAAAAAGAAAATTGTGGGTGAGGAATTGAAGCTAGCATGTAAGAAAGCGCAACAAGGTGCACAATAAAAGAATAGATCATATTACAGATTTTTACAGGATAAAATCTAAAACTCCAGTTTAATGAATTACTGTAGCCTGTGTATTGACGCTTTCTTAAGAAAAGCTTATAATGAACAAAAAGATATTGTTTCGCGATATTGTTATGTAGATATTGTTGTTTTGAATCTACGCTTAAGCATAGATAATATAAGGAAGTTGGTGCAGATGGATGTAAAGTACACATGTAAATTGTATACATGGATGCGATTGTAAAATATATGCTAAGGAGAACAAAAAAAAATGAAGAAAAATTATCTTAACCGGTGACAGACCAACAGACGCCTTCATGTGGGACATTATGGGGATCACTTGTGCAAATTCGTGGCAATTCCGGTGATTATGATGAAATCTATAGAAGAGCATTTCCAGATGCTCAGGCATTGACAGACAATGCGGAACATCCAGAGAAAGTAAGACAGAAACATTATGAATGTGGCACTGATTATCTTTGCTTTGCGGAATCGACCTCGGTGCAAAAATCTAATATTTTCATTCAGTCTAGCGGTTCCGGAACTGACAGAGCTTACATTTTATTATATGAATCTGGTTACAGTGTCCAGGGTAAAAAGCAGAGGAACCCCTCAGTAAAAAGCCAGATTCAAAGTAGCCTTTGAGGCAAGTATTCCTGGTCGGATTTTTCTACATCCTCGATCAGCTTGGCTGTTTCGGTGCAACAACTGTACCGGTAGTATTCAGCGCCGCCGATGCTGGAGCAGTGTAAAAGAAATAAAATGAAGGCAGACACTGACAGGTTTCTCAGATATTATTCTTCCATCTAACAAAGCATGCCCAGTAATCGCCGAATCGACGGTGTTAATGAAGTAAATCACTTGAAATTGTATTTACCCGTCAGATGCAGTCGGTAGTTAAGAAAAAAGTTATGTCCATGTTCATGATCCGGAATCACTTAAGAGTCGCAAAGATCCAGCAGTAGAAGGCAACCCGGTATTCATTTATTCTCCTGATGTACCGCAAGCAGTGAATATGGATTAAATTTCTTCCAGATTGGGAGAACCGGGAAAGCAAAACGCAGATGTAATGCAGGCAAGAACCGCAACCAATCCCAAGGCGAGAGAAGAAAACGCGGGAGAGACTCGATGGCGCCAATACCTCAAAAGCTGGCAGCTGGCGTCGCAGGCAAAGCCGCAAACACTTCGAGATGTGCACCGCGCCAGTTAAACCATTTTGAAGATCCGTGACTTTTTGAAAGCCAATTGGAATTGTTTTTGACGATTACAAAAAAGGGACAGGTTAAAGTTTAATGGGATTAAAAACCCTGTCCCCAAAAAAACGTTAATATTACGAAGCGATTTGGTGAAAGAGGTTTTTAAATGCATGTTAAAGAGATTTATCAATATTATGCGCCGTACAAAGCTGTTTTTTTCTTTTGTGATCTTGTCTGTGCAGCGATAATCGCGCCCGGCATCTGGCTTTTCCTCGATTTTACGGACAATTTACGAGGACGTTGTTTGTGGAAAATGCGTCTTCAATTATGCGTAATCTGAAATCGATTGGGATTGTGTTGTTCTTTTGATTTATGTTCAGCATGGCGGCCCGCCATCAGGGGCAATATGAAAGCGCACATGAGCGCCGGATATGTTTAACAATTTGATCATTATGAAAAAATTATCGTTTTCTTATTAAGATCGTGAACAATTCCAATAGATGATGAGTAAATCGGTATCGGATCTGTTTATTATTGTGAGTTTTTCATCACGCAGAATTTATTGTCTCTGCTGATTGGGTACCACCGGTTTCGTGCTTTGCCCCTGATTAATTGGAAGCCAGCATCCCGCCTTCGGTAATGGTCGCTTCATGATTTCGGGGCAAACAGAACCGGAAGATGGCATGCAACATTTATGGATACCAGAAATCGGGGAATGTGAATTCCAGCTTGCAGGATACGCCGTTTGAACTGTGTTGTGCTGAAGTCTTTTTGGTAAATGAAGAGATTGGCAGTCTTTCATATGGAGAGCAATCAGCGGATTTCTCTTCTTTATCTAAGCAAAAGCGAACTACATTTCCGAAAGTGTATGGGAAGCTATGAGTGGAAATCTGTTCTTCAGGGACCAGATTACGCTTATTTATCGGTCAAGCAGCCCATGGTCAGATGGGTGGAAAGAAGGATCTTGCTATGTATGCGCTTTTTATATCGGAATCTTTCGCTTCCGGTCCGATTCAGACCTTTGTGGGTTTACCTGAGATGATGCAGAAAGCGCCCGCCGATTGAGATTTTGGACGTGGGTCGAGACAGCCTCGAGATTACGAATCGGATGCAGTGGTGCTGATTAATTTGAAGGGAGATGAATTATGAAAATGTTTTCTTCATTATAGTGATGATGATACGTCGGTTCTTGAAAATGTATCGTTCCATTCCGCCGGAAAAATCAATTGCGTTGGTTGCATTCCGAAGCGGCAAAAAGCACAACAATTTGTTCCCTGCTTCCAAGATTTTACGATGCAACAGGTGAAAGATTACGGTTGACGGAAAAGATGTGAGAAAGCTGACCCTGAGAGTCTGCGTAATCAGATTATTCTGCAAAAAGAGAGCCGTTTATCTCCCTTTCGTGGAAGTATCCGTGAAAATATTGCATATGGCGGTAAGCTCCTGACGCCGATGGAAGATTGAAGAAAGAACCGCTATGACTTTATTATGGAACTTCCGGATGGATATGCAAACATTTGTCGGAGAAAGAGGAACTGGCTTTGCACGGTGGACTTGAAGCAGAGAAATTTCTATTGCCAAGGTTTTCATGGGAAATCCATGATCCTGATTCTGGATGGGGCAGAGCCAGTGCATTGGACAATGTGAAAGTGAAACGTGTGGATCCAGCCAGAGTCTTGAAGGTTGGCAAAGAATCGTACAACCATTCTGATTGCACATCGTTTGTCCTGGCGACTCCGTAATGCAGATGGGCTGCTGCTGCTGATGATCGGAATAGGCAGAGCGTGAACACACGATGAGTTAAATCGCACGTGCAGTGGTGGTATTTATGCACATTATTATGAAGCCATGCTTAGTTTTTACAAAGTGCTGTGAGATAAAATTATGATTTTATTAGATATGGAATATATGAAGTGATGTCACTTAGAAAATGGGTATTTAATAACAAATGTCTTTGCGATGAAAAGTATTTAGAGAGGTGAGTACGTACTATGAGTTCATTTAGACAAACAGATAGATTTTACAGAAAACCTCAGCAAGCGATTTTATTGATGTCGCGCAGAAGCGCGCGCGGATTCCGGAGAGGCGTGAGCGTCTGCTGAGTTGGAGCAATCGGAGTGGCACTCGGTAATATATGGTGGGAAGTCTTACTGGCTGGTGCGAAGCTGCTATGCGAGATGTGAGAAGAAGATATTATCCGTTGTAGGAAAGCAGATGAACATTACAAAGCGGCTTTCTTGAACTCTGTGGCAAAAGATGCCGAGGTCTTTGAAACCATTAAGCAAGAAGTCTGCGCTACAAAGAGTACGCCGGAAGAACTTGCAGGAAGAAAGTTATGGCAGCTTGTTTTTAAAAGATGCTGCGTGAGTACGCACTGCAGCGAGAGTACTAGCGAAACCTGCGAGAGGATTGTCACCTGATGATGAAGCAGCTTTGCTTGAGGGAAAGCCGGAGTTGCACTTCAGTGATGCAGCGTCAGAACTGGCACTGGTGAAGTCTGCACTGCGGGCGCGTCATTGAACATGTTTATATTGTTTCTAGAGATATCTGCGGAGATAGATCGTGTTAGCTCTACGAGTTGAATGACGAGGAGACAGACAGTCTCAGAGAAAACTGTGCGCCCGCGGCAAGACAGAAATAAGTTTGAGAAACGTATGCAGTACAGATTCGTTAAGCGACTAGTAACGAAAAAGGAGAACTCACCAAAATATAGCTGAGCTCTGCACAATTGAAGTAAAGTAACTGCTTCATTGAATGAGGAGATTTGAGAAGAAAAGTACAGTAAAGAGCATCAAGTGATGCCGAAACTTTATGGGAGTATCCGAATTCAGAGTCAGGATGATATTATTGACGAGCAATGCAAAGTGGCGGTGAAAATTATCTGTGGCATAAGAAAAGTTTCTGCTTCCGGAAGATGTAACGGAAGTGATTGATACGTCCGACTAAACAAAGGCGGAAGATATTCACGGAGTATTGGTTTCCGCCGTTGCCCATCTCTGGACGAAGAGAAAATCTTAAATACATTGGCTGTTGGACGTAGATGGAATTGTTTGAAATCTTCCATTGGCAGGTATATTTGCTGGAAAGAGAGATGGGCTTCGTTGTACTGCAAGTGCATGCAGGATCTGAATGATTATGGAATTATTGTAGGAAAAAAGCGATCGGACTTGGTTTGTAGTTGGAAAGCCGGTATTTTGATGCTTCTGAAGAAAAATGCAACAATTATGTCTGTCATACAAAGACAGAATATAAACTTAGGGAGTCAATTTGAGATATATCTGGTAGTTGCGGCAGGAGTGGTGGATTTATAAGAAAGAACATTTAAGAACGGGACAGTTGTTATTGACGTGGGAATCAATGTGAACGGTGAGAAGGCATGATCATGGCATTTGATGTGGGCAGAACCGATTGTGTGCAATTACCGGTTCAGGAGGAGTTAGTCACGACTTCAATTTGGTGAGCAGCTCTTGTTAAATCTTGACACTTTTGAAAGCCAAGCAGTAGAAGCCAATATTACAAATGTGTGAGGTTAAAAACATCAAGAAAAGTTCACAAAGGCCATACCGCTGAAATTTCTTTAAGTATATAATATCAATTAAATAAATATTGGATTCGTTGATGAGGCAATGCCATATCAATTGTTATTTCACAGAGAGCCTGTGTGTGTGGTGGAAGCAGGCAGTAGCAAGATACAAGGATATCCTCTGAGAAGTGGGTTGAAAGTTATATCAGTAGACCTCGCCGGTATCCTCCGTTAAGCAGGGAAAGCTGCATGTTAGCATGTGACAAACGTAAAATAAATATTACATTTTACGGAACTGTGGGTGGTAACGCGGAATTCTATTCGTCCCTTTCTGTATCATGGTCTGAAGGGGCTTTTTGCATTAGTGAAAATATGTAATCCCGAATGTGTCAGAGTGATTTCATTGTATAACAGTGCAAATATAGGAATGATGAGTAGTTTTTGTGACATGCATTAGCTATGAGGACTTTGAAAATGAAAGCATTACAAAAAGTAAGTAAATTTTTATCAGATTACAATGTCGGTTGTAGTAATCGCAACAGGGATTAAAGCTACATTTTTTCGTACCATCTATGATGGTGGGGCTTCAATATGCCCTTGTTCACAGATATGGTAGCCAATAAATTCACCAGTCAGTCTATTTATCATTGGTGTCATCATGTTCAGCATGGGTCTGACACTGACAACAGAAGATTTTAAGATACTGGCACAGCGTCCATTTGATATCTGTGTAGGTGCGATGCACAGTATCTGATCATGCCATTTCTGGCATTTGCACTGACGTTATTACATCTTTCCTGACGGAATCGCACTTGACTGGATCTAGTAGGTCGCCGCCTGTGAAAGCGTATCTTCCAATATCATGTCTTTATCTGTGTGGTGGAGATGTAGCATTTTCTGTAGGAATGACAACAGTATCCACACTGGTTTCACCGGTTAGTGACACCTCTTATGGTATCATTTCTGCAAGAGGAACTCAGATTACGATCAAAGGACTCCAACTGTTTGTATCTATCATTGAGACAGTAATCCTTGTAGGATTTGATTTTACTGAATTATCTGTATGGTGTTAAAGAAATGTTCCATGAGATCCAGCAGATGATGCCAGGGCTGGTGCCCTTGGACTTGCATGTGTTGTCGGTGGTGTTGTATCTTCACAGGGATCAAAAATTCCTTTCCAAATCCGGCGTTGTAATCTTTGTTGCAGCATCGCTTCACAATGGACTTGGATATCTGTTCGGATACGGTGCAGGAAAACTGGTTGAATGAACATTATCCAAAAAGAGAACGATAGCGATCGAAGTCGGAAATGCAGAACGCAGGACTCGCCACAAATCTTGCTACAACGACAGCGCAGTTCATGTCCACACCGGAGTCAGCAATCATCTGTGCAGTATCTTGTACATGGCATTCTATCTCAGGAACATTTCCTTTTGCAGGAATGTTTGTAATGTATGATAAAAAAGAAAAGAAAAAAGCCGCTGGAAAAGTAGTTACAGAACATTAAAAATATTAAAAAAAGCCGCCAAAAACAGTCAGGAAAGACTCGAAACAAAGGCGACTTGTGTAGTCAGAGAGCCCTGAAAAAACGTCTTTGCCAAAAGAAAAGGTTGTTCTTTGAGAAAAAATAAATATATAATGTCTTAGTAATTAACTTAAAACAAACAAAAAAGGATTACATTTATGAACATGCATATAGAAACGGATCGCAAGACGCGTGGCAGCAGCCTTTGTTCTGTGCGTTCGGTGTCGTACCGGTCAGCAATGCCGGTGCATGCGGCTGGAGGTCAAAAAGCCTCGAAGATAAGACCAGTAATCTTCAAGTCAACTGGAAGGGATTAATCGGGATTTGGTTACGCTCAGCAACAAGATTGCTGAGACAAGAAGTGAAATTGAAGAGTCGAACAATGAAGTATACCGCCTGGAGGCATCACTTCAGATTTCTCGTAATAACGAGGAAAAGCAGTATGAAACGATGAAGACTCGTATTAAGTACATGTATGAAAATGGTTCAGAGACAATGCTCACTATGCTGTTTACTGCAGACAGTATGGGAGACTTCCTCAACAAAGCCGAGTTCATTCAGAACATTACCGATTATGATAAGGAAATGTTGGAGAACATGATGGAGATACGTCAAGGTATCGAGACGCAGGAAGAGGATCTTAAGAGCCAGCAAAGAGGAACTGACAGATTTACAGAGTCAGTTAAATACTGAGCAGCAGAATCTTCAGGCGAAAGGCGAAAGAACTTCCACAGATCTTGGTGATCAGAATGCTTCTTCAGGCTTTGAGGCATGAGGCACAGGCAAAAAGCAGGAGGAAGAAGCGCAGAAGAAAGCACAGGAAGAAGCGGAAGCAGGCATCAGCTTCCACTGGAAATAATACTTCCGGAAGCAGTTCCAATAATAACAGCTCTTCCAAACCTTCTAATTCCGGAAGTAATAATAACTCCGGGAGCAGTTCCAGTAATGGAAAGTATAATATTCCTTCCGGTGGTCTGACCCCATCCAAAGGGAGAATCTGGTTTAACGGACATACTGAAACCTATTATTCACAGAAGGTACTTCCAGGGCAGGACTTAACATTCCGGGACGTCATATTGCGAGTGACGGAACAATCCGTGACAAAAGATGGTTATATTGTACTTGCCAGTGATGACTATCCAAAAGGAACCGTGGTCGAGACATCTCTTTGAGCTGGAAAAGTCTATGATAGTGGAAGTGGAAAAGGTAATATTGATTTGTATACCGACTGGTAGGAAAAAGAAAGAGTGAGAACTCATATGACAGAAAAAATTGCTCAGACCGTGTAAAAGGTCTGAGCAATTTTTTTGTCATATAGAATGTGTACTAAATTTTTGGCTGATACCGCATATTGGAAACTTTGTAGATTGTGATAAACGCCCTAGGATCCACCTGATTGATGTATTTTTTCATCAATTTCTGGTATTCTGTTTTATCCACAATGGTGATAATTTCGTTATGCTTTTTCCATTGTGTAAGCACCGATGGCTTCATAGATAGTAGCCCGCTGTGCAGTTCATATAAAATGAAGTGGCGCAGCTCTTTCTTCTTTCTGGGTGATGATGCAGACGCGCCGTTTTCATATCTTGATTGAAGATAAAGTGATCCAGTACGATTCCGTTAAAATAAGTACCGAGGACATTTAAAACTACAGTTTTCTTATCGTACACAAGTCTTTGCGGACAGAGCCACACACATACCTGAGAGTGACATTGCCTTTCCGAGATCCATATGCAGATATTTGTTCATGATCTTGGCAACGATATCCAGACCGCCAGAAGAGGCATTTCGATTGAACAAAAATTGCAAGTCCGACGCTACGACGACCAGTATATAACAGAGAACATCTAGCTCCTGGCTGTTGGTCATGGAGTAAAAATCCGGGAAAATCTTTTCGAAAAGCCGCAAACAGTGGCTATTAATGCTTGTGTATAGACAGTTTTTGTTCGAATTCCGACCGCACATGTAAAGTTAACTGATAATCGTGAAGCACCGGCTACTAAAAATCATAGCGATTGCCGACAACGGAAGCGGGTACAAAAGTTTGACGTGAATGATTCCGCACCAGAGATACCGCCACAGCGGCTTCGCCGTGAAGAGTAGATCGCAGCGGCAATACCAGCAAGCGTCAGAATCAACGCGTTTCCCTTTACAGAGTCTGCGTGCGCTGATTTTCTTTTATTCATATATATCCCCACAAATAACATTTGCAAAATATCTACCGCAAAAGTATTTTAACTGGTTCTGTGTGCGGAATAACAAGGTGTCTGTTGTATAAACATTATGAGATTTATAAAGTTGAGCATAATTTCAAAAAAAGTAATAGCAAATGCAGGATTGATTGGGAGTGGTGTATCTTCTGCCTGATCCTTTTTT
>VOFJ01002711.1_pt1 | contig 35279 bp, 47 predicted proteins | sample 5384081 | NCBI WGS metagenome assembly VOFJ01 (sample SAMN12384729, study PRJNA508395) | human gut metagenome | isolation source: healthy gut I | host: Homo sapiens
AGGATTGGGAGGACCCGTTCGACGCTGCGTGGCTAACGGAACGGCAAAAATTGACAATAAAGGAAACTTCACGATCTCCTTCATACCCGAACGGCCGGAAACATCAGATATGCGCCCTGCCTTCCAGAGCTACGAAGTAACGGCAACCCCTGACCGACAGCAAAGGAGAGACACAAGAGGCAAGCTATACCTTCTCCGTCGGCGATACAGGTATCCTGTTGGATATCCAAATGCCCGGAGAGGAAATGGAAAATGATTCCGCCAAGGCTGTGGTAACGGCCTATACCGTGAACAAGCAGAAAACATCAGCGGAAGGAAGTTACACGATTTATTCTCTGTCGGACGAAAAGCCAGAAAAGGATATGTTCGGTGCAGACCGGTACAAAATCAATAAACTGGTGACTGTTGGAACTTTCATAACGGGAGACGAAATATCACCTGTCGTATTCCGCGAACTTCCCGCCGGACGCTATCGCCTGGAAGTGAAATCGACCGACTCCAACAGAAAAGAAGTTTCCGCCAATCAAGATTTCATCTTGTACAACCGCCGGGATAAACGGCCGCCCGTATTTATGCATACCTGGCTGGTTAATGAGCACACGACCTGTGCGCCGGGAGAAGAGGCCGCATTTATTTTCGGAACATCCGACAAAGACACACATATATTATATGAAATTTATACAGCAGACAATAAATGCACGGAACGCAAACTGATCCGGTTGAGCGATGAAAACCGGACATTCCGCATCCCGTTCAAAGAAACGGACGGGGAAGGTTTCACCGTGTCTTTCACATTTGTCAAAGACGGCAAGATGTATGTGAAACAAGTTCCGGTTCAACGCCGGCAACCGGATCGGAGATTGAATATCCAGGCAAAGACATTCCGTGACCACCTGCTGCCGGGAAGCAAGGAAAATTGGAAATTCCGTATTACGGATGCTGATTCCTTGACCGTCTCCGCTGAAGTTTTGGCTGGCATGTACGATGCTTCATTGGACAAGTTATTGCCTTTCAGCTGGTCTTTCTCTCCTAAAAGATATGTTTATCTGTATGCTCCTCGTTTTTTTCTGAAGGGACAGCATTCACAAACAGCAGCAGGTACGAAACAGGAGATCGGAAAAGATTGAACGTCCCACAGTTCCAATACGACCGACTCGACTGGCAGGACGTACTGAGAATCGGTTGGCAATATGAACAAAGCGAACGACGCTATGCAACCGGAGCCGTCATGAAATCAGGGACAGCACCGGCAATAACCGAAGTTCTCAACATCACCGAAGACAGTATGCCACTAGAAGAACCGGCAGTAAAAGCGTACCAGGGTGTCGCTAATATCATAGCAGAAGAAGAAGTGGAAGAAAATGGAAAACCGTTCTTCCCGAACAAACCGGTCGAACTTCGTGAAAACTTTGCCGAAACCGCATTCTTCTATCCGGCCTTAGTGACCGACGAGGCAGGCGATGTAGCGTTCAGCTTCACGATGCCCGAAAGCAACACGACTTGGAAACTGCAACTGCTGGCCCAGACGGAAGACCTGAAATACGGCTACCTGTCCCGCGAAATCATCACCAGCAAACCGTTGATGGTAACCCCCAACCTTCCGCGCTTCCTGCGCCAGGGCGATGAAGTGACCATCACGGCGCAAATCAGCAACCAGTCGTCTGCCACTATGGACGGACGCGCCAGCCTGGAACTGTTCGATCCGGGCAACGGCCAGCCGGTGATCTGCCTCACCAAATCGCAGAAACCGTTCACACTGCCGGCCGACAGCACCACGACCGTAAGCTGGTCGTTCAAGGTTCCGGCAGCAGCGGGCGGCGTCATCGGTTGCCGTATCGTGGCCGATTCGGATAAAGGGAGTGACGGCGAACAACATTTGATTCCGGTTCTTTCGAATGAGATATTGGTAACGGAAAGTACCCCGTTCTACCTGTTCGACAAAAGCGAAGAAGTGATCCGCCTGAAAGACAGCAAAGGTATCCGGCCGTTCCGCACGACACTGGAGCTGACCGCCAACCCGATCTGGTACGCCGTACAGGCATTGCCGACCCTATCCCAACCGGAAAACGACAACGTCATTTCCTGGTTCGCCTCCTATTACAGCAATACGTTAGCAAACTACATCGCCACCGTCCACCCGCGTATCCAGCAGGTCATCAGCCAGTGGAAAGCACAGGGCGGAAATGCCTCTACGCTCTATTCCAACCTGGAAAAGAATGCAGAACTGAAAAACATCCTTCTACAGGAAACACCCTGGGTATTGGAAGCAGACAATGAAACGGAACAAAAACAGCGTTTGTCCCTCCTTTTCGATATGAACCGGGCAGCAGGACAGCGGGAAACCGCCCTCCGACATCTTCTCGACCTGCAAACGCCGGATGGAGGTTGGGGTTGGTTCAAAGGCATGTATCCGAGCCAGGAGATCACACTCTATATTCTGAAAGGGATGAGCCAACTGACAGAGTTGAATGCAGTCGAATATAACCAGCAGGAAAAAGAGATGCAGATGAAAGCACTCAAATTCGTTGACAAACAAATCCAGTCCGATTATGAGGCATTACAAAAGATCAAGAACTGGCAGAAAAACGAAATTTCTCCATTGGAAATCGAATATCTGTTTGTCCGCAGCAATTACCGAGACATTCCGGAGTTGGGTTCGGCCCGTGAAGCAATCCGCTACTATACGAACCTGGCGGAAAAGCAGTGGGACAAACAATCCATCCACGGCAAAGGAGAAATAGGGTGGCTCATGTGGAGGAATGGAAATAAAGAGATTGCCGGAAAGATTATCACTTGGCTGCGTAAAACAGCTTCGATCTCTCCGGACAAAGGTATGTATTGGGCGAACAACCGGAGCAGAGCAAACGCCTTTGCCTCTCCGATCGACACCCATTGCCTGCTGATGGCTTTCTTCAATGAAGTTTCGCCCGACAAACAAGAAACAGACCGTATGAAACAATGGTTACTCAACCAGAAACAGACGCAGAACTGGAAATCCGTACCGGCAACGGTCAACGCTATTTATACTTTGCTTCTGACAGGCAGCAACTGGTTGGACACTGCCAACACTTGCACCGCCCAATGGGGCAAGCAAACCTATAGCACGACAAGCGGCGAATTGGCCACCGGCTATCTGAAAGTAACCATATCGGATGAAAAAGCGACCTCATCCGAAGGAACCTCCATCTCTATCCGGAAAGAAGGCTCGGCGCCTGCATGGGGAGCTGTCTACGAGCAATACTTCCAGAACATCAACGAGGTAAAAAAACAGAAAGGCGTCCTGAACGTAGAAAAGCTGCTATTCGTAGAAACCAATAACGGGACTGAGCGGCAACTTCGTCCGGTCACCCCGGATGAACCGCTCAGTGTCGGCGACAAAGTGGTCGTCCGCCTTGTGGTCCGTACCGATCGCGAAATGGATTACGTCTTCCTGAAAGACCTCCGAGCCGGATGTTTTGAACCGGCAGACCAACTTTCCGGTTCTATCTATAGGGACGGGGTTTGGTATTACCAGTCGCCGACGGATGTTTCGGAGAATTTCTTCTTCGAACGCCTGCCCCAGGGGACTTTTGTATTAGAATATGCCGTATACGTGTCACGTACCGGTGAATATGCAGGAGGAATCAGTACGATCCAATGCCTGTACGCACCGGAATTCGTATCGCATACGGAAGGAAACATCATCAAGGTAGATTGAGTGAGACTCCCAGCGATGGCAAGTGCACACAAATCCGGTATCCCCGACTCGCGATGGAAGCAGAATTTTATTTTTTAAAGAAACTAATTCAGTAGTAAACATTATCTTTGCATTTTAAACAATAGCTAAATAAAAAGAGAAGATGAAACAGATTATTTTTATTTTTATGGCAATCCTGCTGGCAACAGGAATAGCTTCAGCTCAAAACAAAGCTGTAATCTCGGCAGATGAAACCTCTTTCGATTTCGGAACGATCAAGGAAGCGAACGGCAATGTGTCGCACACTTTTAAAATAAAGAACTCAGGCGAAGCACCGTTGGTCTTGACACGTGTCATCGCCTCTTGTGGCTGTACGACACCGGAATGGACAAAGGAACCGATAGCTCCGGGTAAAACAGGTGATATCAAAATCACTTATAATCCGAAAGACCGCCCCGGTCCTTTTGTCAAGACTATTTCCGTATACAGTAATGGTAAAACCGGTAGTTTTATCCTGACGATCCGGGGAGAAGTAGAATAATAACAGGAAAACTGAACGATAAAGAATGTTGAACAGAAACAAACTAGTCTTTATTCTTGCCGGTATACTGTTTGCAATAAGCAGTATATCGGCACAAAATAACGCCCGAATCAGTGCAGATGAGCTGATCTATAACTTCGGTACGATTGGAGAATCCGATGGATTGGCAAGTCACATATTTACGATCAAAAACACAGGTAACGGTCCGCTTGTCATCACGAGGATCACAGCATCCTGCGGCTGTACGCAGCCCGAATGGACCAAAGAGCCCCATCGCTCCGGGAAAGACCGGAGAAGTAAAAGTAACCTACAACCCGAAAGGACGTCCCGGCCCTTTTTACAAAACTATAGCGATCTACAGTAACGGGAAAAAAGGCAGTTTCTCCTTAGGTATCAAAGGAAACGTAACCCCTAAAGAAGCTCAACCCATACTGATTTATCCGTATAGCATCGGCGACCTGAAACTGCAAACAAAAAATATTCTTTACAGCACGATCCGCCCCGAAGAAACATTGGGAGAAAAGATCAACCTGATCAATGAAGGAAAAACATCCCTGAACATCCATTTAGGAAAGACGCCTCATTATCTGAACGTCGTAGCCAATCCTACAAAACTGGCTCCGGGTGAAACAGGCGAAATATCCATCCTCATGAATGCGAAAGAGGCAAAACGGAAAGGCCGCATGACAGCCGAAATTCCGGTAACGGTCGAAAGTATCGGTCAGAAGAAAGGAACAGAAGGCAAACTACATGTTGCAGCCAATATCATAGACGACTTCAGCAAACTGACTGCCTCGGAGAAGGCGAAAGCTCCGGTAGCCCAGCTATCGGGTACCTTGCTCGACTTCGGCAAACTACCTGACAAAAGCAGTTTCATCCCACTGGTCGGCGGTCGGGTGAGCGGCACGATCGAAATTACCAACTCAGGAAAATCACCGCTTGTCATCTATAGTGTGACCTGCGAAGACGAACGCGTAGCTGTTTCCGGTGGCAAAAGAGAAATAAAGCCGGGCACGACAGCCACTTTCAAAGTGACAGTACGCCCGAAAGAGATAAAAACAAAACTGGAAGCCCTCATCAATTTCGTATGCAACGACCCGAACGGTCCGGTACGGCTTGTGAAGGTGACAGCCAATAAATAACCAGGTGAAAGTTGAAAGGTGAAAGTTAAAAAACAGCCTTCCTCTTCCACCTTTCAACCTTCACCTTTCAACTTTCAACTAAATTATGGAACATCCCGAAAACGACGATCTGTACAAAGGATTAAAGGTGAACAAGGGAGTAGCCGATGTACCGACCGTAAATCCTTATCTAAAAAAAAGGATTCAACGCAAAGAATATACGCCTGCCGAATTTGTAGAAGGTATCCTGAAAGGAAACATTACGATCCTCAGCCAGGCGGTAACACTGGTGGAAAGCTCAAATACGAACACCAGCAAATGGCACAGGAAATTATCGAAAAATGCCTGCCGCATGCAGGAAAGTCTGTCCGTATCGGCATCACCGGAGTACCGGGAGCAGGTAAGAGCACCTCGATCGATGCGTTCGGCATGCACTTGATAGGGGCAAGGACGTAAACTGGCTGTGCTGGCAATCGACCCCAGCAGCGAACGCTCGAAAGGCAGCATCCTCGGCGACAAAACTCGTATGGAGGCCTTGTCCCGTGAAAAGAACGCTTTCATCCGTCCTTCGCCATCAGCAGGTTCCTTAGGTGGCGTTGCCCGTAAAACACGTGAAACGATCGTTCTTTGCGAAGCTGCCGGATTCGATACGGTATTTGTCGAAACGGTCGGTGTCGGACAAAGCGAGACGGCTGTCCACTCGATGGTCGATTTCTTCCTGTTGATCCAACTTGCCGGTACTGGAGACGAATTGCAAGGCATCAAGCGCGGGATCATGGAGATGGCGGACGGGATCATCATCAATAAGGCGGATGGTGACAACCTCGAAAAAGCAAAACTGGCAGCGGCGCAATTCCGCAACGCCTTGCACCTGTTTCCGGCCCCCGAATCCGGTTGGAGCCCGAAAGTATTGACTTATTCCGGTTATTACAATTTGGGGATTAAAGAAATCTGGGATATGGTCGGAGAATATATGAAATTCACTCAAAAGAACGGCTACTTCAACTACAAGCGCAACGAACAAGCCAAATATTGGATGTACGAAAGTATCAACGACACACTCCGCGAAACGTTCTACCACAATCCGGCGGTAGAAAAAATGTTGAACTTCACGGAGCAGCAGGTATTGAATAACGAGATCAGTTCGTTCGTTGCAGCCAAACGGATGATGGACCTGTTCTTGGAAAATCTGTCTGCAAAGAAATAAATAAATGGAAAAGAAAAAACTTATACTGCTATTACTAAGTTGCGCGGTAATCACGGAGGCTCATGCTGCCTATCAAGGCCACGTATATGTAGACTCCAACCGGAACGGAATCTACGACAAAGGAGAGAAAGTCTTAAAAGGCATCCGGGTTTCCGACGGGTTGAACGTTGTCAAAACGAATGCCGAAGGAGTATATACACTTCCCGGACACAAACGAGAACGATTTATCTTCATCACCACTCCTTCCGGCTATAGGACAGACAATCAATATTACCGGCGGATCAACGGCACAGGGCAAACATACGATTTCGGCCTGCAACCCTGGAAAGGACGCATCAAGCCGAATGGCAGTCACAGGTTCATCCATATTTCCGATACCGAGATATTCAATACGGAAAACCAAGAAGACTGGGCGAATAACATCCGGGATTATGCGGCTAACGAGAATATCTCATTTATCATCCATACCGGTGATATCTGCTATGAAAATGGATTGAAGAACCATATCCATCTGATGAACACGTCAAACATGGACTGCCCGATGTTCTACTGTATCGGTAACCATGACCTTGTAAAAGGGAAATATGGAGAAGAGGTTTTTGAAAATGTTTACGGTCCGGTTTATTATTCCTTCGACTTCGGAAATGTCCACTACGTCGTTACACCAATGGCAGGAGGAGATCATCAGCCCGGCTATACAAAAAGAAGATGTATACCGCTGGTTAAAAAGAATGACCTGGCGCAAGTACCGACAGGAAAACCGATCATCGTCTTTAACCATGACCTGCTGACTTCCGGGAACGAGTTTGTTTTCGGTATTGACGATAACGAGAAGATTAACCTGAACGAACATAACCTGAAAGCGTGGCTGTACGGCCATTGGCATAATCATTTCGTGCGGAAACAAGGAGATGTCCTGACAATCTCGACCGCAACACTCGACAAAGGGGGAATCGACCACTCGACTTCCGCCTTCCGTGTGGTAGACGTGGATCAAAAAGGAGATGTCCAGACTATGCTCCGCTATACCTATATAAACAAGTCCATCGAAACCGCCTCTATCGCGAATGATGCATGTACAATGACGTCAGACGAAAAGATTCCGGTATCGGTCAACACCTACAATGCAGTTGCTCCTGCCATACGTGTCACTTACAGTTGCGTCGTAGACGGCAATACTGTCCTACCGGAAACACAGCTTACTCAAAATACAGACTGGAATTGGTCCGGAATGGCCAAACTCCCGGCAGACTGTAAAGGCAAACGGATTTTCATTACAGCCAAAGCATTGTTCAACAATGGGGAAACAGCAATCAGCCGTTCCTCATTCGTATACCAGCCGGAAGAGATCGGCAAAACACCCCGACTGGCATGGACCCGTAACGTAAATGCCAACCTGTATTTCTCTTCTCCGGTCGTTGCCGGCGGTAAAGTGTACGTCGCTTCTCTCGATGAAGATTTGAAGGGAGAAGGTGCAATCTTCGCTCTGGATGCAAAGACTGGTGAATTACAATGGAGATATCCGGTTCGCAACTCCATCAAAAACACGATTGCCGTAGACGAAGGAACCGTCTTCGCACAAGATGCGGAAGGTTATTTATACGCCATCGACTCACAGACTGGCAAACTAAAATGGGACAAAAAGATGGATGTCGCCGGCCTTCCTGTCCTTGTGGACGGGCTGACAGCCGCCAATGGCATTGTCTATGCCGGAAGTGGAAAGGCATTCGGAGCATACAACGGTAAAACGGGTGACGCAGTCTGGCTGAACAAAGGCTGGCCGCAAGGAGAAGCCACGACATCGACTCCTCTGCTGGCAAACGGAGTAGTTATTTCAGGCGCCAACTGGCGAGGCTTCTACGGCAACGACGCACAAACGGGAGAGTTGCTTTGGAAACTCGATAAAGACGGAATTACGGATAGAGGCGCAACACCGACATATGACGGTAATCTGCTTTATGTTACTTCGCGCCAATCTTTATTTATCATCGACTGCCATTCGGGGAAGTCATTGTCCGTAAAGAGTTACCATTCAATGTCCAAGTCAATTCGACCCCGTTGGTCACGGATAAACTGATTGTTTTCGGGACGCAGACTGATGGCTTGGTCGCACTCGACCGTGAGACATTCGAGGTCAGATGGAAAGCCCGGACATCTCCAGCTCTGGTTTATACGGCTCCCTATTCCCGCCATCCGGCTGCCACGGTCGAAACGAGCCCCCTACTCATCGGAGATACGATTTACTTCGGAGCATCCGACGGCATCATCTATGGCATAGATAAGGAAAGCGGGCAAACGAGATGGAAACATAAAACGGGAGCTCCGCTATTCTCCACCCTGTCAACAAACGGCAACATGATCTTCGCAACCGATTTCGGAGGCAATGTCTATGCTTTCAAATGCAACGAGTAAACAAGAGCTGAACTCTATATGCAAAAAAAGAAGGTGTCTGAAAAGGATGCCTTCTTTTTTTGTTATGCTGCCCGTTTATTATCCATTTTTATATTTAAAATATCTTTGGTCTTCTCAATTATTACTTTTCGAGAAGTAATCCTACAGAAATAAGTAAAAAAAAAAAAGAAAAACTGACTTTTTAGCCAGTTTTCTTAGATTATGTGCAATAGCAACCAGGGTAAATTCTGTTTTTACCTTCTCCAACCCTCTTAATCTAAACCGGTTCCACGCCGAGTTATGCTTTATCTGTGCAAAGACAGCTTCCGGTTCTATACATCGTCTGCCCCTGATGATAAATACCTTCCTCACTCATGAGTCTTTCCCGTGCTTTTTGTTTATACCTGTTAAGGTTATAGTTAACTTCTATGATCCGGTTGGCCTTTGATTTATGGCATTGAGATTTCAGCGGGCACCCCTCACAATTTTGTGCCTGATAACGCTTCAGTATGGATACATATCCCAAATCGGATCTTACTTTTCCTTTGACCTTTATATTCCATATGTTGTCCCATCGGGCATACGTAATAATCCCTTCCCCCGGTTGTAGTAAAGGTTCTGTATGGCAAAAAGCATCCTTCTTCCAGGCACGCTTTTTTGCTCTTTGTGGAAATAATTGTACTTGACAAAAGCCTCTATACCCGCATTCTCCATAAACTCATAGTTTTGTTCACTTCCATAACCGGCATCGGCCACTACTATGGAGGATTGCCTATGATAAGTCCTCGAAAATCTTTCAAAAAAGAAATTAAGGGTCCCGTATCTCCGGCTCGCCTGTAAATCCCCCAGATTGGTAATAAATTGATTCTCTGTAGCAATCTGTATGTTATAGGCGGGTTTCAATTGCCCGTTTTTCATATGATCCTCTTTCATGCGCATGAAGGTCGCATCCTCATCTGTCTTACTGAAAGAATTACGATCCCCCAATTTCTCCAATTGCGATTCGTATTTGGCAAGACGGGGCAGATATTCTCTTCCTGTAGCTTTTTGACTTGCTTTTTCTCAGCTTTGTTCATCCCGGAGACGTTTGTTTAAAGCGCTCACTTTTTTCACGCAAACCACAGGAATCCATATCCGGTAAAGCATCCGGTGCCCTTTCCTGTTTATCCTGCTCGATATGTTTGTCGACCTCACTAAGGATTGATTGTATTTTCGACTCCAGTTTTACCTTGTTCTTTTCCACGCTGCCACGCCAGACAAAAGTGTAGCGGTTCGATGCTGATTCCACTTTGCTACCATCGATATACTGTACATCCAAACTGACATAGCCGGATTCCTGTAACAGCAGAACAATGGCTGAAAACAACGATTTTATATCTTCTTTTAAACGTTTGCCACGAAAATCATTGATCGTGCGGAAATCGGGAGTACTGTTACCGGACAACCACATGAAGTGAATATTCTCCTGCAAGGCCTTTTCTATTTTGCGGCAGGAATAGATATTGTTCAGGTAGGCATAAAACAGGACCTTGAGCATCATACGGGGATGGTAGCTGCTGGTGCCTCCGCCTTTATATGACGAAAGCAGACTGCTAATATCCAAGGCGTCTACGACACTGTTTACTATACGAACAGGATGATTGGGAGCTATCTTTTCCGATAAGCTGACCGGAAAAAGTACATTTTGGTTGGATGTTAACTCTTTAAATACTATCTTAGCCATTGCTATAATGTTTGTTTTTTGCAACGGTAAGATAATACTTTTTACCGAAATAAACAATAGCAAAAGGGGCTATCCGACTTTTGGACAGCCCCTTTTCATATACTTGCCAATAACAGATCAAATAGAAGAAATACGAAGCGTATTCAACAAATCACGATTGATCGGTTTGTCGTTCTTGATCGCTTTGGAGAAAGGAACGTAAACAATCTCATCATTCTGGATACCCATCATCACGTTACGCTGGTCATCCAACAACGCGTCGACGGCAGCCACTCCCATCCGGGTTGCCAAGATACGATCTTGTGCAGTCGGTGAACCACCGCGCTGCAAGTGTCCCAAAATTGAAACACGTACGTCAAACTGCGGATATTCCTTCTTTACACGTTCAGCCACGCCCATCGCACCACCGGTCACCTCACTTTCCGCAACAAGGACGATACTGCTGTTCTTGGACTTACGGAAACCAGTTTCGATCATCTCGGCCAGCTGGTCTTTCTCCATCGATATCTCCGGAATGATAGCCGCTTCGGCTCCCGATGCAATCGCTCCGTTAAGAGCCAGGAATCCGGCATCACGCCCCATCACTTCGATAAAGAACAGACGATCATGGGAGGTTGCCGTGTCACGGATTTTATCGACACATTCCATGATCGTATTCAAAGCCGTGTCGTAGCCGATCGTGATATCCGTGCCATACAGGTCATTATCAATCGTACCAGGCAGGCCGACAATCGGATAATTGAACTCCTGTGCAAAGATGCGAGCCCCCGTCAGCGTTCCGTCACCACCGATGGCGACCAAAGCATCGATACCATGCTCCATCAGTTTGTCGTAAGCCTGCTTACGGCCTTCCGGCGTCTTGAATTCCGCACAACGGGCCGTCTTCAGGATAGTACCGCCACGCTGAATAATATTACTTACATTCTGAGTCTTGAAATCTTCAATTTCGTCGGTTATCAAACCCTTGTATCCACGATAGATACCCTTAACGGACATTCCGTTATAAATAGCGGAACGTGTCACTGCGCGAATGGCAGCGTTCATTCCGGGAGCATCACCTCCGGACGTTAAAATGCCAATACACTTAACTGTAGACATAGCGTCTTATATTTTATATGTTCGCGGCAAAAGTAATAATTATTTGCCAAAAACCTGTCTATTTTCCAAAACTTCATCAAATCTTAACCCTAAAAGTCAACGGCTGGCATTCAATTCACGAATACGCACAGCCACCTCTTCCATCAGCCACTTCGGAGTGGATGTGGCCCCGCACACCCCCGACACTCCCCCACATCTTCAGGCAACGGCTCGGTAATCTCCTTTACCTCCGAGATAAAAGACCGTGTTCGGGTTTGCCTTCCGACATTCCTCCAGCAGCATCTTGCCATTTGAACTCTTCTTTCCGGCAACGAAATACACCCAATCATGCTTGGAAGCAAACGCCTTGATGTTCGGTAAACGGTTGGCCACCTGGCGGCAGATCGTATCGAAATACTCGAATTGTACCCCATCTGCAATACGCCGCCGGATCTCAGCCACGACTTCACGCAACCCGTCAAGCGACTTGGTCGTTTGCGAGAAGAGGCAGATATTCCGGCTAAAATCCAACCGGCCAAGGTCCTGTACCTTCTCGATAACGATGGCCGTCCCTTCCGTTTGCCCGACCAGACCATTTACTTCGGCATGCCCTTTCTTTCCATAGATCACGACCTGCGTATGGCTATCGCGCGTAGCCACGTAGCATTTATGAATCTTACGTTGTAACTGGAGCACCACCGGACAGGTCGCATCCACGATCGTGATGTTGTTCCGCCGGGCGATCTCGTAGGTCGAAGGCGGTTCCCCATGCGCCCGAAGCAACACCTTTTCTCCCTTCAAACGGGTAAACTCGTCGTGCCCGATCGTCCGCAGTCCCAACTTTTCCAACCGTTCCACTTCCAAGCTATTGTGCACGATATCTCCGAGGCAATACAACGTATTCGTATTTTTCAGTTCGCGTTCTGCACTCTCGATAGCCGTTACCACGCCAAAACAAAAGCCGGAACCCTTATCTATCTCGACTTCTATCATGGCTAGTCTGATGTAACGACCTTTTCATACTGTTCCAAGAGCCAAGCCTTCTGCTCGGCAATCGTCAAATGCGAGTTATCCAGCTCCAGCGCATCATCAGCTTTACGAAGCGGACTCTCTACACGAGTCATATCGATATGGTCACGCGTCTTCACATTTTCAAGGACTTCCTCAAAAGAAGCAACCTCGCCTTTGGCTTTCAGTTCGTCCAAACGCCGTTGGGCACGCACTTCCGGGCTGGCTGTCACATAAATCTTCAGTTCCGCATCCGGAAAGACAACCGTACCGATATCGCGACCATCCATCACGATCCCTTTCGCCTTCCCCATTTCCTGTTGCTTGGCGACCATCGCACGGCGTACAAAACCTAAAGCAGCAATCGGACTCACGCGGTTGGCCACTTCCATCCCCCGTATTTCTTTCTCCACTTTCACGCCGTTCAGATAGGTATCCGGACGTCCGGTTTCCGGGTTAAAGCGGAAAGAGATATCGATATCGTTCATGGCATCCTGCAACTTCTGTTCATCGATACCGCCGCTTGTAAAGAAACCGTGCTGCAAACTGTACAAAGTGACAGCCCGGTACATCGCCCCTGTATCGATATAGGTATATCCCAGCTCCCTTTGCCAAATCTTTTTTTGCCATCGTGCTCTTCCCGGTAGAAGAGACACCATCTATCGCTATAATTATCTTTTTCATCACTACATATATTAATGTAAAGGAAATGCAAATATACAACAGTTTATCGCTCCCTTCCTTATAAATTATCCTATTCATCCTTATATTTTATTGTTTTCCATATAATCCGGAAACCGTTCGCAGCCAAGCGGACGATCTATGAGATACGACAAAGCCAACGGACCAGTAATCCATTGGCAAAAGGTCCTATCGTAAAGGAGAACGAAAAACCGAATTTACTTAGAAATCGCTGATCGTTGTGGAGATGCTCAGCATCATGGAAAGAGCTGAAGGATGGTATTTGGCTACGGAAACACCGACGTCGAACATCTTGATCCGCACACCGGCACCACCGGAAAAACCGGCAAGAGCGTTACTTCCCTGCAATTTCATGTCCAACGCCGTCTTGGGGTTATACCCGATACCGAGCCAGAAGTTGTCGGAAGGGATATAATCAACACCGATCACCAGATGCTTCACAAAAGACTTGAAAAAATTATCTCCTGTATACTCCCTGTCGTAATCGTCTACATACTCAACCTTCCATTTCGTCAGATACTGTGCAGTCAGCGACAAACGGATCGGCGCATGGGCCATCTGTTTGGTGATCCCCAGCTGGATATCCCAGGGCATCTTCGGCGCTCATCTTCATAGGCTTTCAATTGGGCTCCGATATTTTTTAAAAGCAAAACCGAAAGAAAATCCTTTTTTTCAGAATCATAATAACTCAAACCGGCATCGACCACCATGCCGATCGAAGTATAATCGCCGATACCCGAATATAAAAACTTCAACGAAGCCCCGCCACGCCAGCGCTCGGAAAGGTCATACGAGAAGAAACCGTTCACACTGATGTCCTTTGCCGTAAAATCTCCCGTCGGAAGACCTTCTTCCGACATTCCCCGTATCTTTCCCTGACTGAAGAACGAGGCTCCCACACCCCAAGCTCCTTTTTCTTTATACGCCTTGGTAAAAAGAGCGCTCCCGACATTGATATCCGATATATAGTTCAGGTAATTCAGATTAACCATCTGGTCCATCTCGGCTCCCAATAAAGCCGGGTTATGAAAAAATCAGGGAAGGATCCCTTTCGACCAGAGACATCGTATTGCCTCCCATCGCATTGGCTCTTGCCGAAGAAGGATAGCGAAGAAAAGTATATCCGGTGTCGCCGGTTTGCGCGACAACAGCCCGTAACAAGAAGGAAAAGAAGAATATAAATAGAATATTTCTCATATTTCTCTGGTAAAATGCATACAAAGATAAATAAAACGGGTACATACACCCCACTTACAGAAACGGGAAAAAGCCGAAAAAAGGTATATTGGGAGCTATTATTTTTATTCTCAGTCAAAAAAAAAAGTAAAAATAGCGTATATTTAATACGAATTGTTCGGATTTAAAAAATAACTCCGTATATTTGTCGCAGAAGAAAAACACATCTTTAAACACTAAGAGATATGGAAGTTAAGAAATCACCGAAAGCGGACCTGGAAAAGGTAAGACGATGGGTATCCTGATGGGTATGATCGTCGGACTTGCAGTACTGTTCGTGGGCTTCGAATGGAGCGACCGTGAAATCACAATCGTCCAAGATCAGGGCGTTGCTGATATCATCGCAGAAGAAGAAGTTGAAATTACGAGACCGGAGGACACTCCTCCCCCTCCACCGCCACCTCCCGCACCTGCTGTGGCAGAAGTATTAACCGTTGTAGAAGATGACGTCAAGTTGGACGACGTCGAAATCGTATCATCGAAGACGATGCCGCTTCTGCACAGGTTGAAGCTTATACTCCTCCCGCAGTAGTTGAAGAAGAAGAGGAATCTTCACAGCAGATCTTTACTGTTGTAGAAACAATGCCTGAATTCCCCGGCGGACAAGGAGCTTTGTTACAATACCTGGCAAAATCAATCAAGTATCCGGTTATTGCTCAGGAAAACGGTATCCAGGGTCGTGTATCCTGCTCGTTTGTGGTTAACAAAGACGGTTCTATCGTAGACGCAGAAGTTATCCGTGGTGTTGACCCGTCACTGGATAAAGAGGCTCTCCGTGTGATCAACAGCATGCCGAAATGGTCACCGGGCAAACAGAGAGGTAAACCCGTACGTGTTAAATACACAGTGCCTGTTACATTCAGACTGCAATAATAACATGTAAATAGTACAAAAAAAAGGCTGCTTTTACCGCAGCCTTTTTTATTTAAACAAATAATCTATGTTCGCTTTCAATGACATCCTACAGAAAATAGAGCAGGAAATTACCCGGCTCCAATTCACCTATCCGCCCAAAAGCTTATACGACCCGATCGAGTACATACTTTCACTCGGTGGAAAAAGAATCCGTCCGGCACTCGTACTGATGGCATGTAACTTATATAAGGAAAACGTAGATACAGCCGTCAATCCGGCGTTAGGGCTTGAAGTATTCCATAACTTCACCCTTTTGCACGATGACCTGATGGACGATGCCGATAAAAGAAGAAACAAACCGACCGTCCATAAAGTATGGAATGCCAACACAGCCATCCTATCCGGCGATGCCATGCTGATCGCAGCCTATCAACTGATCGGCGAAACAGAATCCGAATCATTAAAAAGAAATATTAGACCTGTTTACCCGTACGGCGCTTGAAATATGCGGCGGGCAGCAGTACGACATGGAGTTCGAATCGAGAACCGATGTAACGGAAGAGGAATATATCGAAATGATCCGACTGAAAACGGCCGTATTGCTAGCCTGTGCCCTGAAGATGGGAGCCATCATGGGGAACGCTCCGAAAGCCGATGCCGAAACGCTGTATCAGTTCGGCATCAACATCGGACTGGCCTTCCAATTGCAGGATGACCTGTTGGATGTCTACGGAGACACGGCCACTTTCGGCAAAAAAAATATTGGAGGAGACATACTCTGCAACAAAAAGACATTCATGCTGATCAACGCTTTACGCCTTGCTTCAAATACTCAAAAAGCGGAACTGAACAGCTGGATAGGTAAAAAGACATTCGATCCGGCAGAGAAAATCGCCGCCGTAACAGCCATCTATGACCAATTGCGGTTAAAAGAGTTGTCCGAAGAAAAAATACACGCATATTATAATCAGGCAATGAACTGCCTAACCTCATTAAACGTAGCTCCCGAAAGGCTAAACATACTGAAAGAAGTCAGCGCCCGTTTAATGAACCGCCAGTCTTAAAAATGAAACTGATCGACACACACAACCATCTGTACTTAGAGGATTTTGATCCGGAACAGGATCAACTGGTCACAATCGCAAAAGAGTCGGGCATAGACACCCTGCTACTTCCGAATGTCGACACGAGCACCATCAGGCGGATGCATGACTTATGCGACCGTTATCCGGATTTCGCCTATCCGATGATGGGACTGCATCCGACCAGCGTTGACGAGCATTATGCAAAAAAATCTGAAGGAGACAGAGTCATGGCTCGGTAAACGTGTTTATTGCGGAATCGGGGAAATAGGTATAGACCTGTATTGGGACAAAACATACCTGAAGGAGCAGAAAGAAAGAAGTATTCGAGGAACAGCTCAGATGGAGCATCGACCTCAACCTGCCGGTTGCCATTCATACCCGCGAAGCATACCCGGAAGTTTTCGATTCTCTATATAAGGTAGGAGCCGACACGCTCACCGGAGTCTTTCATAGTTTTACCGGTAATGAAGCCGAATTGGAAGAGATTAAAAAATTAAATAATTTCAAAATCGGGATAAATGGAGTCATTACATTTAAAAACTCCAGGCTGTCGGAAATCATCCGGCAGACAGACGTCCGAAAAAGAGTATTGGAGACAGACGCCCCCTATCTCGCCCCTGTTCCCTACAGAGGAAAAAAGGAACGAGCCGGCCTATATCTGGAAAACGGCTGAAAAAGTAGCCCAGACCTATGGACTGACACTCGAAGAGACCGTTGAAACAACACGGATAAATGCTCTAAAACTATTTAAAATCGAGAATAAACCAATATCGTGAGATATTTTCGCGCGTATTCAAAATTTATCCACCAGATATTGTGTATATGTCAGGCAAAAACTATAGATTTGTGCACTGAAACGTTTGGATATGCGATTTTTTTCGTATTTTGCACCCGTTTTAGAGAAGCGGTAGCTCGTTTTTGGAGAGATGCTCGAGTGGTTGAAGAGGCACGCCTGGAAAGCGTGTAAACCCCTAAAGGGGTTTCGCGGGTTCGAATCCCGCTCTCTCCGCTTTAAGATACCATGACGATTATTAATAACAAAAAAATAAAAACAAATAAGAGAATTATTAATCTTAAAAATTAAACACACAATGAAAAAGTATTTTGCAAAAAACGTTCATGAGTTTATGTGCTCTTGGAATCTCTTCTGTAGCATTCGCGCAAGAAGCTACCGAAACCGCTGTTGAAGGTGGCATGTACCAGGCTTTGAAGACTAAGTTTATCGAAGGTGGTGCCGACTTCATGAGTTTGGTTGCTATCGCTTTGATTTTCGGTTTGGCTTTCTGCTTGAAAGAATTATTTACTTGAATCTGGCTGAAACTAACTCCAGCAAATTGCTGAAAGGTATCGAAGATGCTTTTGGATAAAGGTGATGTAGAAGGAGCAAAAAGCTATCGCTCGTGATACAAGAGGTCCTATCGCATCTATCGCTTACCAGGGTTTGATGAGAATTGACCAGGGTATCGACGTTGTTGAAAAATCAATTGTTTCTTATGGTGGTGTTCAGGGTGGTCTTTTGGAAAAAAGAACATGTCTTGGATCACATTGTTTATCGCAATGGCTCCGTCATTAGGATTCTTGGGAACTGTAGTAGGTATGATCATGGCGTTCGATAAAATCGAACAGGTTGGTGATATCAGCCCGACGGTTGTAGCAGGTGGTATGAAAGTGGCCTTGATCACAACAGTAGGTGGTTTGATCGTTGCTTTGATCCTTCAGGTATTCTATAACTATTTGTTGAGCAAATTGGAAGCTATCCTGAACCAGATGGAAGATGCTTCTATCACTTTGCTGGACTTAGTTATTAAATATAACCTCAAATTTAAAAAATAAGAAACAACTATGGCAGTTACTAAAATAAGAAAAATGTCCAGTTGGACATTACTGATAGTATCGCTTATCAGTATTGTCGTTCTGGGTATGTTCTTCGGCGGAGGCATCACGAATCCGGGAGAAGAAATGAAAGAATATGTATATACAGGTCTTTTGCTTAATTGGACTTCAGCATTATTCTTCGTCACAATCATTTGCATGGTGTTATTTGCTGTTTGGCAGTTTATCACCCTGCTGAAAGTTAATCCTAAATCAGCTCTTTCTGCTTTAGGTGTCGTAGTTGCTTTCGTTGCAATGCTGTTTATCACTTATTCAATCGGTGATGGAACTCCGTTACAAGGTCTGAATGCAGATTCTCAGAAATATAACACAGCCGGTTGGTTGCAAATCACAGATATGTGGATTTGGTCTACAGTTGTCCTGCTGGTTTTAATCGTTGCATGTGTGGTTTGGGGCTCTGTCAAAAAGAATGCTCGGTAAATCATAATAGTAATAACGAATTGATAAAACAAGAAAGAAATGGGTAGTAAAAAAGAAAGACACCGGGTATTAATGGATCGTCTTCAGCCGATATTGCTTTCATGTTGCTTATCTTCTTCCTTATTACTACATCCATGGATACAGATAAAGGTCTGGCAAGACGTTTGCCGCCTCCTGTTCCTAAAGACCAAAAGAAGAATGATGTTGATGTTAACAAGAGAAACTTGGTTGTCGTGCTGATCAACAGCAGTAACCAAATCCTCTTTAACGGTGAACCTACCGACATCAAGCAACTGAAAGACAAGGTAAAAAGAGTTCATTGACAACCCGTATAATGACGCAAATAAACCTGAAAAGGTTGAAGAGGACGTTCCTTTCTTCGGAAAAAGTAATGACCGCTAAAAAACACGTAATTTCTTTACAGAATGACCGTGGTACCGAATATCAGGCTTATATCAGCGTTCAGAACGAATTGGCAAAGGCATACAACGAATTGCGTGATGATATTTCCAGAAAGAAATTCGGAAAATTATTCGCAGATTCTAGATGAAGATCAACAAAAGGCTGTGCAGATGATTTATCCGCAAAAGATATCAGAAGCAGAACCTAAAAATTATGGAGAAAGAAGTAATGGGAAAGTTTAGTAAAGCGGGCGGACGTGAAATGCCCGAATTGAATACCTCATCATTACCTGACTTGGTGTTTGCCTTCTTGTTCTTCATCATGATGGTAACCTCTATGCGTGAAGTTACATTGAAAGTGATTTCCGCGCTCCTCAGGCTACAGAGCTTCAGAAGCTGGAAAAGAAATCTACTGGTAACATTCATCTATGTAGGAAAGCCGACTCAGGAATATCAGGCTAAAATGGGTTCTGAAGCCCGCTTGCAGTTGAACGACAAGTTCGCTGAAGTATCGGAAATTCAGGACTACATCGCTCAGGAAAAATCCAGTATGAAAGAAGAAGACCAGCCGTTTATGACAGTGTCCATCAAGGCCGATAAGGAAACCAAGATGGGTCTGATCACAGACGTTAAGCAGGCGCTTCGTGAAGCATACGCATTGAAGATTAGTTATTCTGCCCGTCAGGCTGCTGACTAATCTCTGGATATACAAAATAAAAAAGGCGAGGTTTCTAACCCCGCCTTTTTATTGCCTTTAGTCACCGATCAGAGCCCTTTCCCTCAAAGGAGATGACACCCATCCAATAATAAATAGACACATAGCTATTTACAGCAATAGCTACTACTTTTTACTTTTCGCCCTTGGTCGAAAAGGTTTTTTGCCCTTAGTCGAAAGCGCTTTTGACCAAGGGCGAAAGCACATTCGACTAAGGGCAAAAGCTCTACAGTTGGACTGTTTGACAACAGAAACATGGCTACTGCCACTTAAATCGTCGAATTAGAACGAGAAAACAAATAGACAATGTGCAAAACGATCACCGGGTGAGCCCATCTTTCACTCCATACACATTCTTATGAAGACAATTCTTCACCTGCTCGAAAGAATACTCCAGATCAACATCGCCATATGTCATAAGCCGCATCTCCAGCCATTCTCCACCTTCCCGGTAAGGAGGCTGGTGATAAACCTGATTGTCCAGTTTAAAGCCCAAACGTTCATAAAAGCCAATCCTGCGCTTGCTCATCTCATCAGTAGGCATTTCTACTTCCAGAACAACCGGAGTACCGCAGAAGACCAGAAATTGCTTCATTGCCTCGGCCCCTATTCCTCCATTACGGGCCGCCGGATCAATTGCAAAATGCTCCACATAAGTATAACCGTCAAAAAAGCCAACCGGTGATGAAGCCGACATACCGGTCTTCTTTTTGATAAAGCATACACGATAAACCGGGATTCGTCTCTAACCAAATTGCGGACAAGCGAAAAGTCACGGCGTTCCACTTCCGGAAAAAAGATTCTGTGTACGTTCTCTATCAGATCCAATACCGGATCAGAAAAGTCTTTTACAGACCTACATGCTACTACTGATTGTAAACTCATAAAACTATAAAATTGAAGATTATTACTACTAAAGGAACTTACAAACTAAAATATTCCACTAAAAAATAGAGGTTAATCATTAGAGATTATTTATATTTGTATTAAGATTGTAAGAACTGATTTATACAGATATACAAATATAGATAAATTATGGCACACCATCAACTGGATGAACTTGACGAGAAGATATTAAAACTAATCATAGGCAATGCCCGTATGCCTTTCCTCGAAGTTGCACGGGAGTGTAATGTATCGGGTGCAGCAATACACCAACGTATACAAAAACTTACCAACCTGGGTGTAATCAAAGGATCTGAATTTATCGTCGACAACACAAAAGTAGGTTATGAAACTTGTGCATACATGGGTTTGTACCTCAAATCTCCCGGGCAGTTTCCATCGGTGACGGAGGCTCTGAAGGAAATCCCAGAGGTGGTTGAATGTCACTACACGACTGGACAATATGATTTATTCATAAAGATATATGCAAAGAATAACCAGCATTTGCTAAGCATTATCCATAATAAGCTTCAACCGTTAGGCCTTGCCCGAACCGAATCGCTGATCTCTTTCAAAGGAAGCGTTCAAACGGCAGATCCCAATCGACTTGGAAGATGAAGATTAAATAAAAAACTCCGCATAGTCCTCTGAACGTTCTATGCGGAGTTTTGATTTTTCAATTCTATGCGAAATTAGAAATCGGCATTCTTCGGTGTACGAGGGAAAGGAATCACGTCGCGAATATTTGTCATACCTGTCACAAACAACAGCAGACGTTCGAAGCCCAAACCAAAAACCGGAATGAGGAACCGTACCGAAGCGGCGGGTATCCAAATACCACCACATATCCTTCATAGGAATCCCCATTTCATTGATGCGGTTCAACAGTTTGTCATAATCGGCTTCACGTTCGGAACCACCGATAATTTCACCAATTTTCGGGAAAAGAACGTCCATGGCACGTACCGTCTTACCGTCCTCATTCTGCTTCATATAGAAAGCTTTGATCTCTTTCGGATAGTCAGTCAGGATTACCGGACGTTTGAAATGCTTCTTCAACCAGGAAACGTTCATGCTCAGAAGCCAGGTCGACACCCCAATATACCGGGAACTCGAACGTGTGGCCTTTAGCAACGGCCTCTTCCAGAATCTTGATTCCTTCCGTATAAGATAAACGGACGAAATCGTCTTTCAACACTCCCTGCAAACGTTCGATCAAACCCTTATCGAACATATCGTTCAAGAATTTGATATCATCCATACAGTTGTCCAAAGCCCACTGTATACAATACTTGATGAACTCTTCCGCCAACTGCATATTGTCCAGGATATCATTGAAAGCCACTTCCGGCTCGATCATCCAGAACTCGGCCAAGTGGCGCGGCGTATTGGAGTTTTCCGCACGGAAAGTCGGACCGAATGTATAAATCTGTCCCAAAGCCGTAGCCGCCAATTCACCTTCCAACTGTCCGAAACGGTCAGGCTCGCCTGTTTACCGAAGAAATCGTTATCATAAACGATAGATCCGTTTTCATCCTTCTTCAGATCATAGAGGTTCATGGTCGTCACCTGGAACATCTGACCCGCACCTTCACAGTCGGAAGCTGTGATCAGCGGTGTATGGAAATAGAAGAACCCTCTGTCATGGAAAAATTTATGAATGGCATAAGCCATGTTATGACGAATACGGAACACCGCTCCGAATGTATTCGTACGTGGACGGAGATGAGCGATCTCACGCAGGAACTCCATCGAATGGCCTTTTTTCTGCAAAGGATAAGTATTCGGATCGGCAGAACCGTAAATTTCTATTTCAGTAGCCTGGATCTCCACATTCTGGCCTTTTCCCTGCGACTGCACCAACGTACCGTTTACACTGATACTCGCACCTGTTGTTATCGGCTTCAGAAATTCTTCGCCCATGCTTGTCCACGTCTACAACGATCTGAACATTATTTATTGTAGAACCGTCATTCAAGGCTATGAAACTAACCTGTTTACTACCACGGCGGCTACGGACCCATCCTTTCACGTTAACGGTCGTACCGAAAGCTTCGCTTTTCAGTACGTCTACAATTTTTGTTCTTTTAATTGCTTCCATGTTTATATTTTTATTCTTAGGTAATCAAAACAAGTTAGCCGGCTTTTCCAACCGGCTAAACTCTATATTATTCGAAAGCCCCCATGCGGAGCGCGTTCACTTCACGTTCGTTCAGATAACGCCACTTTCCTCTTCCCAGGTTCTCTTTTTGTAAGTCCGGCAAAATATACACGATCCAGTTTCGTCACATGATAGCCCAGTGATTCGAAGATACGGCGAACGATACGGTTACGTCCCGAGTGGATTTCGATACCCACCTGGCTCTTGTCGTCTTCGCTTGCATAGCTGATTGCATCTGCATGGATTTCTCCGTCTTCAAGCTCTAATCCGTTAGCGATCTTTTCCATATCTTCGATAGATACGTTCTTATCCAACCATACATGGTAGATTTTCTTCTTTTCTTGAAAGAAGGATGCGTCAGCTTGGAAGCCAGATCGCCATCGTTCGTCAGCAACAGTACACCTGTCGTATTACGGTCCAGACGTCCCACCGGATAAATTCGTTCCTGGCAAGCGTTCTTTACCAAATCCATGACAGTCAGACGTTCCTGAGGATCATCGGAAGTTGTCACACAGTTCTTCGGCTTATTCAGGACGATATACACTTTACTCTCGATCTGAACCGGCTGGTCTTTGAACAACACCGTATCCTGACGCGTAATCTTCGTTCCCAATTCAGTTACAACCTGACCATTTACCTGAACAACTCCTTCCTGGATAAATTCATCCGCCTCGCGACGAGAACAAACACCTGCATTGGACAAGAACTTATTCAAGCGGATCGGTTCGTTAGGATCTGCCAGCACTTCCTTATACTTCAACTGCTTCTGGAAGTTATACTTGGCATTCGGATTGTAATCACCGGTACGGCGATTGTTGTTCGGACGTCTGTTGTTATTGTAGCCGCCACGTCCGCCGCCATTTCCATAACGGTTGTTGTTATTACCGTATGAAGGTCTGCCACCACGATTATCGCGATTATCATAAGACGAACTTACACGGGTATCACCTACACGCGGTCTTCTTTTCTTTACACCATCACCCGAAACACCTTCGCCGGACGGAGTAGCCGAATAAGCCTTTCCTCTGTCTTCATAGTTCGGGCGAGACGGACGATTGTACGGACGATCGTTCCCCATAAGAACGGTCATTGCCGTAAGAAGGGCGATCGTTGTTACCATAAGGGCGATTGCTACCGTAAGAAGGTCTGCTGTTATAGCCGCCTTCACGATTAGAGTTGCCATAGCTACGGTTTCCACCATTATCGCGGTTATACGGTTTGTTGTAACCGCCATCACGGTTATCATACGTACGCGGGCGACTCGGTCTGTCTCCATAAGAGCGGTTGTCACCATAAGAATTATAACCTCCGCGGTTATATGGTCTCCATTCATAGTTTGTTTCCCTCAGGTCTGTTGTAACCTTGATTGTAAGGTCTTCTTTCACCTTCCTGATCTGTGTTTTCCCGTCTGATACTTGGTATCACCTTTCTAGGACGCGGTTGAGATTCTTCTCTTTCTTCTGTGCTCATTTGATGTAAATTAAATGATAATTAACTACTTGGTAACCTCACGGTTACGTTTATTTTCACACTAAATACCTGTATAATTATGCGGCGTTATCGCCTTTAATTCAGCTTTAACAGCATCGCTAACCTGCAACGTATCAATAAAATTACTGATCGACTCGGCTGTGATACCTTCATTTGTACGAGTCAAGGCTTTTAATGCTTCATAAGGTTTCGGATACCCTTCACGACGAAGGATAGTCTGAATTCCTTCGGCCACTACAGCCCAGCAGTTATCCAAATCCCGGTACAATGCTTTCTCGTTTAATAACAACTTACCCAGCCCTTTTGTTAAACTTTTGAATGCGATTTCGACATGAGCCATCCGGCACACCGACATTACGAAGGACTGTAGAGTCTGTCAGGTCGCGCTGCAAACGTGAAATCGGCAACTTGGTTGCCAGGTGCGTCAGGATAGCATTTGCCATACCCAAATTACCTTCCGCATTTTCGAAGTCGATCGGATTCACCTTGTGCGGCATAGCAGAAGAACCGACCTCACCGGCTTTGATCTTCTGTTTAAAATATTCCATAGAAACATACTGCCAGAAATCACGGCACAAATCGATCAAAATCGTATCGATACGTTTCATCCCGTCAAAAATAGCAGCCATGTTGTCATAGTTGGAAATCTGTGTTGTCCATTCCTCACGGCTCAGTCCCAACACTTCATTCACAAACTTATTCCCGAAAGCTTTTCCAGTCATATTCCGGAAAAGCCACATGATGCGCATTGAAATTACCGGTTGCTCCACCGAACTTAGCAGAAACAGGAGTCGCTTTCAACAGCTTCACCTGTTGTTCCAAACGGTAAACAAACACCATCACTTCTTTTCCTAAACGGGTAGGAGAAGCCGGCTGTCCATGTGTCTTGGCCAACATGGGAACATCCGCCCAGTCTTCGGCATATTTCTTCAACATGTCGATCACTTCTTGCAAACCGGGAAAATACACTTCGTTCAGTGCATCCTTGATAGACAATGGAACGGATGTATTGTTAATATCCTGGGAAGTCAATCCGAAATGGATAAATTCCTTATATTCCTGCAAAGACAACAAATCGAATTTCTCTTTTATAAAATATTCAACAGCCTTTACATCATGATTTGTCACACTCTCGATCTCTTTAATACGGGTAGCGTCCTCAACCGAAAACTCGCGGTAAATTTTCCGCAAAGCCTCTTTATTCTCCCCAGTCGCCAACGCACGAAGCTGCGGTAAGAATTCAGACAGAGTAATAAAATACTCGATCTCAACCTGCACTCTGTATTTAATGAGCGCATACTCTGAAAAGTAAGCCGCCAGGTTCTCGGCTTTATTTCTTATATCGCCCGTCTACAGGCGAAATTGCTGTCAGTGTCGAAAATATCATATACGTTATTAATATGGAGTTGCAAAGTTACTATAAATCTTAATACATATAGGCGGAGATGAAGTTTTTTTCTACTTTTTTTCGCAAAAAATATTTGGAGGTAATAAAAAAAGCCGTATCTTTGCAGCGCTTTAGAGAGATAGAGCATATCAAACTTAATGAACAAATGAAAGGGCGTTTAGCTCAGCTGGTTCAGAGCATCTGCCTTACAAGCAGAGGGTCGGCGGTTCGAATCCGTCAACGCCCACCTTTCATAACCAATTGATTTCACTTTGGGCGTTTAGCTCAGCTGGTTCAGAGCATCTGCCTTACAAGCAGAGGGTCGGCGGTTCGAATCCGTCAACGCCCACTCATCACCAAAATGATTTCATATTCGGGCGTTTAGCTCAGCTGGTTCAGAGCATCTGCCTTACAAGCAGAGGGTCGGCGGTTCGAACTGTCGTCAACGCCCACTTTTTTTTTAAGAGCAATCATGATTACATGATTGCTTTTTTTATTTCCCAACCAACACAAAGAAACACCTTATTCTCCCACTATTCTTTAAAAGAAGGCTAACACAACAAAAAAGGCAGGAATAATAATTCCCGCCTTTTTGCTTCCTTTCGTATACACCTAACAGCTTCCCCTATAGAACCTCACCGTTTCTTTTTATATAATGCAGAAGATATGACATGATCGATAGAAAATTTACCCGGTCCCGTTATGTACATCAGCACAAATACCACCAGATAAATAAAGGCCAGTTCCTTCACGGCAAACGGATCATTCCCGTGTATCACAAAAAAAGCCATTCCCATTGTAAAGACCATCGGGATCATAGCCAGACGATAAAACGCACCGAATATAAAGCCTACGGAGCAAAATACCTCAGCGAAAAAACAGCCAGCCCCAACGACAACGTACTTCCTACACCCAATGGATCCGGGAAAGATTCCGACATAGCACTAAAATTCGTCCATTTCTGGATACCATGCGAAAGCAGCAATACTCCGAAAAGGATACGCAACGCCAACAAAAAAAGAGAAAAAGCATTTCCTACCGGCTTGGCAGGAAAAAGAAATTTATAAACCACTGACATAATCTTTGTTCTTTCTTAAATTAGTTATTCATTTATAAAACATAAATAAAAAAAGGAAAAGTTTACGCGTAACCCCATAAAAAAAAAGGACTTCCAACACTTGGAAATCCTTTTGTGACCAGGGTGGGATTCAAACCCACGACCTTCAGAACCGGAATCTGACGCTCTATTCAGCTAAGCTACCCAGCCAAAGACAGCGCAAAAGTATATATAATCTTGCAGGAAAACAAATGAACGGGCAAAAAAAAGATTACTTTTGATATTTTGCAAGCATCCTAACGATAATCACTTCCATTTTGCAAATAAAAAAAGGCACATAATTGCTATTTTGCCATTAATTAGTATCTTTGCCACACATTATTCACAAACATAAAGCACAACAAGTATATGAGTTACTTAATTAAACCAGCAGGATATAAGGCTTTATTGAACTTATCGCAGACCGAGATGGGTATCAAAAAAAAGATCAAAGACTTTTTCCAGCAAAACCTGTCTTCCGAATTACGGTTGCGGCGCGTCACTGCTCCGTTGTTCGTTTTAAAAAGGGATGGGTATCAATGACGACCTGAACGGAACGGAACGTGCGGTCACGTTTCCGATCAAGGATTTGGACGATGCCAAAGCTGAAATCGTCCATTCGCTTGCCAAATGGAAACGACTTACTCTTTGCTGATTATCAAATCGAAAAAGGCTATGGTATCTATACCGACATGAACGCTATCCGCTCTGACGAAGAGTTGGGAAACCTACATTCTTTATATGTCGACCAATGGGACTGGGAACGCGTCATGGGAGCCGAAGAACGGAATGTAGATTTTCTGAAAGAAATCGTACGTCGCATCTATGCAGCCATGGTACGTACCGAATATCTGGTCTATGAGATGTTTCCCGAAATCCGTCCTACATTGCCCCAGCAAATCCATTTCATACACTCCGAAGATTTATTGCAAAAATATCCGACCTTCACGCCAAAAAGAACGGGAAGATGCGATTACGAAAGAATACGGAGCCGTTTTCATTATCGGTATCGGTTGTAAGTTAAGCAACGGAGAGAAACATGACGGACGCGCTCCGGACTATGACGACTGGTCGACAATTGCAGAAAACGGACAAGTCGGATTAAACGGCGACCTGCTCGTCTGGGACGAAGTACTGAACCGTTCGCTCGAACTGTCCTCCATGGGTATTCGTGTGGATAAGGAAGCCTTGCTCCGCCAGTTGGAGATTTGCAACGCGGAAGAAAAAAAAGAACTATATTTCCACAAACGCTTGCTAAACAACGAACTGCCTCTAAGTATCGGGGGAGGTATCGGACAAAGTCGCTTGTGTATGTTTTACCTCCGCAAAGCCCATATCGGTGAAATTCAGGCAAGTATATGGCCGGAAGAAATGCGTCGTGAAGCCCGTGCTGCCGGTATGTACTTGATCTAATTGATAATTAAAAATTGAAAATTGAAAATTAAGGATGGATTATTGATAATTATTTCTGATATTCGCGTAATAAAGAGAATTTCCAATTTCTAATTTTCAATTTTCAATTACCATTATGGACGTCAAGATAGAACAGAGCTGGAAAGAACGATTAAGTTCTGAGTTTGAAAAGGCTTATTTCAGCCAGTTGATCACCTTTGTTAAAGAAGAATACCGCCAAAGAACCATCTATCCTCCTGGTCCCTGTATCTTCAGTGCGTTCGAACACTGTCCGTTCGACAAAGTCAAAGTAGTCATTCTCGGACAAGACCCCTATCATGAACCCGGACAGGCACACGGACTTTGTTTCTCCGTCCAAGACGGGACACCCTTTCCCCCGTCGCTCGTCAACATCTTCAAAGAAATCGAAAGCGATTTAGGCAAACCCATACCGCAAACCGGCAATCTGCTCCGTTGGGCGGACCAGGGCGTCCTGCTTCTCAATGCAACCCTGACGGTTCGTGCACACCAAGCCGGCTCACACCAGAATAAAGGTTGGGAAGAATTCACGGATGCCGTAATCCACCGCCTGACAGAAGAGCGAAGCCATATCGTTTACATCCTGTGGGGGTCGTATGCACAACGGAAAGGTGCTTTCATCGACGCCTCCCGCAACCTGATATTGAAATCGGCTCATCCGTCTCCCCTCTCCGCTTACCGCGGATTCTTCGGGAACAAGCATTTCAGCAAAGCAAATGATTATCTGATCGCAACCGGACAGACACCAATAGATTGGTAATTATCAATTGACAATTGGAATTACTCCCATTTCTGCCCGTCACGATAGTTGCTGCTCTGGCGCCATTTCAGGTCTTTCAGCAAAGACGAACTTACTGCAATATTGAAGGTATAGGACTTATAAGGTCCCACCGGCACAAAACTGGCAGTCATCTGCCAACAATGCAGGTCGCGAGTGATATTGCAAGTCATATAGGATATCTTATGCGTATCGAAGTCATAGGTGGCATTAAAGTTAAAACGCCAGTTCTTCGTCGGCTGAATATTACCGTTAAAGCTCAATGCATGTGTAAGCTTGTACTTATATTCGAGCTTGCTCGGGTCAAAGTCTCCATAACGCAATTGCATGCTATAGCTGAACGAAAGGCTCCAGGGCACTTTATTGACCATATAGCCATACGAATCGAACTCACCCGTATCTTTCTTGGCACCACGCAATCGGCCTCCTTCCATTTTACCCTGCTGGTCCCCTTCCTCTCCCGAAGAGATTTGTTCGAATTCCGGATCGTTCGATGCATTGGGGTCTGTCGGAGGGTTGTTGGCATCGTCGTTATTATCTTTCTTGCCGAACAATTTGCCGAACGTATCATTATTAAAGGTATAAGAGAAACTCGTACCGGTCTGGCGCAAACGGCCTAATCCTTTACCGGCCTGCCAACGCGGAATATCCAACCGGCGAACGGTCTTCGTCGCTTCATCGTAGCCATAGGTATAGGTATCGAACGTACCGTTCAGGTTCAATGTATAGCTCTTCGAAAACTTGAGACGCAAGCCTACACTCAAGTCACTCCCACTTGAACGAATCGGCCGCCATATTATAACTCATCCCCAACGACAACTTATCGATCAGACTGATCTTACGCTCACCTGTCGAATCGCGATCCGACTTGATCTTCATTTCGAGATTGTTATCTAACTGAAAACTCACGCTCCCCGACTTCCCGTTAGGGGCCGTCCCAAACATACCGCATTCAAACGGCGAATAAGAGATCTGCTGCGTCTGTCAATATTGATCTTCATACATAAGATCTTTCCAGAAACCATATTTGGAAGCTCCAAAATCAGGCGTATAACTCAACGTTACCGAAGGTTCGAAACGATGACGAATCATCTTGATCTTGTCACCCAAAAACGGCAACGGTTTATAGAAAACCATATAGCGTGGTGGAAGCTGAAACGGATGTGCTGTAATCAAATACGCGGTAGAAACCATAAGTCGTATCACGCGCAACCACCTGCTTCTTCTGCATGTCGTATGCTTTTTCCACCTTATTGGTGTACCAACGTTCGGTATAATTGAACGACGGCGAGATATTCAAATACTTGAACAAAGAGAAAGTAGCACTCACCGGAATCTGGTGCTGCATGGCATTCCGCCAATCCTTCACCAAGCTCGACTTGAACAATTTGTCTTCTTTCGTATCGATACTATTACGCAGGTAACCGTTGTAACTCATGGAAATCTTCTCATACCAACGTTCTTTTCCGACCGCATTCTTCCGCTTGAACGGGAAGATACGACTCATCGTAATTGTAATATCAGGCAATGTCAGCGAGATCGTCGAGTCTTTCGAACGCTGGTTCACATTCATGGTAGCCGAAATACTGAACGGATTATTCGGGAAACGCTGTGTTATACTGATACTGGACCCTTTGGTATTCTGGTTCGCATCCGCAAACCCTTGCGAGCCAGGATAGAAGCTGTTCAGGTTATTACGGTCATAACTGCTGGTCGCAAAGTTCACACTCGCCGAGAAAGTCCGGTACGGATTTGCCTTCGGGTCCTGCGAGTGTGTCCAGTTCAGCTTGAAGTCCTTAGACAAGCTATAATCGGGAAGCCCCTTGTCGCCCAAACGGGTAACCAGATAGGAGGCATTGAAACTGCCCGAAAACTTATACCGTTTCCGATAAGAAGAACGAGCCGACAGTCCCCAGGAACCTTTCGTATAGATTTCACCGGTCAAGGCCAGGTCCATATAATCGCTCAACGCAAAATAATACCCGCCGTCGCGCAGATAGAAACCACGCGAACTTTCATCCCCGAAAGTGGGCATGATAATGCCCGAAGAATAAGAACTCGAAAACGGGAAGAAACAGAATGGCAGACCGATCGGATAAAGCGGGACGTCCTCAAACACCAGATAGACGGGACCCGTCACGATATTTTTTCTTCGGGCGGACTTTCGCCTTCGTCATCTGGATATAGAAATGGGGGTGATCATGCTCGTCGCAAGTCGTATACCGTCCCCCTTCATATTCAGGACATCGTTGTCCATCTTTTTGGTACGTCCGGCCGTCACATAACCTTCGCCTTGTTGCGTGATCACATCTGTGATATATCCTTTTTTCGTACCGAAATTATAGCGCATCGTCTTGGATTCATACTGTTGGTCGCCATCTTTGAAAAGAGGATAGCCGAATTCCTCCCCGATCGAGTCGAGGCCGAAAGTGGCATACACCAGGCTACTGTCCATATTCATCTCGATTTTCTCGGACTGAAGTTCGATTTGTTGATATTTCACATCGCTTTCCCCAAACAGATAAGCCCAGTTCGCTCCCGTCATGATGATGGAGTCTTTCGCCTGGTAGGAAACCGGAGCGTCCAGCCCTGTCTGCTTCTTCGGTACACTGTCTAACGCAAGCACACTATCCTGTCCGGCAGATACGACCGTATCGCCCACAACGGCCATCACGGTATCGGTCGGGACTATAAGTTCCTGCGCCTCAGTCATCATGTTTCCAGTGAGGAAAAGCAACAAAATAATCAGGCATTTGTATTTCAAAAACATTCCGTCGTTATTTGCAGTGTGTTACAGCGGGCAAATGTATAACAATTTAGCGAGCCAATCCCTTTTTATTCCCCTAAAAAGAGTTTACACCAGTTATCAAACCGTTCGACAGTTTCGTTTCCATACTTCGAAAGGCCCTGTTTTACCTTTTCGACAGATTTTTTCTTTGTCCAGTTTCGTTTTGCTGTAAAACTTGTCGGCGTAGCAAATCAGTTGTTCTTCCAAGGTTTCCGGCATAAAGTCCCGATGCGGAAGAGGCAAACCTCGTTCTTCAATCATTGCCAGCGTAATACCTGTTCCCGTATGCCGTTCGCACACGCGGGCATGGCGGGGATAACCTTCCGCCCGCATCAAATTCGGCCCCAGATGGATAACCGTGGCAAATATATTCCGCATCTCCATGACAATCGATATCGGGAGCATTACAACGGAAAATACCGATATCGTGCAGCATAGCTGCCTCTTCTACAAAGGTAAGGTCAAGATTCATCTCCGGATGCATCCGGGCTATAGCCAAAGCTTTATCTGCCACACTTCTACTATGAATAACCAAAATCCGGTACGCCTCCGAACCTACCGGATAATATTTGGCAATAATATCTAAAGGGTTCATAACAATCAATCGCTTTATTGAGAGACAAAGATACGCAATAAACAAAAAGAATCGTTACTTTTGCAGAAACAAATAGTAAGGAATGAGTCTATGAGAACAGTTATCAGGTATGCCTTCTGGCTGTTAAGCCTGTTCTTAATGTCTGAAATCCAGGCCGTCACTCCACAGAAAGCCCCTCTAAAATTGGGAGCCGAACGTATGGACGTCGTTACCCGTCTGTTGAAAGACAAACAGGTCGGATTAGTAGTGAACCAAACCTCCATCCTCGAAAAGCAGCAGAAGCATTTGCTGGACGCCTTGTTGGAAGAGGGTATCAACATAAAGAAAGTGTTCGCCCCTGAACACGGTTTCCGCGGGACGGCCGATGCGGGAGCCGAGATCAAAGACAGCCGTGACGTAAAAACAGGAGTCCCCATCATATCCCTATACGGAAAGAACAAGAAGCCGACAGCCGAGCAGTTGACCGGCTTGGACGTGGTCGTGTTCGACATTCAGGATGTCGGAGTCCGCTTTTATACTTTACATCAGCACCATGCATTATGTGATGGAAGCCTGTGCCGAAAACGATGTCGAATTTATCGTCCTGGACCGCCCTAACCCGAACGACTTCGTCGACGGTCCTGTCCGCCAGAAAGGATTCGAATCCTTTGTCGGCGTTGACCCATTACCCATACTGCACGGTCTGACGGTTGGCGAACTGGCTTGGATGATCAACAAGGAAGGTTGGCTGAAAAGTACAAACCCGACACCTGTAAACTGCATATCGTCAAGATGGAAAACTGGCGTCACGGAGATCCGTACTGGTTGCCGGTAAAGCCCTCTCCCAACCTGCCGAACGACCAGTCGATCCGTCTCTACCCTTCACTCTGTTTCTTCGAAGGGACCAATATCAGTGTCGGTCGCGGGACCTATTATCCATTCCAGATATTGGGAGCACCCGATGCCGATACGGAGATTTCACCTTTACGCCCACCTCCTTGCCAGGTTTCGACACGAAACCGTTGCATAGGACAAGGAATGCTACGGCACGGACTTGAGAGAATATCCCTTTACCGGGGGATTGACGCTGAAATTCCTCCTTGATTTCTATAATAAAGCAGGCAACGACCAAGCTTTTTTCTTCACCCGCCCACAATGGTTCGACCTGCTTGCCGGGACAAAAGAATTACGTTTCCAGATTGTCCGCGGCTTAAAGGAGGACGAAATACGCGCAAGTTGGCAACCGGCATTAAATAAATATAAGAAAATCAGAAAGAAGTACTTGTTATATCCCGATTATCGTTAACTTTGAACGGTTTTTTAAAACATACGGGTACAATTGATAAGTGCTTCTTCCTTGAAAATACATATATACATAGCGATGTTGATATTGGCCCTTTGTTTTCCGCGTGAAGCAAAGGGTTCCTCCGATAAAAAAGGGAAGGAACTGTTTAATGTCCTTGTCATACAGTCATACAATCAAAGCCTGAGTGCCTACTCCAAGTTCGACAAGCTGCTGCACGAGGAACTGGAGAAAGAGCAAATATACTCTTCCATCCACACATTCTACCTGGACTGCGAACGCTATAATGCCACAGACGAAGAAGCCCGGATGTACTCCTTTCTCGACACTTTAAGTTTCAAACCGGACATCATCATTTCCAATGACGATCAGGCTACCTATACTTTAATGGCCTGCAACCATCCGCTCGGCAAAGACGATTCCGGTTGTCTTTTCAGGTGTCAACTTTCCCAACTGGGGAACTATTGGAACAGCATCCCAACTTCACGGGTTATTGGGACAAGCCTGAATATCTGAAAAACATACAACTGATCGAAAAACTATACGGAAGATCAAAAATACTGATCTTCAAAACGAAAGAATTCATCGGCAGAAAAGCGTTCGAAACGTTGATGGACAATATCCAGGGACATGGAATAGCTGTTTACGAAGGATTGTATCAAACAAGGCCCCAAACTACTTCCACGGAAATCCAGCCCGGCAAAGAAGGCGCTTCTGCCTTATATACGACCTCGACAGCCAACCTGACCGCCCGCCAGCTTCTTTGGGTATTTGAAGACAAGCCTTACACCGCCTGCATACAAATCATTCTCGACTTCAATGTCCTGACCGTCGGACGCCTGGCCAATGTGCCGAACTTCACAGTCATTAACAACGGGTTCAACGACAACAGAGGGATCACCGGTGGCTATTTCACTACCTTTGCAAATCCAGGCTGATTGTGTTGCCCAAACAGCTGCCCGCATCCTGAAAGGCACTTCTCCAAATGACATTCCTATCGTAGAAAGCCCCAAAACATTTGCTTTCGACTGGAAAGAGATGCAACGTTTCAACATACGGTTGAGCGATCTGCCACAGGGAAGCATCATCTATAACATGCCACTGGAAGTCCGTTACCTAAACTATATTATTGCAGGCGGAATCCTGCTCGTCATAGCAATCGTCTATATCATCCTTCACCTCATTTACATGTACTACCGCGAAAGCGAACGGAAAAGGCAGGTGCAACTCCGGTTGATCGAAGAGAAAGAGCGAGCCGAAGAAGCCAATAAGATGAAATCGGCATTCCTCGCCAACATGAGCCATGAGATACGCACACCGTTAAATGCGATAGT
>VOFJ01001902.1_pt1 | contig 35177 bp, 48 predicted proteins | sample 5384081 | NCBI WGS metagenome assembly VOFJ01 (sample SAMN12384729, study PRJNA508395) | human gut metagenome | isolation source: healthy gut I | host: Homo sapiens
TCTTTAATACTTATTATTAATTTTTTATCCCGTTTCTGATTAATAAAGCGTCAATGGTCGGTTCTTGTCCACGGAAGCGTTTGTAAAGTACCATTGGATGTTCTGTCCCTCCCTTTCGACAAAATATTATTGCGGAATGATTCTGCGACGTCCTGATTGAATATCCCTTTTTGTTTCAAAAGCGAGAAAGCGTCTGCATCCAGAACTTCCGCCCATTTATAGCTGTAATATCCGGCAGAATAACCTCCGGCAAAGATATGCGAGAACTGTGTACTCATACAGGTTTCTTTCACTACCGGCAATATTTGTGCCTTTTTCCATGCCTCTTGTTCGTAGACCTTCACGTCTCCTTCGAAAGGTACGTTACGTGTGTACCACGCCATATCAAGTAAGCCGAAACTGATTTGGCGGAGGCAGGCGTAGGCTACATTGAAGTTTGAAGCATCCACAAGACGTTGAATTAATTCATCCGGCAATACTTCTCCCGTCTGATAATGACGGGGCAAAGGTGTTGAGAAAATCTTTCTCTATGGCGAAGTTTTCCATAATCTGTGAAGGAAGTTCCACAAAGTCCCAATATACATTGGTTCCACTTAAACTCTTATATGTAGAATTGGCAAACATACCGTGCAGACTATGCCCGAACTCATGCAAGAATGTTTCTACTTCATTGAAAGTCAATAAAGCGGGCTTATTCTCGGTCGGCTTGGTGAAATTCATGACGACGGATATATGTGGACGGCTGTTTTCACCAGTCTTTTTATCTATCCATTGTTCTTTATAACTTGTCATCCAGGCTCCGGCACGTTTCCCAAGACGGGGATGGAAGTCCGTATATAAGATAGCTAAAAACTGCCCATCCTTATCAAACACTTCGTAGGCCTCTACTTCTTTGTGATAAACCGGAATTTCTGTATTCTTCCGGAAAGTAATTCCGTATAGTTTCTCTGCCAATCCGAATACCCCTTTTTTTACTTGTTCGAGCTCAAAGTAGGGGCGAAGCATTTCTTCGTTAATATTGAATTTCTTATCTTTCAGTTTGTTTGAGTAATAGCTCCAGTCCCATGGCATTAAAATGAAGTCATTTCCTTGTTCCAGACGTGCTAGTTCCTGTACATCCTTATATTCCGCTTCGGCTGTGGGAGTGTAAGCTTCCAATAACTGATTGAGAAGTTTGTATACAGCTCTGCTGTTTTCAGCCATTCTCCTCTTTAATGTATATTCCGCATAATCCTTGTAACCCAGCAATTGCGCTATTTTCATGCGCGTATTTGCTATCTTTTTTACGATCTCGATATTGTTGAATTCGTTATCGTGGGTACACTTTTGGTATTGTAAGCCATATACAGTCTATGACGTAAATCGCGGTTGTCAGCATAAGTCATAAAGGGAACATAACTTGGGGCGTGCAGGGTGAAGGCCCAGCCTTCTTTCCCTTCGCTTTTTGGCTGTTTCGGCAGCAGCTTCTACGATAATCTCCGGTAGTCCGGCAAGGCTTTCTTTTTTTTTGTCAGCAGCATTTGATAGCTGTTAGTCTCTTTCAGGTTGTTTTTCGCTGAAGTCAAGTGTCAACTTACTCAATTCGGTGGTCAGCTTGCGGTATTCTTCTCTCGCTTCCCCTTCCAGATTGGCACCGTGTCGTACAAAGCTGTTGTATGCGTTTTCAAGCAATTGACTTTGTTCCTGTGTCAGTTGTAAAGTCTCTTTTTGGTTATACACTTCCTTCACACGTGCGAATAGCTTTTCATTCAGCGTGATATTATTGCTGTGCTCACTGAGCAACGGCATAATCTTTTGAGCCAGTTCTTGCAGGTCGTCGTTCGTTTCGGCACTAAGCATATTGCCGAAGACTGAAACCACTCTATCCAGTAGTTCACCCGATTCTTCGAATGCTTCGATTGTATTATTGAAGTTCGCTTTTTTCCGGATTTAGTATGATAGCATCTATTTCCGCATTCTGTTGCTTGATACCTTCGAGGATCGCAGGCTCGTAATGCTCTGTGTTTTAATCCGGTCAAAGGGCACGGCTTCGTGCGGCGTGTGGTATTGCCCGTAGAAAGGATTCTGGGCATTTGTTATATTGTTCATAGTGCAAACTAGTATCAATGTTATTAATAATCTCTCCATAGAATTACAAAGCTACTAAAATTGTAGCTTATTCAACGGATAACACGTTGCTTTTTAACAATATATAAAATGAAATGTATAAAAAAACCGCTACGGTTTCCCGCAGCGGTTTTCTATATTGTTCAGGCTTCTAATTAAGCGTTAACTGATGCCATGTGAGCGATCAAGTCAAGAACTTTGTTAGAGTAACCGATTTCGTTGTCATACCAAGATACAACTTTAACGAAAGTATCAGTCAAAGCGATACCTGCTTTAGCGTCGAAGATAGAAGTACGAGTGTCACCCCAAGAAGTCAGAAGAAACAACTGCATCTTCAGTGTAACCCAGCATACCTTTCAATTCGCCTTCAGAAGCTTCCTTCATTGCAGCGCAGATTTCAGCGTAAGTAGCCGGTTTAGCCAAGTTAACTGTCAAGTCAACTACAGATACGTCCAAAGTCGGAACACGCATAGACATACCAGTCAATTTGCCGTTCAAAGCAGGGATAACTTTACCTACAGCCTTAGCAGCACCTGTAGAAGAAGGAATAATGTTACCAGAAGCTGCACGAGCACCTCTCCAGTCTTTCATAGAAGGACCGTCAACTGTTTTCTGAGTTGCAGTTGTAGAGTGAACAGTAGTCATCAAACCGTCAAGGATACCGAACTTGTCATTCAATACTTTAGCGATAGGAGCCAAACAGTTAGTAGTACAAGAAGCGTTAGATACGAATTGAGTACCTTTTACATATGTTTTTTCGTTTACACCGCAAACGAACATCGGAGTGTCATCTTTAGAAGGAGCTGACATTACAACATATTTTGCACCAGCTTCGATATGAGCCTGAGCTTTGTCTTTGCTCAAGAACAAACCTGTAGATTCAACAACGTATTCAGCACCTACAGCATCCCATTTCAAATCAGCCGGGTTTCTTTCAGCAGTGATACGGATAGATTGACCGTTAACGATCAATTTGCTGTTTTCAACATCTGCTTCGATAGTACCGTCGAATTGACCGTGCATAGTGTCATACTTCAACATGTAAGCCAAGTAGTCTACCGGGCAAAGGTCGTTGATACCTACGATTTGAATATCGTTTCTCTTCATTGCAGCGCGGAAAACGAAACGTCCGATACGTCCGAATCCATTAATACCTACTTTAATCATTTTGTTTAAACTTTTAAGGGTTTTATAATATTTGTTCAAATATCTCTCGGTCTCCGCATTTGTTTTATTTTCAAATGCGGTGCAAAATTACAAAAATGTTTTTATATTCGCATATTAAATTCACATTAAATATTGAAAAAAGATGGGAAAAGAGCACATTTTTACAGGACTTTAAGGCGTTTGCTATGAAAGGTAACGTCATAGACATGGCTGTCGGTGTAGTTATTGGTGGTGCGTTTGGAAAAATCGTATCATCGCTGGTTGCTAATGTTATTATGCCTCCGATCGGCTTGCTGGTTGGCGGTGTGAACTTTACGGATTTGAAATGGGTGATGAAAGCGGCGGAGATCGGTGCTGACGGTAAGGAGATAGCTCCGGCTGTGACATTGGATTATGGGCAGTTTCTGCAAGCGACTTTTGACTTTCTGATTATAGCCTTCTCCATATTCTTATTTATACGTCTGATTACGAAATTGACTACAAAGAAAAATGAGGAAGCTCCGGCAGCGCCTCCCGCTCCTCCTGCACCTACCAAAGAAGAAGTGTTGTTGACGGAGATTCGTGATTTACTGAAAGAGAAGAATTAATAACGGCTGGGTCCTATAAACATTATTTCTTTATTGGGCCGGTTATACTTCTAACTAGTTGTCTTGCCACATTCGGGTAGTTTCAGCTATCAGTATTTGTCTGATGAGGAAACCCGGATGTGGCAAATTTGATTTATAGTCCGTATCGGTTCTACCTGATATCCTTTTTCAAGTAAAAGCGCGATTAATCCGTCTTTGCCCGGAAGGTGGCGGACGCCTACGGCGATGAAGGTGGGCTGGGCTTTCATCAGTTCGGGTATCTTGTTCATCCAATTCAGATTTCTGCGCTTTTAACAAATCCTCCCGTATTCGTTTCCCTATCTCTGTTAATTTCGGTGAGGTTCGGAAGATCGAATCTACTTTCACTTCAAAATCTATCAGGCTTTTCATGTTTTGAGTACGATACACATCTGAAAGGGTATTGACGAAAGATAAAGGTGAAATTTCGTCATCTTCCCGTAGATCTGATATTAATTCGTCAGCTTCTTTCTTTAGATTACTTTTTTCTGATACAAAGGCGTCGAATATGCCCTCCAAGCCGACAATTGTGAGGCCTTTCTCTTTTGCTTTTTTTTTTTTTCTAAAGCTATGTCCATAACTTGAGATTTCATACTATCAATCCGACTTTGGGAGTATCCTGTGTCTACCAATTTCTTACCTTTTTCTATCTCTCCTAAAATAAGGGCTAAGAAATTAGGCTTTATATACACCTTATTTAAAGGAGATTTTAAACTTTGACGTACTATGGAATCGAGAAAATGAAAATCTTCTTTATTTAATAAGTCGGCATAGGTTGTGTCTTTAGGTAGTTTTTATAGCGGCTCCGACCTGAGCAGGGGTTGGTTTGGACGTTGTTTCGCTTTCTCCGGCGAATTGGCTACAAGCGTTAAAGGCTTGGTGGAGTTCGGGAATACTGTCGGTATATTGATATAGTATGTCGTATGTACCATGATATGTTCCGAACAGATAAGAGGGATGCGAAAGACCGTTGCCTGAAATTTTCCATAACCAACCGCCTTCCGGTCGCTGTTTCGCAGTGGAAGTACAGGTGATAAAGGTTGCAATGGTAAGAAATGCCAGGAATAGTTGATTGAATTTTTGCATAGCTATTATGATTATAATATTTATAAATCTTATTATAGTACGTCTCCGCCTTTGGGTGTGGGACAAATTTGTGGAATGTTTAGTAACGGACAATGAATGCATTGTTCTGCATTTTTACATGTTCCGCTTAGTTTTATTTTTATTCTGGATACGCTGTCTGCGTTTTTTACGGCATCGTAATTTTTACCTAGTAGGTTGGCAATCTCTTTTTAGAGATACTTTCTCGAATATCAGGATACAGATAAAAATCTCGTAAGACGACAACTGGATTGATTCCAGAAAACTTATCAATGGCTGGTTTATTTTTCGATAGAATCCTAGGATTTCGGTGTATTCATCGTATGAAGGTTCAGCAGGTTTTTGATTTTCCAATGTTTGCATCCGCTCGCGTAGGGAAGCGATAATGGCTTCTTGTGTCTGATTGCGGAAAGTAACATCCTGCTTGACTTGTTCTATTTCCTGGAAAAGTGATCTCCAGTATGTACTTGCTTCTTTTTGCCTCTTGAACATAATAATAGCTACCGGAATTAAGAGGATAACTTAATAGTACCAATCCCAGAATAATGAGTTGTTGCAGTTGTAGTTGCTGCAGCAAGATGTCGTGTTCAATCAATGATTGCGAAGGATTAGATTGCGTAATCTCGGTTATCATGATGTCTAAAAAGTTTGGTATAAGAAATATGTAAAAAGAATAAATACAATAGTGGCTGCCAGATTGACTATCCATAGATCTCCTGTCATTGCTGAGTTTACCTGTTGGGGAAGGGGATGATAATAATTAGTCATGACATATGCCACGCTTGAGACTTGTAAAAAGAATATGTGTTATCAGGCAAGTCCATAGGCTCCGGCTATATACATACAACCAGCCGAACCATAGTCCGTATATTAATCCTAGTACAGGTAATAAGGTCATGCACCCCCACACTACAGAATAAATTATTGCGGCTATTATAATTGATTTTCGGATGCCATATTCTGTCAGTAGTCCTCTTAGAATGATTCCTCTAAAAATGACTTCTATTATAAAAGGCATGAGTATTGCGCTGATAAAAGGATAAATGTAAGCCTCGTTTGAGTCTTTTGTTCCAATTTCTGTGAATATCTTTTTTGAGAAACTCCGGGAATGGTACGATTGAATAAATCAGTGCATGTACCCACGGAAGGCAGAGAGTTCCTCCTGCTGCAAGTAATAGTACCTTTATATTTGGTTTGTCAAAACGGAGTATGGAGCGGTCCATTGCTTTGGTTCGGAAAGCTATTGCCAGTATTGTTACTGTGCTTACATATAGTATAGTCGCACATAGATAGCTAGGTACGCCTGATATGATGCAGATAACTTGAACGATTACAGTCCACAGAATAAAGAAGACAGCTAGCCAAATAGATTGACGGCAATTGGGAAAAGTGAGTATTTCCATAGTTTTTAATTTAATGTAATTATATAGAAGACTAAAAACAGTGTTGCAAAGTAGTTTTTTTTGTGATAATACCAAATTGGTGGAAAAGTCTAAAGGGACAGGCATATATACATTAAAAAGCGTTGTATGAGCTGTACATAATGGCTTAAATGGTATTTGCGGGACAAAGATTAACTCATTTTAACTCAGTGTTCCCTTGTCTTGAGAGCGATAGCAGAAAATAAAAAAATGGTTTCATGATGTTTTGAATATACTAAAATGATAGATTTTTGACTTATATCTTATATAGATTGCGTACTTTTTCCTACTTTTGCAGACCATTTATTTAAAAACCCATACATTGATATGCAGGAAAAAAATAATAATTCTTGATTTCGGTTCGCAAACTACGCAACTTATTGGACGTCGTGTACGCGAGTTGGACACGTATTGCGAAATTGTTCCTTATAACAAATTTCCTAAAGAAGATACAACAATCAAAGGAGTTATCCTTTCCGGAAGCCCTTTTTCGGTTTATGATAAAGATGCTTTCAAAGTAGATTTGAGTGAGATTCGTGGTAAATATCCTATATTGGGAATTTGCTATGGCGCACAGTTTATGTCGTATACTAACGGTGGGAAAAGTAGAGCCGGCCGGTACGCGTGAATATGGGCGTGCGCATCTGACTTCTTTCTGTAAGGATAATGTGTTGTTCAAAGGAGTACGCGAACATACACAGGTGTGGATGAGCCATGGCGATACGCTTACTGCTATCCCTGCTAACTTTAAAAAAAGATTGCTTCAACGGACAAAGTTGATATTGCTGCCTATCAGATTGAAGGTGAAAATGTATGGGGCGTTCAGTTTCATCCGGAAGTATTTCATAGCGAAATGGAACACAGATCTTGAAGAATTTCGTAGTCGGGGTTTGTGGTTGCAAGCAAGACTGGTCACCGGCCTCTTTCATTGAAAGTACTGTAGCTGAATTAAAAGCCCAGTTGGGTGATGATAAAGTAGTGCTCGGTTTGAGCGGTGGTGTAGATTCTTCTGTAGCTGCCGTGTTGCTGAATAAGGCTATTGGCAAGAACCTGACTTGTATTTTCGTAGATCATGGTATGCTGCGTAAGAATGAGTTCAAGAATGTGATGAACGATTACGAATGCCTTGGCCTGAACGTGATTGGTGTGGATGCCAGTGAGCAGTTCTTTGCGGAATTGGCCGGTGTAACGGAACCGGAAGGTAAACGTAAGATTATCGGTAAGGGCTTTATTGATGTGTTCGATGTAGAAGCTCACAAAATAAAAAGATGTAAAATGGTTGGCGCAGGGTACTATTTATCCGGATTGCATAGAATCATTGTCTATCACAGGTACGGTGATTAAAAGCCACCATAATGTAGGCGGACTTCCTGAGAAAGATGAATCTAAAACTTTGCGAGCCGCTTCGCTTGCTGTTCAAGGATGAAGTTCGTCGTGTGGGGCGTGAATTGGGTATGCCGGAGCATCTGATTACCCGCCATCCGTTCCGGGACCGGGGTTGGCAGTACGTATTCTGGGGAGATATTACGCCGGAGAAGGTACGTATCTTGCAGGATGCGGATGATATCTTTATTCAGGGATTGCGTGATTGGGGATTGTATGATCAAGTATGGCAGGCAGGTGTTATCCTGTTGCCGGTACAGTCTGTCGGTGTAATGGGAGATGAGCGTACTTACGAAAGAGCAGTTGCCTTGCGTGCCGTGACATCTACGGATGCTATGACTGCCGATTGGGCGCATTTGCCTTACGAGTTCTTAGGTAAAGTTTCGAATGACATTATTAATAAGGTAAAAGGTGTGAACCGTGTAACCTATGATATTAGTTCCAAACCGCCTGCAACAATCGAATGGGAATAAAATAAGTCCTTTTTTAGATGATACTTGAGTAGCCTCAACTTGAATAAAGTTGGGGCTATTTTTATTTTCATCTCGGCAAACAAACTGTTTCATACGGCAAAACCAATAGTTTTCATTGGAACCTTTGGTTTCGCTGTACAGAAACCATAGTTTCACCGGTGGGAAACTTTAGTTTCAGACGCTTGAAACTTTTGTTCCCAAGGCTTGAAACTTCCAGTTTCATTACGGGAAACAAATAGTTTTAAACCTTTGAAACAAAATTGAATAGGGTGCGTCTCTGTCTTGTCAATGAGAGACACACCCTATTCCGTATAACTTATGTTGATAACTGTTTATTTTCGCTTGTAACTTGGTGACAATCGTTGCCGTAACCGTCGGATCGTCAGAACTACCGGCATTACCAGTCAGGTTTTGAATATATACCACTCCTTTTTGTCCATCTTGCGTCTGGTATGCATATACTTTTCCATTCTCTATTTCAATACTTTCTGTTGTTGGTGACAAATTCTTTAGAGGAGTGTCATCAATTCTGCTGATTGCGTTGAACTGTTCTAAGGTCATATTCGTAACTCCGAATTTAGTATTGCGAGCACCGTTAAAGGTTAAGCTATGCTTGGCAGGAGAGATTAATACTGCTTTTCCATTCTTATTTTCCATACCTATATTAACTTCAGCAGCATATTTACCCGCTTCACGGCTCTTATAGATGCGGCCATATAACCATTCAGCATAGAATACTCCCCAATATTTGTCAACTGATTCCAATTTCTTATCACTATGTTCAGAAAAGATAACAGCAGGAGTGATTTCTACTACAAAGTTTTTTTCTGAAAGTCTTCTCCTTCAGCATCAGTTACACTAATTTTGATCGCTTTGTTTTCTGACAGGTTTGTTATAGTATATGAAAAATCATAATTACTTTTTAGGTTCGTCAAATGTTTGTCTGGTACTCTCGATGACAGATATCGCCGCACCGGTTTCAGCATTGGCTGTGCTGATAACGAAGGAGGTAAGTCCTGCTGTAGAAGTGATGCTTCCTTTTACCGTATATTCTTTGATACCTTTCGGAGTAGTTACCAAGTTCGTTCTTCCTTCAAAATTGAATAGTACAGTAGGAACATAATCAATATTAGCTTCATTTTCACAAGAGGTAAGTGAAAACAGGAAGATAAATAACGTATAAAATAAATGTTTTGCTTTCATATTATTGTAAAATTATTGGTTTATAAATCTGATTACCACCCGGCGTTTTGTTCAATATTCTGACTGTTGTCAACTTCTTGCTGCGGGATTGGGAAATGGTAACATTTGGAAAGAAAAAAATACGTTCTTCCAGCAGGCTTCTGGTATATGTAGGATTTTCTAGGCTGCCTGTTACAGTAACCTTGTATACTGGTTTAGAGAACCATTCTTCCGCTTTGGCCCATCGGCGGGCATCGAAGAAACGATTGTCTTCGAATGCAAATTCTACACGATATTCTTTGTAGATGCGCTGTCTGAGTTCGTCCTTATTCAAATTTTTGTTTTCATCTAATTCTCCTACACCGGCACGTTTACGTATCAGGTTGACTGTTTTTACTGCATTTTTGCTGTCACCCAATTCATTAAGTGTCTCTGCATACCCAAGTAATATTTCCGCATAACGTATCATTTGGGGGTTACAGTCATAATTGGAGTTTCCCGAACTTTTGTGTCCGATTCTATCGTCGAGATATTTCAGGACGAGATAACCGGATGATTTGCTTTTTATCATCTACGTCAGTCATATCCAACGCTTGTTGGGAACCATTAAGATCGAATGTGTTGCCATGATAAAAGATTGTCATTTTAAGGCGTGGATCCCGGTTTTCATAAGGATTCTTATCGTCATATCCTGAATTTTTATTAATGATAGGCTGGCCATTGGCATCGTATCCGGTGATTGGTTCAGTACCGTCTTTCATGTCGTAAGCATCTACCAGATTCTGAGTGGGAGTACATCCCACATAAGATTTTTCATTCCAGGGAGCTCCTTTGGGGAAGATTACTATGCATGGTGGCATTGGCAGCGAGTAGATATGTATATATATTTTCTTTGGTTTTACGCTCGCAGAAATAATGTGCATAACTTAATTCCGGATTTTGCGTGTCATAATATAAATCATAGATATTCAATCCCATGACTGCTGATAATGCGTCTCTGGCATCTTCCCATTTCTTACGATCCATAGACGGGTTGTTTAGTTTGCTGGCAGCATAAAGTTTGGGTACGGGCTATGTAGGCCAGTGCCGCTCCTTTGGTAGCACGCCCGTAATTGGGGGCGTCCCATTCTAATGGAAGTTGTGATGCAACATCTGCCAGTTCGGAAACGATATAGTCGACGGTTGCTTCTGCAGTTGAACGCGAACGGTCCAAGTCGGTAGGAGAGATGATTTCATCTCCCAGCAACACGACTCCTCCGTACCAACGGTATAATTCTGCATAATACAGTGCCCGTAAGAAACGCGCTTGTAATTTTGAGGAGGCTTTTTTCTTCATCAGACAGTACCGATTTGTCTACTTTTTGTATAAATAGAGTTGCGTTACGGATACTATTGTAATAGAAGGTCCAGGGATGTCCTCCGTTCATTGCAATATCAGAGGCAGACATGGTTGACTTACCATGCGTATGTGCTGATGAATATTCAATAGGTGCATATGCGTTGTCTGTTGCACAGTCAAGGAAAGTTACTCCATCTCCGGAGAAACTGCAGAAGCTACCTTGTGTTAGACGCGTGCGGGCATATAGGTTATTTAGAATCTGCCTTGTCTTTGCTGCGTCTGCATAGATTAATTCTTCCGTGTTCGTTCCTGTCTGGATTCGTTCCATATCACCGGTACATCCGTATAGGAGCAGTAGGGAAAAGGCTGTTAGAATAATATTTTTCTTCATATATCGAATTGTTATCAGAGGTTAGAATGTAACGTTTACTCCAAGATTATAGATTCTTTGCTGAGGGTAGAAGTTTCCGCGATTGGCAGGTTGTGCTTCCGGGTCGATCACTTTTAACTTATCCCAAGTAAGCAGGTTGAATCCGTTGACATACATCCTTAATGCGGATATCGGGGTGTGGGTAAACCACTTTTTAGGGAAGTTGTAGGATAACTCTACATTCTTCAGTCGCAGATAAGAAGCGTCATACAAATACATTGAAGATGATTTGAAGTTGTTCTGATTGGAGCCTGAAGAATTGCTCATACGATGATAAGTCGCAGTTTGCTGTGTTTCGGGAGTCCATCTGGCCAAATGTCTGTCGGCAAGAGCAGAACCAAGATTGAAGAACTCCCATGCAACTTCACCTGTCAGTGGAATTGTTACACGTGTTGCTCCCTGGAACATAACGGTCAGGTCGAAGTTTTTTTGTAAGACAGACCAACTTGGAATGAGCCGGTTATTTCGGGTACATCCGAGAAACCGAAAGGTGCTATGTCGTAATCATTGATAACACCGTCTCCGTTGATATCACGGAAACGGACGTCTCCAGGTTGTAAGGTTCCGTATTGCGTCGGGCCGGCTGCGATTTCGGCATATGTATTGTAGAATCCGTCGGCTATCAGTGAGAACTGTTGTCCGATAGAACCTCCGGTACGGTTCATATAAGGATATTTACGTATCTGTTCATTTTGTTCGATAATCTCATTGTGGTTGTAGGCAATGTTTGCTTTGATGCGATAGCCGAAGTCTTTGATCTTATGATCCCACCCTACTTCTACTTCTACACCTTGATTTTTTACTTCCATTAGATTTTTGTGGAGAAAAACTGGTCACGCCGGAAATGATGTTGGGGCTTGATGGAGTGTTCAAGATGTTGGGACGGTTTTCGCGGAAGTAGTCGGCATTCAAGGTTAATTTACCTTCAAACCAGCGTGTGTCCATACCGATATTGAATTTGGTAGAACGTTCACAACTTACAATCTGTGATGCATTTTCCTTCCAAGAGTCCTCCACTGGCTGCAGTTGGAGATTCACCGAAATTGTAATTGGTGCCTGCGGCATAGGTCGCTTCCGAATAATAGGCAAAATTACTTCCGAATTTGTCATTACCGACTTGTCCTAATGAAGCTCTTATTTTCCAGTAAGGTAATAGTTTGCTGTCTTTTAGAAAGATTCGTTAGTAACAATCCAGCCTACGGATGCGGAAGGGAATAATGCATATCGTTCGCCTTCAACAAATCTGTTGGAACCATTGTATCCTAAATTGATTTCTACTAAGTATTTACCTTCAAAATCATAGTTGGCACGGGCTACCAGTCCTTGATATACCTGCGGTAGCCCTCCATATTCACCATCGCCCGGTGCTTGGTAAGAGTTATAGTTGTATAAAATAAGTCCCGAAACATTATGTTTTTCTGCAAATTGACGTGAATAATTCACGAATGCTTCCCAGTATACACGTTTTTTTTTGCTCCGGATGCAAAATTGATGAGAGAAGGGAATACTTTGGCAAGTAGGCGTTGGTATGTTCCATTCTCATTATATTTCCATACAGGTTCCACCACATTCAAGCCCATACCGTTGTCTTCGATATAACTATTGTAGGAGAATTTACCTCCGATACTCAATCCTTTAGTAATAGCATGTAAATCGTAGTTCAGTTTTACAGTTCCTTCCAAAGCACTGTCGTTGTCCTTTCTATATCCCTGATAGAGGAATGCGTGTAGTGGGTTGGCTCTCACAAGATTTGGAACGGCTGCAAAAGTTCCGTTTTCGTTGACTAGCGGGAATGCATTGGCAGGTGTACGGGTCATATTGTTAAATGCACGGCTGGCATCTCCTTCGGAGTTGGGACGGTTCTTGCTTCCGGTACGATAGCTGAAGTCAACGCCAATACTGAAGTCTTTAGTAACTTGTATATCTAGGTTGGTTCGTACGTTGAAACGATTATAGTAGTAGGCAGAGTTGTAGTCTGGTTGCTGGAGTAAATTATCCAGTTCCGGGTTAATGGCAATCAATTTGGCCAGATCTGGTTTCTTTTTTAATTTTTCGATATCAGTTTCGTAGGTTCCGTTCTGATGAAAATAGCCTAATGACACAAAATATTTAAGCCGTTCGTTTCCTCCCCCGATACATTGACATTGTACTTTTGTTGTGTACCTAGTTTGGTAAACATATCTATATAGTCGTTGTCCGGATGAGTAAACGGGCTGGACTGGTTGCGGTATAATTGCATATCATGCTCTGTATATTTCGGTGCTTGCCCTTCATTCACCAAACCTTCATTCATCATCAATGTTGCATATTCTTCGGCATTCACCATTTTTGTAATACGGTTGATTTTTGTGTAATACCGAACTCACCGGAGAAAGAAACTTTAGCTTTACCGGAATTACCACGTTTTGTAGTCACAAGGATAACTCCGTTCGCTCCACGTACACCATAAACGGCAGTAGCAGATGCATCTTTCAATACGGAAATACTTTCTATTTCGTCCGGGTCGATTTGTGAAAAGTCACGTTCGATGCCATCTACCATAATCAACGGAGAAGCATCGTTCACCGTAGCACGGCCACGAATATAGAGTGCGGCAGCGTCTTCACCGGGACGTCCGCTGGTTTGACGTGTTACCAGTCCGGGAATACGTCCTGTCAGACTGTTTGTGACACTGGAAGTAGGACCTTGTTTCAGTTCCCGATTGCCCACAGCAGAAATAGATCCGGTAACCGATACCTTTTTCTGTTGCCCATAAGCTACAACCACTACTTCGTCCAAGGTTTGTGTGTCATCATGGAGTCTTACGGTAAGTGTCTTTCCATCTTTGGGAACGGTAACTTCCACAGTTTTCATTCCTATCATTGAAATAGCAATAATAGCCTTGTTACTGGTTACCTTTAATGTGAATTTGCCGTCAAGATTTGTAATTGTTCCATTACTGGGTTGTCCTTTTTCTACCACATTGGCACCAATTAATGGTTCGCCGGCGGCATCTGTAACAACACCTCTTACGGTTTCTTGTGCTTGCGCTCCTATGAACCATAAGCTCATTAGTAGCATTAATATATACCATTTTTTCATATTATACGATTTTTTAGATTGTTATCTCCAACCGGGATTCTGTACTAAATTTGTATTTAACTGCATTTCTGAGTAGGGGATAGGAGAATAATACATCTTTGTATTAAATTTCCTTTGTCCGTCGACAACAAACTCATGTGTGGACACAACTCCATTATCTTGCCGCTCTATTCTGAATCCCATTAGTGGCTGGTTCAAATCTTTTTTTCGGCTGTTTTCCATCTTCTCAAGTCAAAATAGCGTTGATCTTCGAATGCCAGTTCAACCCGTCTTTCATTTCTTATTTTTCTTTGTCATTTCCGTTTGGGAAGTTGTAGTGTATGGGACTGTTATTCCTGCACGTGTTCTTACTTTATTCAAAGCTTCGAGAGCTGTCCACCCCAAATCGGCTGCATCATTCGGTCCGTATGCTTCGTTCATGGCTTCGGCGTATAGCAAATAGATGTCTGCCAAGCGAATGACAGGGAAGTAGTGGTAGGTACTCGTTATTGTTTGAGCTGACAGATTTATATTCGTATCAAGGAATTTGCGTAAATAATAACCTGTAACGGTAGAACGAAGATTGACTTTGCCGATAGCATCCTGACTGTTGGGGTCGCTGATGTCGATTGCTCCTCTTGCTCCCAAAAATACTTCCGTCACGAACGATCGTAACATCAAAACGAGGATCCATATTCTCGAATCGGGTATCTGATTGCATATCGTTGGCACTACCATCCTTCTTCTCGAAAGCGCATACCAGATTATGGGAAGGACAAGTACCTCCCGAACCCAACAGTGAAGGAGGGTAATTGTAAAGTTCCAGCATATAGTTTTTTGGATTTCCGGTATATACTATATATTCAGTATTTTGGTTTGGCTGTATGATAAACAGTTTTTCAAAGTTTGGGTATAAATACAATTTACTCGGAGCAAGGTCAATTACGGTTTTCAAAGCTTTAGCAGCAAGTTTCCACCTTTCTTGTACGTTTCCGTCAGTATAGCCGAGTATCGGATTTTGTGCATTGTTGAATAATGGACTCGCTGCGTACGCCAGCGTTTTTGCCTTAATAGCCAACGGGCATGTACTGGCTGATAAAAAACCAAAACCACGATATTGATTCGTGATATAATTGTAGCGCGTAAATACTTCGCTGGCTTCATTGCATAAACTTACAATATAATCGACGCAATCGCTGAAATTATTGCGGGGTAATGTTATAATCTCTTTATCCATCAAGAGTATATGTCTTTTTCACGAGCGGAACTCCTCCATACCTTTTTGATTAACTCGAAGTAATAGAGTGCACGGACCGATTTACTCTCTGCTATGGCCAGTTCTTTATAACTTTCAACTTGTGCATCTGTCCAACCTGCATTGTTTTTGTAGGAGAGGAATGTACTGCTCGAAATAAAGTGTACGCCGGATACCAATGTATAAATCGGCCCAACGGTTTTCTATCGGACTAATTTCGGTTGCGTATCCTTGTCCCAGTTTATACATTGCATTGGCGGGGTCTACATAAGCACCGTCATCTGTAGATGCGTCGAGGAATGCTGTGTAGTTGCTTTGGTATCCATTGGGCATGGAAACGTAAACGCTATTCAGCATTTGGATTGTTTTGTTATAATCAATAAATGTCTCTTCCGGTTGCCAGTATTCATAAGGTTGTTGGTCCAGATAGTCGCATGAAGAAACTGCAAGAGCAATACAACCTGTTATGAGTATATGTTTAATCGTTCTCATAGTTAGTTAAAATTTAATGTTTATTCCGGCGCTGAATGAGCGTTGGAGCGGATAAGCGACACCATTGCCATAGGCCTCCGGGTCAATAACGTCTAGTTTATCGAATGTGAGCAGGTTCTGGCCATTTAAGAAGATACGGAGTTCTTCAAGACCAATGGAACGGACCACTTTGGTTGGTAGATTATACGACAGTTCTACATTCTTTAGTCTTAGATAAGAGGCGTCCCGTTGCCAATAGGTAGACGAAAGACTGTTGTTGCTTGACCCCGCAGCTTTAGTTGTAAATCTTGGGTTGTTGACAGAAGGGTTTTCCGGTGTCCATCTATTTCTTTGGTGTTCATACATATTTCCGTTATTGTAGAATGCAAACGCTGTGTATGAAGATAGCATTTTAGATACTTTAGCTGCCCCTTGGAATAGTACGGACAGAGAAAATCCTTTATAGCTTCCTCCAAGACTGAAGCCATAGAACACTTGAGGAACGTCCCCGTGTATCCGTAACGTACCCGATCTTTTTTTCATCTATCTTACCGTCTCCGTTGATATCTTTATATCGTATGTCTCCGGGAACGACGCTGTTCAATGTGTGAACAGGAGCTGCCGCAATTTCTTCATACGATTGGAAAATACCATCGGCAATATAGACCAGTGAAGTACCATAAGGATGTCCTTTGGAATACATATAGTCATACGGTTGCAAGGCTTCGTCCATATCAATGACTTTGTTTTTGCTGTATGAAATGTTACCACTAAGGAAATATGTGAAATCTTTACCTATGTTATCTTTCCAGTTTAGGCTGGCTTCCCAACCTTTGGTTTCCATTTTTCCGATATTCTTGCCTGGCATATAGATAGTAGTATATCCCAACATGGATGAAAATGTGGAGGGAATGGTGTATACACCGGTGCGACGATCCTTCCAAATGTCGAATGTTGCGTTCAAACGATTAGAAAACATTCCTAAGTCTGCACCTAGATTCATTTGAGTTTAGATTCCTCGTAGGTAGCAGAAGGATTGGCTTGTTGGGTTTCCAATAGAGAAGTATATTGTACCATGTCATTACCAAAATAGATTCCTTCATTCAAATTCTGAAGACGGCTCATATACATATACGCAGATACTGCACGGTCATTATTGATCTTACCGATACTACCGCGTATCTTTAGATTAGAAATAGCGGGCTTTAACACATCAAAGAATTTCTCATTGGATACATACCATGCTAAAGAAACAGTAGGAGACAATCCCCAGCGGTTTTCATTATTGAATTTGTAAGAACCTTGATAACCGAAAGTGGCATCTATCTGGTATCTATTATCGTATTTATATGCAAACCAGCCACCAACTGTTTGATAGCGATAGGGAAGCACAATACTTTGATTGTATTCATATTGGTCGTAAAACATCATTCCCGAGACATTGTGCCTACCGAAAATACGATTGTAGCTAAGCTTAAAATTTAATGTGGTGTTACGTGCATCACCATATTTCATGGCAGCATTTGATATCATTTCTTCACTAGTTCCATATTTTTGGAGTACTCCGTTATTTTGAAGTGTGTAATAATTGAAAGAGCGGGTACGGTTTTGTTTTTGTAAGTTGTATACGTCCATAGAAATCTGTCCGTAGAGCGATAAACCCTTCAGAAGGAAATCCAGATCCTGTTTCAGTGATACAGAAAAGGCGCCATAACGTTTATCGATCGCTGTGTAGCCACCTCTGTTCAAGATAGCCCACGGATTAATATATTTATCATTGCCTGCTACAATACGGTCTCCCGGTTGTGATTTGATAGGATTCCCTGACTGGTCTACATAGCTATGAGTATCTTTATAGTACATTGGGAATGCCGTAGCCGGCGTTTTCAACAAATTTTGGAATATATATTGTTGTGCTTGGTCGTAATAAGGTGAGTTTTCACTTTGCATCCAACCGTCTAATTTAACAGATAAAAGGGTTGTGGAGGTAATGTCGAAGTCTACGTTCGAGCGAAAGTTGATTCGGGAAAATTCTGTGTTGGTACTGTAATTCTGCTCTTTTTCAGTATTAAACATTCCTGCTTGTCCGGTATATCCCAATGAGACGAAATAACGGGTACGCCCGGAACCTCCTTCTACTGTGGCATTATATCGCTGCATGAAAGTTCCTTTTTTAAGCAAGTTTCCTATCCAGTCGACATCTGGGTAGCGCTCCGGGTCTGAATGATTGGCGAATTTATTGATCTCCGTTTCCGTGTAGAAAGGATTCAAACCGTCATTAATGTTCGCTTCATTGTAGGATTGAGCATATTCTGCCGCGTTAACAGCTTTGGGAACTCTCATGTTCTGCTGATATATCCCTTGGATGTTAAGGCTGACTCTAGGTTTTCCGAGACGTCCGGATTTGGTTTCAATCAGGATAACTCCGTTCGCGCCTCGCATACCATAAAGAGCGATAGCAGAAGCATCTTTTAATATGGTCACTCTTTCAATTTCCTGAGTTTGTACCATACCGTAGTAATTGCGTTCTTGTCCATCGATTAGTACAAGTGCGCCATTTCCATTGCTACGTATTCCACGTATATAAATGGAAGCTTCGTCATTGCCCGGTTCTCCACTTCGCTGAATCGTAGTTAACCCCGATATTCTTCCTGACAATGCATTGGATAAATGCTGTACAGGCACATTCTCCAATACTTTACCGGAGATTACATCGGATGCACCGCTAAACTCTGTTTTTAACTTACTTCCATAGGGTATGGAAATGATTGTCGAGTCTTTTTCATTCTTTTTCCTTCACTGTTTTGTCCTGTGCTGAAATGATGGTTGAATAACCTGCAAGTGAGCAAAATAGCAGAAAGAACTTGATTTTTAAAGTTTTCTTTCTCATAAATATTAAATTAAGGGGAATATTTTATAATATTCAGTTTAGAATAAGTCGTAGTAGAACTTAGCCTAATTTAATCTATATCTATGATAATCAGTTTGTTAAAGTTGTGATATTTATTAAAAAAAAGAGTAATGGTATAAAGTTGGTATCTAAAAAGTAGATTTAATTTGCGGGGAGAATGCAAAATAAATGAAATATTAGCTTGATATTTTAAAATCAATTAATATATTTGCGGAGAATTAAAAACAAAATGAACTTTTAAAGCAAAAAAATCGCCTATGGAGAGCTAAGCACTTCTACTATAATTTAGAAAATTATTAAGTTCTACTACAACTTAGCTATTAATTTAATCTTTTAGAAACATAAATAAGAAAAGGGAAAAACTATTTTTTTAATGGTGGTTATATGTTTGTCGTTTAGTAATCGTAGACAAAATGATCCTATTTGTGCTACCTAAACAGGGAATTATATAATTAACTATCTATCTAATTATCTAGGTAAGTTTTTAAAACCTCTGCTATTTTCTCATATCCTTTAGTATTAGGATGAAGTCCATCGCTGAATAAGGATGAATTGATAATGCCATTTTTATCAGTCAACAGATTGCTTAAGTTTATATAAATACAATCCTGTTCTAGCTTCTTACGAAGTTCTTTGTTAATTTGCTGAATACGTTTTTTCTGTGTTTGCTCTTGGGAGGATTCCCATTACGCATAATTTAGCTTGTGGTTGGCGTATTTTAATAGCTTCGGTAACCTGCAGAATACCTTGCAGAATTTCTTTATCTGTATTAAATTGAAGATTATTAGTTCCTATCAGTAGAAAAATCATATTTGCTTTGAAACCGTCCAATTCGCCATGGTAGATGCGCCACAATACGTTTTCTGTTTTATCCCAGCCGAAACCGAGATTGCGAACTGACCTGTTTTTTGAATAGCTTGTCCCAAGCTTCTTTTTCCACGTTGTGTCGGTGCAGTAGGCTCGCCGGCCCAGTAATGCGTGATAGAGTTACCTATCATAATGATTTCCGGGGCATTTTCTCGGTTTAATTTAAGGATTTCTTCATGACGCGCGTACCAATCATAGGAATCTCTTTGTTGTTTGCATGGAATACATGGAAGTGGGACCTTCATTCTTTTCATGTAATATTTCCCGTATCTTTTTTAAATAACTGTCTGCATATTGCTGCATACCTAAATCAGTAGAATGAACTCCGTCTACCATACCGTCTGCCGGAATACCTATTTCTTCCTTTGTCAGATAATAGATATCCGGAATTTGTTCTTCTTGTAAAGTATTGTATGCTTTTCGCAATTCAGTATTAGCTACGCGGTATGATTCTTCTGCTTTTTCGGAAGTGACATCGTTGGCATATCCGTCATGCTCTACTAGTAAAATAGGTGCTTTGCTGGTTTCGCGTAATTTCTTTACTCCTTTTTAAGGTACGGTCGTATATCACTTCTGCACTCTTTCCTGGTAGGTTGGGCATACAGTCAATGATAAACAGTTTTGCATCAATCTCGGACAATAAGTCGAATAGTTCGCTCTCGAGTTTGCCATTGCCGGAGAATCCCAAATTGATGACGGATGTTCCGACTTTCTATTTAAAATATTTCCCCCATGCCATACCGGACGGGAGGCACAAGCCCCTTGTGCAATGGAAGTTCCGTAAATAACCAGGGTGTTTTTCTTGTGAGACGGGAAGAAAACGGAAAGAAGTGTTCTCGGGTACACCGATTTCTAGCCATGACACACTGTTGTAAAGAGGTAGAAATAATTGATATTCAAATCCTTTTCCGGTTTTTGCGGCATACGAAAGTCCGCTAAAATCGTATGTAATGGTATCCTGCATAACATACCGTCCAACACACCAACGCTCTTGACCATTATTGTCGGTTGCATATAAATCAATGCCAGAGACACCAGTTGCTGGCATGTGTGGCATGGAAAGAGCGCCTTTCACAACATAACGAATTTTTTATTTCCGGAGCATTGGAACGAAATGCAATGGAGAGTCCTGCGCTTTGGAGTGATAAGTCCCATACCGCTTTTCGTACTTTATCTTTAGCCCGTTGTGGAAGTCGTGTGTAAAATCCTGCGGGATCTTCTTGCCATGCTTTGTCCACGGACGACCGGAAAACTTTTTTTTTTGTGGATTGAACCACTTATATTGTGCTGTTAGTGATAAAGTGCAACCTAAAAAAAAGAATAAAAGAAAGAGGTGTAAATGTGTTGTTTTCATAGGTGGTATAAATAATATAACTTAATTTATATAATGAGCTTCTGTGCATCAGGAATAAGAATTTCTTTTCGTCGCAACTCAATCAATCCTTTATCCTGTAATTCGTTAAGTGCTTTGGAAGTATTCAGACGGGTATCGTCTAAATAGCGAGCTAAATCATCCATTTTTACTTTGAATATCTTTTTTCTCCTTGTGTTTTCTCGCAATGCAGTAAGAAGAAGCGGGAAATCTTCTCCTTTAAGTCTATAGTCGGTTCTTCCCATAGTCGGGAGTAAAGATTTTGTGCACGATTGCTGACAATATTCATATAGTTGAGCCGGAATATATCGTAATTAAACAGGTCGCTAAGTACGAAGGCTTTACTAATACTGATTGATTGTGTGGGCTTCTGTATGCGCTATATAAGAGGATGCGTAATTCGTATTCATGCCGAATAACGATTGTGGCTCTATCAGATATGGTGCTTCCATTTGCTCAATGACGGTGTATATGTTTTCTTTGGAATTTGTGACGATAGATACTTCGCCTTTTAACAGGAAGCAGAGTTGTTTACACGGACTACCACTCTCAATGATAGTTTCTCCGGCTTTATGCTTGATAAAATGTAGCTTTACCTTATCCAAAATACTGGTAAAATCTTCATTACAAAGACCTTGAAATAAAGGCAATTGGAGCAAAGTGTCGAACATTGTTTCCATACGTCGTAATTTCTTGTTAATCGTACAAATTTACTCATAATACGATACTGCTGTCAACATCTGACCCTTCTTTTTTGTTTTTTTTATTGTTTGAATGCATAAAAATAGAGTATATTTGCAGAAAAAAAAAGGAGGAAATTATGTTTGCAGGCTTTAACTGGCAACAGATGATTAGTGCGTTTATCGTGCTTTTTGCGGTAATAGACATTATCGGTTCTATACCTATTATTATTAACCTGAAAGAAAAGGGGAAGGATGTGAATGCAATGAAGGCTACCGTTATTTCTTTTGCCTTATTAATCGGTTTCTTTTATGCAGGGGACATGATGCTGAGACTCTTCCATGTAGATATTGAATCTTTTGCTGTTGCAGGTGCATTTGTTATTTTCCTCATGTCTTTGGAAATGATTCTGGATATTGAAATCTTCAAAAATCAGGGACCTATCAAAGAAGCTACTCTGGTTCCGCTTGTTTTTCCTCTGCTTGCGGGCGCCGGAGCTTTCACGACGTTGCTTTCTCTCCGGGCGGAATATGCAAGCGTTAATATTATTATAGCTTTGGTGCTGAATATGATCTGGGTATATTTCGTGGTGAGTATGACCGGACGTGTTGAGCGTTTCCTCGGCAAAGGTGGTATCTATATTATTCGTAAGTTCTTTGGAATTATCCTGTTGGCTATTTCTGTCAGGTTGTTTACGGCGAATATAACGTTGTTGATTGAGGCATTGCATAAGTCCTGATTGGAAAATTCCTCCTTCGGATTCTCCTCTTCTTCCTCGTCATCATCCTTTTCATCTGCAAAAGGTTCCGGGCGTTGAGGCCCGTGATTCACGAAAAAGCTAGGGCACAGAGTGTTCCCATAATTCCACCGCTTAGATGTCCTTCCCACGACATATTGGCGGGAGAGAAAATAGGGGAACATATGCCAGATAATTCCTCCGTATAAAAAGGTGACAAGCAGAGAAATGGCAATAAGTGGTACGTATTTGCGGAGAATGCCACTGAAAAAAAGGAAAAAGGCAAGACCGTAGATTAATCCGCTGGCACCTATATGCCAGCCCGGTTTATAATCAAAAAGGTAAGTAGTCCGGCACCGATCCAAATCAGGATAAAAAATTTTTCCCGCTATCCCCCGGTAAAAGTAAAAAAGACACCATGACAAGAAAAATAAAGGAATTGTATTTGCCAGTAAATGACTAAATCCGCTGTGTATCAACGGATGAGTTCAGAATACCGAAAACCCACGTTTCTCCATAGGATATATCCCCAAGCGAGAGAAGTCCCAGTCCATTCCGACTTCCATAATCTTGAGCATATAAAGAATGAAAATAAGAAACAATGGCTTTGCTGCAGCTAGCATGATACGCTGAATATCTTGTTTCATGACTTTCTTTTCTTTAGATATTTTACGCAATACTACGAATATTTGCACAAAATCTGAAAATAAAAAACCCTTTTTATTTTTGTTTTTATCTAGAATTTGTACATTTGGACATTGTACCTGTTATATATGGTGCTACAACCATTCTGTATGCGATATAGTAATAAATACAAGTATGATATAATAGCCAATAATTAACCTTTAAATAATGCACAACTATGAGTTATTTACGATTTGACAAGACCCTCATGACGAATCTGGAAGAAGTCTCTGCAGAGAGAAATCCTCCGGACGAACAAAGGCAGGAGCTTATCATTGTACAACGATTGTTGATTGTAACACACGCAAATATCATGGACTATTGGTGATTCCTGTCCCCAATCTCGACGATGAAAATCATGTGCTGCTGTCTTCTTTTGATGAAACGGTAATTCAACATGGTGCGGAGTTTAACTTGGGATTGCATAAATATCAGGGGAACAACTTTAGTCCGAACGGGCATAAGTATATCCGCGAATTTGATTGCGAACATATCCCGGCGACAACTTACCGTGTTGGAGGAGTAATTCTCCGCAAAGAAAAGATCTTTGTACATCATGAAAATAGAATCCTGATTCGTTATACTTTACTTGATGCCCATTCGGCTACAACTTTGCGCTTCCGCCCGTTCCTCGCTTTCAGGAGTGTACGCGAGTATACTCACGAAAATGCACAGGCAAGCCGCGAGTATCAACTTGTGGAAAATGGTATAAAACCTGTATGTATCCGGGCTATCCTGAATTGTATATGCAACTGAACAAAGAATGTGAGTTTCATTATCTGCCTGACTGGTATCGTGGCATCGAATACCCGAAGGAACAGGAACGAGGATATGACTTCAATGAAGATCTGTATGTTCCCGGATATTTCGAAGTGGATATAAAGAAAGGGGAGAGCATCGTATTCTCTGCCGGAACTTCAGAAGTGACTCCCCGTAGATTGAAACAAACATTTGAGGCTGAAGTGCTTGATCGTACACCGCGTGATAGTTTTTATCACTGTCTGAAAAATTCTGCTCACCAATATCACAATCAACAGGAAGGTGAACATTATATCCTTGCCGGTTATCCATGGTTTAAATGCCGTGCACGCGATATGTTTATTGCTTTGCCGGGGCTGACGCTTGCTATTGACGAAATCGACCAGTTTGAGGATGTGATGAAAACAGCGGAAAAAGCAATTCGTAACTTCATTAATGAAGAACCTGTGGGTTACAAAATCTATGAGATGGAACATCCTGATGTTTTGCTTTTGGGCTGTTTGGGCTCTGCAACAATATGCAAAAAGAGACTTCCCGAGAGCAATGTCGTCAGAAATATGGAGAGCTTCTGAAAGATATCATGGAATATATCCGTCAGCGGAAACATGATAACCTTTTTCTTGCATGAAAACGGGCTGCTTTATGCAAATGGTACGGATAAGGCGATTACATGGATGAATTCTACAGTGAACGGACATCCGGTGATTCCTCGTACGGGGTATATTGTTGAATTTAATGCGTTGTGGTATAATGCGCTGCGTTTTGTGGCAGATCTAGTGCGTGAAGGTGGAGATGCAATTTTTGCAGATGTACTTGACGCACAAGCTGAAGTAACCGGAAAGTCTTTTGTCGAGGTATTCCGTAACGAATATGGTTATCTGCTTGATTATGTAGACGGTAATATGATGGATTGGAGTGTACGTCCTAACATGATATTTACAGTAGCATTTGATTATTCTCCTTTAGATAGGGCGCAAAAGAAACAGGTGCTTGATATCGTAACCAAAGAATTGCTCACTCCTAAGGGGATTCGCTCGCTGAGCCCGAAGAGTGGGGGATACAATCCGAATTATGTAGGTCCGCAGGTACAGCGTGACTATGCTTATCATCAGGGGACAGCTTGGCCTTGGTTAATGGGATTCTATCTGGAGGCTTATTTGCGAATCTATAAGATGAGCGGACTGTCATTCGTCGAACGCCAGTTGATTAGCTATGATGATGAGATGACAAGCCATTGTGTGGGCTCCATTGCCGAACTATTCGATGGGAACCCGCCTTTCAAAGGACGCGGCGCCGTGTCGTTTGCCATGAATGTAGCGGAAATACTGCGTGTCTTGAAGCTGCTGTCTAAATATTATTAAAGAAAGGAGGAACGAAGATGAAAGTTTTAATGTTTGGATGGGAATTCCCTCCCAGAAAATATATGGTGGTCTTGCAGTTGCTTCTTATGGAATAACTAAAGGATTGAGTCTGCAAGGTGATATGGAGACGATTTTCTGTATGCCTAAACCGAGCGGTGAAGAAGAAAAGTTCTTGAAAATAATCGGTATGAATCAAGTACCCGTCGTGTGGCGTGATGTCAATTATGACTATTTGAAGTCCCGCTTGTTGGAGATGTCTCCGGAAGAATACTATTCTTTCCGCGATCATATTTATGCCGATTTTTCTTATATGCACGTCAATGATTTGGGATGTATGGAGTTTGCAGGTGGTTATCCCGGGAACTTGCACGAAGAAATTAATAACTTCTCGATCATTGCCGGAGTAGTAGCCCGTCAGCAGGAGTTTGATATCATTCATGCGCATGACTGGCTGACTTACCCTGCCGGAGTACATGCCAAAATGGTTAGCGGCAAGCCGCTTTGCATCCATGTGCATGCTACGGATTTTGACCGTTCTCGTGGCAAAGTCAATCCTACTGTTTATTCGATTGAGAAGAACGGTATGGATCATGCCGATTGTATCATGTGCGTATCCGAGCTTACTCGTCGCACTGTTATTAACGAGTATCATCAGGACCCCAGAAAGGTATTTGCCATGCATAATGCTGTTTATCCATTGTCGCAGGAACTGCTGGATATTCCACGTCCCGATCACTCAAAAGAAAAAGTGGTCACTTTCCTTGGACGTATTACGATGCAGAAGGGACCGGAATACTTTGTGGAGGCTGCGGCACTTGTTTTGCAGCGTACTCGTAATATCCGTTTTGTTATGGCGGGGTCAGGCGATATGTTGAATGCCATGATTAACTTGGTTGCTGAACGTGGTATTGCCGATCGATTCCACTTCCCGGGCTTCATGAAAGGCAGGCAGGTATATGAGGCTTACAAGAACAGTGATGTCTTCGTGATGCCTTCTGTTTCCGAACCTTTCGGTATTGCTCCGTTGGAGGCAATGCAGTGTGGAACACCTTCTATTATTTCGAAGCAATCGGGGTGTGGTGAAATTCTTGATAAGGTGATAAAAACTGACTATTGGGATATTCATGCAATGGCTGACGCTATCCATTCTCTGTGTACCAATCCGTCTCTTTTCGAATATCTTCGGGACGAAGGAAAGAAGGAAGTAGATGGGATTACGTGGGAAAAGGTAGGCCTGAGAATTCGTGCCCTTTACGAGGATGTGTTAAGAAACTATGGTAAATAACAAAACAATAAATAAAAATGAGAACTATCTGTCTTTATTTTGAAATACATCAAATTATCCATTTGAAACGTTATCGTTTCTTCGATATTGGTAATGACCATTACTATTATGATGACTATGCGAACGAAACGGGTATGAATGAGGTCGCTGAACGTTTCATATTCCCTGCCCTTAGTACATTGATTGAGATGGCGAAAAAGCTCGGGTGGTGCTTTTAAAGTAGCACTTTCTATCTCGGGAGTAGCCTTGGAACAATTGGAAATTCATGCTCCGGCAGTCATTGATTTATTGCATCAGTTGAATGATACAGGATGTTGTGAATTCCTTTGTGAACCATATTCACATGGCTTATCATCACTGGCCAATGAGGATTGTTTTCGCGAAGAAGTACTTCGCCAGCGTGATAAGATGAAGCAAATGTTTGGTAAAGAACCGAAAGTATTCCGTAATTCTAGCTTGATTTATTCCGATGAAATCGGTGGCTTGGTAGCTTCTATGGGCTTTAAGGGGATGTTGACGGAAGGGGCAAAACATGTGTTGGGGTGGAAGAGTCCGCATTATGTTTATCACTGTAACCAGGCACCTAGTCTTAAATTGTTGTTGAGGGACTTCAAACTGTCGGACGACATCAGTCTGCGTTTCTCTAATTCGGATTGGAGCGAATATCCGTTATTTGCAGATAAATATATCGGTTGGATTGCGGGGTTACCGGAAGAAGAACAAGTTATCAATATTTTTATGGAATTGAGTGCTCTTGGTATGGCTCAACCATTGTCTTCCAATATTCTTGAATTCCTGAAAGCATTGCCGGAATGTGCGAGAGCTAAAGGAATTACTTTCTCTACACCGACTGAAATTGTAACGAAGCTGAAATCAGTATCACAACTCGATGTTGCATATCCGATGTCGTGGGTGGATGAAGAGAGAGATACTAGTTGTTGGCTGGGTAATGTTCTTCAACGTGAGGCTTTTAATAAATTGTATAGTGTAGCTGAACGTGTTCATTTGTGTGACGACCGTCGTATCAAACAGGATTGGGATTATTTGCAGGCAAGCAATAACTTCCGTTTTATGACAACCAAGAATAATGGAATGTGGCTTAATCGTGGAATCTATGATTCTCCTTATGATGCTTTTACCAACTATATGAATATATTAGGTGATTTTATCAAACGAGTTAATTCTTTGTATCCTGAAGATGTGGATAGTGAAGAACTTAATTCTCTTTTTGACTACCATTAAGAATCAGGGGGATGAGATTACTGAATTGCAGAAAGAAGTAGCTAAGTGGCAAAGCAAAAGCCGAAAAGGAAACGGCTGCTAAAAAACTGCGGCCAAGAAGGCTGTTGTGGCAAAAGAGTCGGTGGTAAAAGAAAGAACCTGCTGCAAAGAAATCAGCGACCAAGAAAACTGCTGAATCAAAAGAAAGCGGTCGGACGGGCCAAGAAGACTGTTACAAAGAAAGAAGAATAAAATAAAATTCTATATACAACAGAACCGTGAGTGAGATGTATATCAGACTCACGGTTCTGTTGTATATAGAAAAAATAGTATTTAATAAATATCCTTTTTTTAATATAATAGCGCAGATTACACAATTAGTAGTCCGCGCTATTTTTTTATGATATTCTCCTGCTATTTATTTCGCTTTCGTAGAACCAAAGTTTGTAGAGACAACTTCGAGCTTTAGTATGTTTTCTGGGTATACAGGATTGCCCTGAGAATCTTTCTCTTCTCCTTTTAATCCACCTTTCAAGCGTACATAACCTGGTTTTAAGTCATGTTGGATACCAATGACATTAGAACTGCTACCATAATAACCGTTTGAACTGGCATCTGTTGTTACAAGTACTGGAATTAGTATGGCTTTATTCCAATCACTGAGTTCTTCCCAGTCTTTTTTTATGTTATTAACAGTATGGTTCTCTATTTTCCCTTCATCATTAAATGTTTGGAAAGTGATAGATTTTTTCTCTTGTATTTCCTTGTCTGCTGCTGCTCTATCTTTTAAACAGTCATTTATCAATTTAGTGATATTATTGTACGTGTATTCAGTGAGATTAGTTGTAGAAGAAGTCGGGGTGAATAGCGATGAAGTAACGCCATCACTTAGTTGATTATTCTCAAAGAAGCTTTCTTTATATTTTTTACGTATCAGTAAAACGTTTCTAGGCATAGACATCCCAAATTTCTTATCGCTAGTCTCGTTATAAATAGGAATTCCTAATTTAACGGCGTTCAATGTATCACCTTCAAGTTTTTCTGCTATTTGGCTAACAGGGAGAGTGACCTGAGTAAAAATACCAGCCGGACTTTTTAAATAGGTCCAATCAGAATTATCAATACACTTCTGAATAGCTTCTGTATCATTTGCTAATCTATTAGCTTGAATAATTTCACGTGTAGAATTGAAGGTGCGGCCAGTATACTGTATAGAGTCCTTTTCCGCATTAACTTTAGATTTTAGCTTAATTCCAGTAATACTATCTGTTACATATTCAATGGAAACAACATCCATTTGTACTTGACTGATATAAAGTACAGTACCGTCTCCATAGTCACTTTTTTACATATATGCCACTGAATAGATCAGGAAAAGCCTTGTAGAAATCTTTTCTGTCAGCTTTGAAAAGTTTCTGTCCTAATTTCTTTGCTTTGGCTTGATCTAATCGAATACTTACACTTGGCACGTATGTATCAAGTTTACGAATAGAATCACTTACTGATAAATCTACGGCAGTATATGCTTTAGTTCCTAATAAATCTGATTGTTTGTAATAATCCTCCGGATTAATATTGGTATAATATGCCTCTTCTTCATTCAACCTTTTATCTAATCTAATTCGTAGATGCTTAAACGGCACGCAGTTAGTGAGTCACCGAAATAACTACTATACCATAGGTAGATATTTATTTGGCAATTGCCTATTACGTGATTATTCTCATCTTTGATTAAAGTAAATCTATCTTTAATCTTACTATCTATTTCTATATTATCAAAACTAGTAACCAAACTTCCTGTGGCTTTAGTCCCTGCTTCATTTTTTGTACATTTCAGAGAAACTCAATCCTTCCGGACAGTTCAGTTCAGATAAAAAAAGCCTGCCTCATATGTACCGAATGTATCATCTGTGAATTTTCCCACGTATCCGGTGCTGGTCTTTGCATATACTTCACCTGCGTGTACAGATTTTGTTGTTACGTCAAATGTAGTCAGTTTTCCATTGATATTCTGGTCACTTCCGGAAACATTCCCAGTCCTAATCCGGCTGTGTTATCGTCACATCCGAAAAAAAGTGATTGCCAGTAAAGCTATTAAAGCGTATTTTGCTTTCATGATCGTCGTATCTTGATTTTTATTCTTCTTCTTTGTTCGCAGTGGCATCCCATACCTGATCGTAGAACTCGTTGCAAGCATCTGCATAGTTCTCCGGGTTCTGATAATCAAGTATCAGTTTGACCTGATTGACGGGCATATTCAATGATAGATTCATTCACCTTTTTTGCTGTTTTGTATCACTCCGTCCGAATAATCCACGGCGAGTTTGCAAAGGGCGGCATAATCTACCGGTTCTTTTAAGTTGCTTAAATCATCCTTAGATATTCCTTTCAACATTAATTTAGTTGCAAAGTCGTCACTGAGTGTATTTTTGAAGTCGTCTTCATATACAGAGAATACAACTTTGGCATCACGGAACGACGGTTCATCCTTTGTACGCTTTCTTAATATAAAGAGGTGCTAACGCTGTCATCCAGCCATGACAGTGAATTACATCGGGACACCAGCGAAGTTTCTTCACGGTTTCCAATACACCACGCGCATAGAAATAACGGCGCGGCTGTCGTTGTCGTCATACTCTATGCCGTTTTCGTCCATAGCCTGCATCCGATTCTGGAAATAATCATCATTATCGATGAAATATACCTGCATACGTGCGGATTGGATGGAAGCTACTTTTATAATAAGGGGATGATCAGTATCGTCAATAATCAGATTCATACCGGAAAGACGTATCACTTCGTGCAATTGGTTTCTGCGCTCATTGATGTTCCCCCATTTAGGCATGAATGTTCTAATTTCTCTGCCTTTTTCTTGTATCGCCTGTGGAAGGTTTCTACCTATATTGGCCATTTCGGATTCTGAAACGTAAGGTGTAATCTCTTGAGTAATAAATAAAACTTTATTCGCCTTTGTCATAATAACAATAGTTCACTATAATATTCTGCAAAGATACGAAAAAAAAAAGACACATTAAATAAGATATTCTTTCTTTATGTGGCAAATATTAGTTTATTTTGCAGAGTTTTTGCAAACGAGTAAAACATAAACCAATAGACGAAAATGAAAGTAGTGCACACTATCAAGGACTTACAGGTCGAATTGACTGCCCTGAGAGCCCAAGGTAAAACAGTAGGATTGGTTCCTACAATGGGTGCTTTACACGCAGGACATGCATCTCTGGTAAAGCGCAGCGTAAGTGAGAATGGTGTAACTGTTGTGAGTGTCTTTGTGAATCCCACACAGTTTAATGATAAAAACGATTTAGAGAAATATCCGCGTACGTTGGAGGCTGATTGCAGCTTGTTGGAAGAATGCGGGGCAGGATTGCGCCTTTGCTCCTTCAGTTAGCGAGATGTACCCGGAACCGGATACCCGTCAATTTAGCTATGCACCATTGGATACGGTAATGGAAGGTGCATTCCGTCCTGGACATTTCAATGGTGTTTGTCAGATTGTTAGCAAGCTGTTTGATGCGGCACAGCCAGATAAAGCTTATTTCGGAGAGAAAGACTTCCAGCAGTTAGCAATTATTCGTGAGATGGTTCGACAATTGAAATATAACCTTGAAATTGTAGGTTGTTCAATTGTACGTGAGGAAGACGGACTGGCATTGAGTAGCCGGAACAAACGTTTATCTGCAGAAGAACGTGAAAATGCTTTAAATATTTCTCGCACCTTATTTAAAAGTCGTAACTTTGCAGCCACTCATACAGTGAGCGAGACGCAAAAGATGGTTGAAGATGCGATTGAAGCCGCTCCGGGTTTGCGTATGGAGTATTTTGAGATCGTAGACGGAAACACATTGCAGAAAATTAGTAATTGGGAAGATACTTCGTATGCAGTAGGATGCATCACAGTGTTCTGTGGAGAAGTCCGGCTGATTGATAACATTAAATATAAAGAATAACTAAAAAAGACGAAACCTTATGATGATTGAAGTGTTGAAGTCGAAAATTCATTGTGCGCGTGTCACGGAAGCGAATCTGAACTACATGGGTAGTATCACGATTGATGAAGACCTGCTGGATGCGGCAAACATGATTCCGGGAGAAAAGGTGTATATCGCTGATAATAATAATGGCGAACGCTTTTGAAACCTATATTATCAAAGGTGAACGCGGTTCCGGCAAAATTTGTCTGAATGGTGCTGCCGCCCGTAAAAAGTGCAACCGGATGATATTGTGATTATCATGTCGTATGCGTTAATGGATTTTGAGGAAGCGAAGTCGTTTAAACCGTCTGTCATTTTCCCCGACCCTGCGACGAACAAAGTAGTAAAGTAAAAAAGTATCTTTGATATTTTTTATAAGAAAAACCCTGTCTTACAGAATGTAAGCAGGGCTTTTTTTTTTATCTATTCTATTTTCTTGTTACTACTTTGTTTTTAACTGTTCGTTCATAGCCGCCGCTGCCTTACGGCCGTCACCCATGGCGAGAATCACAGTGGCTCCACCGCGTACAATATCGCCACCTGCATAAATCATCGGGATAGAAGATGCCATGTTCTCATCTACGGCAATCGTTCCTTTCCGTCCCTAACTCCAGTCCTTTGATAGAACTAGGGACAATCGGGTTCGGCGACACTCCGACACTTACGATAGCTAGGTCAATATCAATCGTTTCCGTAGCACCTGGGATAGCGACAGGACTACGACGTCCAGAAGCGTCCGGTTCGCCTAATTCCATTTTTTGTAGAATAACCTGTTTTACACAACCCCTGCTCGTCTGCAATATATTCGATAGGATTGTGCAGTGTCAGAAATTCTACTCCCTTCTTCTTTTGCGTGTTTAACTTCTTCGATACGTGCGGGCATTTCTTCTTCCGAACGACGGTAGATAATCATGGCGCGTTCGGCACCCAGACGTTTGGCCGTACGGACAGAGTCCATGGCTGTGTTTCCGCCACCGATAACGGCTACGTTCTTACCGAAAGGCACCGGAGTATCAGAGTCTTCGCTTGCTGCATCCATCAGGTTGACACGCGTCAGGTACTCGTTGGAAGACATAATATTGATTGAGTTTTCGCCCGGAATATTCATAAAGTTAGGAAGACCGGCACCGGAAGCTACAAATATCCCTTTGAAACCTTCCTCTTTCAGGTCTTCTATACTAATTGTTTTTCCTACAATACAGTCTTTGATAAAGTTAACTCCCATTTTGGCTAGATTGTCAATCTCAACATCAACAATCTTGTTGGGCAGACGAAATTCAGGAATACCATATTTCAGTACACCGCCAATTTCGTGCAATGCTTCGAATACAGTTACGTCATATCCATATTTCGCCATATCTCCGGCAAATGATAATCCTGCAGGTCCTGAACCGATAACAGCTATTTTGATGCCGTTTTTCTCTGCAATGACTGGTACGGAGATTTGTCCGCTCTCGCGTTCGTAATCAGCTGCAAAACGCTCCAGATAACCGATAGCTACCGGTTTCTCATTCATTTTCAGATGAATACACTTTGATTCGCATTGTTTTTCTTGTGGGCAGACACGACCGCAAACAGCCGGAAGTGCACTTGTCTCTTTTAATGTCTTTTTGCTGCTTCCAGAAATTCTCCACGCTCGATGTTCTTGATAAAACGGGGAATGTCAATTCCTACCGGACAGCCTTCCATACATCCAGGATTAGCACAGTCGAGACAGCGTTTGGCTTCTGTAACAGCCTGTTCAGCAGTCAACCCTTGGTTTACTTCTTCCTTGCGGCTATGTGAACGATATTTTGCATCGAGTTCGTTCATCTCAACACGCGGGATAGCCGTGCGTTCTTTGGCTTTTTCATCGACTTACGCAACTCCTGTCTCCAGGCAACATTACGGCTTTTTTTTTTCGTCGGTCTCCTTTGTAGCTTCGCATACAGTGTCGAGTTTGTGCATTTCTTCTCGTTCGATGTTCTTGAATGCCCCCATACGTTTCAGCATTTCGTCAAAATTAACCTGGTGACCGTCGAATTCCGGACCGTCTACACAAACGAATTTAGTCTTTCCTCCTACAGTGATACGGCAAGCGCCGCACATACCAGTTCCGTCTACCATAAATCGTGTTCAATGAGACGTCAGTGGGAATTTCATATTTTTAGTCAGCAAGCAAACGAATTTCATCATGATGGCAGGGCCAATAGCGAAACATTTGTCTACTTTCTCACGTTTGATAACTTCTTCTACACCTTCTGTCACCAGACCTTTCCGGCCGTAAGAACCGTCATCCGTCATGATGATTACTTCGTCGGAGCTTTTGCGCATTTCTTTTTCCAGGATGATAAGGTCTTTATTACGTCCTGCCAATACAGTGATCACACGGTTACCGGCAGCTTTCAAAGCTTGTACAATAGGGAGCATTGGGGCCACACCTACACCACCACCTGCACAAACAACAGTTCCGAAGTTTTCAATGTGAGTCGCTTGTCCGAGAGGACCTACCACGTCTGTGATGTAATCACCTTCGTTCAACTCACAGAGGCGGGTAGAAGATAGCCCTACCTTCCTGTATCACCAGGGTGATAGTGCCTTTCTTTATATCAGAACCTGCGATAGTCAATGGCATACGTTCTCCCTTTTCGCCTACACGTACGATGACGAAGTGTCCGGCCTTACGAGATTTAGCAATTAAAGGGGCTTCAATTTCAAATTTGAACACCTTTTCAGAAAAGCGTTCCTTGCTAATGATTTTGTTCATTATCTAATTAATTTGTTGGTTTTATTACGTAACTGCTAACAGAATGTTATAAATTATGGCAAAGATACAGCTTCTTTACGAAAAAAAAAAGAAAAGCCACTCTTTTTGAAGAGTGGCTTTCTATATACAGATGAATCTATCTGTTTATTTCATTGTACGGATTTTGTACCCGGCTACTCCATAATACAAGATGAACAGGAAGCAAGGTAAACACAGCCAATAAGCTTGTTGCGGGCTTGCTACATCCTTTAGCCAACCATACAGGGTGAGGGATAACGGCACCACCGAACATTGCCATGATAAGCAATGATGATCCGGCTTTGGTAAACTTGCCGAGGTCGGCCATGGCAAGCGGCCACAGTGCCGGCCACATTAATGAACATCCTAATGCCATGAATGAGATAAAATAGATAGATATATGGCTCGGAGTTAGTACTACCAACAATGAACCGATAATAGCCAGGATAGAACAAATTTTTAGCGCAGTAGCTTGGCTGAGATATTTCGGAATGAAAATAATACCGCAGATATAGCCGATCACAATACCGATTGAGCAATCCAGGCAT
>VOFJ01002839.1_pt1 | contig 35120 bp, 34 predicted proteins | sample 5384081 | NCBI WGS metagenome assembly VOFJ01 (sample SAMN12384729, study PRJNA508395) | human gut metagenome | isolation source: healthy gut I | host: Homo sapiens
AGAAAAAAAGCTTCTGAATTTCCGGATGTGATACCGGTATCCGAAGCGATTCGAAAAGGTGATATTTTTACAAAACTGACCTGTCTGATCATGGGCGCGGGCAATCTTGCGAGAAGACAGATCATACAGGGACTTTTTGTTCCTGGCAGGAGAACTTGCATATATTCTCTATATGGTTTTCTACGGGGCAAAGGCTCTGCAGAATTTCGTTACGCTGGGTACCGAAACGCAGAAAAAGGTTTTCAATGAAGCGACACAGGTTTATGAGTATGCGACAGGAGATAACTCCCAGCTCTGCCTGCTCTATGGTGTTGTTACGTTCTTTGTGACAATTGGATTTATCCTGCTGTGGCGAGCTGCAATTCGCTCCTCCCTATATTGCGCAGAAAGCACAGGAAGCAGGAAAGAAGCCGATTACCTTCGGCCAGATTTTAAAAGACTTGAAAGATAACAGGATGTATCAGCTCTTCCTGCTTTTCCCGTTCCTGGGAATTATATTGAGTTTACGGTAATGCCTCTGGTATTCATGATCCTGATGGCATTTACCAATTATGACCGTGATCATTTGCCGCCAGGTAAGTTGTTTGACTGGCATTGAACTCCTGCACCATCTGACCCTTATAGATGTGCTCATACAGGCCGCCCTTGGTGTTCGAGCCGCTGTCCTGGCTGAAGGAGTTGGCCAGCTGCGCGAAGTCATCTTCGGTCTGGTCGCTCTGCATCCAGCGCTCATAGACATCGTCGATCGAAGCCTTGGCCTTCTGCTTATCGTCGTCTGAATACGTGCCGTCGTTGTCGCTATCCTCCGCCTTGATGAGGATGTGGCGGGCGCTGACGGTGTTATAGCTGTTGTCGTCGCGGCTCTGGAAGAGCACGACATAGTAGCCGGTGTTCTCCTGCTCGACAACGGTCACGTTGTTGGCCGTGCGCTCAGCGCTGTAGAGCCACTCGGCATACGGGGCGGAGCTGACGCTCGAGCCCTTGGCGTTGGTGTTGGACGTGACGCTCGGCGTCGTGGTCTTGCCGTCGGCGGCAGTCGTGGCGGGCACGTTCGCGGTCACGGCGGCGGCAAAGCTGTCCGCGTCGTGCGTGGCAGCGGCGATCTTGTCGGCCGTGGCCTTGGCAGCTGCCATCGTGGCATCCGTCGTGGCGGTGCTGGTGTTGCCGTCGGCACCCGTCGTCTCCTCGGTCGCTGCCTGCACAAGATAGTACTGGTAGTTAAAGACGTCGTAGCTGTTTTTGTTCTCGGCGTAGTTTTCCGCGATCTGCTCGTCGGTGTAGGTATAGCTGTCGTACTGCTGCTGCGAATACTTCGAGGCGAGCTGGCTGAGCTCCAGCATGTGGCGCGCGACCTTCTTGGTCACGCCGTTGCCGTAGACTGCCTGCAGATACTTGCTGACAGAGCTGTACTTATACTGCTTGGCAGAGAGCTCAATGTAGGAAAACTGCTCATCGACCTCATGCTGATCGTCCTCGTCGAGCGTGATGCCGGCCTTCTTGGCGGCATCGCACAGCGCCGTGACCTGCACGAGGTTCTGCTTGGCGGCGTCCTTGAAATAGTCGTCCCACGTGTCAAACTCCTCGCTGATGGTACACTTCTGCTCATCGAGCGCCTTCCTCGTGTCAAAGCCGATGGAGGAGAGGATGCTGCTGTACTGGTTGCAGAACGAGAGGTAGGCCGTGCGGTAGGCATAGTTGACCTCGGCCGAGGAATACTTCACATCGCCGACCTGCAGCGCGGGGCGCGCGGTGTAAAAGAGGCTGGAATTGCCAAGCAGGATCGCAACGACCAGCAGCACAACAATGACCGTGCCGACCGTCCACTTGATCTTGCTCTGCTTGCGCTCTTTGGCCTCCTTCTGAGAGGCGACCTGGCGGCGCTCGGTGCCCAGCACGCGCTCGTCGCTGCGGCGCTTTTTGTCTTGGGATGCACTCATTCGTGATTCACCTGATCCTTCGAAAAATGTCTTGCCCGCGAAGAGAACCTCCGCGTGCGAATAAAGATGCATTGATTATAACGCAAACGGCCGTTGGTTTCAAGTTCTTTCTATTTCAGGGCCCGCGTTCGTGCATTTTTTCACCCCGCCCGGCATACAATGGCCGTATGTCGCTCAAACAGGAGGTGACGGACCATGGATCAGGATCTGGATGACTGGATCTTCGGCGGGCAAAGCTCCGCGCCGAGCAACCGCTGATACGAGACAGCTGCCGCTGTGTGCCGACGGATGCGCACGGCGGTTTTTCCGGCTGCGCGCCGGCGCGCAGCCGGTCGCCAATGCCCCGCGCACACGGGGCGTTGGCACGGGCGCACGGTGGAAATTCGGCGTTTTTACTGAACATTGCTCTGTATTTTTGTTTATTAAAACATTGACAAAGTGAGAAGCTGCTGCTATACTGAAGATGCAAAGAGGAAGAGTCGCAACCCCGCAAGGGGCGGCGCTTTTACAATAAAGGTTCAGTGGAAGCCTTGGAGGTGAGTCCGATGTACTGAATCGACCGGAAGCAGACAGGGTTCTGTAATTCCGGAGACGGCACGCAGTGGTGTGAAATCTTGAATGAGCATTTCCCTTCACAGCGGTCGGAGTCCGTGTGCGGCGCCCAGTACCCGTGCGCGGCAAGAAAACTAAAGGAGGTTCTAAGGTGATGGAACCGAACACCGCAGGATAGCCCCTTGTTCTGATGTTGGAACAAGGGGCTATCTTTTATTTGCGCTTCGCGCGAAATAAAAGATAGCCCAGATTCCTTACGAGGGGGCTTACCCCCTCGTGCTCCCCGGCTGCTCTGTGAACATGGGGTATTCTGCTCTCTTTGGTTTACATAATCACATCGCTTCGCACAGCAGCACGCCGATCGCCACGAGGCAGCCGGCAAACACGCTCAGATCGGCAACGTTCCAGATGATGCGCCGGAAAAACGGGATGACCGCCCGCGGAAGATACACATAGTCCGTGACCGCACCGCGCGCCCAGCGCTCGACGAGGTTTGCCAACGCACCGCCGAGCATCAGCCCCATGGCGACCTGCAGCACGGCGCTGCTCCGGCGGAAAACGCACACCGCCGTCATCGACGCGAGCACCGCAGCGGACGCTGTCTGGAGCGCTGCGGCCGCCTTCGGCCGGTCGGCAAGCTTGCTGCACAGCAGGCCGCGATTATATGCCCGGCGCAGCTGCACGCGCTGCCCGATGCGCAGCGGGAACGTTTCGGGCGGCAGGGCGTTGATCTTCCGGCGGATGACCGCCTCAGCCGCCAGCACCGACAGCGCCGGTACAACGGTTTCCCACATATGGTTTCCTCCTTCGCGCGAACAATATCCTGCGCGCATTGTAGCACAAATGCGCCTGTGTGAAAAGGTTCACAGGAAAAGTTTCCGTTTTGGGGTTTACAGGCGCGGCGGGATGGTGTAAGGTGTTTTCAGAGAAATGTAGTATAGATACGGATCAAGGTCGAGAAATTTTAGTCAAAAAGGAGAACCTCACAACATGGAACTGACGCAAAACCCGTCCGTACTGGAGCTGGTGCGGAAAACTGCCGAACTCACGACCCCGAAAGAGATCGTCTGGATCGACGGCTCTGAGGCCCAGCTCGACTCCCTGAGAAAGATCGCCGTGGAGACCGGCGAGCTCATCAAGCTCAATGAGGAAAAGCTGCCCGGCTGCTATCTCAACCGCAGCGACATCAACGACGTGGCGCGTGTCGAGGGCCGGACATTTATCTGCTCCAGGACCCGCGAAGAGGCCGGCCCCACAAACAACTGGATGGATCCGGACGAGATGAAGGCCAAGCTCCACGAGATTTTGCGCTGCGCAATGACCGACCGCACAATGTATGTGATCCCCTACTCGATGGGCGTGATCGGCACGCCGTTTGCCAAGTACGGCATCGAGATCACCGACTCGATCTATGTCGTGCTGAACATGGCGATCATGACGCGCATCGGCACAAAGGTGCTCGAGGCGCTCGGCGACAGCAGCGATGTGATCCTCGGCGTGCACAAGGTCACGCTCGACCCCGAAAACCGCTACATCGTCCACTTCCCGGAGGAGAACAAGATCGTCTCGGTCAACTCTAACTACGGCGGCAACGTGCTGCAGGGCAAAAAAGTGCTTCTCGCTGCGCATCGCCTCCGAGCTCGGCCGCCGCGAGGGCTGGCTCGCCGAGCATATGCTCATCCTCGGCATCGAGAACCCGCAGGGTGAGGTGCGCTATGTGACGGGCGCGTTCCCGTCCGCGTGCGGAAAGACGAACCTTGCCATGCTCATCCCGCCCGAGGGCTACCGCAAAAAGGGCTGGAAGTGCTGGACCGTCGGCGACGACATCGCCTGGCTGCGCGTCGGACCGGACGGCCGTCTCTGGGCCGTGAACCCGGAAAACGGCTTCTTCGGCGTCGCCCCCGGCACGAGCGAAAAATCCAACCCGAACGCGCTCGCGTCCACGAGCCGAAACACCATCTTCACCAACGTCGTGCTCAACGAGGACGATATGACCGTCTGGTGGGAGGGCATGACCAAGCAGCCGCCCAAGGGCCACCTGCGCAACTGGAAGGGCGAAGTGTGGGACGGCAGCGACGGTACGCGCGGCGCGCACCCGAACAGCCGCTTCACCGCACCGGCGGAAAACTGCCCGTGCATCAGCGAGGAGTTTTTCAAGGGCACCGGCGTGCCGATCAGTGCGATCATTTTCGGCGGCCGCCGCGCAAAGACCGCGCCGTTGGTCTACCAGTCCCGCGACTGGGCGCACGGCGTGTTCGTCGGCGCGACGATGGCCTCGGAGACGACGGCCGCTGCGACCGGCGCCGTGGGCGTTGTGCGCCGCGACCCGATGGCCATGCGTCCGTTCTGCGGTTACAACATGGCAGACTACTGGCAGCACTGGCTCGACATGGGCAAGAAGCTGCCGAACGCGCCGAAGATCTTCAATGTCAACTGGTTTCGCACCGATGACAACGGCCGCTTCCTGTGGCCGGGCTTTGGCGACAACCTGCGCGTGCTCGAGTGGATCCTCAAGCGCTGCTTTGATGAGGTGGGCGCGGACGAGACGCCCATCGGCTATGAGCCGAAGCCCGAGGACATCAACCTCGACGGCTGCGGCGTGACGGTCGAGACGCTCCGTCAGCTGCTGACGCTCGACGCCGAGAGCTGGCGCGAAAACTGCGCGGGCATCCGCGAATATTTCGAGCAGTTCGGCGACAAGCTGCCGCACGAGCTGCGTGATGAGCTCGAGGCGCTGGAAAAGGCGTTTGCCGAGTAAAGAGATGCATAAAAAATCCCGCTGTCCCATGGGACAGCGGGATTTTTTTGTGTGCCGCAGTGCACTGCGATCTCTGCCAGCGGGCACGCCGGCATTAAAACAGCAGCGACGCCGCGCCATACGTCACAACGGCGACGATGATGCCGGCCGTGACGACGCCGAGCGCGATCGGCGGAAAGGCCTCCCTGACGCGCATCTCCAGCATGGCGGCAATGAGCGAGCCCGTCCACGCGCCGGTGCCAGGCAGCGGAATGGCCACGAAGAGGAACAGGCCCCAGAAGCGCGCACGGCGCACAGTGTCGGACTTTTTGAGCGCACGCTGCTCCATGCGCGTGACAAAGGCATTGAGCCGCTCGCTTTTCGTGCGCAGCCACGCGAAGATCTTGCGGATGAAGAGTACGATGAACGGCACCGGCACGAGATTGCCGACGACGGACACCGCGATGGCGGCGCGGTAGTCCAGTCCGTGCGCGACGCCGATCGGGATCGCGCCGCGCAGCTCGAGCACCGGCACCATAGAGATGAGGAAGGTCATAAAGAGCTTCCCAAACAGGCTGTTCCAAATTTTCAAATTCGAATCCTCCGAGAAAAGTATCCGGTCATCAGCGGCGGAAGTGGACGATCTTCCCCGCCCCGTCCATGAGCGGCTTACGGTTGAGCAGAAGCAGCAGCGCGATGCACACGCCCTGCGCGAGCTTCCAGCCCGGCAGCTGCAGGACGATGAAGAGCGTCTGCACCGTCAGCAGGATGCAGTTTTCCGTGACGCCGACGACATAAAACCGAAACGGGATGAACTTGCGCGCATCGACCGCACGGATGACAAACACGACAAAATAGCTCGCGCACGTGGCGATGGCCGCGCCCTGCACGCCGAGCTTCGACGGGATGAGCAGGAAGTTGAGCGCGATGTTGAGCAGCGCGCCGATCATGGATGTGACGAACGTGCGCTTGCTGCGCTTTTCGACCATGTAGACGCTGCCGAGATAGCTCACGAACGCGGAAAAGACCATGGCCATGCCGAGCACCGGCACATACAGCCATGCGCCGTAATACTGCTCGGTCGTGAGCACATGGATCTCCGGCACGGCAAAGGCGATGATGCACGCGCCGGCGAGGAACATCACCGACTGGAACGAGCACCAGACCTTTGAGAAGAAGCGGATATGCTCGCGCCGGCTGCCCTGCGCCTCGGAGACGGCGGAAAACTGCCACGCCTCCATGAAAATGCTCGACACAAGCGACAGGATCGTCGGCATCTTGTACGACACGGCGTAGATACCGTTGGCGTCCACGCCGAGGTAGGCCGTGACCATATAGCGGTCGGACACGCTCGTGATCCACCAGAACACCGTCGTCGGGATCATGGGGATGCTGTAGGCCAGCATCTCCCGCGCGGCTGCCCAGCCGGGACGCAGCATCAGCTGCCGCCAGAGCCGCTCGCGCACGACCAGAAACAGCGTGCACGCCAGATCCGCCAGCGCGACCGAGAGCACATAGCCCGTGATGCCCATGCGCAGGCCGACAAGGAAAAGGACGTTGAGCCCGATGACGAGCGCGGTATTGACCATGCCCTGCACGGCGAAGAGCGCCGTATGCCCCTCGGCACGCACGAACTGCGCGCACAGCGCGTGCAGACACGAGCACATCGTGTAGAGCGCGATCAGCCAGAGAAAGCCGTCAAACTGCGGGAAGAGCCCCAGCAGCGGCAAAATGGCCACGAGCAGCACAGCACCCGCCAGGATCGTATACACGCCGACGGAGAAAATGTTCCGCCGCTGCTCGGTGTGATCCACGGCAAAACGGAACACGCCGTCCGTGATGCCGAGGCTGATGAGCGGGAAGAGCAGATTGGCCGTCTGCGTGATGAGATCGGCGGTGCCGTATTCCGCAGGGGTGAGATAGCTCGTGTAAAAGCGCACCATGAAAAACACCAGCAGCTTGCTGCCGAAGGTGCCGAGGCTGATGAGCATGGTGTTGGACACGAGCGTTTTGTATTTGTTGTTCGACATAGGCGTACCCGTGTTTCTGCCCGCGCAAGCAAATATTCTGCCGGTTCGACAGGCGCAGACAGAGATAGTATAGCACAGTCGGGGCAAAAGCGGAATTCCTTTTTGCCGTCCGGCATGAAAAAGCGCAAAAACCGCCCGCGCTTCAGCCCGCGCGGGCGGCAGACATCAGTGCGTGTAGTAGGCGAGCGCTGCGCTGTCGGCAACGATCGCGGCGCAGCTTCCGGCGGCGAGCGCCTCAAAGCAGGCCTTCGACCCGCCGGTGACGCGCTGGGCGGCGCCGAAGTTTTTCATGAGCTTCTCCTCACTCGAGAGGGCGGCCATGTACGTCTCGTCCGTGCCGAGCAGGACGGTCGTGCCCTTGAGACTGCTGCCGGTGCGGTACTTCGAGTCGCCGCGCACGATGAGCAGCAGCCGGTTTTCCAGATACGGCGCGGTGAGCGTCATCTTCTGCTTTTTCTTGTTCTTGCTGTCCTTGCTGTCGGTCTGGTCGAGCACCATGCCGCCCCATGCGCAGTCGACGTTGCCGCTCGAGAGCTCCACGTAGGCGTTGCGGTTTGCGATGGACTGATACTGCAGCGTCCAGCCGAGGCGAGCGCAGACCGCCTGCGCCAGCTCCACGTCAAAGCCACTGTAGCCGTCGCCGTCGGCGTAGCTCATGGGGAAGCGCTCCTCATTGAGCCCCATGATGAACGTGCGCTGCGGAATGTCGCCGAGCGCGTCGAGCGCACCGGCATCGCTGTCAAAGGTCGTGTTATCCGTGCCGAACCACTTGAGCGCAAGGCTGTGGATCGTCCCGTCGGCGGCAAGCACCTTGAGCGCGGCGTTGACATACACCGCCGCCTGATCCCCGTCGCGAAAGCCGATGCGAAACTGCTCCGTGCTGAGTGTCTTGACCACACGGTAGCTGCCGACGGTCTTGCTGCACGCCGCGCAGCAGCACAGCGTGAGCGCGAGCAGCAGCGCCGCGATCCGTTTGCTGTATTTCAAGGGAAACCCTCCCGAAAGAAGAAATCAAAAAAGCGCATCGAACACCGATGCGCTTTTTATCATACCGAATATCCCCCGGTCATGCAAGAGGGAAAAACTGAATTTTCTCTTACATTTTCGTCACGGACGCTCATTGTAGCGCGCGAGGAACTGCTTCGTGCGCTCCTGCTGCGTGTCGCCGAAGACCGCCTCGGGCGCGCCCTGCTCGACAATGACGCCGCCGTCCATGAAGATGACCTTGTCGGCCACGGCGCGGGCAAAGGCCATCTCATGCGTGACGATGACCATGGTCATGTGCTCCTCGGCAAGGGCGCGGATGACCTTGAGCACCTCACCCGTGAGCTCTGGATCGAGCGCGGAGGTCGGCTCGTCGAAAAACAGGATCTCGGGGTTCATCTCGAGCGCGCGCGCGATGGCCACGCGCTGCTGCTGGCCGCCGGAGAGCTGGCACGGATAGGCATCGGCCTTGTCACCGAGGCCCATTTTTTCGAGCGTCCTGCGCGCCGAGGCCTCGACCTCGGCACGGTCGCGCTTCTGGACGCAGACAGGTGCATCCATGACGTTTTTGAGCACCGAGTAGTGCGGGAAGAGATTGAACTGCTGGAAAACGAGTCCGAAATAGTTGCGGATCTGCTTGAGCTCCGCCTTGTCGGCGTAGACGGCGGTGCCGTCATCGCCGGTGCGCGCGGCGTAATGCCCGTCAAAGCAGACCTCGCCGGAGTCGATGCGCTCGAGCAGCGTGGCGCAGCGCAGCAGCGTGGATTTGCCGCTGCCGCTCGGGCCGATGATGGCCACGACCTCTCCCTTCTCGACGCTCAGACTGATATCCTGCAGGACCTGCAGTTCGCCGTTATTAAAGGACTTTTTGACGTGATTGAGTTCCAATACGCTCATGACAGCACCTCCTTACTTATAGTAGTCCATGCGCTTTTCGATCTTGCCCATGACAAAATCGACGATGGCGTTAAAGACGAAATAGAACACGCCCGCCACGAGAAACGGCGTAAAGCTCGTCTGCGAGTTTGCGATCTGCTTGCCGATGGTGAACATCTCCTGATACGAGACCGTGAAGGCCATGGAGGTGTCCTTGACGAGCGTGACGACCTCATTGGTGACGCTGGGCATGACGCGCTTGACGACCTGTGGCAGGATGATGCGCAAAAACGTCTGCGCCTTGGTATAGCCGAGGACGTTTGCCGCCTCATACTGTCCCGCCGGGATCGACTCGATGCCGCCGCGGTAGATCTCCGAGAAATAGGCCGCATAGTTGATGGCAAACGCGATGACCACGGGGATGAGCTTATTTTTCGACACCGCCGTACCGAAAAGATAGTACGGGCCGTAGGTCACGGCGATCAGCTGCAGCATCAGCGGCGTGCCGCGCAGCACGGCGACCACAAAGCGGGTCACGCTCGAAATGACCTTGCTCTTGCTCATGCGCAGGAAAGTGATGATCATGCCCAGCGGCAGGGAGAACAGAAGGGTCAGAAAGAAAATGGCGCAGGTCTTGCCGAGGCCCTCGCTCATCTTCGCGATGATAGTAAGTAATGTCATGTCGTTCCTCTATGATACGCGCACGCTCCCGGAGGCCGCGAAAGCCTCCGGGAGATGTGCCTGGATTTCACACTTATTTATTCAGGTAGGTCAGGTTGTTGACGATGTCGGGGTACTTCGCGGCGATCTTGGCATAGGTGCCGTTATCGACCAGCTGCTGCACCGCGTCCTCGATGGTGCTGCACAGCTCCTGATCACCGGAACGGAAGGCAATGCCGTACTGCTCCGCGCCCAGCTCCTCGCTGAGGATGGTGAAGCCGCTGTTTTTCTGCGCATAGTCGGTGGCGACCGGCTTGTCGACGATCACGGCGTCAACGGCGCCGCCGCCCAGCTCGGTGAAGCACTTGAGGAAGCTGTCGCAGGTGGTGAGCTTGCCGAAGGTCTTGGCCAGGCTCTCCAGATCGCCGCCCTCGGTCAGCAGGGACTCGCCGGAGGTGCCGAGCTGCACGGCCACATTCTTGCCGGCCAGGTCAGCGGAAGACTTGATGTCGCTGCCCTCCTTGACCATGATGACCTGGGTGTTGTCATAGTAAGGCGCGGAGATCACATAGCCGGCCTCCTTCATGGAGTCCAGGATGGTCATGCCGGACCATACGCAGTCACACTCCTTGGCATCGAGCTGCACGAGCTTCTGATCCCAGTTGACACCGAACACCTGCAGATCCCAGCCGAGCAGGTCGCAGACCGCCTGGCAGATCTCCACGTCAAAGCCGGTGAACTTGCCGTCGTCGCCCAGATAGCTGAACGGGGGATACTCGGGATCGACGCCCATAATGAACGTCTTCTTATCGCCGGCCGTATCCTTGCTTTCGCCCTTGCCGCAGGCGCACAGCGCCAGGCACATCGCCAGCGCCAGCACCAGCGCGAGCACTTTGGTCATCTTTTTCATGTCGGTTCTCCTTCATATCTCAAATTTTTGTTTTGCTTGTTAGCACGCTGTTATATTACCACATTAGCACGATAAAGCAAGACTTTTTTCGCATTTTGCTGTGCAGATACTGCACAAGCATTTTTCGCTGCCCTGCCGCCGTTTTCGCCCGGGCTTGTCTTGCAATCCGGGCGTAAAGCAGGTAAAATGAAATGTTGTTATTCTATTCTAATGAAGAATCCGGAGGGATCTCGTCATGCGTTATGACGCCGGAAGCTGTGACGTCGCCGTCGTCGGTGCGGGGCACGCGGGTATTGAGGCCGCGCTGGCCGCCGCCCGGCTCGGGCTGGACACCGTCTGCTTTACCATCAATATGGATGCCATCGGCAACATGCCTGCAACCCCGCCATCGGCGGCACGGGCAAGGGCCACCTTGTGCGCGAGCTCGACGCGCTCGGCGGCGAGATGGCGCGTGCGGCCGATCAGGCCTGCATCCAGTACCGGATGCTCAACCGCGGCAAAGGGCCGGCCGTGCACTCGCTGCGCGCGCAGGCCGACCGGCGCAAATATCAGGCCGTGATGAAACACACACTCGAGCTGCAGCCGAACCTGCGCGTCAAGCAGGCGGAGGTCGTGGCCGTCGAGACGGAGGACGGACGCGTCAGCGCCGTCGTGACGGCAAACGGCGCCGTCTACCGCTGCCGCGCGGCAGTGCTCGCCACGGGCACGTATCTGCACGGGCGCACGATCGTGGGCGATGTGCTGCGCGATTCCGGCCCCGACGGGCTGGCGGCTGCCGGGCCGCTGGCCGAGTGCTGCAAGGCGCTGGGGCTGCGCATGCGCCGCTTCAAGACCGGCACGCCGCCGCGCGTGAATGCGCGCACGGTCGACTTTTCGCTCATGGAGCTGCAGCCGGGTGACGCGCAGATCGAGCCGTTCTCCTTTTCCACCGTGCAGCCGATCGAAAACAAGGCCGTCTGCTACCTCACCTACACCAACGAGCGCACGCATGCCATCATCCGCGCAAACCTCGACCGCAGCCCGATCTACTCCGGCGTGATCGAGGGCGTCGGACCGCGCTACTGCCCGTCGATCGAGACGAAGATCGACCGCTTCCCCGACAAGCCGCGCCACCAGCTGTTCATCGAACCGATGGGGCTCGACACAGAGGAGCTCTACATTCAGGGCTTCTCCTCCTCCCTGCCGGAGGATGTGCAGATCGAGATGCTGCACACGCTGCCGGGGCTCGAGCACGCGGAGATGACCCGCTGTGCCTACGCGATCGAGTATGACTGCGTAGACCCGACGGAGCTGCTGCCGACGCTGGAAGCCAAGAAAGTGCCCGGTCTCTACGGGGCGGGCCAGTTCAACGGCTCGTCCGGCTATGAGGAGGCGGCGGTGCAGGGCTTTGTTGCGGGCGTGAACGCGGCGCTCAAGCTGCTCGGGCGCGCGCCGATGATCCTCCGCCGCTCGGACGGGTACATCGGCACGCTCGTGGACGATCTCGTGACCAAGGGCACGAACGAGCCGTACCGCATCATGACCTCGCGCTCAGAGTACCGGCTGCTGCACCGGCAGGACAACGCCGACGAGCGCCTGAGCGCCATCGGTCACCGCATCGGGCTGGTGTCGGATGAACGCTTTGCCGTCGTGCAGGAAAAATACCGGCTGGTAGACGCCGAGTGCGCCCGGCTGGAGAAAACGCACCTCGCGCCGTCGGATGCCCTCGCCGCGATGCTCACCGCGCGCGGCACCGCGCCGACAAGCTCGGGCGTGAGCCTTGCCGACCTCCTGCGCCGGCCGCAGATCACCTATGCCGACCTTGCGCCCTTCGATCCCGCGCGGCCGGAGCTGCCGCACGTCGTGACCGAGCAGGCGGAGATCCGGCTCAAGTACGCGGGCTACATCCAGCGCCAGTTGCGGCAGGTGGCGGAGTTCACCCGGCTCGAGGAGCGGCTGTTGCCGCAGGATCTCGACTATCGGGAGGTATCCTGTCTGCGGCTCGAGGCGCGGCAGAAGCTCAGCGACATCCGTCCCGCGAGCCTCGGTCAGGCCAGCCGCATCTCCGGCGTCTCCCCCGCCGACATCGCGACGCTGATGGTCTATCTCGAGAGCCGCGAGGGGCAGAAGTAATATTATTGTACCATTCCCGGACGGCACAACGCCGTCCGGGAGCGCGCAATGGCGCGCATAGATCCCATTCGAGGCGGGCGTTTTGCCCTCGAGCTCCCCCGCTGCTCTGTATTTCTGCACTCCTGCATAGATATTCGACATGCTCCATTCCCGGACGGCACAACGCCGTCCGGGAACTTTTTGCGCCCGAAACCATCTTACCCCTTGACAGACACGCCGCCGCATGGTAACCTAACTGTACCAACACGGTTAATACAGTTAACACGCTATGAAAGGTGGTGCTGCACTACGATCTCGATCAATTACCGCGATCCCCGGCCGATCTACGAACAGGTACGCGACGGGCTGCGCCGGCTGATCGTGTCCGGCACGCTGCCGCTGGGCGAGAAGCTGCCCTCGGTGCGTGAGCTGTCGACACAGCTGACCATCAACCCCAACACGATCCAGCGCGCCTACCGCGAGCTGGAGACGGAGGGCTACATCTGCTCCGTCGCCGGGCGCGGCAGCTACGTCTGCGCCCAGATCCCGGACGATCCCGCGCGGCAGGACGCGCTGCTGCAGCAATTTGACGCAGCCGTGCAAGAGCTGCTGTACCTCGGCATGCGCAGTGAGGAGCTGCGCCGCCGCATTCCGGAAGGAGGAACGAACCATGATTGAAATCAGAGACGTTGTCAAGACGTTTGACGGTTTCCGCGCGCTCGACGGCGTGACCATGACCGTGCCGCGCGGCGCGGTGTACGGTCTGGTCGGGCCAAACGGCGCGGGAAAATCCACGCTCATCCGCCACCTGACGGGCATCTATCGCCCGGACAGCGGCACGATCGACATCGACGGTCAGCCCGTGTACGAAAACCCGGCCGTCAAGGCGCGCATCGCCTACATCCCGGACGACGTGTTCTATTTCCCGCAGGCGACGATCCCGGACATGATGCGCTACTACCGCGGCATCTACCCGAAATTCGACGCCGAACGCTATCAGAAGCTCGGCGAGGTGTTTCAGCTCGATCCGAAGCGGCAGATCCGCGCCTGTCCAAGGGCATGCAGAAGCACGCGGCCTTCTGGCTGACGCTGAGCCTGCGGCCGGACTATCTCGTGCTCGACGAGCCGGTCGACGGGCTTGACCCCGTCATGCGCCGTCAGGTCTGGAATCTCGTGCTGGCCGATGTCGCCGAAAACGGCACGACCGTGCTCATCTCGTCGCACAACCTGCGCGAGCTCGAGGACGTGTGCGACCACGTGGGCATCATGAACGGCGGCAAGGTCCTGCTCGAGCACCCGCTCGCGGAGCTGCAGGCCAACATCGTCAAGGTGTTCGTCGCCCTGCCGGACGAGGCACAGCTGCCCGAGGGGCTCGACATCCTGCACCGCAGCGCGCAGGGACACCTGCACACGCTGATCGTGCACGGCGACGCCGCCGAGGTCATGAACCGGCTCTCGACCGCGCAGCCGCAGTATCTCGACGTCGTGCCGCTGACGCTCGAGGAGATCTTTATTTATGAACTGGGAGGTGCAGACTATGCCGTCAAAGACATCCTTCTGTAACGGGACGGAATTTCGCAAGTGCCTGTCGCGCTGGTGGCCGCTGTGGGTCATCTACGGCGTCATTCTGTTCATCATGCTGCCGGGTGTGCTGCTCAACGCACGCACGACAACACCGTATGTGTCCACCGGGCAGATCGGCTACCTCTCGAACGTCATTCTCTCCGAGACGCAGACGCTGCTGCCGCTGACGGCGTTTTGCGCGGGTCTGCTCGCAGCCGCCGCCATGTTCGGCTATCTGTACACGCCGCGCGGCGCGGGGCTGGCCGCCTCCCTGCCGATCCGGCGCGGGTGCATGTTCCGCACGCACCTGCTGGTGGGCCTTTTGATGCTGCTTTCGGCCGAAGTCGTAGTCTTCGGTCTCGCCGTGCTCATCGAGGCGACGCGTTTCGAACTCGTCATCGAGCCGCTGCTCATCTGGCTGGGCATACTCGCGCTTGAGACGGTCGTATTCTACGGCATCGCCGTGCTGTGCGCCATGTTCACCGGCCACGTGGTCATGCTGCCGTGCCTGTACCTGCTCGTGAACTTCATCGCCGTGGGCTTCCAGGTGCTCATCGAATCCGTGCTCTACACGTTCGTGTACGGCATGTCGGGTATGGCGGATCTGCCGGTCGACTGGCTCTCCCCGCTGGTGCTGTTCATGCGGCGCACAAGTGTCGGTCACGCCGATCTGGTGCGCCCGATCAGCGGCACGGAGGCGGAGGTCGCCATTGCCAACTTCTCCGGCTGGATATATCCGCTCGTCTGGGCGGCGTTCGCGCTGCTGCTGCTCGTATGCGCGGGTCAGCTCTACCGCCGCCGCCGTATGGAAAGCGCGGGCGACACCGTCGCCATCCCGGTGCTCAAGCCGGTGCTGAAGTATATCGTGGCGCTCTTCGCCGGGCTGGCGCTGCCGGTCGGCGTGTACGGCATACTGCTCAACGTACCGGCCTACCGGGCACATCTGGCGCCGTTCCTGCTGCTGGCAGTCCTCGGCGCGGCGCTCGGCTTTGTCATCAGCGAGATGGTCATCCGCAAGTCCCTGCGCATCCCGCGCACGGTCTGGCGCGGCTGCGCGGTCACGGCGGCCGTGTGCTGCCTCGTCGTGGTCGGCGCGAAGTGCGACCTCACGGGCTACGCCCGCCGCATCCCGGATACCGCGCAGGTCAAAAGCGCGCGCATCATCTGCAACGGTTACAACTCCACGCTCACCGAGGCGGAGAACATTCAGGCCGTGGAGGACATCCACCGCGCCATCGTGGCGGAGCGCGAAAAGATCACGGACGACACCAGCATCACCAGTCTGCAGCTGACCTACAAGCTCTCGAACGGCAAGGTGCTGATGCGCGAATACGTGCTCCCCGACACGAGCGCACGCCTTGCGCAGATCGAGCAGGTGCTCAACTGCGACGAGGCGCGCGCCACGCGCAACACGCCGGCGCTGCCCGTGACGCTCGAGCACCTCACCTACGCAAACATCGGCTATGAGACCGAAAGCGGCGACTACCTCTACATGGAGCTCACGGCCGAGCAGGCGCTTGACCTGTATGAAAACGCCATCGTGCCCGACTGCGCGGACGGCACCATGGGCCGCGCCTGGCTGACCGACAGCGGCACGCGGCAGAGCACGGCCTATGCCGTGACCATCAGTTATCAGCTCAGCCAGTACGACCCGGCAACGGGCGAAACGACCTACGCCGACGTCGACTACACCCCGCTGACCGATTCCACGCGCACGCTCGCGTGGCTGCGCGCGCACGGCATCGAGCCGCTGCTCGAGGGCGACTCGATCAAGTACGGCGGCGATGCCGACACGCAGCCGGCCATCAACACCTACGAAACGGCCGACAGCAGCTCCGGCAGATAAACCGCACAAATGCATCCGCCGCCCGCACAGGATCTGTGCGGGCGGTTTTTTGCCGCGCGTTCATAAATCAGACGCAGTGTTCACAAATGCTTTCTGGAATATTCGAAAAATCTTCGCCCTTTGTTCATGCGCGTGTTACAAATATCGACTACGATATAGACACTTCAAAAACAACAGCCGGGAGGCAAACAACATGAACGACGCTTCCAATATCCCTGAAAACGAACAGCCGGAAGGCATCCCCGCAGCATCGGATGCAGCCCAAGAGGCGGACGCGAACACATCCGCGCAGGCACAGACGCCCGCAGACGACAACGCCGCTGCGGCGCGCACCTGCCCGCAGTGCGGTGCGGCGCTCAAGCCGGGCGCCAGCTTCTGCGCAAACTGCGGCGCGCCGGTGGACGGCAGCGACGACGTGACCTACCACATCGTCCGCCCCGAGACCGAGCGCAGCTACGCCGACGCAAACTTCCAGCCCAGTGACGACGCGGCCAACACCCCGCCGCGCTACTACACGCCGGACGCCGACGCATGGGCGGAAAAGCCCAAACGCAAGCGCCGCGCCCGCAGGCCCAGGACCGCGCGCACACCCGAACAGAAGCGTCTCATCACGCGCATCGCGTGCCTGTGCCTCGTGTGTGCACTGCTGGGCGGGCTCGGCGGCGGCGCAGTCGCAGGGCTCATCAACCGCTCCGGCAGGACCGGCAGCAGCTCCGCCTCCAACTCCGGCGGCACGCTCGTGACGCAGCCGGTCAGCTCCGACCCGAGCTCCGCCTCGGCCATCTACAGTCAGGCATGCAAGCAGGTCGTTGCCATCACGACCGAGGTGACCTACACCAACTACTTCGGCCAGACGAGCTCGCAGGCGAGCTGCGGCAGCGGCTTCTTCATCACGGAGGACGGCTACGTGCTCACAAACTACCACGTCATCTCCACCGCGCACCAGTACGGCTACGCCGTGTCCGTGCTCACCTACGACGGCACGACCTATCAGGCGACCATCGTCGGCGTGGACGAGGACAATGACATCGCCCTGCTCAAGATCGACGCCACCGGCGTGACGCCCGTCACCTTCGGCGACAGCGACAGTATGTCCGTCGGCGACACGGTCTACGCCGTCGGCAACCCGCTCGGTGAGCTGGAGTTCACCATGACGAGCGGCATGATCAGCGCGCTCGACCGCACGATCACCACCTCCGACGGCACCGACAGCGGCATCAACATGTTCCAGATCGACGCCGCCGTCAACGCCGGCAACTCCGGCGGCCCGGTGTACAACACCTCCGGTCAGGTCATCGGCATCGTGACCGCAAAATACAGCTCCTCCGGCGTGGAGGGTCTGGGCTTCGCCATCCCGGTCAATGACGCCGTGGCCATCGCAAACGACCTCATGAAAAACGGCACCGTGACCGACCGCGCCCAACTCGGCATCACGCTGCAGACCATCCCGGACAGTGCCGCGCAGTATTACAACATGCCGGACGGCGCGTATGTCAACGCCGTCAACAGCGGCAGCTGCGCCGAGAAGGCCGGCCTGAAGGCGGGCGACATTATCACCGCCATCGACGACACGGCTGTCTCCTCCGGCGATGCGCTGCGCAGTGCGCTGCGCGGGTACTCCGCCGGTGAGAGCGCCACGCTGACCGTCTCGCGCAGCGGCGAGACGCTGAAGCTGACCGTCACCTTCGACCGCGCCAGCGACAGCACGAAATAATTTGCTTCTCCTCAACTCCGGCGGCGGGTGACCGCCCCGCCGCCGAGCGTTTTATGCATCCTCTCTTTTTCTTTCTCCATCTTCTTTTCCCCCCAGCGGAAAAGCGCCGCGCAGAGCGATCTGCACGGCGCTTTTTCCATGTCCGGACGCAGGACTGCACGGTGACCGCCGCCGCAGCGCACGGCACAACAAAAAACCGGCAGCCAGAAGGCTGCCGGTTGCGGTTGCTTTGTTGGGTTGCAGACTTACGCTGCTGCGATCAGTTGAACCAGCCCAGACCGAAGAACGTGCTGATCTGCACAAGCAGGATGAAGAACATGATCACGGGGCAGAGATACTTGATGCAGAAGGTGTAGAAGCCGTGGATGTGGCCGTTGTAGCCGCTGTCGATCTCGCCGTACAGGGATTTCGGCTTGATCTCCCAGCCGACCATGATGGACATGAGCATGGCGCCGAGCGGCATGGCGATGCCTTCGGAGATCATATCCATGAAGTCGAGCCAGTCAGCGCACCAGTCAGCCTTGGAGTTGATGTGGAACAGATCCTTCGGCGCGATGCCGTTGGAGCCGAGGCCGTCAACCGCGACGAGGCAGGCCAGCAGGGTGATGGCGAGGCAGACGACGGCGAGCACCTTGTTGCGGTCACGCTCGTGACCCTTGGCGCTGGCGTGGTCGATGAAGGTGACGGAGACCGCCTCGATCAGGGAGATGGCGGAGGAGATGGCCGCGATCAGAACGAGGGCGTAGAAGATCAGGCCGAAGATGCCGCCGATGGTGCCCATGTCATGGAACACGTCCTGCAGCGTGGCGAACAGGAGGTTCGGGCCGCCGAGCTTGATCTCGGAGACGGCCATGCCCTTGGCGATGCCGTTGGCGACGGCCGCCGGGATAACGGCGAGACCGGCCATGATGGCAACCATGGTATCGGAGATAACGATGATGACGGAGTTTTTCGGAAGATTCTCATTCTTGCCGAGGTAGGAGCCGTAGGTGATCATGGCACCCATGGCCAGAGACAGGGAGAAGAACATCTGGCCGCCGGCCGTTGCGAGAACTTCCATAAAGCCGGGTGCCTTCTCAAAGAAGCCCGCCTTCACAGCGTAGCCGGGGACGAACATGTACTTGAGGCCGACGTCCGCATTCGGAAGCGTCCAGGCACGGATGATGACGATGACGAGCATGACGAACAGTGCGGGCATGCCGATCGTGTTGAACTTCTCGATGCCGCCGCCGACACCGCCGCGGTTGATGAGATAGCAGATGGCCATGAACAGAACCATGCAGCCGATGCTGGCCCACGGGTTGGTGAGCAGGGCCCCGAAGGAGCTGCTGTCCGGCATGCCGCTGAACATGCCGACGACGTTGATGACCATGTAATAGATGCAGTAGCCGCCGAGGACCGAGTAGAAGGTCATGATCAGGAACGGGGCGATGATGGCCAGCCAGCCGATCCACTTGAACTTCTTCGAGACCTTCTTGTAGGCGTTGACCGGGCCGAAGCCGGTGCTGCGGCCGATCGCCAGCTCAGAGAGCATGATCGCGAAGCCGACAAATGCCGCCAGAGCCAGGTAAACGATCAGGAAAGTGAAGCCGCCGCATCTGCCCATCTTGTACGGGAAGCCCCAGATGTTGCCGAGGCCGACGGCGGAACCGATGGCAGAGAGCAGAAAGCCGATTGTACTGCCAAATGAACCACGTTTGTTTTCGTCCATTGTTTTTCCTCCAATTTCAAATTGCTTTTCCCCGGAACTCCCCCCCAATAGCGCCGGACGATAACCGCTTCGTCCGGGCATCCATAACCGCAAGTGGGAAATTCTCGATGAACTTATTGCTAATTTACACTAAAAACCCGAAATTCGCAACCGTTTTTCGTGAATTTCGTTCACAAACTGTTCATTTTAGACGATGCCATAGATTAGGCCAGCCGAACGTGACCACTTTTTAGATATTCTGACGGCGTCACGAAAATGGCAACTCCCATTATTTTGATATTCTGTTTTCGAATGGGTAACTTTACTGAAATATATTCGAAACACATTCGTCCATATGACACATACACAAAGACATCTTTTGCCGTCGGGAGTCTTGCATTTTTCCGGCGTTCATGTATAATGTCTTTGTTACCCTGTGATTATGATTAGGAGGAATTTCAAATGACATATGAGATGGATATCGCCGGGCTAAAGCGCGATCTGCCCCTGTGCAAGGTCTCCGATGACCTGTACATCGGCGCGTTCGTCATGTTTGGCGATGTGGAGCTGACCGTGCATTGCGCGGCCGAGCTGCTCAAGCTGACGCCGGAATATGACTATCTGATCGCCCCCGAAGCGAAAGCCATCCCGCTGGTGTATGAAATGGCCCGTCAGAGCGGTGCGGACAAGTACTTCGTCGCCCGCAAGAAGGCCAAGGCCTACATGCAGCGTGTTTCAGGTGCACGTCAAGTCCATCACGACGCAGGGCGTGCAGACGCTCGTGCTCGACCAGACGGACGCGGAGCTGATCCACGGCAAACGCATCGTCATCGTCGACGACGTGATCTCGACCGGCGAGTCGCTGCGCGCGATGGAGGAGCTCGTCAACGAGGCCGGCGGCATCATCGTCGGCAAGATGGCCGTGCTCGCCGAGGGCGACGCCAACGACCGCCCCGACATCGCCGTGCTGGGCAAGCTGCCGCTGTTTAACCCCGACGGCACGCCGAAGGCATAATAACACACAGACTTTCGCGGGCGCTGCCGATGCAGCGCCCGCGCGTCATATGACCGTCTGCATTTTGCAGCGCATTCGGGAGGAACACGTATGAACCTGCTCTTTGCGATCAACGGGGGCTATATCCCCACATTTCTAAATTGTATGCGCAGCGTGCTGCTGCACGGCGGCGCGAGCCATTACGAGGTCTTTCTCCTGCACTCCGATCTCACGCCCGCCGATGAGGAGCGCGTGCGCGCGGCGCTGCCCGAGGTCGGGCTGCACTTTGTGTTCGTCGACCCCGCGATGTTCGACGGCTTTCCGGAGTCGAAGCGCTACCCGCGCCAGATCTATTACCGCATCGCAGCGCCCCTGCTGCTGCCGGACACGCTCGAGCGCATCCTCTACCTCGACGCGGACACGGTCATCATCAATCCCCTCACGACGCTGTATGCCGCGCCGTTCGGAGATGCGTATTTCATGGCCTGCACGCACACGCGCAAGCTGCTCGAAAAGCTCAACGCCGCGCGTCTGGGCATGGACGAGGCCGCGCCCTACATCAATACCGGCGTGCTGCTGTATAACCTCCCCGCCCTGCGCGCCGACCTCGACATGGAGCGTGTGCGCGCCTTTGCCGATGAAAAGCAGGACGTGTTCCTGCTGCCGGATCAGGACATTCTCACCGCGCTCTACGGCGACCGGGTGCACCTGCTCGACAGCATGGTCTACAACCTCAGCGACCGCATCCTTGCGCTGCACAACGCGCAGCTGCTTGCCGAGCCGGTCGATCTCGACTGGGTGCGCGCGCATACGGTCATCATCCACTACTGCGGCCGGCTCAAACCGTGGAAGCCGCACTACGTCGGCGTGCTCGACGTGTTTTACCACGAGCTGATGGATGAGATTCAGGAATAAATAAAAAGCATGCGTCCCGAACGATCGGGACGCATGCTTTTTATCCGCGCAGACCGCCGAAGAACGCGCGCAGCGCGTCCGCGCAGTCATCCGCCAGCACGCCGCCGTAAATGGCGGGGTGGTGGCCGTAGCGCTCCTCAAAGAGGTTGAGCACGCTGCCGCACGAGCCGAAATTCGGCTCCTTCGCGCCGTAGACGACGACCGGCACGCGGGCATTGATGATCGCCCCGGCGCACATGGGGCACGGCTCAAGCGTGACATAGAGCGTGCAGCCGTCGAGCCGCCACGTGCCGCGCGCGCGGCACGCCTCGGCGATGGCCTCCATCTCGGCGTGGGCATCGGCGCGGTGCGTGCGCTCGCGGCGGTTGCGCCCGCGGCCGATGATGCGCCCCTCAGTATCGACGATCACGCAGCCGACCGGCACCTCCCCGTCGGCCGCCGCGTCGTGCGCGAGCGTGAGCGCCGCGCGCATATATTCCTCGCGCTCCACAGGCGCTCTCCCCTTTCAAAAAACCGGCGCTGTTAAAATAACAGCGCCGGAAACACGTTTTGGACGAAAACCGATCAGGCCAGAGCCGCCGTGATGATGGACATCTGGTAGACCTCCTCGGCGTCGCAGCCGCGGGACAGGTCGTTGATGGGCGCGTTCAGACCCTGCAGGATCGGGCCGTAGGCCGCAAAGCCGCCCAGACGCTGCGCGATCTTATAGCCGATGTTGCCGGCCTCGATGCACGGGAAGATGAAGGTGTTGGCATGGCCCGCGACCGGGGAGCCGGGGAACTTCAGCTGGCCGACGACCGGGGAGACGGCAGCGTCAAACTGCATCTCACCGTCGAGCTTCAGCTCGGGCGCGAGCTCCTTGGCGATGACGGTGGCGTCATGGCTGAGCGCGACCGTGCCGCCCTTGCCGGAGCCCTTGGTGGAGAAGCTCAGCATGGCGACCTTCGGATCCATGCCAAAGATCTCGGCAGTCTTGGCGGTCTCGATGGCGACCTCGGCCAGCTTCTGCGCGGCGGAGAAGGTGACCTCACCGGTGGCCTTGTCGACGTTGTCCTGATAGTCGATGTTGATGGCGCAGTCGCCCATGGCGAGCATTTCATCGCCGCGGACCATGATGAAGCAGGAGCTCACGAGGTGGGCGCCCTTCTTGGTCTTGATGAGCTGCAGCGCCGGACGGACGGTGTCCGCGGTGGAATAGGTCGCGCCGCCGAGCAGGGCATCGGCCACGCCCATCTTCACGAGCATGGTGCCGAAGTAGTTGCCCTTCTGGAGGTTGGCGCGGACTTCTTCCATGGTCATTTTGCCCTTGCGCAGGTCGAACATGCACTGGGCCATCTCGTCCATCTTGTCATAGTTGGCGGGATCGATGATCTCGAGGCCCTCGATGTCAAAGTTGCCGGCCTTGGCCGCAGCTTTCACGTCCTCAACATTGCCGACGAGGATCGGCGTCAGGAAGCCGCCCTGCTTCAGGCGGGCAGCGGACTCGAGGATGCGGGCGTCGGTGCCCTCGGTGTAGACGATCTTGCGCGGATTGGCTTTGAGAACTTCAACCAGATTTTCAAACATGGTGTTTTCCTCCAATATGTTCATCTATTTTCTGTTTTTCTGTGAACATGGTTTCACAATTAAATAGTGTAACACCACCTCCGACGTTTTTCAACCCCCGCACACAATTTTAAAAAGAGGTTGTTGCCGTTTGTGCGCAGGCGTGGTAAAATACAGACCGTTATCAGAACGTTACAGGAGGTGCGGCATGGAACGCAATTTTGCTGCCGTCATGTCGGAGCTGCGCCACGCGCGCGGGCTGTCCCAGCGCAAGGTCGCGGCCGACCTGAAGATCAGTCAGGCGCTGCTGTCCCACTACGAAAACGGTGCGCGTGAGCCCGGGCTCGCGTTCGTGTGCAGGGCGTGCGATTACTACGGCGTGAGCGCCGACTTTCTGCTCGGCCGTGCGCCGAGCCCGACCTGCACGCCCGAACAGCTCGAGGCACTGCGCGCGCTCGTGCAGGACGTGCGCACAGCCGCTGACCGCGCCGAGGCCGCACTGGAGGAGATTTCCCTATGATCCCACAAGAAAACATCCGCAATTTTTCGATCATCGCACACATCGACCACGGCAAGTCCACCCTGTCCGACCGGCTCATCGAGCTGTGCGGCGCAGTGGATCAGCGCGAAATGGAGGACCAGCTGCTCGACAACATGGATCTCGAGCGCGAGCGCGGCATCACGATCAAGGCACGCGCCGTCGGGCTGACCTATCACCGTGACGGCAAGACCTACACGCTCAACCTCATCGACACGCCGGGCCACGTGGACTTCAACTATGAGGTCAGCCGCTCGCTCGCCGCGTGCGAAGGCGCCGTGCTGATCGTGGATGCCTCGCAGGGCGTGGAGGCGCAGACGCTTGCCAACACCTATCTCGCGCTCGATCACGATCTGGAGATCCTGCCGGTCATCAACAAGATCGACCTGCCCGCCGCCGACCCCCAGCGCACCAAGACCGAAATCGAGGACATCATCGGCATCCCGGCCATGGACGCGCCCGAGATCTCGGCCAAGCAGGGCATCAACATTCAGGCCGTGCTCGACGACATTGTCGACCACGTCCCCGCCCCGCAGGGCGACCCGAATGCCCCGCTGCAGGCGCTCGTGTTCGACAGCCAGTATGACAGCTACCGCGGCGTCATCGTGCTCATGCGCATCGTGGCCGGCACGCTCCGGCGCGGCATGGAGGTAACGCTCATGTCCACCGGCGCATCCTACAAGGTGCTCGAGGTCGGGCATCTGCGTCCCATCGGGCTTGACCCGTGCGATGAGCTCGGCTGCGGCGACGTGGGCTACTTCACCGCAAGCATCAAAAACGTGGAGGACACGCGCGTGGGCGACACCGTCACCGAGACTGCCCGCCCCGCCGCCGAGCCGCTGCCCGGCTACCGTCCGGCACGCTCGATGGTCTACTGCGGCATCTACACCGAGGACGGCTCAAAGTACCCCGATCTGCGCGACTCGCTCGAAAAGCTCAAGCTCAACGACGCCTCGCTCTCGTTCGAGCCGGAGTCGTCGGTCGCGCTCGGCTTCGGCTTCCGGTGCGGCTTTCTCGGTATGCTGCACATGGAGATCATTCAGGAGCGTCTCGAGCGCGAGTTCGACCTCGACCTCATCACGACGCTGCCGAGCGTCATCTACCGCATCACAAAAACCGACGGCACGGTGCTCATGATCGATAACCCCCATGACTACCCGAACCCTGCGTCCATCGAAGTCGCGGAGGAGCCGTATGTGAATGTGTCGATCATCACGCCGCAGGAATTTGTCGGCAACATCATGCCGCTGTGTCAGGATCTGCGCGGCGAGTATAAGAATATGCAGTATCTCGACAGCCGCCTTGTGGAGCTGCACTACGAGATGCCGCTCAACGAGATCGTCTACAACTTCTTCGACACGCTCAAGGCGCGCACGAAGGGGTACGCCTCGCTTGACTACGAATTTTCCAGCTATCACCCGAGCGAGCTCGTGAAGGTGGATATGCTGCTCAACGGCGACCAGGTCGACGCGCTGAGCTTCATCGCCCACAAGGACAAGGCCTACGGCCGGGCGCGCAAGCTGTGCGAGAAGCTCAAGGACAATATCCCGCGCCAGATGTTTGAGATCCCCGTGCAGGCTGCCGTCGGCGGCAAGATCATCGCCCGCGAGACGATCAAGGCCCTGCGCAAGGACGTGCTTGCCAAGTGCTACGGCGGCGACATCACGCGCAAAAAAAAGCTGCTCGAAAAGCAAAAGGAAGGCAAGAAGAAAATGCGCCAGCTCGGCACGGTCCAGATCCCAACAGAGGCATTTCTCGCCGTGCTCAAGCTCGATGACTAAGGAGGCTCACCATGCTCGAATTCCGTTTTGACACCCAACTGCTCATCGAAGGCCACGACCTCGACGAGGACGCAATCCACGACTACATCCTCGCCAACATCGCGGGCGACTGTCTGCTCGCCGTGGGCGACGAGGACCTCATCAAGATCCACTTCCACACGAACACGCCCTGGAAGGTGCTCGAATACTGCGCCGGTCTCGGCGACATCCACGATATCGTCATCGAAAACATGGAGCGTCAGGAAAACGGCCTGCACGGCTGAGCGATCCAGACGCAAAAACCGGCAGAGCGTTGGCTCTGCCGGTTTTTCATATTTCGTATGCAGTTAGTTCGCGTAGGCCTCCGCCACGAGCTTGCCCTGCACCAGATAGCGCTGGTGATTGTCCCCGCGGTAGCAGGTCGAGAGCGTCAGCACGCGGTCGCCCGGCTGCGGCCATGCGTCCTCGCGGACATTGGCCTGCAGGCTTTTTTGCGCGCGCACATCGTCAAAATATGCCGTGAAATCCTCTGCGTCCGCAAAATCATGGCACAGCAGCAGATGCTCGCTCGAGTGCGGATAGGCCGCGAAGATCTCATACACGAGCATCCGGTCCGGGAGATAGACGTAGATATAGCGGTGCGACTCAAAGACCTCCGCGTCCGAAAAGCTGTTGAGCTGGGCGAACATACGCCCGTTGCGCAGATTGTGCCCGTAGAGCACGGTCATGGGGTCGGAAAAGTCCTTCCGGTTGTAGCTCTGGCTGAAGATGCTGCCGCCGCTGTAGTACGCGCCGTTTTCGCTGTGCTTGGAGTAATACTCCTGATTATCATCGCCGTCACGCTGCAGCACGGCATAGCTGATGTCCGTGCCCGGGATCTTGATCCACGCATAGATATCCGGGTTCATGGTCTGCAGCTCGTCAAAATCGACCGGGATCTTCACGCGCCCGAGCTGAAAGCTGCCGCCGTCGTCGGAAATGTTGGTGCGCATCCGGTCACCGAAGGCCTGCCCCTGATAGTACTGCACGATGTACCACACGCACCACGCACACGCGCACAGCGCCGCGAGCGCCACAAGCACCAGTACACTGCGCACAAGGATTTTCTTCTTCATCGTTCACCTCATTAAAAACAAAAGCCCCATGAAGATCATGGGGCATTGTTATCCATGTGACCGCTGCTTCACTTGACGCGAATCAGCTTTTTGCCGCAAAACAGCACCGCTCCGATCGCTGCGATGGCCGCAAGGATCACCCACAGGATGCTGAAAGACTCACCGGTCTGCGGAGAGGTGTTGCCCTTATCGGGCGTGACATTCGCATCGGTATTGCCCTTCTCGGGGCTGGTGACGCTGCCGGCGGCAAACGCCGTCGCCGACAGGGCGAACACGAGAACGAGTATCAAAAGAATGGCCACAAAACGCTTCATTGTGAACTCCTCCATTCATAAACTTACAGCTTTTCAAAGGTACTATGATTTTACATCATTTGCGCGCAAATTGCAAGGGGTAATTGCAAAAAATATCCGTTTCCCGGTTATCCCTCCACCGGCTCATAGAAAATGCTCAGGATCAGCTCCAGCAGCGCGTCCGAATCGACCTGATACTCCGCGTGCCGCTGCTCGCCCATGACCGACGTGCCGGGGACATTGACGATATCGTCCGAGAAGTGCATCCCGCTCGCCTGCTGCGCCAGATAGACCATCATGGCGGTGTTGATGTTCGTCGTGGTGTTGCGCCGGACGTTGTTGTAGAGCGCCAGAATGCTTGCCGGGTCCTCCTTGACCTGTGCGAGCATCTTGTGCACGAGCGCAAGCACGACCTGCTTTTGCCGCTGCATACGCTGGTTGTTGCCCTCGGTCGAATCGGCGCGGTAGCGGATGTAGTTTTCCGTGAGCTTGCCGGTGAGCGTCACGGGCTGTCCGGCGGCAAAGCCGGGGATGCTCGTGTCCGGCGTGACCGTCACGCCGCCGACGCTGTCGACGAGCTGGCGGATGCCCTGCATATAGATCGAGCCGTAGACCGGGATCGGCAGATCGTAAAACAGGCGCGAGACAGCCGCGCTCGTCAGCTCACAGCTGCGCTCCGCCCCGTCTCCGTAGGCGTAGGCAAGCGCCAGCTGCGCCGTAGCCGTGCCGACGTGCTCACCCGCGCTGTCGAGAATGTCGAGCGTGCACATCGCGTCGCGCGAGACGGAGATGAGCGTCATCTCCTTGTTGCGCAGATCGAGCACCGCCAGGATGTTCGCATCCGACTGGTTGGCGTTGCCGTAGATGCCGTTGGCATCCTGCTTGACCTGCTCGTCCACGCCCATGAGCAGGATCGTGACGATATCGGTGTTGTAGCGATAGAGCCGGTCATTGTAGCGCACCGTGCCCGAGCCGAGCGACTCCACATCGTCCCGGGAAATGTTCATCCCGTCATCGTCGGTCAGCGCATTGCGGCCGATCGCAGACAAAACCAATACCGTTGCGACCAGCAGCAGCGCGATGGCGAGCAGCACACACACGATGATGACCAGCACGCGCGTGCCGCGGCTCATGCGCTTTTTCGGCGGTCGCTCCGCCGGTGTCTGACGCTTGTCTGGCACAGCTGTCCCCTCCTCTGTCCGGTAAAGATCGTTCTGTGCGCATGATACCACGTTTTGGTCCGTGTTGTAAAGCCGGGAGCGGCGTTTGCGGTTGACTTTTGCGCGCCGCGCGCCTATCTTAAAGGCAGAAGCGCACGAAATTCCGGAGGTCTTGCTATGGACGAAATCAGCATCCGCAGCCACTGGGTCAGCGCATGGAGCACCAGCCCCATCGACGCGAGCCTGTCCGAGACCGGCATTCTCGACCGGCTCGGCGTCGCCGTGACGGACGTGTCCGCGCGCACGGCCGTGCAGCTCACGGCCGGCGGCACGCACGTGCGCCTGACGCTCTCGAATGTGTTCGGCGTGCTGCCGCTGCACGTGGCCGCCTGCACCGTTGCCATCGGCGCGGACGATGCGCGCGGCATCGACCCGGCCACGCTGCACACCGTGACCTTCGGCGGCGATGGCCATGTCCGCATCGCCGCCGGGACGAGCTGCACCTCCGATGCCGCCGTGCTGCCGGTCACCGCCGGGCAGACGCTGGCCGTCACGGTCTTTTACCGCGGCATCAACGCCATGCGCACGATCGGACTCATCGGCGGGTGCAGCTACGCCGAGCTCGGCAACTGCACGCGCCGCCCTCTGCTGCATCTGGCCATACCGATGCAGCACACGGCGGAGACCGGCGCATATGAGGTCATCCCAGCGCTCACGGAGATCGACGTGCTGGCAGCGCCCGGGACGCACACGTGCGTCATCTTCGGCGACTCGACCGTGGCAAACGAGCTGCCGCGTCTGCTGGCGGCGCGCCTGCGCGCCGATGGGATCGGCAGCGTGAGCGTGACACAGGCCGCCATCAAGGGTGACCGGCTGGTGGCCGACGGCGTCGGCCGCGCGGCGAAGCTCCTCGGCGGCGCAGGCGTGAAGCGCTTTTCGCACGATGTGCTCGCGCAGGCGGGCGCGGACATGGTGCTCGTCAAGCTGGGGGCCAATGATCTCATCCACCCGCACTGCCGCAGCAAGCAGGGGCTGCTGACCCCGGTCACGTTCGCGCAGATGACAGCGGGCTACCGCGCGCTCGCCGACATGGCGCACGCGCAGGGCGTGCGCATCTGGTTTTGCGAGCTCACGCCGTGGAAGGGCTACACGCGCAACCTCTTCGGGCGCGGGGACGACATTCAGTGGTCGCCGGAGCTCGACGCGCTGCGGCCGGAGCTCAACGCGTGGTTTCAGAGCGCGGACTGCCCCGCCGACGGCTACATCCCGCTGGACGCTCTGGCAGACCCCGACGACCCGGACGCGCTCATCGCGGCCTACACGACCGACGGCGTGCACCACACGCCCGCCGGACAGCGCGCGCTCGCAGCCCTGATCCCGGAGGACATCTTCCGGGCACCGCAGAAGGAGGTATCTCCATGATCGACATCCGTCCCGCAACCGCAGACGATCTGCCGCGCATCGAGCAGATCTACGACGCGATCCACACCGCAGAGGAGACCGGCGCCACCAGCGTCGGCTGGGCGCGCGGCGTCTACCCGACACGCGCGACCGCGCAGGCCGCGCTCGACGATGGGGCACTGTTCGTGCTCGAGGATGATGGTGTTCTCGTTGCCGCCGGGCGCATCGACCAAGTGCAGGTGCCGGTATATGCGCAGGTGCCGTGGCAATACGCAGCGCCGCCGGAGCAGGTGCTCGTGCTGCACACGCTCGTCGTTGACCCGACGATCGCCGGGCACGGCTACGGCACGCAGTTCGTGCGCTTTTATGCCCGGCGCGCCCGCGCGCTCGGCTGCACGGTGCTGCGCATCGACACGAATGCAAAAAACGCCGCTGCCCGCCGGCTCTACGCCCGTCTCGGCTTCCGCGAGGCCGCCATCGTGCCGTGCACCTTCAACGGCATCGCCGGCGTAGAGCTCGTCTGTCTGGAAAAACGGCTGGACGCAGAATGACACAAAGCCAAAAAACCGCAGCCCGTGGACACATACCACGGGCTGCGGTTATTTTATAAGACCCGGTATTGGCGCAGCAGCTCCACGCGCTGTGCGCCGACACGCAGACTGTCCTGCGCACCGGTGTGCTTGCCGCGCGTGCGCAGGTAGCGCCAGATGCGCTGCGCCCACGCCGCTGGCAGCAGTGCCGGACAGCGGGCGACATACGGATACCAGCCCGCCATCACCTCGCGCCCGGGAAAGAGCGCCGCACAGAGCGACGCGCGCCCCGTGCCGCCGCGATGCGCCCGGTCCGCCGCGTGAATGGTGATCGTGCAGCTGTGCCGGCGCGTGCTGTCCGCGCTGCCGTACACGCCGCCGGAGAGCGCATCGGCGAGCAGCGCCGCGCTCTCGAGCGTCTCCCAGTCCGGCGGGATATGCGCCGCCGCGCGCTCAAGACCGAACCAATGCACGCCCGCGTCGATGACCGCTGCGGCAAAGCCCTCACTGTGCGTCGCGCGCAGTGCCGCGCGCACACGCTGCCAATCGATCTGCGCGCCGAAGCGCCGCATCCAGAGCGCAATATCGCACAGCTGGCGCACGCCGACACCGCTGCTGATAAAATGCTTGAACGCGTGCAAAAGCAGAAAGATCAGATGGTCACATACATCGGGCACGCGCAGCGTCACGCCGCCGCTCTCCCAGTCCTGCGCCCGCTGCATCAGGTCGGGCAGCTGCACATTGAGCGCGGCATAGACGGCATATTCCGTCGGAAACAGTGCCCAGTGCCCCTCCACGACCAGTCCCGTGTCCGGATGCACATAGCGCGCCTCGTGCGCGCTGCGGTAGTCGCGCTCCGGCTCTGTCAGCACAAAGCCTGCGCGCAGCAGCACGGCGTGAAAGCACGGCATCTCCGCCGCCGTGAGATACAGGTCCTCATCGCTTGAGGGGCGCAGCTCCGGCTGCGGATACAGAGCGCGGCAAACGATGCCCTTGACGACGACCGGCGCAAGTCCCTCGGCGCGCAGCGCCTGATAGAGCCGCAAAAACGCCTCCGTGTGCACGGTCTGCGCCGCCGCCTCCCGCATGGTCTGCCGGCGCGCGGCTGCGCGCACCGCTTCGGGCGCGGCGGCAAAGCCCGGCGTACCGCGCACCGCCGCATACACGAGCGGCAGGAGCTTTTGCTCCCCCGCCAGACGCAGCAGCGCCGTCCAGTCATCCGGCGCGAGCGTCAGTGCGCACTCACGCCCGTCCAGAGCGGCGGATATGCAGTTGAGCAGCGCTTCGCTGACCGTCATATCAACTTCCCTCCTTGGGTATCAGATCCACCACGCAGACCTCCGGGCGATTACATACGCGCGGCACGCACGCATAGCCCGCGAGCCCGGACGTGATGATGAGCGTCATGCGGCCGTCGACCGTAAACTTCCCCTGATCGTACTTCGGGAAAAGTCCCTGTGTCGGCGCAACGAGACCGCCGATCAGCGGGATGCGGATCACGCCGCCGTGCGTGTGGCCGCTGAGAAAGACCTGCCCCGTCCAGCGCTCGCGCGCATCGTCGAGCAGAAGGCTCTCCGGCATATGTAGCAGCACGATGCCGGGTACGTCCGCCGCGCCGATGGTCTCCTCCATCGCATAGTCGAGCTTGGCGCTGCGATTGATGTCCCGAAAATGGCCGCAGCTGCCGCCGATGCGCACGTCCGCACCGCCGAGCGTCGTCTGCACCCAGCGGTCGTAGAGCACGGTCGCCCCGGTCGCGGCCACGGCGTCAAGCAGCTCAGAGCCGTGAGACTCCATGTAGGCGATCTCATGATTGCCGGGCGAAAAGAACACCGGCGCGATCTCACCGAGGCGTCGCAGGAGCTGATACAGCCGCTGCAGCTGCGCCGGCGCTGCATCGCTGTCAATAAAATCGCCGACGCAGAAGATCGCATCCGGCTGCTGCTGCGCCACGCGCGCGAGCAGCGCCGCGTTGTCCTTGCCGTATTCGCGGCTGTGCAGGTCGCTGAGCACGACGGCACGAACCGGCGCTGTGAGCCCGCGCACGGCGGCGGTATATTCCGTCGTCTTGAGCGAAACACGGCACACGGCAGCCGAGATGCCCACCGTGAGCACGAGTGCCAGCAGCAGCGCCGGCAGCGCACGGCGGATGCGTTTTCCCGCGCGTTTCACGTTTGCTCCGGCGTCGGGCGCTCGCCGTACATCCGCGCGTAGTAGCTCTGGTATTCGCCGGAGACGATCTCCTCCCACCAGGCGCGGTGCGCAAGATACCAGTCGATCGTGCGGCCGATGCCGTCGGCGAACTTTGTCTCCGGCAGCCAGCCGAGCTCCGTGTGGATCTTCGTGGGGTCGATGGCATAGCGCAGGTCATGCCCCTGCCGGTCGGCGACGTAGGTGATGAGACTTTCGGGCTTGCCGAGCTTGCGGCAGATCAGGCGCACGATGTCGATGTTGCGCATCTCATTGTGGCCCCCGATGTTGTACACCTCACCGATGCGCCCGCGGCTGACCACAAGGTCGATGGCCTTGCAGTGGTCGGTGACATACAGCCAGTCGCGCACGTTCAGTCCCCGCCCGTACACCGGCAGCGGACGGTCGGCGAGGGCGCTCACGATCATGAGCGGGATGAGCTTTTCCGGGAACTGATACGGCCCGTAGTTATTCGAGCAGCGCGAGATCGTGACCGGCAGGCCGTAGGTGCGTCCATACGCGCCCACGAGCAGGTCAGCCGCGGCCTTGGAGCTGCTGTAGGGCGAGCTCGTGTGCAGCGGCGTCTGCTCGGTGAACAGCAGCTCCGGCCGGTCAAGCGGCAGGTCGCCGTAGACCTCATCGGTCGAGACCTGATGGAAGCGGATGTTTCCGTATTCGCGGCAGGCGTCCATGAGCACGGACGTGCCGATGATGTTCGTCTACCTTTTTTTGCGGCAGCGACGGGTCGGCGCATAGATGATGGCGATGACCCCCAGGGGGGACAGACACCTTGTTCACCTGCAGCCCGTTGGGCAGGGTGTGGGAGGCCAGGGTGCGGCCCACCGGGTCCGGCAGGGGCGGCCACCGCCCGGACGCCGGCGGCCATGTCGGCGATCCGCCCCTGGGTGAGGCGGAGGCGGTCCTGCATCACCGGGGCGATGGTGCCCTGGGCGGCCTCCAGGTCCTGGGCGTTGGCGGCCAGGATGGCCGGGGCGTTGGCCTCCAGGGCGTCGGCCATGGACAGCAGGCCGGCCTTCTTTCTCCTCGGTGGACAGGGCGGCCAGGGCGGGCTTGGCGGCCAGGGCGGCCTCCAGCAGGGCGCCGGTGCAGGGGGCAGGTGGGGGCGCCGGCGGCCTGGCCGGGGGCTGCGCCCCGTCAGGGATAGCAGGACATCCCCTGGGAAGGAAGGGTGGTATTCATAGGCTTATCCTTTCTTAACGGCGCGGAAGCGGCTGCCCACAGGCTTGCCCTCCGCAATGTCGTACAGGCGCTCCGGCTGGGAGCCGTTGGTGATCACCATGTCGCACCCGGCGGGGGGTGCACAGGGCGGCGGCCTGGAGCTTGGAGGTCATCCCCCCGGTGCCCAGCTTGGAGCTGGCCCCCCGGCCAGGGCCCAGATCTCCTGGGTGAGGGAGGGATCTCGGTGATGAGGGTGGCCTCCGGGTGGGTGTGGGGGTCGGCGGTGTACAGCCCGTTGATGTCCGAGAGGATCACCAAGAGGTCGGCCCCCATGGTCACCGCCACCTGGGCGGCCAGGGTGTCGTTCTCGCCGATGGTGGTGTGTTCGCCGATCTCCTCGGTAGAGACGGCGTCGTTCTCGTTGAGGATGGGCAGGGCGTGGAGCTCCAGCAGGCGCTGGATGGTGCTCTTGACGTTGGTGGACCGCTGGGGGTCGTGAATGTCGTCCCCGACAGCAGGACCTGGGCCACCACATGGCCATACTCGGAAAAAGTTTGTCGTAGGTGTACATGAGCTCGCATTGTCCCACAGCCGCTGCGGCCTGCTTGGTGGGCATATCCTCTGGCCGGCGGGAGAGGGAGAGCTTTCCCACCCCCATGCCAATGGCGCCGGAGGAGACCCAGGATGAGCTCATGCCCGGCGTTTTCAGGTCGCTGAGGACCTTGCACAGGGACTCCACCTGCCGGATGTTCAGCAGGCCCGAGGGATGGGCCAGGGTGGAGGTGCCGATCTTGACCACAATGCGCTTGTTCTGCATGGAAGGAATCTCCTTACTGGAAATGACGGAACCCCAACCGGAAGGCTTTGGGGCTGCCGTCCTTATTGTACTGGATGGTCCCGGGCTTGTCAATGACCCGGGGCTGGGAAGAAAACGTCCGGCCTTGGGCCGGACGTTTTTCTTCTGCAAAGGGGGCTTAGGGAACCTGGTGGGCCTGGAGGCGGGCTGCCGTCCCGTCTGCGAAAGCTGGCGGCGCTCCCCTCACCCGGCCAGCCCGTTCTGGGCGAGGTAGGCGTCCATGGTCTCCGTGTCCCCGGGGCGGGCGAACAGGCCGTCGTGGACCGTGGCGCTGGCGGCGCTCTCCGGACGAAGGTCATGGATTGGTCAAACTGGGTGGTTGTCCCTGGGGGCGGTTTCGGGATGATGATGGCCTGTTTTTTTCCGTCAGTTTATGATTCTGTTATAAATTGGGTACAATCACAGGGATCAAGGAGGCAGACACCTATGACCATCAAAAAACGACTGTTCCTGTCCAACATTCTGATGATTGTCATCCCGGCTTGCCTGGGGGGGTGCTGGCGGTGGCGGCGGCTGGCTGCTCTTCCTCACCGTTTTGCTGCCCCAGTCCGGTTCGACCTGGCTCAGCCAGCACGACGTGGCGGAGACCCGCAGCGAGCTGGTGTCCCTGGCGGAGGATTGGCTGTCGGAGGCTGACCCCCCGCCCAGCAGACCGCCCTGGCCGCCCGTCTGGAGAAGACCGCCGCCGCCCATCAAATGGTCCTGGTGATCCGCCAGGACGGCGGGGGAGGCCGGGCGCTTTGGCCGGGGGGGGCGGCCACGGACCAGCCCGGCCTCACCCAGGCCCCTGGCGGCTTTGGAGGCAGCGGCACCGTCTCCGACGGCACCACGGACCTTTTCGGCGCGGTGTATTCCGCCGGGGGTCACCTATCAGCTGGAGGTCTACAGCCAAGGGGGGTGGTCACCGACCTGCCCCACCAGACGGAGCACCTGGCGGCCACCCTCCTGGCCGCGGCGGTGGTGATGGTCCTGGCGGCGGTGCTGGTCACCAACCGCTTCCTCACCCGGTTCGTGTTCCGGCACATCAGGAGCCCCTTGGGAGACCCTGGCGGAG
>VOFJ01003691.1_pt1 | contig 35039 bp, 53 predicted proteins | sample 5384081 | NCBI WGS metagenome assembly VOFJ01 (sample SAMN12384729, study PRJNA508395) | human gut metagenome | isolation source: healthy gut I | host: Homo sapiens
CAGTTACGTATTACACTTCCAGATCGTTCACTACCGCAGTTCTCACAAAGTTGTTTTTGCTTTAAAAAGCATAAAGCCCCAAAGCCTTCTTCCCCAGCCTTGATAGCGATAGGCAATGCCCCTGAGCCGGTTGGAGGCTCCCATCCACAGAAAGCCTTCCTCGCCCATCATCAATACGAATTTGGCTGGTTGATGAATCTATCTCGTCTCCGCCGCCGCCAGAATACCTCTGATCGCCAAAGTGTTATTCATAAGAAGACCCCTTCCTTTACGGATTGCAATCTTTGGCTCTGCACTTTCGACTTTTCACAGGCCCTGCGACCAGGTAAGTGTTGACCGCAACAAACTCGACGCCCTTGACGTCGGACGCGATCATGCGGTTGATAACGTTATTGCCGGCTCCGCCGACGCCAATGACTTTGATCTTGACTACCTTATCTGCTGTATCTGCCATTTGTCTTCCTCCTGTATATCTCACAGCCCACAACTGTATCGTTTTAGATTATGTCGACTTTATTCTATCTCGAAAAAGGGTGTGCGTCAATAGAAAATGCGGAAAAATTCAGCAAAAAATGCGGATTTTATGGTTTGCGTCCCCTCGGCTCACGCTGCGGGCTGGAAGGTGGCCCTTTTCTGCGCGGCCTGAGTCAGATCGATGGTTCCGGCCTGAAATTCGCTGAGCTGGTCGAGAATGGAGCACAGATAGCGAATCTTATAGGCCAACTCATCGGTCCCGCCGAGCTTGATCTCGTAGCGTTCGTCAGCAATTACGTGTAACTGAACATGAGCTGGTGCCACCCATTACACTCCACTGGTTCCAGCCCCTGACCGGCATCACCAGCGAGAAGCACGATGGCTTCGTCAGCCCTGTGGGCGACGGCACCGCCATCATGGAGTTCTCCGGCAAGGAGCTGGTACGCGGCGAGCCCGATGCATCCTCCTTTCCTTCCGGTGGTCTGCGCGCCACCTGTGAGGCACGCGTGGTTGCCACTGCATGGGACCCCACCAGCTACGCCTCTTTGTGATCCCTCCCCTGCCATCACGTCGCCAAAGCTTACGAAGCCGTCACGGAGTGTGAGGACATTCCCGGACAGAAGCCGAGTTGTTCGCCTCCGAACCCTCACATTACGCTGAACGGGAAACCCGCCCCTGCGCCCCCGCCCTGCTTGAAATCGGGAACCGCGACGCGCCCTGCTGACTCCCTTACGGAAGGAAAATACCACCAGGTTCGCTGCATGCTGGCCGCCGTAGGCGCTCCCGTCTTATCTCTGTGCCGTGTTTCCATCGGCTCCCTGCATCTGGACAGCCTGAACCTGGAACCGGGGAATGGGCGCCCATCCGTCCGGATGCTGTAAACCACCCATCCGCCATGTGGATTTTTCCGAAGCACCACTGCCTGTTTTCCGCACTTTGGTGGCGGCGGAATCCGGGACTGGATTGGGGCTGACAAGGGAGCGCCCCCTCATCGTCCACCCGTCCAACGGAAAAAAAGGAACCCCTGCCTCCTGAAGGCGTGGAAGCCCAAGCTAAGCTATGAAATAGTTAACGGAGCCGCCCCCTTTCCCTGGTCAACAGACTGGATTGGGAAACAGCGGTCTGACGCTGTTGTCGCCAAAACAAAAGGGCGGCCAGGAGCTGGGAAGAGCCATGCAGCGGCGCCTGATACACAAGGGAATATCTGGGCAATCGTGCAGCAGGAATGGCCTGAATGGACGGAAACAGCATGCACCGCCCCCATTTTAAGACAGGGGAAGTCGCGGAAAGCCGTATGGTCAAACAGGCCGTGCACCCAGCCGGAAAAAAGCATGCACTACCGTTTTCCGAAAAGAACGGAAATGGAATACACGCCGGGGCCCCTGGCGCTGGTCCGGTGCATTGGAAACAGACGCATGCACCAGATGAGCGTATGCGTACATCTGACGCACTGGGACATCCCATCCTGGGTGACAAAAAATTTACGGTCCGTCCGAACATTGCTATCTGGAATACATCCAGCACGGATGGAGTCGGGAACCGGAGGAGCAGCTGGTGTAGTAATCTCACCTGTTACAAGCACAAATCCTGTACAGCTTGCTGTCTCACATGCTACACGGCTCATCGGATCCTGTTCCATGCACGCATCCAGAATCGCGTCGGAAATTGCATCGCAGACTTTGTCCGGGTGTCCTTCTGTGACGGACTCAGATGTAAATAATCTCTTTTCCATCGTTTTCTCCTCTCGTTTTGTTGATTCCTTATTAAGTATCTGGTGGATGCGCTTGGCTCCTCTTTCTTCCAGACCTTTTTCGCTGCTCGCGTAAAATAAAAAAACCGCTTTTACATTATAAGCGGACCCGATAACGGTAAAGATAATCAAATCCTCTTATTGTTCGACTTGCTCGCTCAGGTGGGCACCTTCCTTATGTTGTGGGGTTGCCGTGACTTCATTGATCCTATGTATCTCCATCACTCTGAATAAGAGAAATTACAATATTGAATTTTCAAATCTCTATGGGAGAGAATACAACCTATTATATCGAAATGTCAAGCACCATATTTTCTCATCAACAGAGAAAACATTCCTTATTACTTTTTGTATCCTTTTGACAAATTTTTCCGATTTTTACTGTTAAGATTGACATTTTTAGCAAAAAGAATATACTTAAATAGGAATATAATTGTGATTTGTTCTATCATAATTATAAAATCCATCCAGAATGAGGACCACATGCATGAAAGAATATCAGACAAAAGATTTGTTACCAGGTATGGTTACAGCAATTCCTGTCCGCACCAAGCGTGGACAGCTTATTATTAATCCGAATGTAGTACTTACGCGTACCCTGATTTCCAGACTGGAATTTTATGGCATCGCCAGTGTGCAGATTACAGAAAATAAACAGGTCGCTACTCCAATGGAAACGCCAAAAGCATCCGGCATATTTTCCTGCCAAAAGTCCTGTTTCTGCACCAAGTCCGGTTTCTGATGCTTCTTACTCACAGAAGCTCAAAAGTTCTCCGGAATTCCAGCGTTTTCAGGTAGATTTCACCCCTGCGTTCCCAGGATTTAAAGAACTGTTTTGATGCTTATCTTTCCGATGGAGGAACCGTAAACAAAGAAGAACTTTTTATCAAAGACCATTTCTTTAGTAAGTCCAAAGCAGACCACTCTGGATGTCTTTGATATGTTACATAATATGCGTCAGGTCAACGACAGCACCTATGCACACAGTCTGAATGTTGCCATCATCTCCCGTATTATCGGAAAATGGTTGCATTTTTCCAATGAAGAATTAGACACTCTCACCCCTTGCCGGTCTGCTTCATGACATCGGTAAGACAAAAATTCCGGATGAGGTCTTAAATAAAGACGGAAAATTAACAGATGAAGAATTTCAGATGATTCGTAATCATCCGAAATATGGCTACGATATTTTAAAAATCCCAGCCATTAAATTCCCATATTAAAAAGGCAGCTCTCATGCACCATGAACGTTGCGATGGTTCCGGTTATCCAATGGGGCTTACCATGGAAGAAATCGATGACTATGCACTCATCATTGCGATTGCCGATGTTTACGATGCCATGACAGCAGCACGCTCCCTATCGTGCTCCCCTTTGTCCGTTTGAGGTAATTGCCGAATTTGAAAAAGACGGTCTGCAGAAATATAAGCCAAAGTATATTCTGACCTTCTTAGAGAATATTGCCAATGCATACCAGAACAACCGGGTTATGTTAAGTGATGGTACTTCCGCCCGCATTGTTTTTTATTGAATCATCGTCGTCTTTCCAAGCCACTGGTTCAGTTAGATGATGGAGCCTGTATTGACCTTGAGAAAAGTCCTTTATATATCAAAGCAATCATATAAAAAGAATGTGCCTTGGCATTCTTAGCCTGCGGCGGTCGCTTGCGACATCTGCCTTATACGCCGCAGTGTGCATCCTCGCGGGAGCGTTTTTAACTTTACAGGAAAGCAATTTATAGAAGATATCTGATAACTATGCCTCATTTGGGCAGCATATTTATCAGATATCTTTTTTGGTTATGATAACGCTTTTTAACACTTCTGTCTCATTGCAATATTCATATTAGTATTTATATTCAAAACTTTCTATATTGTGATGCTCTTATCTTATGATACTTTCAATGTGAATTTCTGGATTTCTTTCTTTGGAACTTACCTTTTCAATCATTGCACCAAGGGAAGCTAATTTCTCTTCAAAATGTTCATATCCACGTTCAATATAATAAATATCATCTACAATGGTGATGCCTTCTGCTGCAAGACCTGCAATTACAAGGGCTGCACCTGCTCTTAAATCCGGAGCACTGACTCTTGCACCTGTGAATTTTTTTTTCAACACCGGTAATAATTGCAATATTGCTCTCTACTTTCACCTGTGCACCCATACGGGTCAGTTCATCTACATATTTGAAACGGTTTTCAAAAAATACTCTCCGTTACGGTACTTGTTCCTTCTGCTAATGCTAAAAGCACCGACATCTGTGGCTGGCGCATATCTGTTGGAAAGCCAGGATACGGCAAAGTAGTTACCTGGGTATGATGCAATGGCTTGCTGGATACCACACGTACTGCATCATCAAATTCTTCCACTTCACAACCAATTTCAATTAATTTTGCTGTGGTTGCCTCTAAATGCTTGGGAATAACATTTTTTAACAGTTACATCACCTTTTGGTTGCAGCCGCTGCAAACATAAAAGTTCCTGCTTCAATCTGATCTCCGGAATAATAGAATATTCTGTTTTATGAAGCTTCTCTACACCCACAATACGGATGACATCTGTTCCTGCACCACGGATATTTGCTCCCATGCTGTTTAAGAAGTTTGCTACGTCTACGACATGTGGCTCCTTAGCTGCATTTTCAATAATCGTCTTTCCCTCTGCCATGGATGCCGCCATCATAATGTTAATGGTTGCTCCTACAGAAACTTTATCTAAATAAATATGGTTTCCCACCAGATGTTCTGCAGTAGCAGAAATTAACCCATGCTGCGAATATCAACATCGGCTCCTAACGCGCGAAAACCTTTCAGATGAAGGTCAATCGGACGGGTTCCGATTGCGCAGCCACCCGGAAAAGCCACTTCTGCTTTCTTATATTTGCCAAGTAATGCTCCTAACAGATAGTAAGAAGCTCTGATTTTATTAATATATTCATAGTCCACGCTCAAATCATGAATCAGTGAACCATTAATCTTTACCTTATGTTCTCCAAGACGCTCTATCTTAGCACCAATTCCCTCCATGGCACTTAATAACACATTAATATCACGAACGTTTGGTAAATTATCTATTATTACGGTCTCATCCGTCATAATTGCTGCCGCAAGAATTCCCAGTGCAGCATTCTTAGCTCCACCAATCTCAACTTCGCCAACCAAAGGATTTCCACCTTTAATCACATACTGTTCCATCTCGCACCTCTATGCTTAGATTCCCTACAAAATTACAAACAAAATATTATAGTAACTTATTTCCTCTTTTTGTCAAGTATTTTCTCGTACCAAAAAAGAATTATCTACAATAGTATTATTATATTATATATTCACTGACTTGTAAATCGAAATTAATTCAGATAGTTCACCGGATTTACCTGGGAACCATTAATTAATATCTCAAAATGCACATGCGGACCTGTAGAACGTCCCGTACTTCCGCTTAATGCAATCACTTCACCCTGTGATACGCTCTGCCCTGCTTTTACCAGTAATTTACTGTTATGTGCATAACGTGTCATTCTTCCATCCGGATGGCTGATTAAGACACAGTTGCCATATCCGGAAACATAGCCGGCACTGACTACTACACCATTGCTGGATGCAAATACCTTGGTTCCGGTCGGACATGCCCAGTCAATTCCTTTATGCATTCTGCCCCATCTTCTCCCAAAACCGGAAGAAACTCTTCCGCCAATCAGCGGTTTAATGTAAGTTGGCGGTATCTTGGTTCCACGCTCAATAACTGCCGGCGTTGACTCTGTCAGTATGGTCTGCATCATACTCCGCTCCGTCTCAATTCCATTCTCTGTTGTCACCACCATATTAACCTCGCGATGTCCGGTAGTTCCTCTGCAAGCACCACCTCGTCGGTCGTATACCAGGAATCATTCGGTACAATCTCCGGCTCTGCGGTATAATCCTCTTCATATACTACGCCTTCGCTGATCCGTAAGCTGATGTCCGGCTGAGGCACAGACAGAATCAGTTCTTCACCGGCACTGATTACTGCATCTTCCCCGGACAATCCATTGAGTGCTATAATTGCTGCCACCGATGTATCATGCTTCTGTGCAATAACCGACAGACAGTCTCCCGGCTGTATCTCATATATTTTATTCGTTTCTTTCTCTTTTGTTACTTCTTCCACCGCGGCATCTATATCCGTCAGAGTGTCCGCTGCTACCAGATTGGTGAACACTTCCACATCCTGTGCAAATTCCATCGAAAGAATTCCGGTTTCATAATTATTTTCCCAGGATTCTCCTGTGCATCGGAAAGATAGATTCCAAGCTGCTGCGCAATACCGGCATCCGCAGAATCTTCTGTTTTTTCTGAAACGCCTGCCTCTTTTTAAGTTTGCAAGAAGCATTCCCTCCTGATGATCTGTTTCCTTTTTGAACTCTATCTCAAACCGATTGTCCGTATCCTGTTCTTCCTTCAAACGTCCTAAAAACGTTTCTACTTCATCTAAAGTTGCAAAAAAAAGAAAGCTGGTTTTCACCGGCACTTACCGTATATGCAAAGATTTCTCCGGAATTTTCTTTCTTAAGCTCCTTTGTAATCTTTTCTTTTAATGCAGTTTCACTTAACAGTTTCTGAAATGGCTTATGGCTTTCTGTTGTCTCATAAGAAATCTCCTGCATCAGATAGCCTTCACTCTCTTTTGCCATTTGCCGCCGGCTTTCGTGTACTGCCTTTTCCACATTTGTCTTGCTGCTGACACAGCCTACCACTTTATTATTTACGGTTACCACAAAATAATTCTGTCCCAGTGAAAAATTTCTGCAAAAGTACCACCAGTACCAGACAGACGAAAAAAATATGCCTGCTGCCCACATGCGGATACGAATCTTTTTATCGACTTTTCCAATTCTATTTAAAGTTGTTGATTTCTTTTTCTGCTCCTGCATCTTATCTGACTTCTTCATTTTATCTGATTCCTGTATCTTCACAGGTTCCTGTGCATTCCCTGGTATCTGCATCTTTTATTCCATCCCGAGTTTTTCTTTTTACTGCATCGATTGTTTCACGAATTGACAATCCCTCTTCGTTTACTGTTACATCCGCATATTTTTCATAGTATTCAGTTCTCTCATCATACAAATCTTTCAGCGTCTGGCCATCATTCAATACTACACCGCGGTTTTTCAAATCACCAAGACGCTCTTCTAATGTCTCATAAGATACACTCAGATAAAGTACGGTTGCAATTTCTTTTATAATGCTCCATGGCATTTGCACAATATACTGCACTGCCTCCTGTGGCAATAACTGCTTTTATGTCCTTCTATGCTGCTGTTTACCTCATACTCAATCTCAAGAAATCCTTCTGTTCCATGCTCTGCAATCAGCTCACACAAAAGCTTTCCAGTCTGCTGCTGAATGACTAAATCTGCATCCACAAAATTATAGCCGAATGCCTTCGCCAATACGACACCTACAGTACTTTTTCCTACGCCCGGCATTCCGATTAATACGATATTGTCTTTCATTCCATACTCCTGTATCTATGTGATAGAAAAAAAGCAGAAAAATAAATTTTCTGCTTCTCTATGTTCTTGTTACTTTATAATTTCTGCAATTATTCTGTTGCTGCCTCTGATGCTGTCTCTGTCTCACTTACAGATTCTGTTTCTGTATCTGTTTTCTTGATGGTATAGAGCTTATCAAAGTTAACAGCTGCCCATACATCATCATTTACCGTCCATTCTTTTCTTCTTTGTAGCTGTCGCATACTTCAGTATATTTATCGGACTGACGCTGGGAAACAATTGTTTCTTTCTCTTTGTCTGTTGCATCACGGTCAAATTCACTGTCTAAGCGGATAACATAATATCCTTTTCCATCTACGGAAATCATGGAAGAAACTTCTCCCTCTTTTAACGCATCTGCTGCTGTAATAATGGATGCATCCATACTTCCGGTTGCTGTTCCATCTTCACCGATTTCATCACTGCCGTATGAATAAGTGCTTACAGTATATCCGTTGTCTGTTGCTGCTGCATCAAAATCAGTTTTCGCTTCTTCTGCGATTTTCTCTGCAGTTTTTTCTAATTCTGCCTTCTCATCATCGGTATATTCCACATAATTCTTGCTGTCATCATAATGTGCCTCGGTAGAAACCTTGATATAACTGAAGGTTCTCTGTGCCGCTTCTTCATCAGAAACTTCGGTATCTACAGTTGCAATGATTGCATTATGCATCTTCTTCTGAATCAGGTTCAGTCGAAGCATTTCTGCTACATATTCTTTCTTGGCACCCATGGTCCTGATTGCTTCCTTGCTATTGTCATCCATGAACTGCTGTGCTGCAGTATCAATATCAGAAAGCTCCTCATCCGTTATTTCCACACCATAGTCTTTCATATGGTCTTCCAAGAGATAATTGGTCTGAATCTGTGTCAGGATTCCATCTTTTACATTATCCTGCATAGTCTTACCGTTTCCGGATAAATCCTGTGACCACATATTTTTCCTTAGCATATCCCATGGTAATATAGCTGTCATAGGATACTGCTGTATACTGTGCCATAAAGTTGGCAAGTCCAAGTGAAATCTCTTTTTATCTCCTAATGTAGCAACAACTGCATCTTCATCGATTCTGCTGCCACATCCTGTCATAGCTACGGAAGCTGCAGTAACAACCGCCAATGCAAGTGCTGTGAATTTCTTTAAATCTCATATCACGTTCCTCCAAAATATTTATCATCGTTCTATTATAGTGCTTTTTCGTACATGCCGCAAGATTTTTATGCAGTTAAGCATCCTTTTTTATGTTTTTTTCTACCAGAATCGTCTGCACATCCAACACAAACTGGCGGATATAGTCGATACTGCTGCCTGATACTGTCCGGCTGTTGGTTCCCCGGTTCAGCACAAAATACGGTCCTTTTTTGATCCGGTATAAATTTCAACGCACGATCATATTTTGACAGAAGTTCCGGTATTTTTTGCCGGATTCACCGCAGCTTTTTCATACATGACAAAGCGCACTGTATTGCCACGCTCTACCACTTCCTTCATATACGCCTGATGCGCCAGCACTTTTATCAATGCAATGGAAAGAAGGTTTGTTACTGATTTTGGCGGGTCTCCAAAACGGTCTGTCAGCTCATCAAGCATCTCATCACTTTCTGAATTATTTTCAATGGCTGCAATTCGTTTATAAATATCCAGCTTCTGTGTCTCGTTTGGAATATAGGACGGTGGGATAAATGCATCCATTTCCACATCTACTGTTGTATCGAAGCTTTCTTCCACTCCGATTCCCCTTCTCCTGTTTGACAGCCTCATTGAGCATCTTGCAGTACAGATCATATCCAACCGCCTCCATGTGACCGCTCTGTTCGGCTCCCAGCAGATTTCCGGCTCCCCGGATCTCCAGGTCACGCATGGCAATCTTAAATCCGCTTCCAAGGTCTGTATATTCCTTGATTGCAGCCAAACGTTTCTCTGCGATTTCTTTTAACATTTTATCCCGGCGGTACATTAAGAACGCATATGCCGTCCGGTTAGAACGTCCTACTCTTCCGCGAAGCTGATACAGCTGGGAAAGCCCCATATTATCCGCGTCATGAATGATCATTGTATTGACATTTGAGATATCCATTCCCGTTTCTATGATTGTCGTTCAGACCAGTACATCAATGTCTCCATTGATAAACCGGTACATGATATCCTCAAGTTCCCGTTCCTTCATCTGTCCATGTGCAAATGCCACATTGGCATCCGGCACCAGTTCTGAAATTTTCGCTGCCATTTCTGCAATCTGGTTTACCCGGTTAAATACATAATAAACCTGTCCGTCTCTTGCTAATTCCCGGCAGATTGCCTCCCGCACCATTTCTTCATTATATTCCATGACAAAAGTCTGGATTGCCACACGATCCATCGGCGGCTCCTCTAAAACACTCATATCGCGGATTCCGATAAGGCTCATATGCAATGTCCTTGGAATTGGTGTTGCCGTTAAAGTCAGCACATCCACATCCTTTTTCATCTGCTTGATTTTCTCTTTATGAGCCACACCAAAACGCTGCTCCTCATCGATAATGAGAAGTCCCAAATCCTTAAATTTCACATCGTCAGAAAGCACTCTGTGGGTTCCGATAATAATATCCACCATGCCTTTTTTCAAATCTTCGATGGTTTTCTTCTGCTCTTTTGGGCTGCGGAAACGGCAAAGCAAATCTACTCTTACCGGGAAATCTTTCATCCGCTGGGCAAAGGTATTATAGTGCTGCTGCGCCAGGATTGTGGTCGGTACTAAATAAACTACCTGTTTTCCCTCCTGCACCGCCTTAAAGGCAGCACGGATTGCCACCTCCGTCTTGCCATATCCTACGTCTCCGCAAATCAGACGATCCATAATCTTGGTGCTTTCCATGTCCTTCTTGGTTGCTTCAATGGCAAGCTCCCTGATCCTCTGTCTCCTCAAATGGAAACATCTCTTCAAATTCCTTCTGCCATCCAGTATCCGGACCATAGACATAGCCTTCTTTGTTCTGCCGGATAGCATAGAGTTCCACCAGTTCGTGGGCAATTTCTTTTTACCGCACCACGCACTCTGGTTTTTGTCTTATCCCAGTCCGGGCTGCCCAGCCGGTTTAGTTTTGGTTTCTTGGCATCGGAACCGGCATATTTCTGAATCAGTTCCAGCTGGGTTGCAAGAATATAAAGATTGCCTCCCTTGGCATATTCAATCTTGATATAATCCTTGACTTTTTATCGACTTCGATTTTCTCGATTCCACGATAAATGCCAAGGCCGTGATTTTCATGTACCACATAATCACCTACATGAAGGTCACGGAAGCTCTGTATCTTTTTCTCCCTCATAGAGGCGGTGTTTCTTCCGTTTCTTCTTTTCCTGCCCGAATATATCACTTTCTGTGATAACCGCAAATTTTATCAGCGGGTATTCGTATCCACGTTTTACTTTTCCATAGGCAGTTAAGATTTCTCCCGGCTGCAATTCCCGTTCAAAATCTTTGGCATAATAACAGCTTACCTCTTCTTCCTGTAAATCCTTCGCCAGATGCTCTGCCCTTGTCTTAGATGCGGATAATACAACGACCCGGTATCCGTTTTTCTTATAATTCTTTAAATCCTTCACCAGCGTTGCAAAGCTGTTATTATAGGAATTCACACCCTGCACCTGAATATGGTAACGGTTCGTAATGTCTAACTCCCGCACCTTCATATCCAGTGCTGCCAGTGCAAGTCCGTGGAAACTCTGCATCTTCGCAGTAATTTCCTTTCCGGTAAAAAGAGCGTTTCTGCCTGTCCCGGCAGGATATAACCCTTCTCCAAGCGCTGCTTCATGCTCTCTTCAAATTCCTGCTCTGTCACTCTGCCCTTTTCCATCAGCCGGGCAGGTTCATCCAGGACTAAAAGAGTCTCGTCTTTGCCAAAATAATCCAAAAGGCTTACCGCCTCCGGGAAGAAATATGCAAGGCTGCTGTCCAAATTAGCTGCACCACCTAATTCTTCTATCTCTTCTTCCAAAGCAGCCGCCGTCTGTTTGATGCGATGGCCTTCTTCATTTTTCATCTGGTCGCGGAACTTCTTTTCTGCCTTTACCGCTTCCTGTCGAATTTTCTTCAAGCCTGCCTGCTTCCGTTCTTCCGTCAGCACCAGTTCCGTTGCAGGATACAACGTAATTTCTTCCAAATTCTCTATGGAACGCTGGCTCTCCGCCTCAAAGCTTCGCAGGGAATCAATGGTATCTCCCCACATTTCAATACGCAGCGGATTTTCTTCCGTCCAGAGGATATATATCAAGGATTCCTCCACGCACCGCAAATTCTCCCGGCATTTCCACCTGATAATTGCGCACACACCCCATCTGCAAAAGCCGCTTTGTCTCTGCCTCAAAGTCTAATTCGTCTTCCACCTTATAAGTACGCACCGCTTCTTTAAAGGCTTCCAGTCCTGCCATCCGGTTCATCAGTCCGTCAAAAGTCAATACCACTGTAACCGGCTTCTTTTCGGATAAACGTTTTAACAGGGCAATCCTCTCTCCGGTAAGCTGATTACTTCTGATATCCGACTGATAAAATAAAATATCCTTCGCCGGGAAATAGAGAGTCTCCCTGTCGAAAAAGCGATAATCTTCTAAGATTTCCCTTGCTTTTTGTTCGTTAAAAGTAACGATGATTTTATTTCTAAAACCATCGTTCGCCGCAAATACCATATGTGCCTTCTGTGCATCCATGCATCCGGATATCTGAACGATACCTTGATTGCTCTTTAGCTGCTTTAAGGCATTTTGCAATTCTTCCAGTTCGAAAGGGGCTGCAAAAATACATTCATAATGTTCTTCCTTTAATTATAGTCATTCATTGCCTGTTCGATTTTTCCATCGACAATCAGTTCTACCGCAGATACCGCATCTAAAAATGCTTCCTCTGCCAGTTTCCGGTCTGCCTTATCCATATGGCCAAGGACATGGTCTGCCAAATCCCAGCCCTGTGGTTTCTCACCGACACCTACCTTGATCCTAGCAAACTGCTCTGTTCCCACCTGCGCAATGATATTTTTAATTCCATTGTGTCCGCCGGCACTGCCTTTTTTTACGAATCCGTATTCTTCCCGGTGCCAGGCTGATATCATCAAAAATCACTAACAGTTCACTGGCCGGATCCACTTTATAGAAATTTACTGCTTCAGCGATACTTTCTCCGCTTAAGTTCATAAAAGTCTGTGGCTTCACCAGAACAACTTTTTCACTTCCGATCATTCCTTTGCCGCAGATTGCTTTATACTTTTTTTTTTTTCGTCCATCCTTATATTATATTTTTTCTGCCAGTACATCCATGACATCAAAGCCAACATTATGTCTGGTATGTTCATATTTCTTTCCAGGATTTCCAAGTCCCGCTATAATGTACATTCTTTCTTCCTTCTTCTGATGATTTCTGCAGCTGATTCCAACTGCTTCTGGTCGTTTACTCCATTGATGTCTTCCGGGCTTTCCAGTGCAAATGCATCTACACGAAGTCCTTTATCCTTTAATATCGTAAGCGTATCCGGCAGATAATATTCACCCTGTGCATTATTCGGCTGAATCTTATCCAATGCCTGTGATAATTCCCAGGTATTAAATACATACATTCCGGAATTAATCTCATGGGATTTCAACTCCTCTTCGTTTGCATCCTTATGTTCTACGCTCTTTATAAATTCTCCGGATTCATTGCGGATAATTCTTCCGTATCCGGTCGGGTCATCTATCGTTGCTGACAATACGGTTACTGCATTTTTATGCTGGATATGATGCTCCAAAAAGCTGCTTTAAGGTTGCAGATGTAATCAGTGGCGCATCTCCAAAAAGAATCAGTGTATTTCCTTCTTTTCCCAGGAAATCCTTGGCACATTTTACCGCATGACCAGTTCCAAGCTGCTGCTCCTGCAGTACAAATGTTACATCATCTTTATGTGAAATGGTATTCTCTACCTCTTCATGCTTATAGCCTACCACCAGACAGATATCCTCCGCTCCTGCTCCTTCTGCCGCTTCAATTACATAATCTACCAGACACTTTCCGTCTATTGTATGCACTACTTTCGGAAGGTCTGACTGCATTCTGGTTCCCTTTCCAGCTGCCAATATTACCGCTTTTAATGCTTCCATATTTTTATCCTCTTTATTCCTCTCCGGCTTTCTGCCGAAAATACTGTTATATTTTAGTATACTTCTTTCCTAGAAATTTGTCATCCTTTTTCCACAATATGAAATAGATGACAATGTAAATCTGCCGTGGGGCAAAGTTTGGAAAAGCGAAAAAAGACTATAAGGAGCACTAAGAATTTTGAAAAAAAATTTTTAGTGCTCCTAACAGTCTTTTTTCATGCTTTCATTTGTCCCACGGCATATTTATACTTCATTCTATCAATTGTTCAAAAAAAAAAAGTGTGAAAAACAGGCTGCCACATTTCTGTGACAGCCTGCAAATTCTTTCTTTATTCTATGTACGAGCTACGCTTCTTCCGTTGCGACTTCGCTTTCGTACTTTTCTAAGATAATCTGCTGTATCTTATTTCTGGTATCTGAGTTAATTGGATGTGCAATGTCTCTGTATTCCCCATCAGCAGCCTTGCGGCTTGGCATTGCAATGAACAATCCCTTTTCACCTTCGATCACCTTGATATCATGTACGACGAATTCCTCATCTATGGTAATGGATACCACAGCTTTCATTTTACCTTTCTTTTTCAACTTTACGTATTCTTACATCTGTAATCTGCATTATGTTACCCCCTTCACGCCTTTCTCTCTTAAGTCTTCTGCCTACAGTGCATATCTGTCATTGCGTTCAAGCACAACCTTTACTCCGTCGTCACCGCAATAATACGTGTTGGCTTTCAGCGTTCCACGGCTTTCCACGATACAGTTTTCAATATGCGTGTTATCTCCAATATACACATCATTGAGGATAATGGAATTCTTGATCACACAATTCTTTCCTACAAACACATTTTTTTAAACAATACAGAATTTTCTATTTTACTGTTGATGATACATCCACTGGAAATCAGGCTGTTCTTCACATCAGAACCTGCATTGTATTTTGCTGGTGGATAATCATCTACTTTCGAATAGATATGCGGTGTCTCACGGAAGAAGTAATTTCTCACTTCCGGTTTCAGGAAATCCATATTGGTATTGTAATATGAATCTACTGTTGCAATATTGCTCCAGTAATCTTCCATTTTATATCCATAAATTCGTTTCATATTCTTATAACGAATCAGAATATCTGTAACGAAGTCCCCCATCTGTCTTCCTGACCGCTCCGCTCTAACATTTCAATCAGCTGTCTTCTGCGGATGATATAAATACCGGTAGAAATTGTATTAGAGCTGGATACCATTGGTTTCTCCTCAAACTCAACGATTCTGGAATCCTCATTCATGCGGACAACACCAAAACGGCTGATATCTGCGCCTTCCGGCATATCCTTGCACACAACAGTTATATCAGCTTTTTCTTCTCAATATGGTAATCAATACCTTATTGTAATCCAGCTTGTATACACAGTCACCACCTGTAATAATTACATATGGCTCATGACGTTTTTTCAGGAAACTGATATTCTGGTACATCGCATCTGCTGTGCCACGGTACCACCAGCTGTTGTCAGCGGTTACGGTAGGAGTGAAGGTATAAAGACCTCCCCTGCTTTCTGCCAAAATTCCACCATTTTGATGAGCTTAAATGCTCATTCAGTGAGCGTGCATTGTACTGGGTCAGTACTGCGACAGTCTGTATATGTGAGTTGCTCATATTACTCAATGCAAAATCAATGCATCGGTAGCTTCCGCCGATTGGCATTGCTGCAATTGCACGCTTGCTGGAAAGTTCCTGCATACGATGATTGTTTCCACCTGCTAAAATTAATCCTAATGCCTTCATATTCTGTCACCTTCCTTAATAATAGCTCCACCGCCTGCTAACATTCCATCTGGATAATCTGACGGTTCCGTCACTCCGGAAATCGCTGTATTTTTTTCCAATTGAAACTCCGTCTGGTATTACAGAATCTTCTCCGATAGTAACCAGATCAGATGCATATACTTTTTCATTCAATGTGCTTGGTGCATACTCGCCTACGCCTAAGTGGCAGTTTGCTCCAACAATGGTCTTATCTGCAATAATGGATTTCTCCACCACAGTATTCTCTCCAATCACACATTCTTTCATGATAATGGAATTGTGTACCACCGCACCCTTTTCAATCCGGACTCCTGCACCAATTACAGAATTCTGCACTTCTCCATAAATTTCAGCACCTTCTCCGATAATGCTGGTATCAACCTTGGACTCTGCTGCAAGATACTGCGGAGCTACATTATCGCTCTTGGTATAAATCTTCCAGTATTCTTCATAAAGGTTAAATTCCGGAATCAGATCGATCAGCTCCATGTTGGATTCCCAATAAGAGCCAAGAGTACCTACGTCCTTCCAGTATCCATTGTACTCGTATGCAAAGATACGCTTGCCCTGCTCATGGCAGTAAGGAATAATATGCTTTCCGAAGTCACAATTACTCTGATCCTTTCATAGCAATTAAGCTGTCACGCAATACTTTCCAGTTGAATATGTATATTCCCATGGATGCGAGATTGCTGCGCGGATGCTCCGGCTTCTCCTCGAACTCCTGAATTTCTTGTTCTCATCCGTAATAACTACACCAAAACGGCTTGCTTCTTCCATCGGCACCGGCATTGCTGCAATTGTCACATCAGCATTGTTTGCCTTGTGGAAATCAAAGCATCACTTCATAATCCATCTTATAAATATGATCTCCTGAAAGAATCAGTACATAGTCCGGATTATAAGTCTCTATGTAATTCAGATTCTGATAAATGGCATTCGCTGTTCCTGTATACCACTCACTGTTATCACTTCTCTCATATGGAGGAAGAACCGTTACTCCTCCGTTATTACGGTCTAAGTCCCACGGAATTCCAATTCCAATATGTCTGTTTAATCTCAATGGCTGATACTGTGTCAGCACGCCGACGGTATCCACACCGGAGTTAATGCAGTTGCTCAGCGGAAAATCGATGATACGATACTTTCCTCCAAATGCGACTGCAGGCTTTGCTACACCGGAAGTTAATACTCCAAGACGGCTTCCTTGTCCGCCCGCCAAAAAGCATGGCTATCATTTCTTTCTTAATCACGTCATTCACCTCTCGTCATAAAAATCAGGTCATTTTGGTATAACAAAAGTATAACACACTGCCCATATGTTGTACAGCATTCCTGTATAATTATTTTATCTTTTTTTCGCATATTTTAGTCATTTTAGACAATTTTTGAACATTTCTTGTCCTTTTTACAAAATCACCTCCATTATTTTGCATTCTTTTTTTTCCTGACAGACAAAATAGATTTGCAAATTCCCTGCATATGGTTATAATATTAGGAAGAAATCTTTTTCTCAAGAAACGAAATTATAAGTCAGGCAGGTAAAGAATTATGTATTCATTAAATTTTGAAGAACCTATTCATGTACATTTTATCGGTATTGGCGGTATCAGTATGAGTGGTCTTGCAGAAATCTTGCTGGAAGAAGGTTTTACCATTTCCGGTTCTGATGCAAAGCAGTCTGCACTTACCGACAGCCTTGCCCAAAAAAGGCGCAACCATTTACATTGGCCAGAAAGCATCTAACTTATCCATCCGTCCTGCACTGGTTGTCTATACTGCTGCCATCCGCGAGGACAATGAGGAATTTAAAGCAGCCGTAGATGCCGGTATTCCAATGCTTTCCCGTGCAGAACTGCTTGGACAGATTATGGATAACTATCAGAATTCCATCGCAGTATCCGATACCCATGGAAAAACCACTACCACATCCATGATTTCACAGATTCTTCTTGTTGCAAAGGCTGACCCTACAATCAGTGTTGGTGGTATCTTAGAAGCAATCGGTGGAAATATCCGCGTAGGTGGTTCAGAAGTATTCATTACCGAGGCCTGCGAATATACCAACAGTTTCCTGCATTTTCATCCGAAATACAGTATCATCACCAGTGTGGAAGCTGAGCATCTCGACTTCTTCAAAGATATCGATGATATCCGCCGTTCTTTCCATGAATTTGCCGGAAATACTGCACATGATGGTGTATTAATCATCAACGGCCAGATTGCAGCTTTAGATCAGATTACCAACAATTTGTCCTGTAGCGTCACTACTTATGGTTTATGCGAAAACGATGACTTTTATGCTAAAAAATATTACTTATAATGACCATGCCTGTGCGGCACATATACTCTGATGCACAAAACCGAAGACTTAGGAACCGTTTCCTTAAGCGTTCCAGGCAGGCATAATGTCTCCAATTCACTGGCTGCCATTGCGCTTTGCTTAAATCTCGGTCTTCCTTTGGATGTTATCAAAAAGGGACTGCTTCAGTTTGGCGGCACCAAACGTCGTTTTGAATACAAAGGAACAAAGAACGGTATCACCGTTATCGATGATTATGCACATCATCCGACCGAAGTAGCTGCTACATTAACCGCAGCCCGGAATTATCCACACGGACGGATTATCTGCGTTTTCCAGCCACACACCTATTCCAGAACCAAGGCATTCTTAAGTGATTTTGCCCGGGTGCTTTCCATGGCAGATATTGTAGTCCTTGCAGACATCTATGCCGCCAGAGAAAAAAAATACGATTGGGATTTCTTCCAAAAGACCTTTTGGCAGAGCTTCAGAAAAACGGTCAGGAAAGTTATTATTTCCCGTCTTTTGATGAGAATTGAAAAATTTTTATCAGAAAAATGCATAAACAATGATTTGTTGATAACTATGGGAGCCGGAGACGTGTATCTTATAGGCGAACACCTTTCTCCAACAGTAGTTATCCACATTATCCACATCGTAATTCACATTTTTGTGAATTATGGATGTGGATTTTTTTGTTTACATAATGTATTTTTGAAAATCGCCATTCTATCTGTATTAACCGCCAAACTGCTCCCATTTCAGTTACCATAATGCACTTTCAAAGAAAGTTATCCACATTATTCACAATTCTGTGCAAATGTGGAAACCCTTGATTTTACTGGATTTTTGGTTAAAATAAGACTTCTCAATTTTAGATTCATATGCTATAATGTGGTCGGTGAAAAGAGGGAGTTCTTATGACAGACATAACATTACATACGAAAAAGCAAATCCACGGTTACCTGCGTATCCAATACCTTTATTGATGAGTATATGGCAGATGCCAATGGAGAATTTGTAAAAATTTATTTATATTTACTCCGCTGCATCAACGCGGCTGAGAATTTTTCCATTTCTAAGATGGCTGATAAATTCGACCATACAGAAAAGGATATTAAACGTGCCTTAAAATACTGGGAGAAAAAACACTTACTCCAGTTAGAATATAATTCCGGCGAACAGCTTACCGGCATCTGCCTGTGCGAGCCTGTTTCTGCGGTTACGCAGGATTCTGAACATGCAGAAAAGCCTACGGAAGCATCTTCTGTAGATATCCGTCCATCTTATACAAAAGACCAGATTCTGTCTTTCCAGAATGATGAGGCTTCCAGCGATTTATTATTCATTATTGAACGCTATATCGGACATCCTTTGTCCATCAAGGATTATGAAACCATTCTTTACTGGTCAGATGAATTGAAATTCTCCACAGACCTGATTGAATATCTGGTAGAATCCTGTGTGGACAACGGTCATAAGAGCATCCGCTATATGGACAAGATTGCCCTTTCCTGGTCTGCTTCTTCTATCCGTACTGCGGAAGATGCCAGACGTTCTTCCAGTGCCTATAAGCAGAGACACATTATGGTGTCATGAAGGCATTTGGAATCAGCGGCAGAAAGCTGGCCGAATACGAACTTGAACTGGTAGATAAATGGACCAGCCAGTTTGGATTTACACTGGATATCATTTCCGAGGCATGCAAACGGACACTGCAGGCGACAAATCAGCCAAGCTTCCAGTATGCCGATACCATCTTAGAGAACTGGCATAAATGTAATATCCACCATTTAGAGGATATTGCTATATTAGACACTGCTTACAAAAAAAAAAAGGCATCTTCTTCCCGCAATGTCACCGTAAACAAGACTGCCGCCAACCGGTTTAACAATTTTTCACAGCGTACCTATAATTTTGAACAGCTTGAAAAACAGCTCTTAAATAATTAAGACACTTTTTCAGGAATACTAAAAGGAGCATTTCATGTCTCTTAATAATTCACAATACGATACTTTAATCCGGCAATATAATGCCAGACAGTTTCACAATCAGCATCTTCTGGATGAACACATTCAGGAAGTCTACGGAAAAATGTCCGCGCCTTACAGAAATAGACAACGAGATTTCTTCCATCTCAGTAGCAAGTGCAAAACAGCTTTTATCTGATGATGGAGCAGAAGATTCCTCTGTTCTCTCTTCATTAAAAGAACAGCTTGCTGCTCTTCGCAGGGAGAAACAGAATCTGATTGCTTCTCTGGGTTATCCGGCTGATTATCTGGAACCGGTTTACACCTGTAAGGACTGTAAGGATACCGGTTATATTGGAAATGAACGCTGTCATTGTTTTGTACAGGCTGCCATTGATTTAGTCTATACGCAGTCTAATGTAAAAAGATATTTTAGCCAAAGAGAATTTTTCGAATTTCTCTTATGCATACTATTCAAAGAGCAGATAAATCCCACAACCGGATTATCTGCTTATGATACTGTAAAAAAAAGCTGTTGCAGACTGCAAGTCCTTTATCGAGCATTTTGATACCTCTTTTGAAAATCTCTTTTTTTCTATGGAGCAACCGGTGTCGGTAAGACTTTTCTTTTTTCAAACTGCGTTGCCAAAGAGCTTTTTTAGATAAAGGACATTCCGTTATTTATTTTACAGCCTTCCAATTATTTGATATATTTGAAAAGGTGTGTTTCCAGAAGGACGCTGCAGCTTCTGCTGCCGGACAGAATATCTTCGACTGTGATTTTTTAATCATTGATGACCTTGGAACCGAACTTGCCAACTCCTTTACGGCATCCCGGCTTTTCCTGTGTCTGAACGAACGCGCATGCTGCGTCAGAAATCAACATTGATTTCTACGAATCTGAATATCGACCAGCTTGTTGATGTTTATTCCGAGCGTATCTTTCCCGCATCTTCAGCAGCTATACGATGATTAAGCTCTTTTTGGAGACGATATCCGTCTTAAAAAAAACTGCATTAATTACGCATTCAATTAGATGCTATATCTATTGAACTTATATAAGATAAATTATTTCTATGGAGGAACCTATTCATGTCAAACAGTGAAAGAATTTTGGAAACCCTTCCTACTGGTTCTCTTGGAATTATTCCATTACAGAGCTGCCAGGAATTAGGAGAAAAAAGTTGACAAATACCTTGTCAAATGGAGAGACGAAAGACAGCATCAGCACCAGAATGATGCAGCTTTTAGGGCTACAAACGTGATTCTTATATCATCGAAGCTGTTACCCCTCGTTTTGGTTCAGGCGAGGCAAAGGGAATGATCAAAGAAACTGTTCGTGGTTATGACCTTTATCTTATGGTTGATGTTACTAACTACAGCCTTACTTATTCTCTGTGTGGTCAGACAAACCATATGTCCCCAGATGATCATTACCAGGATTTAAAGAGAATTATTGCTGCAATTGGCGGCAAGGCAAGAAGAATCACTGTTATCATCCCATTCCTTTATGAAAGCCGCCAGCATAGAAGAACCAGGCCGTGAATCTTTGGACTGTGTCCACTGGCTTTTCAGGAACTGGTTGCCATGGGTGTTGACAATATCATCACTTTTGATGCCCATGATCCTCGTGTCCAGAATGCAATTCCTTTAAAGGGGGTTTTGAGAATGTAATGCCTTCTTACCAGTTCATTAAGGGCATCTTAAAGAACGTTCCTGATATAAAGATTGATTCTGACCATCATGATGATTATCAGCCCGGAAGGGTGGTACCGGACGTGCAATTTATCTTTCCAGTGTACTTGGTCTGGATATGGGTATGTTCTACAAGCGCCGTGATTACAGCAGTATCGTTGACGGACGTAACCCTATCGTAGCTCATGAGTTCCTCGGAACAAATGTAGAGGGTAAGGATGTTCTTATCATCGATGATATGATTTCTTCCGGCGAGAGTATGATAGATACAGCAAGAGAGCTCAAGAAGCGTAAAGCTAACAGAATCTTTGTTGTTTCTACATTCGGTCTGTTCACAAACGGGTCTGGAAAAATTTGACAAAGCCTGTAGAAGATGGGTCTCATCTACAGAGTAGTTACCACAAACCTGACTTACCAGACACCGGAGCTTTTGTCTAAGCCGACCATATTACATCAAGCTGTGATATGAGCAAATATATTGCTCTTATCATCGATACATTGAATCATGATGCTTCTATCAGTGAGCTCTTAGATCCAAACGAGCGTATCCAGAAGCTTATAAAGAAATATAAAGCTAATCAGAAAAAGAAATAAATAACGGCAACAAAAAAAATGGCTTCGGAATTCCGAAGCCATTTTAATATCATGAGCAAAATAAAACTAGAATAAGTTAACCTTGCCTGCATATGTATCGTTTATAACATAGTATGCTGCATATTCTTCCGGTTTTAAATAAACCTTTAAAGACTTGATGCTGGATGCCCTGTGTCCGTCTGCTGTGAAAGCTTCTTTTGCTCTCTCAATCACGTTTGCAACAACATCTTCATTACCATCAAACTGAACAAATACTTCCGGTACAAGTTCTTTCTTCTCTGCCTTGGCAGTTTTCTTAGCCGCTGCTTTCTTGGTTGCTTTCTTTGCGGTAGTCTTTGCTGCTGCTTTTACAGTTGTCTCTGCTTTCTTTGCTGTCTCTTCTGCCTTCTTAACTGTCTCTTCTGCTTTTTCTTTACTATGGTTTCTGCTTTCTTCGCTACAACTTCTTTTTGCTTCTGCCTTAACCTCTTCTGCCTTAACTACTGCCTTTTTGTCTCTGTAGCTTTTACTGCTTTTACTTCGGCTGCTTTCTCAACTGGTCTATTCTGCATTATAATTCCCTCCCTGAAAATTAATCACACACTAAAAACTTCTCCATTGCTAAAAGAGCTTCTTCTTCTTCATCATTCCCCTCTGCAACAATGTTAACCGTCATTCCTTTGGACGGATTAAATGCCATAATTCCCATGATGCTCTTGGCATTAATTTTACGGTTAATCACTTTCCAGAGTAATATTGCTGTCAAACCGGCAGGCAACCTGAACCAACTCTGCAATTGGATTATCATGTTTTTTTGAAACGTTTGAAACTGTAACTTCTTTTCTACTCATGTTATCTTCCTCGCTTCTAAGTAGTACAATTCGTAACAAAAATTAATATATCCTACACGAACAGATTTTTGCAATAGACTTTGTGAAAATACAGCACTAATACCGAAACTGCCAAGAAACTTCGGCTTTTTAGGCAATTTTATATGTTTTTTACGCCTTATTCACGCCTGTCTCTGCCCGTATCCCTATTCTGCCATTTTCATATAAGCAAAATATACATTACCTGCTGCATCAAATACATTCTGTGCATCCGTCATTGACATCTTCTCTGTTGCACCGGTTGCCGGATTATAAACATAGACTCCTGCATTATCATAGCCTGTAATTAATACAGCTTCACTTCCACTACTCATGGCAAATACCGGTGTTCCCAGATTGACATAATATAACACTGCATCAGATCACTTCCAGTCAAATCAATGACTACAGAGTCCTGCAGGGTATCCTTTAAAATTTGTTTTGGTGTATTTCCGGATGTCATCAATTCTCCTACACCAACATTTAATCCCTGCATCGAAAGCATACCATTGATTGCTTTTTGCTATCGTTGTTCCGGATGCGTCTACATCACCTATTGTAATCGTCAGTGGTGACTGGGAAGATTTTCTTGCCCTCTTCCAGATATACTGCTGTCTGCTTCCTACCACAACGCCCACATTATCATTTGCCACTGCAATGGCTTTTGCCGCATTATCCGTTGCCAGCACTACTCTTCCGGCAGAATAAGCATAATAATAATCTGTCTCTTCCGGTTCTTTCAGATTCACATTTCTCGGCGACTCCAATACAATCCGCTTCGGAGTCAGCAGACGATCCGAGCTTTCTCTTCTTCTTCCTGTAATAATTGCAGCTGCAGCTGCGTCTGTTTTTCGTTCCGTTACCGTACTGTGAATGCTGACTACTTCTGCAGAATCTCCCTCACGATTCATAATTGTATCCTGTTCCGCCGGGACATAAGCCATACCGTTATACTGTTCCCGGTTCAGATAAATAGTATAATCCACAACTTCTACAGATGCCACATAATATCCATCCTTATGGTAATCTTTTAACACTCCGTGTTCTTCATCATCCGTATCTACAATATAAATATGATTCATCGGGAACTGTACATTTCCGGCAGAATCTGTATACACATCACTGTCATCCGCCTCGCCATAGATAAAATCATCTTCCATAAATGCCAATGGCCGGATATACGTTCCTGCTGCCGCTGCCACTTCAAAGCTTTTTCGAATTCTCCAGATTCAGAACAGTAATTTTCGAACCGCTGTCACTGTTGCCATCTGCAATATAAGCAACAAACTGGTTATTCTCTGATACCGCATAATTTCCTGTTTCAAATCCGCTGACTACTTCCTTTTTCTTTGGTAGTAGCAAGATTAATCTCATACAGTGTCCCACCCATCATAATGTAGAACATTCCACTTTCATTTTCATACATCAGCTGTCCCAGTTCTGATTTCAGCACTTCGTAAGAGTGGGTGGATGGTATAAACAGTTCCTCTTCTACTGTATTTGCCACGCTGTCATAATGATAAACACCTACGCCCACCTGACCTTCGTGGTTTCCCCTGTTCATATAACCATATACAACAAAATCAGCACTTCCTGTTTCATCCACCTTAATAATCCGGATATCATGTTCCTTATGATTTTCCCTGGAATCAATCCCCTCATAACCACGGAAGCTGAACACCTGGGAAAGCTTTTTTTTGTCGCATTGTAACACCAGAGTTCTCCTTCTTTTTTACAAAACAGAGAATACTTCCGGTCTCATTACTCTTATATTCCACATCGGACGAACATATTCCAAGCTGTAAATAATTCTCATAAAAATCATCATTCTCTGCCCGGAAAATTTCATCCATGGTTCTCTCAAAAATTCAATAGATACATCCGGTCATTGGTATAACGGACACGGTAATATTCTTCTACATTATAATATTCCAGTTCCCCATTATCTCCGGTTGCCGTCACTACATAATCCAATAGAATTACATTATAGGAATTATTGATTTCTTTGATGCTTACCGATGGGTCCGTCAGAACGGTCCCATTGAATTTATCCCATGTTACCTGTCGCAGTGTGGAATGAATACTGACATTGGCAAGTGTGGTATTATCCGCAGAAGAATCCGGTTCCATATAAGTTGCCAGAGAACCGCTTCCATCCTTTTGAAATGTTTTTTCATGGAAATCTTTTTGCAAAATCAATGCTTTCCTTCACATAACAATCCTGCGGTTCAATAATCCTTGTATAATAATTTAAGGTATCATCCCCATGCAGTAAATGTATAATCAACAGATATTCCGCATTGGAATCAGAAGATTCTGAATCGGAAGGTCTGCTGTAATCACTCCATTCTTCTGGGAATAACTATCTACCTTCGCATCTGCAATAAGCCGCTTGGTATCCATACTCCGAATTTCATAGGAAAGTTCATCCACTGCGTAGCTTCCATTCTGAACGCGGATTGGAAGCAGCCTGTCCGTATCAATCGGTGTAATGCTGTCCCTCATGTAAACTGCATTCATTTCATCTACATACCCGTAGAGTTCATTGATTTTCTGCTCTTTATAATAAAGCTGGACAGTCGGCAGCGTTGCCTCCTCCAGTTCTGTTGTCATATCAGGATTTGTTTTATTTGTCAAAAAACTAAACACTACGGTTGATACCAGAAACACACCTGCTAACACCAGTGCCCGAATCATTCCTTTATTCATCTGTATTCCTCATCTTCCTAAACTACGAAAAACACGCTTTGCGAGTTTCTCGAGTTATCGCGGTGCTCGTCAAATCTGCATGCAGGCATGCCATTTTTCTCGCTACTCACGTAAACAAACAATATAGCCATCAAAAAACGACAGCTATATTGTTAATTCTTTTTTGCAAAAGCTCAACCTCTATTTTATTACCTGCTACCAGCATCTGCGGCAGCGTCTGTAACGGCATCTGCGGTAAAACATCTCATGAAACAGAAGAATTTCCGGAGCATCCATGTCTTCCCGGTTTTCCCCAAGTCCCGCCTTATCACGGATTCTCTTACAAATCTGCCGCAGCATCAGCCGATCCGGATACTCGTCAAACATGAGACTTCCCTCATATTCCATCTTATCGCATTCTTCTTCCACCAGTTCCTGTACTTTTCTTATCTCCATCGGATACATCTCTTTCATGCGGTCTAAATCCCTCTGATATTCTAGCTCCGTCATGTAAAGATTCTGGATTGGATTTGTCATATAAAAAGGGCTGTTTGCCCGGCATCTGCTGCTGTTGCATCTTAAAGAAAATATCCTGATTATAATCCAATGTTTCCTTCTCTCCTGATTCTCATCAGTATAATATATGCAGGAGAGACTGTTTGTTGACGACAAAAAATGCTGTTATCTGTTTGTTTCCAACGACATCAGAAATAATACCGCTGTCAGTTCCTTTGGAAACATGGCATGCAGTTTCAGAATTTCTTTTTTGACGTCAGTGTGTCCTGTTGTGCCGCATAATATGCAGCCGCAGCCACCAGCATTTCTTTTCCAAAGTTTTTTAACTTCTGCAATCAGTCCTGCCGGCTCCCTTAATTTATGTGCAATGATACATTCTGTCACCTGTCTCAACACTGCATCTGCCAACTTCTTATGAAGTGTTTCCACAAAATGTTCCATGGAATATTCAATTGCTGCATCTACATCAAATACCTCTCCACAGATTTCTGCCGCTGCAAGGAAATATTCCCTCGGTGACATTTTCTCCTTTTCACTTCGTTCTGCCAGAAGTGTATGTACTTTACTAAATTCGCTTTTCTTAGCAAAACGTTTTACCGGCATTTCATCCCTGACCAGTAAATCCAGTTCTGTCATCCGATACAAAAAGTGATCCATTGCCCTGCGGTATTTCTCCATGGATTCCTTTTCAAAGGTATATACATAGCCATAATATTTTCCATAAACCTTCATGGTATCCTGGTATCCCATTCTGGCATTTGCCATTAAAAGAGCATGGTCAAAATTCATCATGGTTCCAAGGGAGCGGCTTGGCTTGATATAAGTTACATACGGCCGCTTGGCATAGGCATCGTGTGCCGGTGATGTATGTAAATCAACAGCAATAATCTGCTGTGCTCCCATTCGGATGGCAAGGTCAATTGGAAGATTATCATAATAGCATCCATCCAGATACGTTGTCTCTCCGATTTTATGCATCGGGAATAATGGAAAAATTGCAGAAGATGCCAGAATATAATCTTTCATAAGTCCTTCCGGAATGTCACGCTTTGTCAGTTCGCAGGGTTTTAAAGACGGAAATTCCACCGTAACCAATCCAAAATCTGTCTTTGATTTCCGAATCTTATCCTCTTCTATCAGTGTTTCAATAAAAAAAGCAGTAAACGGTGAAATATCTGCACCTTTATTCTTTTACATATTTCTTCAGGAATGGACCAATTGCCTCTCTCTGGTCATACATGCCCTCTATGGTATCCGTCAGATTGATTCCATCCTCCATCATATCTTCCATGGTTATGGTGCTCCATAGTTCATAAGCCCTGTCATAATCTCCCGTTGCCATTAAGGCTCCGTTAATGGAACCTATGGATGTTCCGGTTACAATCTGATAATCGATGCCAAGTTCATTTAATGCTTTCCAGACTCCCAGTTCATAAGAGCCTTTCGTACCGCCTCCACTTAATGCAATTCCACGTTTCATATAAGTCCTCCTCCGGTTATCTCCCGGCTTCTGCCTTTCTTTTAAGAAAGCCAGACTGTCAGTTTCTCTCCATTGAATGCGAACTCATTTTTACGTCCTTTGTAACATACCACAAATTTCTTATATACTTTTTCATAACCTTTATGCAGCATCCGGACCGTTAATGTCTCATCCCTCTTTGTGATGGTCATCTCATATTCATTATATACACCATCCTGATATGTAAAATCTTCTCCGTTATCCTGATAATGCACATAACGGTCTTCTCCCGGATATACATCAAGAATCAGGGTATCCAGTTCAATCTCTCCCACATACTGCATCGGTTCAAAACATGGGATAATGCTTCCTGCTTTTACAAAAACCGGGCATACATCAAGAGGTGCGTCTTTTACAATATACTGCTTTCCGGTATATTTTTTTCCCTTGTATCATAGTCATACCAGGTTCCCTCCGGCAGATACAAAAAGCTTCTTCGTCATTCCCTGCTCTACTACAGGAGCTACCAGCATATGCTCTCCAAACAGGAATTCTCCATTGAGATTCCAGGTTTCTTTATCTTTCTCATAATGCAATACCAGTGGACGGATTACCGGCATACCATTCTGCTCCGTCTCATGGAATAAATCATAAAGGTATGGCAGTAATTTATAACGAAGTTCAATATATTTCCGGTTAATATTTAATGTCTCTTCTCCGAAAAGCCACGGCTCCTGTCTGGTAGAGCCCTTGGAAGAATGATTCCGGAACAACGGTGAAAAACAGCCGACCTGTACCCATCTTGACAACAGCTCCGGCGTCACATCTGCACCGAATCCACCTACATCTGTTCCGATAAATACCATACCGGATAATCCCAGATTGCACATCTGCGGAATTGCCATCCTCAGGTGCTCCCACAGGCTCTGATTATCTCCTGTCCATGCTGTGGTATACTTTTGGGAACCACTGTAACAGGCACGGTGATTACAAATGGTCTTCTGCCGTCCTGCTTCTTCAAGCCTTCATAGGTAGCCTTTGCCATCAGATGTCCATAGACATTGTGCATCTGGCCATGGTCACATGGTCTGTCTTCGTCTGTAAATACGACATCTTCCGGCAGTTCTCCACGAAAGCTTGCCGGCTCATTCATATCATTCCATACACCGCGGACTCCTAAGTCCACAAGATATTTCTGTTTCTCTCCCCACCACTGTCTTACCTTCAGATTTCCAAAGTCAGGGTATACAGAATCTCCCGGCCATACAGCATTCACATAGACTTCCCCTTCCGGTGTCTTTGCAAAAAATATCCCTGCTCCATGCCTTCATCATACATATCATAACCTGGATCTAATTTGACACCCGGGTCAATGATAGTAACAATTTTAAATCCTTTTTTTCTTTAAATCTGCAATCACTTCACCAGGCCTGCCAAAGTCCTTTTCATTCCATGTAAAGACACGGTAGCCATCCATATAGTCAATATCCAGATGAATCGTATCAATCGGAATCTTTAATGCACGGTATTTATCCGCAATTGCGCGGATCTCTGCGGAAGTCTCATATCCCCAGCGCGACTGATGATAGCCTAATGTATAAAGCTGCGGAAGCGGTGTTCTTCCGGTCAGATAAGTATAAATCAGCCACTACCTCCGGCATATTATCCCCGGCAATAAAATAGTAATCCCAGATTGCCGCGGTCTGAGCCAAAGAAATAGTATTCCTTATTTTCTTTTTGCCAGATCAAAAAATAAGTCTTACAGGTATTATCAAAAAAGAGTCCGTATACGCAGCTTTCACGCAATGTTATAAAAAATGGAATGGATTTATACAATGCTTTAAAGGCTTCCGTATGTGCTGCAGGATTATCTGTATTCCACATCTCATAATCATAATTCTTCTTATTTAACACACCTGCTTTATCACCAAAGCCATAGAAGGCTTCGTCTCCTTCCATGCGTTTCACCGCCTGTACATGGTAATTCTTATCTGTTGCCTGCGGCACCTCATGTCCCTCTGCTTTTAAGAATTCGATAAATTTCTCACTAATCTGTGTTACAAATTCCCTTCCACCACGATAGTCCGCACAGAGAAGTTGCCCTCTTGTATCATAAAAAGTCCACCATAAAATTATCATATATACGTATAATTAATTTTGCAGTCCGAACCTCAAGATAGTCAATTCCTTCCTGTACATCAAAATGTATATGCTTTGACTTTTCTCCCTCGATGGCTTTTGAACGATGTTCCTCACATTCGAACGGAACAAACACATTTACAATGTTATCTGTCAGAACCTCTAAACTTCCCTTGCCATATTCAAATGCAAAATGAATGATTCCATTCTCCACATAATAAGATTTTCTTTTTCCCAGCATACTTTTTTTCCTCCGTTTTTGCTTATATTAGCAGTAATGTACCTCCCACTATCATAAGTAATCCAAAGAATGCCTTTGGCTGTAGTCTTTCATTTAAAAACACAGATGAAAATACAATTGTAACTACAATGCTTAGTTTATCAATCGGCACCACTACGCTGGCTTCGCCCAGCTGCAGCGCCCGGTAATCACAAAGCCAGGATGCTCCGGTTGCTATTCCGGATAAAATCAGAAACATTCCATCCCGGAAGGTCATACTCCGGACCTGTTTCTGTTTCTTTGTTACAAATACTACCACCCATGCCATAACAAGTACCACTCCAGTACGATATGCCGTTCCAAGATTGGAATTCACACCATCTATTCCCACCTTGGCAAGGATGGACGTCAGACTGGCAAATACTGCCGACAGCAGTGCATAGATAAGCCACGCCCGGCTCTTTGTGCCACTGCTTTTTTCTTTCTGGTAATCATGAGCATCGTTCCAACGCCAATCAATACCATGGCAATGATTTTCTTCTCATTCAGTCCTTCATTTAAGAAAATGACTGCCAGAATCATCGTCAGGATTGTACTGGATTTATCAATCGGTGTTACTTTATTTACATCTCCTAGCTGCAATGCCCGAAAATAGCAAAGCCAGGATGCCCCGGTCGCTATTCCGGATAATGTAAGATAAATTAACGTCCGCGTTCCTATACTTCCGATTGGAGTATAAGATCCGGTAAGCCGTACCATAATCCATGCAAAAATCAATACTACAATCGTCCGGATTGCTGTTGCAAGATTCGAGTCTATTTTCTTAATTCCAACTTTTTTTGCCAATATTGCCGTAATACCTGCAAAAAAAGCAGAGCCACATGCATATGCAAGCCACATATTTATTCCTCTTTTCTATTATCCCGGGAAAATTCTGTCTTAATCTGCACTGCAACAGACTTTATTTTTTACCACCCACTTTTGCATCGTTCAAATACAGATGCCACTTCACTTAATATCCATACCCGTCATAATGTTTCAAATATTATCTTATTCCATTCTTCCGCCTCTTTCGGTATTTCTCTTCTCTTGTTTGTTCTTTCCTGCACCCTTCATTCCCCATACATATCCTATTTCAGAAATCCATTTTACAATCTGCTCCTCTGCCTCTTTTTTTCAGACAGTCCCAGTGTCATCAGCTTAATCAGCTGTTCTCCTGCTATTTTTCCAATTGCTGCCTCATGAATCAATGCTGCATCGATATCATTTGCTGCAAGAGACGGAATTGCCTCCACCTTTCCATTGTCCATGATGATGGCATCACATTCTGTATGTCCGCTGCATGCATTATTACCACGAATATAAGAAACAAACTTCTGGTGGGAATCTCCCTTTGCTACCGAACGAGATACCACATTTGCACTGGAATGTGCTCCATTTAAATCTACCGTAAAATCTGTCTCTGCCTTCTGCTGTCCATGAGTCATAATACGTTCATGAATCACAAGGGACGCATCTTCTTTAAGGTCTGCTTCGGTTGTACGGATTGTGGAGTCTACTCCCTTTAATCTGAACACTGTCCATATCCATGAATCCGCCTTCTTCCATGTGGATCACGGTAGTTGGATTTAAGACTCTGGCTCCATTTCCATCCCCTTCACCATAATGCTTTTCTACATATTTTACTTTTTTGCATTCTTTCCTATATAAAGGTGTGTATTCCATCATGCTGTGATGTCTGGTCTCCGCAGTTGTGGATACCGCATCCCGCAATGATTGTCACATCTGCACCTTCCCCGATATAAAAATCATTATACACCAGGTCCTTTAAGCCGCTTTTCACTTAAGATAACCGGAATATGCATACTCTCATTCTTTGTTCCCGGTTTTACATAGATATCAATTCCCGGCTTGTCCTTCTTAGTTACAATATCAATATTTGCAGTTGTATTTCTTGCCTCCAGTTTTCCGTTGTTGCGGATGTTATATGCGCCTTCCGGCACGCTGTGCAAATCTGATATCTCTGCTAAAAAGATTCTTTTTCTATACTGTCCATTTTCTCACCTTTTCCTAGACTAATTTTTCCATCAAAGTAGAGCAGGCTTCACTGCTGCCTAACAGCTTTGGAAGCACTTCTTCCCGGCTTCCGGCTGTGCTTACTTCTCCATCTGCAATTACAATAATCCGGTCTGCAATGTTTAAGATTCTCTCCTGATGTGAAATAATCAGAATCGAGCCATTGATTTTCTGATACATATTCTCAAATACCTGAATCAGATTGTTAAAACTCAAAGGTCAATTCCTGCCTCCGGCTCATCAAATATGGATAATTTGGTTCCCTCTTGCAATTATCATTGCAATCTCAATACGCTTTAGCTCCCCACCGGAAAGGCTGTCATTTACCTCCCTGCCAATATAATCCTTTGCGCAAAGTCCTACTTCTGAAAGATAGGAACATGCCTGGCTGATGGAAATATCTTTTCCCGATGCCAGTGTAATCAAATCCTTTACGGTCAATCCCTTTAAATCTTACCGGCTGCTGAAACGCAAAAGCTGATTCCCTTTCTTGCCCGTTCGGTAATGGATAATCCTGTAATATCCTCTCCATCCAATAAAATCTGTCCGGAAGTTGGTGTTACTATTCCGGCAATCAGCTTCGCCAGCGTGGATTTACCTCCACCGTTTGGTCCGGTAATTGCCACAAACCGGTCTTCTATCTTCAGATTGATATTTTTTTTAATATTTCCTTGTCTGCTGTTTCATCATTTACCTGAAAACTAATGTCTTTTTTAATTCCAGCATTTCTCTTTCCTCACCTTACTGTCAGATTCACCTATCTGCCTCTCTGCGAACCTGGTTTTTATAAAAAAAGGATAGCACAAAATGGCTTATTTGCCAACTTCTTTCCCTTCTATTATACATTTTGGATTCTTTTTTAATGAAATATTAATAAATTTTTATCGAGATTTACCGTTGTTTTTTTTTCTTAAATAGATATATCCTTATTCAGTCAAAAAGTAAATTATATGTAAAAAAGTGTGTAATCTACTGGGAGGAGAACCATTATTATGAGAGAAAAACATTCTTTTTTTAAGTAAGTGCAAGAACTTATTTTTTAAACTAAAAACAAAATAAATACTTTTAAGAACCGGGAGAAGAAACCACATCCACACCTTGACCGTGCAGTTGTGATTATGAACAAATACTCTTTGGTATTCCATCTGTTACTGTCCTGTTTCCTCGTTCTGGTGATTGAATGTATTTCCAGACCGAAAATCATGAAACGGCATAATCTGCACATACTTAACGCCGACTTTCGAATGGGTAACACTGGTTGATGACGCACCCGAATTTTCGTTATTTGTTGGCGCAGCTTCTTGCGGAGTACTGCCACGGTAGCACACTCACGCCGCTTGATTCGGATGATGAAAAGGAGATCTGCTGAGGGCTTTCGGGTGCCCTCGGTCTGTTATACAACTATCTTATCATTTCCCAACCATCGAGGATTGGTTGTTAAATGTTGATTGACCGTTTTACCACACCTTTACATAGACTTGTTGTTTCCTTACCGGTAGTATATTGTTAAGCAGGTCGTTGGTAACAACGGACCACGCCGTTGTTTTTGATATTCTTGAACACATGTCCCTCATATCACTGCCGTGTTCAAAAATCATTCACAGTACAGACGCCGCATTGAGGCGACCATACCCAGGTAGTTGCCTTTTTGGTAAGCTCCGTTACCTGAGCAATAACATCCAGATTTGCAGCATATGCCCGCGATAATCTGCAGTTTTTCTTTCCGCTGCCGAAGCATCAGCCGCACATTCCTGTGATGGCACAATGTTACTCTATGCAATAAATCTTTTTAGAAACAATCAAAAAATGCCTCCTGACTTATTCGGACAGAGGCAAAACAAGGAATCGGCACTGTTTGCAATAGTTAATACAATTCAGTATTCATTGGTTAATTTTTGTCATATAAGGCAACCAATTCCGATTAAGAACTTTGAATTTTAAGTTTATTTTTAAGTATATTAAGCAATTTTGCAATTAAATTTACATAATAATAAAAATTTTTGTTCTTAAAGACAAACACCCCAACCTTGGTCGGGGTGAAATCTGTTATATTCCGTAGGTTGAAGTGTTGACAATTGCGCTCTCAATCCGAAGAAGTCTGTTATATTTTGCAACTCTGTCGGTTCTGCACGGGCACCTGTTTTTATCTGTCCCGAATTAACCGCAACGGCAATATCCGCAATGGTTGTGTCCTCCACGTTTCGCCGCTTCTGTGTGAAATAATCGTGCGATAACCTGCCTTGTGAGCCGTGTCAATTGCATCAACGTTTCCGTCAACGTTCTATCTGATTAATTTTAATCAAATTGCATTGCCGCTCAATATGCTTTTAAGTCTTTGTGTTTGGCAACAAGCAAATCATCGCCGACAAGCTGAACTTTGGTGCGATTTTTTGAGAAGTAATATTCTGCTGTCCCAGTCGTGTTCGGAAAGCGGATCTTCCAAGCGAGATGGCATCGGATAATCCAGAACAGAGCTTGTCAAAAATAATTAATAAAGTTCGTCGCGAAAGTGAATCGCTTGAAGAGCTCTTTTCTGTCCGGAGTACCATTCGGAAGGCGACATCGGCTGTTTAATTTCGTGGTAGTATAACCTGTTTCAATGCGCTTTGGAAAATTACTTATACTTTCAATTGCATCATCACTTTTTCGAGCTCGGTGCGCGGCCATCATCACCACTGTTGACGTGACCGCTTCTTTTGAAATTTTGCCCGGTGTATGGTACTGCGGCATTCGGAAAAACACCGACGAGGGCATAATCTGTAGGAGGCCTGAATATTCGATATTGTTTGACACTATAAACTTTTTCGCCGTTGAGGAAGCCATCATAAATTGGAACAGGCAATTTCTGACGGCTAACAATACGTAATA
>VOFJ01000806.1_pt1 | contig 35014 bp, 70 predicted proteins | sample 5384081 | NCBI WGS metagenome assembly VOFJ01 (sample SAMN12384729, study PRJNA508395) | human gut metagenome | isolation source: healthy gut I | host: Homo sapiens
CAGTACTTTGTTCAGTTTGTGTTGGCGAGATGAAAAAGGCCCAGCAGGATGACCTCAAGGATGTGGGCGGCTTTATGGCCGGCACACTGTCCGGCCCCGGCGCAAAGCCAACAATGTGACCGGGCGTGATGTCATCACCCTGGACCTGGACAACATCCCCTCCCGGGGGCACGGAGGATGTCCTGCGCCGGGTGGAGGCCCTGGGCTGCGGCTATTGCATCTATTCCACCCGTAAGCACAGCCCAGCGGCTCCCCGCCTGCGTGTTCTGCTCCCCCACGGACAGGACCATGACGGCGGATGAGTATGAGCCCTGTGCCCGCAAAATGGCGGAGTACATAGGCCTGGAGCTCATGGACCCCACAACCTTTGAGGTGTCCCGCCTCATGTATTGGCCGTCCTGCTGCGCTGACAGCCAATACATCTATGTGGAAAGACAAGCCCCTGCTCTCTGCCAACGGCCTGCTGGCCAAATACGATGACTGGACCGACTGCACCGCCCTGGCCCCAGGTGCCGGGCGCTCTGAGCCTGCCCAAGCTGGCCGTCAAGCAGGGGGACCCGGAGGGCAAGACCGGCGTGGTGGGCGCTTTCTGCCGCACCTATGACATCTACCGGGCCATGGATGAGCTCATCCCCGGCATCTATGAGCCGGTGGACAACATGCCGGGCCGCTACACCTACCTGGGCGGCTCCACCACCGGCGGCGCTGTCATCTACGACAACGGCAAATTCCTCTATTCCCACCACGCCACCGACCCGTGCAGCAACCGCCTGGTCAATGCCTTTGATATGGTCCGCCTCCACCGCTTTGGGGACAAGGACGATGAGGCCCAGCCGGGCACCCCCACCAACCGCCTGCCCTCCTACAAGGCCATGTGTGAGCTGGCCGTGGAGGACAAGGATGTGGCCGCCTTGATGAGCCAGGAGCGCTACCAGGAGGCCGTGCAGGACTTTGAGGGCGTCACCGGCACCAACGATGAGGACCCCGCCAACTGGATGGGGCAAGCTGGCCGTGAACACCCAAACGGGCCTGCCCAAGTCCACCATTGACAATGTGTGGATTATCCTGGAGCATGACCCGCTCCTCAAAGGCAAGTTTGCCCTCAACCAGTTTGCGGGCCGTGGTGAGGTCCTGGGGGCCCTGCCATGGGACGCCCGGACGGCCGCCGCTTTTGGGATGACAACGACAACCAGGGCCTCTACTGGTACATGGAGCGCTACCACCACATCACCGGCAACGGCAAGATTGACGGGGCGCTTTCCCCTGCACTCCAACGCCCACGCTTTCAACGAGATACAGGACTATCTCAAGGGCCTTGTCTGGGACGGGACGCCCCGCCTGGACACGCTCTTTGTGGACTACCTGGGGGCCGCTGACACCCCCTACACCAGGGCCGTGACCCGCAAGTCATTCACCGCCGCCGTGGCCCGTGCTATGGTCCCCGGCATCAAGTATGACACCATGCTCATCCTCTCCGGGCCGCAAGGCCTGGGCAAAAGCACCCTTTTGGATAAGATGAGCCGGGGCTGGTTTAATGACAGCATCCGCACCTTTGAGGGCAAGGAGGCCTCTGAGCTGCTCCAGGGCGTCTGGCTGGTGGAGGTGTCCGAGCTGGACGCTTTCCGCCGGACGGATGTGGCCCGCATCAAGCAGTTTCTCTCCCTGCGGGCGGACCGTTTCCGGGCCGCCTATGGCCGCCATGTCAAGGAGCTGCCCCGGTGCTGTGTCTTTTTCGGCACCACCAACACCTCTGATTACCTCCAGGACCGCACCGGCAACCGGCGCTTTTTGGCCTGTGGATGTGGGCGTGGTCCCGCACACAAAAACAGTGTGGTCCGATCTGCCGGAGGAGATTGACCAGCTATGGGCGGAGGCCGTGGTCCGCTGGCGGGCCGAGAGCCCCTTTTCCTCAAAGGGGAGCTGGAGGACGCCGCCAAGCAAAAGCAGGAGGAGCACCGAGAGGCCAGCACCAGGGAGGGCATCATCATGGACTTTCTGGACAAGCAGGTCCCGGAGGACTGGCAGAGCTGGCCGCTGGACCGCCGCCGCATGTTCTGGGGCGGCGGTGTGCAGGGTGAGGTCAAGCTGGTGGACCGGGACCGGGGTGTGCCCTGGAGGGGTGGTGTGAGGCCCTGGACGGCAAGCAAAAAGGACATCCGCTACTTCTCCGACACGGCGGAAATCAACAGCATCATTGGGCCTCCGGCGGCTGGGAAAAGAGCAAAAAGCGCCTTGCGTTTTGGCTACTGCGGAGCCCAGAGAGGCTTTCTAAAGAGGCGTAACATTTAGTGTAACATTGCCTGCAACATTGATTTTGAATGTTACATCTGCCTGCAACATGTTGCGGGCAATGTTACGGGCAATGTTACGGCCTAAACCCTTGAAAACACTGGACTTTTTTAAGGCTCTGCAACATTGCAACATTCATTTCTATTGATTTTGAAAATAGAGAGAATTAGAGGATTAGAGAAAATAAAAAATTCTCTAAACCGCCTGTGTGCGTGCATAAGTACGCGCGCGAGGTTACATTGTTGCAGGACCCGATTGGAGGCTGAAAAGATTGAGAGAAAGCAGCATTGAAAGCTACCTGGTCCGCAAGGTGAAAGAGCACGGCGGCCTGTGTTATAAATTCGTGTCCCCGGCAATCCTGGTGTGCCGGACCGCATCATCATCACCCCCACTGGCAAGACGGTGTATGTGGAGCTGAAAACCGAGATTGGGAGGCTGGCCAAGGTCCAGAAATGGCAGAGAGGCGAGCTGGAGAAACGGGGGCGGATGTCCGGGTGCTTTATGGGATGGACGCCGTGAAAGAGTTTCTGAGGGAGGTTTTTGGTGATGCAGTACATACCGCATGACTACCAGGCCTACTGCATCCAGCGGGTGGTGGAGGACCCCACGGTGGGACTGTTTCTCCGGCCAGGGCTGGGCAAAACGGTCATCACCCTGTCTGCGGTCAATATCCTCAAGTATTTCCGCTGGCAGGTGGCCAAGGTCCTGGTAGTGGCCCCAAAAAAAAGGTGGCGGAGGCCACCTGGAGCAGGGAGGCAGCTAAGTGGGACCACCTCCAGCATCTCCGGGTGTCCACCGTTCTGGGAGCGCCAGCAAGCGCATCAAGGCCCTCAACACTCCGGCGGATGTCTATGTCATCAACCGTGAAAACTTTGAGTGGCTGGTGGACTACTACCAGCAGGCCTGGCCGTTTGACATGGTGGTTTTCGATGAAAGCACCAGTTTCAAAAAACCCCCAGAGCAAGCGGTTTAAGGCGGCCAAGCGCATCCGCCGGTTTATTAAGAAAGTGGTGCTGCTGACCGGCACGCCGTCCTCCAAGGGGCTGATTGACTTATGGGCCCAGGTGTACCTCCTGGACGGCGGGGCCCGTCTGGGGCCCACGCTTTCCGCCTACCGGGAGAGATACTTTGACCCGGACCAGCGGAGCCGGACCCAGATTTTTTCCTACAAGGCCAGGACGGGCGGGAGAGCGCCGTGCTGGGTGCCATTTCCGACATCTGCATCTCCATGAAAGCGGAGGACTACCTGCAACTGCCGGACTTCATCCAGCATGAAATCCCCGTCATGCTGGACCCCAAGGCCAAAAAAAAGGCCTATGACCAGTTTGAGCGGGACCTGCTGCTGGAGGTGGATGAGGACATCATCACGGCGGGCACCGCCGGGGTCCTGGTGGGCAAGTTGCTGCAATTCTGCAATGGGGCCGTGTATGGCAATGACGGCAAGGTGGTCCCGGTGCATGACTGCAAGCTGGGAGGCCTACACGGAGCTGCTGGAGCAACTCAATGGGGGAGCATTGCCTCACATTCTACGGCTACCAGCACGACAAGGACCGCATCCTGGAGCGCCTGGAGAAGTACAACCGGGGCCGGGCGGACAAGCTGCGGGTCCGGGTGTATAAGGGCGTGGAGGATGAGGATGCCTGGAACGCCGGAGAGGTGGATGTGCTGCTGGTGCATCCGGCCTCTTGCGCCTACGGGCTCAACCTCCAGGCCGGTGGCCGCCATGTGGTATGGTATGGCTTAAACTGGAGTTTCGAGCTGAACGACCAGGGCAACTGCCGCCTGTACCGGCAGGGCTCCCCCTACGAAAAGGTATTTGTGCATTATCTCATTGTGCAGGGCTGTGAGGATGAGGATGTCATGGCCACCATACGGGACCGGGCAGACACCCATGAGGTTGTCATGCGGGCCCTCAAGGCCAGAATACGCAAGGTAAAGGAGAGTGTGGCATGAATAACCCAATTGTGATTTTGAACGGTGACCAGGTGTATTGTGATGAGCTCATCCGGGAAAACGCCCGGCTGACCATCCAGCATGAGGTGGACCGGCAGAAAATGGAGGCCCTGGAGCGGCAGATTGAGGATCAGGCGGCGAACATCGCCAGCCTTGAGGCCCATTCCTACGCACGGGAGGACCTGGAGGAGCTGGCCGACCTGCGGCGCACGGTGGACAAGGCCATCAGGACCTGCACTTTGTCATGGCCGGTGGTGACCCGTGCAAGGTGTGCGCCAAGGTGTGCATGATGGGTGAGGGCAACTGCCAGCCGGTGTGGACTGGAGAGAAAACGGAGGACTGAGCACATGACCCTAAAAAGAACTGTCCCAGCTTTACTACCTCAACCGGGAGATTGAGATGGACAAGCGCCGCCTCCAAGAGCTGGAGGTCAAGGCTCTGCCGGGCTCCCAGGTCCTCACCGGAATGCCTCACACCCCCGGCGTCAAGGACAAGGTGGGTGAGTATGCGGCGGAGATTGCCGATCTGAGAGGCATTATTGAGGCCAAGCACCAGCAATGCCTCTATGAGCGGAGCCGCCTGGAGCGCTACATCTCCAGCATTGATGACAGCCTCCTCCGGCAGATTTTCACCTATCGGTTTATCAATGGACTCCCCTGGCGGCAGGTGGCCGCCTGCATCGGCGGGGGAATACCGAGGACGGATGCAGAAAAGCTGTGCAACGGTATCTGGAACGGAACTAAAGCAAGTTTTGTCCGTTTTGTCCGCTACATAGTGTGCTACAATGTAACTGCGGGTGTATGCCTCATCATGGTATTACCTCCTTTGAGGGTGGCGGCAGGGTGACGGAGCTGAAAACCAGACCCCCTGCCGCCATTCACCTATGATTTTTCGGGCTGCTTTCCCCCTATGCGGGGAGGGCGGCCTTTACTATGTTCTGGGGTGGTGAGTGTGGCAAAGCTGACTGACAAGCAAAAGCGGTTTGTGGATGAGTACCTGGTGGACCTCAATGCCACCGCCGCCGCAAAGCGGGCCGGGTACAGCGAAAAGACAGCGTACAGCATGGGCCAACGGCTGTTGAAAAAAGTTGAAATCCAAGCCGCTATCCAAAAAGCGCCAGGCAAAGCTCCGGGGCAAGCTGGAAATCACCCAGGAGCGGGTGCTGGAGGAGCTGGCCGCCATCGCCTTTGCCAACGGCACCGACTTTGCAACCATCACCCACAACGGCCTGGTCCGGCTGACCCCCACCGATGAGGTGCCGGAGGAAAAGAAAAAAGGCCGTTGCCTCCATCAAGGAGGGCCAATATGGCACGGAAATCAAGCTCCACGACAAGGTGAGGGGCCCTGGAGCTGCTGGGCAAGCACCTGGGCGTCTTTGACGCCAACAACGGCTCCGCAAATGAGCAGGAAAACAACATCTTTGAGGTGATTGAGGAAAGCACCAGAGAGGAGATAGGCACGGATGAGATACCAGAAATTGAGCCCCCGGCAAAACCTGGCCATGACCTGGTGGAATAGGCCGGGCTTTGGGGACTATGACGGCATCATCTGTGACGGCTCCATTCGATCTGGCAAGACCGTGGCCATGACGGTGGGCTTTATCATGTGGGCCATGTGCCGCTTTCAAGGTCAAAACTTTGCCTTGTGCGGCAAGACCATTGAGAGCTTGCGGCGCAATGTGACCACCAACCTGCCCACCTGGCTGGCTGGGGTGTTCTCTTTCCGGGAATACCGCACCGAAAACAAGATTGTGGTGAGCGCCGCCGGGCGCCCAATAACTTCTATCTGTTCGGCGGGCGGGATGAGGGCAGCGCCTCCCTCATCCAGGGCGTCACCCTGGCCGGGGTCCTGCTGGATGAGGTCGCCCTGATGCCCCGCTCCTTTGTGGAGCAGGCCTGTGCCCGGTGCAGCGTGGAGGGCTCAAGCTCTGGTTTAACTGCAACCCGGAGGGGCCCAGCCATTGGTTTTATCTCACCTGGGTGCTGGAGGCAGGCAAGCGGAACATGCTGCACCTCCATTTCACCATGGATGACAACCTCAGCCTCTCCGCCGCCGTCAAGGCCAGGTATGAGAGCCTATACTCCGGCGTGTGTTTTATGACCGCTATATCCTGGGGCTGTGGGTGGTGGCCGAGGGGCTAATCTACACCATGTTCAACAAGGACTACCATGTGGTGCCGGATGCCCCGGCCCTATGACCGCTACTACATTTCCGTGGACTATGGCACCGTAAACCCCACCAGCATGGGGCTCTGGGGCCGGGCCTCCGGGAAATGGTATCGTATGCGGGAGTATTACTTTGACAGCCGCAAAGAGGGCCGCCAGCGCACCGATGAGGAGCACTATTTTGAGCTGGAGCGCCTGGCCGGTCACTTGCCCATCCGGGCCGTCATCGTGGACCCCTCAGCGGCCAGCTTTATTGAGGCCATCCGGCGGCACGGCCGGTTTTATGTGGAAAAGGCCTCCAACGCCGTCCTGGACGGCATCCGGGATGTGGCCACCCGGCTCCAAAGCGGGGACATCTTCATCTGCTCCGGCTGCACGGACTGCATCCGGGAGTTTGGGCTCTATCGCTGGGACGAAAAGGCCCCCATGGACCGGCCCATCAAGGAGAAAATGACCACGCTATGGACGATGTGCGCTATTTTGTCCACAAGATTTTTTGGGCCGCAACTTTTCAGCTTTTGAGGTGTGCCATGTTTGAGCAGCAGTATGTGTTGAATAAAATCGAACAATGGGCGGAGCGCCTGCCATATCGCACCTTGCGGATTGAGGTGGAGCTCCCCCGGGCAGACCCTCACTCTGGAGAAAAGCAAGGCCCGGCCCATTGATTTAATCCCCCCATCCGATCTGCAAGCAAAGGAGGTGATGCACGGTGGTGGTGCTTAATTTGCGGGATGACTGCGTGGCCAGGGCGGCCACAAATTTCCGCCGGGGCATGACGGACAAGCGCTTTTTTGGAGCTTGAAATCACGGCCTGGCTGGGCTCCAAAGAGCGCAAGCGGCAGCTTGCGGGTGAGGCCTACTATGACGGGGCCCAGGATGTGCTCCGCCGCAAGCGCATTGCCCTGGACGATGATGGAAAGGTCAAGGTGCTGGACCACCTGCCCAACAACCGGCTGGTCAACAACATCTATGCCAAGATGGTGGACCAGAAAACCAACTATTCTCTTTGGGCGGCCTTTTTCCTTTGACACGGAAAACAAGGCCTATGCTGCGGCCCTCTCCACCGTGTTTGGGTCCCGCTTTCAGCGGACCATGCACAACATTGGTGAGGGGCCTGGATTGGCGGCAAGAGCTGGGTGTTTCCCTACTATGACCAAAACGGGGGAGCTGGCTTTCCAGCGCTTTCCGGCGGATGAGGTCCTGCCCTTTTGGGCGGATGCTGACCCACCATCCTGGATGCCGCCGTCCATGTCTATGTGGTGCTGGAGTACGATGAAACCGAACAGACCAAGGATGTGGTCAAGGTGGAGGTCATGCACGGCGGCGGCGTGGACTGCTTTTGTCCGCCGGGATGACGGGACCCCTTGAGGCCGGACGATTTTGCCCGGTCCGGGCCCCTACATCACCACCACGGACCCCCAGACGGGCAAGGAAACCAGCTATAATTGGGAGCGCATCCCCCTGGTGTGCTTTTTAAGAGCTCCCACCATGAAATCCCCCTCCTGTCAGGGTAAAATGTCTGCAAGACGCCTACAACAACATCATCTCCAACTTTGCCAACCAGATGGAGGAGGACATCCACTCCACCATCCTGGTCATCAAGAACTATGACGGGGAGGACCTGGGGCGGCTCCGGGCTAACCTGGCCACCTACGGCATCATCAAGGTCCGCTCCTATGAGGGGCTCTGAGGGGGCGGCGTGGACACCCTCCAGATTGAGGTCAACGCCGAAAACTACAAGGTCCTGCTCTCCCTGCTCAAGGATGCCATCATTGAGAACGCCAGGGGGCTATGACGCCAAGGATGACCGCATGAGCGGCAACCCCTAACCAGATGAATATACAGAGCATGTATTCTGATATTGACCTGGACGCCAACGGCATTGAAATGGAGTTTCAGGCCTCCATGGAGGAGCTGCTCTGGTTTGTCAACCAACACCTGGCCAACACGGGCCGGGGGAATTTTGAGGGCACGGAGGTCAAGGTCATCTTTGACCGGGATGTCCTCATCAATGAAACCGAGGTCATCAACAACTGCAAGAACTCCGTGGGCATCCTCTCCGATGAAACCATTGTGAAGATGCACCCCTGGGTGTCTGACCCGGGCAGGAGCTCCAGCGCATCAAGGACGAAAAGGAGGAGGCCATGGCCGACCCTACCAGGCCGCCTTTATGAAAAACCGGCAGAACGGCGGGGACGGCTCCGGCAACCCCGTGACCGGCCAGGACGGCGGTGACGGCGATGCCCAGGAATAACCTCCAGCGCAATGCGGACTATTGGGCCCGGCGCATGAAAAACATGGAGGACGCCCTGCTGGACCAGTCATACTCCTATGTGGAAAACCTGGATGCCCAATTCCGGGCCGCTGAGGCTGAGATTGAGCGCCAGATGTCCGCATGGTACAGGCGCTTTGCCGTCAACAATGACATCACTCTGGCAGACGCCAAGCGGCTGCTCAACAGTGATGAGCTGGCGGAGTTTCGCTGGACGGTTGAGGACTACATCAAAGCATGGCGAGGGAAAACGCCCTCACCGGGGCCTGGATGAAAAGAGCTGGAAAACGCCAGCGCCAGGGTCCCATCTCCCGGCTTGACGCCCTCAAAATCCAGCTCCAGCAGCAGGCAGAGCTCCTCTATTCCAATCAGCTTGACTACATAGACCGGGCCGCCCGGCAATCCTACACCGGGAGCTTTTACCACCACGGCCTATGAGGTCCAAAAAGGGCCTGGGCGTGGGCTGGACCATGCAGGCCGTCAATGAGGGGGGGGCCATCACCAAGGTCCTATCCCGGCCCTGGACTACCGACGGCCAGACATTTCGGGACCGCTGCTGGACCAACAAGCAGAGCCTGGTAAATAGCGTGAACACGCAGCTCACCCAGATGATTGTCCGGGGGCGGCTCCGGACCGGGCGATTTCGGCGATCTCCAAGCAGTTTGAAGTCTCCCGCTCCAAGGCGGGCCGCCTGGTGATGACGGAAAGCGCCTATTTCTCCAGCGCCGCTCAAAGGACTGTTTCAACGCCCTGGGCGTAGAGAAATACAGGATTGTGGCCTCTTTTTGACCGGGACACCTGCGGCCTGTGTTCGTTTCGGCGCTGGACGGCAAGGTGTTCAAGATGTCGGACTACCAGGTGGGGCTCACCGCTCCGCCGTTCCATCCCTGGTGCCGCTGCTGCACCGCCCCTACTTTGAGGGCATGGAGGGCCTGGGGGGCGCTGGACCCGCAACCCGGACGGCACCACCACAAAGGTCCCGGCAAACACCACCTTTGCCCAATGGCGGCAGAGCTTTGTTCAGGGCCCAACCCCGGTTTACAGGTGCCCTCTGGGAGTGGTACAATGGCCGCAAAGGCAACCACGCATTTCAGAGTGTTGTGCAGGGCTTGCCCGCATCCCCAGCGGCTACACGGACGCCCTGGAGCAACACTATGCGTCCGGCAATCAGACGGCCCAGGCTGTCTTTGAGCGCTATGTCCAGCCCGGCTCCGTTGTGGATGGGGCTTTCTCCGGCACGCCGCATCTTGACAGCCGCATCCAAAAGGTCAAAATGAATTTTTGCCAACGACATGACGGACCCCAGAGGCCCAGCAACAACCTTTTTCCATGAACACGGCCATTATATTGATTTTATGTCGTGCGCCGGGGGGCGGCTACATCCATGCAGACGCCGGACTTTGGCGATGCCTTGAAAAAGGACTTTGAGGCCTATGTCAAGGCCACCATGAAAGCCCACGGCACAAAGAGAAAGACGGACGCCTATGCAGTCATCTCCCAGGAGCTCCGTGGGGCGCTGCCCAATGCAATCTCCGATCTGTTCGGCGGAATGTCCCGCAACAAGTGCGCTGGCACATACGGCCATTGGAACACACGCTACTGGACCTACTCCGGGATGCTGGAGAAAGAGGCCTTTGCCCACATGTTTGCCGCTCAATTCGATGCTGACCGCTACGCTTTGATGCAGAAATACTTTCCCACGGCTTTGGCGGAGTTTGAGAAACTGCTGAAAGGGGTGACAACGCCATGATTAAATATTCCGATGTGACAACCAACCAGGAGCTCCAGGAGGCCGTCACCGCCTATGAGCAGGCCTTTGGAGGCCGCTTTGTGGGGGATGAGCCGGGTCCCGGCCTGGTGTATCTGGACGCCAACGGGACCTCCTACGGCCCCCGGACGGCTACACCAAAGAGGACCTGCTCACGGCTCTGGAGAGTGGCAAAGACATCCTCCCCTCTATCTGGACCAATTTGGATGGGCTGGATATTGACCCAGACATCCTTTACTGACCCGATGATAAAAGCATCGTGCTGAAAAGCACGGTGCTTTTTTATGAAAACCTTCCTCCGGAAGGGCGCAACAACCCAGCCCGCCCGGACGGCAGGCTAATTGACTGTATAAGTTATTGGATCAGGCGGAGCCGGGCAGGGCATCAGGTTCCCAGCCCAATGCTTTCAGGCGTTTTCAGGTAACTATGTATTTTTCTATCCCGGTTGAAAGCGTCGTAATAGTCAGATCCCAAATCACGAAAAGGCGCGCTGTTTTTCAACATGTGGTATATGGCGATCAGCATGGAATGTGCAACCGCAAAGTGTGGCACGGTTCTTACCTCGTCTTGCGGCGATCCGCTGGTATTGCGCCGAGAAATAAGACCCTTTTTTACAGAACGTGCAGATTTTTGCACATTGGGTCAAAATCGTCTTGAGCGGTTTGTTGCCTTTTGTTGTTTTCCCGTGCTTTTTTTCGCCGTCCTGCGCTCTGGCAGTTGCCGGGGCAAACCCCAGCCCAGGAACAAAGATGGGCGGCACTGGGAAATCTGCTCATATCCAGACCGATTTCCGCCAGAATCACCTCGGCGCTGCGCCGGGCGATACCGGAATATCGCAAAAGAGCAGCAATCGCCGCTTCATATTCGTCCATGTAATCCTGCACCAGTTTATCCAAGTCGGCAATACGCCTGGTCAGATCATCGATATGGTCTATAACCTGCGCCAGTAACTTTCTTTGCAGCGGTGTGGTAATCCCCTCAATGGCTGTCACGAGTTGCCCCAGTTTAGAACGCATCCGTCCATGAACCACCTTAGATACTTCCTCCTCACTGGTTGGGACGTCATCTTCAATGATCTTTTCCAGCAGCTTTTGGCACTCTTTCCGTTGATGTCTTTGACCACAGAGTCCAATTTGATATTGGCGCCTTCCAGGATTTTTTGCAAACGGTTGGTTTCTCTGCATCGTTACTCTGTCAGGCTTTTTCGGTAACAGGTGATTTCACGCAATTCCCTCCGCTCCCGGCTGGGAATATAACTTGCTTTCAGCAGTCCGTAGCGAAGCAGATCCGCGATCCATTCTGCGTCTTTCACATCGGTTTTGCGGCCGGGCAGTGCTTTCATGTGTGCCGCATTGACAACCATGGCATCCAAATCCATCAGCTCAAACAGGTTATACAGTGGTTTCCAAAATACGCCTGTACTTTCCATGGCAATCATTTCACAGCCTGATTCTGTGAGCCATTTTGCCAAAGACTTGATCTCGCTGGTCGTTGTGCCAAATTCACGCAGGCTCTGCTCTCCGCCCTGATCCAAGCAGGCCACGATGATCTTCTTATGCACATCAATCCCACAACAACACCGATAGACAACTTCCATACTCCTGCGCTCCTTACAAAAGTTGTCACGGCGCGCTCTCCGAAAGCGTTTATTTTGCTATACGTCCTTTATTGCCTTTTGGCTGGGACAATTTGTGGTTCAACAGGAGAGCAAAATCAGTTTCATGCGCGCGCTCGTAGCGGCAAAAAAAAAGCCGATCTTGTGCCGTGCATCTATATTTTTACCATACTGCCTTGTCTGCTGCACCTGGTTTTCATTCATCGTGGTGCAAGCATCTCATGCGGCATGAAGTTTCATACCCAAATACCGCCGGGCCCCGGCGGAAACCAACAGGGGCGCTGCCATACCGGGACTGGCCGGACACAAGGAAAGCAGATAACAGGAGGTAAACGCAACATGAAACTTTTATGGCTCAAGGAAATCATTGGCGATGCCTACACGGAGGACATGGACGCCGCCGCCTGCCAGGCGATTGGCAAGGACTTTGCGTTGCCCGTGCGGACTTCAACGCCAAAAAAACACCCGTGTCAAGGAGCTGGAGGCCCAGGTGGGCCAGCTTGAGGGAGGCCGCCAAGGGACACGCCAAGCAGCTTGAGGAGCTGAAAAAGTCCGCTGGCGACAATGAGGAGCTGACCCGCAAGATTGGCGAACTGGAGCAGCAGAACAAGGCGGATAAGGCCGCTTATGAGAAAGAGCTGGCCACCATCCGGCTGACTGCCGCCGTGGACGCCGAACTCACCGCCGCCGGAGCCAAGAACAACACCGCTGTCCGGGCTCTCCTGGCCGACTACCTCAAAGGACGCCAAGATTGAGGACGGCAAGGTGGTGGCCAAGGTGAACAATGAGAGCATCACCCTGGCCGCCAAAATTGAGGCTATGAAAAGGACGCCAACACGGACTTTCTCTTTGGGAGCACCGGGGCCAAGCTGACCGGCTGGAAACCCGGCGACCCCGACACCGGGCGGAAACCCGGCGAGGGGAAAAAGCCTCTCTGAGATGTCCTATTCCGAGCTGGCGGCTTTCCTGGCCGAAAACCCGGACGCCAAGCTGGAATGAGGTGACAACATGCGAAACATCACAACCCCTGCCAAAGCCGTGTCTTTTGAGGACGCCTTGAGAAATCTGGCGGCCAAGCTGACCCGCAAGCCCGCCGCATCCCTGCCCCCGCACCCAGGAGGCCGTGGTGCAGTACATTGCGGACAACATCTCCTCCGTGAAAGAGCTGACGGACGCCCTGGCCAAAGAGCTGGCCATCCGGCTGACCCAGGAGCTTGCGGAGGCCATTGTCCAGGAAGTCATGGAGCGCCTGGCCCTGCGGGCACACAGAGGCGACCCAGGACAGCCCGGCGGATGAGCCGGAGGGTAATGATACCCCCGGCACCAAAGAGGCCCCCTAGGGCCGCAAACGCAAGCCCAACACCGACTAATTCTCAGAAAGGAAGATTGAACTATGCCTAACACCAAGTTTGATGCCAAGTCTTTCAACCCCCAGGCTTTCAAGTATGCGGTGGACCGCATCCCCCGCACCCGCCTCAATGAAATGCGGAAGTCCAGAGCGCTGGCGGGCAACCCCGACATCCGGGAGGTTTTCAGCACCCAGGGCGGCACCGGCTATGCCCGCATCGCCATGCGGGGCCTGCTGGACGGCGATGCTGTCAACTATGACGGCCAGACCGACATCACCGCCACCTCCACCAAGACCTTTGAGCAGGGCGTGGTGGTCATTGGCCGGGCCAAGGCCTGGACCGAAAAAGGACTTTTCCTTTGACATCACCGGCGGCGTGGGCTGGATGGACAATGTGGCCCAGCAGGTGGCCGCCTATTGGGAGGATGTGGACCAGGACACCATCCTGGCAATCCTCAAGGGCGTCTTTGCCATGACCGGCGGCCAGAGCGCTGAGTTTGTGGCCAAGCACACCTATGAGGTGGCGGGCAACATGGAGGCCACCACTATGAACTCCGCCACCGCCCAGGCTTGTGGTGACCGCAAGAAGAAGTTCTCCCTGGTGTTCATGCACTCTGTCCCCGCCACCAACCTGGAGAACCTGAACCTCCTGACCGCGCTCAAGTACACCGACAAGGACGGCGTGACCCGTGACCTCACCCTCTACTCCTGGAACGGCAAGACCGTTGTGGTGGATGACAGGATGCCCGCCGAGGACGGCTATTTCCCCGCCAGCGCCTCCGATGAGGGAGCGCTCCAGGTCAAGGCCTCCGGTGCTACTGCTGGCCAGATCAACCAGGCGGAGGTCACCCCTACTTTGGGGAGGGCACCCCTGCGGCGGACAGCTATGTGGTCCCCGGCACCCGCTACACCACCTATGTGCTGGGTGAGGGCGCTATCAGCTTTGAGGACATCGGTGCCAAGGTTCCCTATGAAATGGCCCGTGACCCCAAGACGGACGGCGGTGTGGACGCCCTCTACACCCGCCAGCGTAAGGTGTTCTCTCCCTTTGGCATCTCCTACGAAAAGACCAGCCAGACCCACTCTCTCCCCCACGGATGCAGAGCTGGCCAACGGTGCCAACTGGTGCCTGGTCCATTCTGGTGAGAGCGGTGAGGGGGACCGCTCCTACATCGCCCACAAGGCCATCCCCATTGCCCGCATCCTCTCCAGAGGCTAAGGACATGGAGGGCGTGTATGAGGCCGTGGTGGACCGGCTGGCCATGCTGGGCTACACTGTCACGGACGATGACGAAACCGGCCTTAAATACACCATCCGCAAGTGTGAGGCGGAGCTTTTGGCGAACATCAACCACCGAAAGCTCCCGCCTCCTCTTTTTTACACCCTTGTGGACATGGTGGCCGGTCATTTCCTGTTTGATAAGAAAGCCGCCGGAGGGCTTGACGGGCTGGAGGGCTTTGACTTCAACGCCCCGCCAAGAGTATCACGGAGGGGGACATCTCCGTGACCTTTGCCGGGGCCAGCGATGGTGCAAGCAATGCGGAAAGCCGCTTTGACGCCATGCTGGCCCAGCTCATGCACCCGGCAGAGAGCACCCTGGCGGCTTTTCGGAGGCTGAGATGGTAGTCCCCGCCGCCTACAAAAGGCCATCCAGAGCCTCTGGACCGGCCTGGCCACCATCACCGTGCGGCAGGGTGTGCTCAACCCCTGCCAATGGCCGCACGGAGCCGGTGGAGAAAGTGACGGCCTCCGGCCTACCCCCTGCCGCATTTCCCACCAGACCGTCAAGAGCACCGAACCCACCGAGGAGGCGGCCCTGGTGGCCCAGACGGTGACGCTCTACATTGACCCGTCCGTGGACATCCCGGAGGGTCTCTAAAATCACGGTGACCCAGAACGGCGTCACCCGTGACTATGAGCGGAGCGGCAAACCTGCCGTTTACACCTGCCACCAGGAGGTCCCCCCTGGAGCTGTTCAAGGAGTGGGCCTAATGCGGTGGGGCGATGTCGATTACAAGCAGCTCCAAAAGCTACGGGATAACCTGCAAAAAGCTCCAGGACATGGACCTGGACAAAAATTTTTGTGAGGATGTGTCCAAAGAGCTGGCCGCCCGGCTGCTGGCCCTGGTCATCCCTCGCACCCCGGTGGGGCAATACCCCCGGAGCAGCGGAAAAAGGGCGGCACCCTGCGCCGGGGCTGGACCGCCCGGACCGAGCAGGAGGCGGCGGGCGGCGGGAAAGTAGACCCCGCCGCCTACGCCAACGCTCTGCCAGTTTTCAAGAGGGGGCGGACCTTTTACATCGAGGTCATCAACCCTGTCCACTACGCCAGCTATGTGGAGTTTGGACACCGCACCCGTGGCGGAGGCGGCTGGGTGGCCGGGCAGTATTTCCTCACCCTGTCTGAAAAGGACCTTGAGCGGGTGGCCCCCGCCGTCATTGAGAAAAAGCTGGAGGCGCTGCTGCGGGAGGCTTTCAATGTCTGAAATCAGTTTTTAAGAGCATCTATGACGGCGTGAGCCTTGCGCTGCACGCCGCTTTTCCTGCTGTGCAGGTACACGGCGGGAATGTCAAGCAGGGCCTCAACCCTGGGGACCTCAATGTGGTCATGCCCTCCGCCGGGCAGAGCAAGCAGGTGGGAGAGCGGTTTCTCCGCACCCCCCCACCCTGGATGTCATCTACTACCCCAAGGTGGGGGTGGCGGAGTGCTGCGAGGTGGCAGATCAGCTCACCATGCTCCTGCGGGACATCACCACCCCGGGGGGGGACCTCATCCATTGCACCAACTGCGAATGGACCATTGAGGAGGGCGTCCTGCATGTGCTGGTGAGCTATGACCACCACGCCTACATCCCCCAGGAGCCGGTCCTCATGGAAACCCTTGATATTGAAATGGAGGGATAAACATGGCGCAAGCCAAGACCACGAACAGCGAAAAAGGCCACCGGGGCCGCTACTTACAAAAAAGGAGCAGCTTGTGGCCTCCAAGCGATATGCCAACCGGCGGGACCTCATCCGGGCTCTGCTGGAGGACGGCAAGGCCTACACCTTGAATGAGGTGGACGGGCTGATTGAGGAAGTACATGAAAGGAAAGGTGAAGTAAGATGGCATTGGGCGGCGGCACCTGGCAGACCCAGAACAAGGTCCTGCCTGGTTACTATGTCAATTTTTCCAGTGTGCCCAGGGCGTCTGCGGCCCTCTCTGACAGAGGCTTTGCGGCAGCCCCTTTCGAGCTGAACTGGGGCCCGGAGGGTGAGGTTTTCGCCGTCACCTCCGGGGAGTTTCAGAAGAATAGCAAGACCATTTTCGGCTATGCCTACGACCACCCCAAGATGCTCCCCTGCGGGAGATTTTCACCCACGCCACCACCGTCTACTGCTACCGCCTGGGCTCCGGGGCCGTCAAGGCCTCCAACACCCTGGCCACGGCTAAGTATGGCGGCGTGAGAGGCAACGACATCACCATTGTGGTGGCCGCCAATGTGGATGAGCCGGACCTGTGGGATGTGACCACCTATGTGGACGGCGTGGCCGCCGACACCCAGACCGTGGCCGATGCTGACGAGCTGGTAGAGCAATGATTGGGTGGACTTCAAAACGACCGCCACCCTGGAGGCCTCCGCCGGGATGCCTCTGACCAACGGGGCGGATGCCACCACCATCAACGGCGAGGCCCACCAAGCCTTTTTTGGACAAGATTGAGCCCTATGCCTACAACGCTCTGTGTTGCCCGGCATCGGACGCCACCACCGTCCGGCTCTATCAGCAGTTTTGCAGCCGGGTCCGTGATGAGGTGGGCAGTAAATTCCAGCTTGTGGCCTGGCAGCCCAGCATGGCGGACTATGAGGGCATCATTGGCGTGTGGAACACCGTGACACACCCCACCATTGCCAGCGTGCCCACCCATTCCCTGGTCTATTGGGTGGCCGGGGCAGAGGCCGGCTGCGCGGTGAACAAGTCGCTCACCAACTTCAAGTATGACGGCGAGCTGACTATCGACACCAACTACAGCCAGGCGGAGCTGGAGGCGGCCCCTCAAGGCGGGCAAGTTCATGTTCCACAACGTGAACGGCGACGTGCGGGTGCTGGAGGACATCAACACCCTGCTCACCCTGTCCGACACCAAGGGCGAGATCTTCCAGAGCAATCAGACCATTCGTGTCTGCGACCAGATTGCCAATGATGTGGCGGTGCTGTTCGGCCAAAAGTACCTGGGCACCGTGCCCAATGACGCCTCTGGTCGCTCCTCCCCTGTGGGGTGACATTACCAAGCTCATCCAGAACCTGAACGACATCCGAGCGGTGGAGAACTTCGACCCGGAGATCGTGACCTGTGAGCAGGGTGACAGCAAGAAAGCCGTCCTCTGCATCGTCAACGGGCTCAATGTGATCAACGCCATGGCAAAGCTCTATATGAGCGTTATCATCCAGTAAGGGAGGGAAAGGAAAATGTCCAAGCCGACCATGAATACCCAGGACGCTGTCAGCGCCAATTTTGCGGAGTGCTTTGTCACCATTGACGGCACGCGCTACTCCATGCTGATGGCGAAGGAGTTCGAGGGCACGGCATCCGTCAACACCGCTGAGGTTTACAAGCTGGGCGGTGTTGTGGTGGGCCACAAGGCCCAGACCGTTGCCCTGTCTTTCTCCATGACCATCTACAAATGCACGGAGATTTTTTGACAAGGTGGTGGAGGACTTCATCAAGACCGGCGTGATGCCCACCTTTGACATCAGACCTCCAACGATGACCCCGCCACCACCGTGGGCCGGAGCACCAAGATTTACAACAACTGCATCCTGGACGGTGATGTGCTGCTGTCCATGTTCAATGCGGAGGGTGACTTTGTTGAGCAGTCCATTGAGGGCTACTGTGACAGCTTTTACCCGTCCCGAACAGTACACCAACCCGGCCTACATGTAAGGCCGCATAACACACAAGGAGGAAAAAATCCATGAGTAACCTGTCCGCTTTCATGCGTGCCAATGTCGAGCAGATTGAAAACCACAAGTTTGCCGCCTCCCCCCGTATCAAGGGGGGAGGACGGCAAGCCCATGGAGTGGGAAATCTGCTGCATCTCCGCCGATGAGTACGCCCGCATCCGCTCCGCCTGCATCCGCCAGGTCCCCGTGCCCGGCAAGAAAGGCCAGTACACCCAGCAGCTTGACACCTACACTTTCCAGGCAAAGGTGGCGGCCCGCTGCACCGTATTCCCGGACCTCAACAACGCCGAGCTGCAGAACAGCTGGGGCGTTGCCAAGCCGGAGGAGCTGATTGGCAAGCTGCTGATCGGCGGTGAGTTTGACGACTATGTGACTGAGGTGTTCCAGGTCAACGGTTTCAAGACCGATGATGACATGGTGGCTGAGGCAAAAAAACTAATCCTGGACGGTGACCCGGAGGCCAACTTTGCCCATTTCTGCCTGCAAAAAAGTTTGGCTGGGAGCCGTCCAAGTTTTTTAGACCTGCCCGTCAAGGAAAAGGCTTTTTGTCATCGCCTCCATCCAAGTGAGAGGCGAGGATGAAAAGAAACAGGAGGCCGAACTGAAAAGCAAGATGAAAAGGCAAGAGCCAAACAGGTAACAGGGGCCCCCCGCTGCATGGCGGGGGCCTAATTTTTAAAAGAGGGGGTGAACCCGTGGCAACAATCAGATCTCAGATGGTCCTCAATGACGGTATCAGCGGCGTGCTCAGAAAAATCAACACGGCGCTCAACACCACCCTCAATGCCTTTGAGCAGGTCCAGCGGGCCTCCGGGCGTGCTGTGGACACGGCCCAGATCCAGGCGGCCAGAGCGGCGCTGGTGGAGGCAAACCGGGAAGTAGACAACATGGCCGAAGGCTACCGCCGGGCGGCAGAGCAGGAGGAAATCCTCAACAAGGGCCTCCGCAACGGCACCAATGCTGCGGGCGGCCTGCTGGGCAAGGTCAAAGGCATTGTGGCCACATTGGCCGCCGGAGCCGGTATAAAAAGCGCTCCTGGGGCTGTCTGACAAGATGACCAGCACCACGGCCCGCCTCAATTTCCTTGTGGATGACGGGGGCTCTGTGGAGGCCCTGGAGCAGAAAAATCATGGCCTCTGCCCAGAGGTCCCGGTCCGCCTACCTGGACACCGCCTCCGCCATCGCCAGCATGGGGGCCAATGCGGGCTCCGCCTTTGAAAGCAATGATGAGCTTATCGCCTTCATGGAACAGGTCAACAAGCAGTTCGTCATCGGCGGGGCCACGGCGGAGGGCCAGGCCGCCGCTATGCTGCAGCTCACCCAGGCGATGGCTGCCGGAGCTCTCCGTGGTGAGGGAGCTGAACTCCATCCTGGAGAATGCTCCCCGGAATTGCCCGTGCCATCGAGAGCTACATGGGCATTGCGGAGGGCTCCATCAAGCAGTATGCGGAACAGGGCCTCATCACCGCTGAGGTGGTCAAAAACGCCATGTTTGCCTCTGCGGATGAAATCAATGCCAAGTTTGAAAGTATGCCCCTAACCTGGGCGCCAGATTGCCACCAAGATGCAAAACACGGCCCTGGCGGCCTTTTGACCCTGTGCTCACACGGCTCAACCAGGTGGCAAAACAGCGCTCAGTTTAACACGGTCATCAACGGAGCCATCAACGGACTGGCCATGCTGGCCACGGTGGCCACCGGCGTGCTGGACCTCCTCATCAACGGGGCCGCCTTTGTGGTGGACAACTGGAGCTGGATAAGCCCCATTGTCTACGGCCTGGTGGCCGCCTTTATCGCCTACAATGCCGTGGCCCTCATCACCAACGGCATCAACGCCGCCATGGCGCTGGCTGAGGGTGTGAAAGCGGCGGCATTGATGATGAGCACCGGGGCCACCTTTGCCCAAACTGCGGCTCAGTACGGGCTCAATGCGGCCCTGCTGGCCTGTCCCATCACCTGGATTGTGGTGCTGGTCATAGCTCTTGTGGCGGCCATCTACGCCGCCTGTGCGGCCATTGCCAAGTTTACCGGCATCGCCAACAGCGGCTTTGGCGTCATCTGCGGCGGCATCAATGTGGTGGTGCAATTCTTTGTCAACCTGGGCTTGACCATCGCCAACATTGCCCTGGGCATCTGGAACGCCCTGGGGGCCTGTGCTCAAAACATCGGCATTGCGTTCAGCAATGTCATCTCCGGCGTGCGGGCCTGGTTTTACAACCTGCTCTCCACGGCGCTCACCGTGGTGGCCGGTATCTGCGAGGAGCTGAACAAGCTGCCCTTTGTGGAGTTTGACTATTCCGGCATCACCAATGCGGCCAGCGACTACGCCGCCAAGGCGGCGGAGGCCTCCGGCAACATCCAGGACTTTGTGAGTGTAGGGGACGCTTTCAACGAGGGCATGAGCACCTTTGACACCTGGCAGGACGGCTGGGTGGGGGACGCTTTCAACGCTGGAGCCAACTGGGGGGGTGACGGCGTGGCCATCGGCATCTCTGACGCCGTGGGCGGCCTGTTTGACATGGACCTGGGCGCTGCTACGGACTACGGAGCGGGCGGCCTGGGCACCGGCGGATATGGTGACTTTGCCATGGATGACCTTTTTGGGCAACACCGGGCAGACCGCCGCCAACACCGGGGCCGCCGCCGACGCCCTCAGCACCTCCACGGAGGAGCTGGAGTATTTGCGGACATTGCGGAGCGGGATGCCATCAACCGTTTCACCACGGCGGAGGTCCGCATTGATATGACCGGCATGACCAACCGCATTGAGGGCGGTGCCGATCTGGACGGCGTTATCTCCACCCTCACAGACGGCTTTACAGAGGCCCTGCTGACGGCGGCGGGAGGGCGTCCATGCGTAGACCCTGCCCCATGCCGGAAACACGGAGTTTTTTCCAATGGAAAAAAAGGAGGGTGACAAGATGCGTTACACCTGCTATCTGGGCGGGGCCCTTTGGCCCACCCCAGAAAAAGCTCCAGGTGAAAATCAAGGGGAAAAAACAAAACCCTGGTCCTCTTGAATGAGGGAGAGGTCAATTTCCTGCGGGCCCCCCGGCCTCACGGAGCTCACCGTCCCCTTTGACCTGCCCATGCTCACCGGCTCCCGGTCCCCGGACTACTACCTGGGACTGCTGGAGCGGATGAAAGCCAACAAGGAAACCACCCAATTCATGCTGGTGCGGATGTCCCCTCCGGGGGGATGCTCTTTGACACCAACATCAAGGTGAGCGTGGAGGACTACAACATCACCGAGGACGGCAAAAGGGCCTGGATGTGGCCGTGGATGTCAACCTCAAGCAATGGCGGGACTACGGCACAAAGACTGTGACCGTGGAGGAGCCCAAGGCGGAGAGCACCACGCCCACCGTGACCGTGGAAAAGCGAGCGGGACGAGAGCACCGCTCCGACGGCCAAGACCTACACGGTAAAGGCCGGCGACTCCCTCTGGGCCATCGCGGCCAAATACTATGGCAGCGGGGCCGAGTACAACAAGATTTTCAACGCAAACACGGACAAAATCAGCAATCCTAACCTCATCTATGTGGGGCAGGTGCTCACCATCCCATGACCTATGAGCTGCTGATACAACACCAGGGGACCATCATGCTGCCCCCGTGGTGGAGAATGGTGAGCATTGAGTGGGAACGCCAAGGACAGCCGGGAAAGCTCATTGCTGAGGTGGTCAAGACACCGGGCTTGAGCTTTCAAGAGGGCGACCCGTGCCGTTTTTCCGTGGACGGCTCCCCCGTTTTTTTATGGCTTTGTCTTTGAAAAAATCCCGCAAAGGCAGCACGGATGACATCATCCAAATCACCGTATATGATCAGCTCTACTACCTCAAAAACAAGGACACCTATGTCTACACCAACAAGACCGCCGCCGATGTGATACGCATGATTGCGGAGGACTTCCAGCTCAATGTGGGGGACCTGGAGGACACCGGCTACACCATCGGGAGCCGGGTGGAGGACAACCAGACCCTCTTTGACATCATCCAGACGGCTTTGGACGAAACCCTCAAGGCCACCTCCCAGATGTATGTGCTCTATGATGATGTGGGCAAGCTGACCCTCAAGAACATCGGCAGCATGAAATTGGGGCTTTTGATTGATGAGGACACGGCTGGGGACCTTTGACTATAAAAGCTCCATCGCCTCCCAGACCTATGACAAAATCAAGCTCTCCTACGAGAACAAGGACACCGGCAAGCGGGAGATTTTCGTGGCCCAGGACAGCTCCAACATCAACCAATGGGGCGTCCTGCAATACTATGAAAAACTGGACAGCACCACCAATGCCAAGGCCATGGCGGATGCCCTCCTCAGCCTCTATAACACCAAAACCCGGACCCTCAAGCTCCAAGATGTGCTGGGGGACATCCGGGTGAGGGCCGGGACCCTGCTGGTGGTCATGCTGGGGCTGGGTGACATCAATGTGTCAAACTACCTCATGGTGGAGCAGGTCAAACACACTTTCAACAATGAGCAGCACCTCATGGAGCTCAAAATGCGAGGTGGTACATTTGTCACTTGACATCAATGAACTGGTGCGGCTGGTCAAGCGGGCCGCCGTGGAGGCCGTCCAGGCAGGCGCTCCCATGAGCGGGGGGCTATGGCTATGTGACCTCCACCCTCCCCGCTTGAAATCACCGTTGACCAAAAAAGAAGATATTGACCGAGGCCCAGCTCATCCTCACGGACGCCGTGAGGGACTACACCGTGGAGATGACCACCATGCCGGAGTTTCACGAAACCGAGGAAACCAGCGGCGGGGCCGGGGACGCCTCTTTTGCGTCCCACAAGCACCGCTACCAGGGCCGGAAAAAGTGGAAAGTCCACAACGCCCTCCAGATGGGGGAAAAGGTCATCCTCCTGCGGTGTGACGGCGGGCAGCAGTACATTGTCCTGGGCAGATGGGAGGCGAGGACCTAATGGCAACTTTACCAACCACGGGGGATGACCTGGACCTCATCACCTTTGCGGTGGAAACCCAGCCCAGCTACACCCACAAGCTGGACATTGACCGCAACCGGGTGAGAGGCATGACGGATGAGCGGGATGCCGTCCTCCAGGCCGTTTACCTCATTCTGAATGTGGAGCGCTACGCTTTCCCCCAATTTATTCCCGCAACTACGGCTCCGAGCTGTCCGATCTGATAGGCAAGCCCAAAGACTATGCCATGAGCGAGATAAAGCGGCGCATCACGGAGGCCCTGCTCCAGGATGACCGCATCACCTCCCTGGACGGCTGGGAATTTGAAACGGGCAGAAATTGGGTCACGGCCCGGTTTACCGTCCACACCATCTATGGCGATGTGAGCGCCCAAAAGGAGGTTGACATCTGAATGTTTGAAAGCAGGACCTATGAGGCGCTACTGGCCAGCGCCCTGTCCAGGGTGGCCTCCCGGTGGACAAGCGGGAGGGCTCCATGGTGATGAACGGCGTGGCCCCGTCCATGGCAGAGCTGGCCCAGCTCTACATTGCGGCGGACTTTGTGCTCCAGGCCACCTACATCATCACGGCCCCCCGTGAGTACCTCATCAAGCGGGCCCATGACCGCAACATGGACCCCTACCCGGCCAGCCCCGCCGTCTATCGGGCGGAGTTTAACATTGAGGTCCCGGTGGGGACCCGTTTCTCCTGCGAGGACCTCAACTTTGTGGTCACCGCCCGGATGGACACGGAGGAGGACACGGAAACCGGCCTCAGCCACCAGGTCACCTGTGAAACCCCGGAGCGGCGGCCAACAACTACGGCGGCACCCTCATCCCGGTGGAGTATGTGCAGGGGGCTCACCCATGCGGAGCTGGTGGAGCTGCTCATCCCCGGTGAGGACGAGGAGGAGGAAACGGAGGCTTTCCGCCAGCGGGTGCTGGATAGTTTTCAATCCCAGGCCTTTGGTGGCAACCAAGCCGACTACCGGGAGAAAGTGCTGGCCATGCCCGGCGTGGGGACCTCAAAATCCACCCCCGTCTGGAATGGCGACATTTCCCCGGCCAGCCTCATCCCGGATGAGGCTGTGGAAAGCTGGTACACCAGCACCATCTCCACGGTGAGCGGCTCCGTGGCCACCTGGCTCACGGCAGTCTACACGGCGGCCAAGGAGAAAAAAGCTCACGGTGGGCGGCACGGTCAAGCTGGTCATCATGGCCTCCGACTACAAAGGCCCCCACGCCCACCCCTGCTGGAGGAAATCCAGACGGCCATTGACCCGGAGCAGAACGCCGGGGAGGGCCTGGGCCTGGCCCCCCCCATCGGCCATGTGGTACATGTGACCGGCGTAACGCCGGAGGAGGTGGACATTGCCCCTCCACCTCACCTATGCCTCCGGGTGGGATTGGGATGCCGTCAAGAGCTATGTGGAGGCCGTCATTGACGCCTATTTTGTGGAGCTGTCCCAGGATTGGGCCAGCTCTGATTTTTGACCGTCCGCATTTCCCAGATTGAAAGCCGCATCCTCTCCGAGTGCTCCAACATGATAACGGACATTGGCGGCACCAAAATCAACGGGCAGGAGAACAACCTGGCCCTGGGCCCGGACAGCATCCCCGCCAGAGGGGAGGTCACCGATGGATAGACACCTTTTGAACTACCTGCCCCCGGTGCTCCGGGAGGTGCTGGAGTTTCAAATCATCAACGGGGCCAATGAGCCGAAATCTCCCTTGCGTGGGACGCCATCACCAGAGTGCTGGCCAACCAATTCCTTGAGGATGCCGATGAGGACGGCGTGGCCGTGTGGGGAGCAAAGCTGCGGCTCTTTCCCAAGGACACGGACACCCTGGAGGCCCGCAAGGCCCGCATCAAGGCCAAGTGGAATTTAGAATTGCCCTACACCCTGCGCTGGCTGAAAAACTGGCTGGCGGGCTTGTGCGGCCCGGACGGCCACTCTGTTTCTCTCCAGGACTACACCCTGGACATCCAGCTTGACTACACGGTCCTGCCGGAGGCGGACCGGCTGGCGGGGGAAATCCTTGACATGCTGCTGACGGTCCGCCCGGAGAACATCCACATTTTGATGACCGCCCTTTTTGCAATCCACCGGCGGCGTCCGGCTGGGGGGCCTACACGGAGCGCTCCCTGCACATGGACCTGTGGCCCCTGCTGACCAATGAGCTGGAGAGCACCGGCGGCGTCATCGGAGCCGGGCCTCTGGAATATCGTGCAACCCTTGAAATTTATCCATACGAACAGGAGGAAAGCGGAAATGCCTGACCAGGAAAGAAAAATACGGCACCAGGATAACCACGGCGGGGTCCACCCTCATCACCAACTGCATTTTGGCGGGGACCAAGCTGAAAATCACCCAGGCCGCCGCCGGTGACGCGGGGGCAGCTACTACCTGCCCAGCACGGAGCAGACAGAGCTTGTGAGGGAGCTATGGCGGGGGCCCATCGTGTCCGCCGAGCAAAACGCCTCTGTCCCCAACATGCTGGATGTGAAAATCATCATTGATGACAGTGTGGGCAACTTCATTGTCCGTGAAATGGGCCTCTTTGATGAGGACGGCACACTCATTGCCATCTGCAACACCCCGGACACGGAAAAGGTGGCCATCTCCACCGGCGTGGACGGGCGGCTCACCATGCTCATGCACATTGTTGTGGTGGACAGCTCCGTGCTGGAGTTTACCATCACCCCGTCCCTGGACACCGTGAGCCCGGAGGACCTGGAGGAGGCCATTGCCGAACACAACACGGACCCGGCCAGCCACCCGGACATCCGGCAGGACATCACGGACGCCGTGGATGACCACAACACTGATGAAGCCTCCCACCCGGACATCCGTGTGGACCTCAGCGGCCTGGACAGCCGCCTCTCCGTGCTGGAGCTGAAATATGGCACCAATGTCACCGGCAACAGCTTTGAGGTGACCTTTGGGACCCTCACCGGCGTGGTGGTCACCGGCGTCTGGAATGAAACCTATGCGAGGATTGAGTTTTAATGCCAAGCTATGACATCATCCCTCTTGCCTCCGATCTGCTGGACTACACCATCCAGCGGGTCAAGCAGAAAGAGGCAGAATACAAGCCGGTCAAGGCCTACATCATGGTGGGTGACCAGCTTGTGGAAAAGCTCCTCTATGACAAGGTGAAAGATGACGGAAAGCCTCACTTTCCCAAAAGCCAGAACTTTCCACCTGTGCGCCGAGCTCCAGGACTGCGCCGTCCGCATCCTCAAGGGCTGTGAGGCCGCCAATGGCCGCTATTTTGAAACCGAGTATGAGGAGCGGCTCAAGGACCTGGACGGCGTGCTCATCGAGTGCCAGACCATGGAGCAGCTCATCAACCTCAGCTATGGCCGCAAGTACATCACCGGCGACCAATGCCACTATTGGGCGGAGCTGGTGCGCCCGGTCCGTCAAAAGGCTTTCAACTGGAGGAAATCAGACGGCAACCGTGCCGCCGCCCTCCGGGAGGCCAAGGCGGCCCAGGAGCTTGCCAAAATGGGGCAAATGGCCCTGCAAATTGCGGAGGCCCTGCGGCCTCAGTAAACGGATACAACGGCCACCAAGGCCGTGTATTTGGGTGTGACCTGTTTATTTACCTCTACCTCCCCGAACACGAACAACACCAACAACGCCTGGAGGCTGAACTCCAATGGCAATATCAACAACAACAACTGCAACAACTCCAACGGGTCCCGCCCCGCTCTGATGGTAAGGTCCGACCGAGTAGGCCCAAAGCCGAAAGCAGCGCCATCCATCGCATCAAAGGAGGTCACATCCAGCCTTGACACCAAGGCAAATACATTGCGCCGATGCACCCCACCGCACACCGAGGCGGCGGGGTGCTGCTGGTCCTGTCCCTGCGGCACCTACACGGCGCACAAGGAGAGGGAGGCCCGCCGCCGGGATGACAGGGGGCCGCCCGCATGTTTACAGGGGTGCAAAGACCCGTGCTGAAATTCTCTGAGATATGCACCTTTTCGGTGCTTTACAAAAGCCTACCTGGCGGCCAGACGGGGCAAGCGCTCCAGGGCCGCCACCGCCAACTATGAGGTCCACCTGCTGGCCAATATCGTCAACCTTGTCTACATCCTGCAAACCAAAATCTACCGGCCCGGACTGTTCCGTGTGTTCTATGTCTACGAGCCCAAAAAGAGATTGGTGCAGGCCCCGGCCTTTGTTGATGATAAAGTGGTCCAGCACGCATTGGTGGACAACCTCATCTATGAGCGCATCACCAACAGTTTCATTCTGGATAACTACGCATCCCAGAAAGGCAAAGGGCTCCACTTCGGCCTGGACCGGCTGCGTGGATTTTTTCACGGAATACTGGAACAAATACCGCACGGCGGAGGGCTGGGTCCTCAAGGCAGATGTGCGGCATTTCTTTGCGTCCATTGACCACGACAAGCTCAAGGAAAAGCTCAAAAAGCTGGACCTTGAGCCCATCGTTTTTGACCTGCTGTGTACCTACATAGACAGCACGGACGGCTTGCCGCTGGGCTACCAGACGAGCCAGCTTTTCGCCCTGCTGTTCCTGGATGAGTTTGACCACTTCGTCAAGGAGCGGCTCCACATTCGCTGGTATGGCAGGTACATGGATGACTTTTTTTCCTCATCCACCCGGACAAGGACTATTTGCAATTCTGCCTCAAGGAAATCCGGGCCTTTTTATGGCCAGCCTGGGGGCTGGAGCTCAATGAGAAAAACCCAGATTTTCCCCATCCGCAACGGGATTGATTTTCTGGGCTTTCACTCCTATTTGACCGAGGAGGGCAAGGTCATCCGCAAGCTGCGGCACAGCAGCATCAAGCGTATGCGCTCCAAGCTCCGCCGGTGGGAGCAGGACTATCCGGCGGGCCTTGTGACCCGTGAGAAAATCCTGCAAAGCTGGCAGGCCTGGGACGCCCACGCCGCTCACGGCAACACCTGGTCCCTGCGCCAGCAGGTGCGGGACCGTGTGCAAAAACATTCTAAAGGAGGAAATCTAATGGCCACAACTACCCTGGGCAACAAGTCCACCGGCAGCATTATCAAGCTGAAAGAAAACGGCACGCTGGTGGACTTCTATGTTGCCAAGCACGACTATGAAAGCAGCCTCAACGGGGCCGGGAGGACGCTGGTGGTCCGCAAGGACACCTATGATGACCGAGTGTGGGACAGCGGCAATGTGAACGCCTACGCCAGCAGCGACCTGGATAGCTGGTTTAACAGCACCTACAAAAACATGCTGGACGCCGACATCCGCTCCCTCATCGGCACCTCAAAATCCGCTACACCCCCGGCAACGGCAACAACACGGTGGGCACCCTGGAGCGGGCCATCTTTGCCCTGTCCCTCACCGAGCTGGGGCAGTCCCACTCCTATGCCAACACGGAGGGCTCCGCCCTGCCCATTGCGTCCACCCTGCGGATTGCCTATCGCAACGGGAGCGCCACCACACAATGGACCCGCTCCCCGAGCACGAACTACACCGGCCGCGCCTGGTGGCTGTACTCCAGTGGCAATATCAGCGGCAACCGCTGCAACTACTCCTACGGGTCCCGCCCCGCTTTCACTCTCCCCTCCTCCCTCTATGTGAGCGATGACGGCTCTGTGTTTTCAGAACACCGCCCCCTCTACGCCCGCCAGCATCTCCGTCCCCAGCAGTATTGACGGCGGCAGCACCATCACCGTGAGCTGGGGCACCTCCACGGATGCAGAGGGCAACCTTGAGGGCTACATTGTCGAGCGCCAGGTTGACGGCGGCTCCTGGACCCAAATCTACCAGGGCACCGCCACCAGCACCACCAACACCGTGGCCTTTGGTACCAACACTGTGGCCTACCGGGTCAAGGCCTATGACGCCGCCGGACTTGAGAGCGGCTGGAAAACCAGCAGCACGGTGACGGTGACCAACAACCGGGCCCCTGGCGCTCCCGGCAGTCTGACTGTCCCCGCCGTTGTCCGTGGCGGCAGTAACCTGGCCATCTCCTGGACCGCCGCCTCTGACAGTGACGGCAACCTCAGCGGCTATGAGCTGGAGCGGCAGGTGGACGGCGGCTCCTGGACCCAAATCTATAAGGGCTCCGCCCTGGCCTACACCGACACCATCACCGCCGGGTGGAACACCGTGGCCTACCGTGTGCGCTCCTATGACAGCTACAACGCCACCAGCACCTATGTGACCAGCGAAACCCGGACGGTGGACAACAACGCCATCCCGGTCATCACCAGCTCCACGACCTCCGGCACCGATCTGGGGACCAAGGAGGACGGCTTTGACCTGACCTACACCGTGACGGACGCTGACAGCGACACCGTGACGGTGAAAGAGTACCTGGACAATGTACTCAAGCGGACCTACACCGCCACCCTGGGGCAGAGCAACACGGTCCAGTGTGTCACCGCCGCCAACTGGCAGAAAGTCCTCAACGGGGCCCACACCATCAAGGTGGTGGCCAATGACACCAAGGCGGACAGCACCCCTACACCGTGACCTTTACCAAGGCCGTCTATGAGGCCTCCATCACCCTGGCGGAGCCCATGGACGCCGATGACGCCATCACGGTCATGGTGCTCAATGTGCTGGGCTCCATCCCGGCGGATGCTGACCTGGAGGTCCTGGTGACCAACAACGCCAACGACACGGAGCCCGTCTGGGAGGACGCCACCCAGGATGTGAAGAACGGCAACAACCATGTTTTTCACCAACCAGACCGCTGCCAACGGCTTTGCCTTTAACTTCAAAGGTCAATGTGGGCCGGGGGCCAGCAACACTGGCGGCTACATCACCAGCATTGGAGGTGCTTTTCAGTAATGGCAGTTAAGAAAAAAAGACCACCAGCCTCAAAGCTCTGCATGAGGCGCAGCGCTATGAACAGCAGCAGCGGGATGCCGCCTCTATCGCTTTTGTGGTGCTTGCCGAATCAGGAACCATTGACGCCGTGACCGCCTCTGAGCAATCCCTGCTCTTTGCGGAATGGGCGGCCAATATCAACTACACGGTGGGCCAGCTCCGGCAGTATGGCGGCAAGCTCTACCGCTGTGTGCAGGCCCACACCTCCCAGACCGGCTGGGAGCCCCCAACGCCGCCTCCCTCTGGTCCATCACCAGCGACCCGGCGGAGGAGTGGCCGGAGTGGTCCCAGCCTTTGGGGGCCCATGACGCCTATGCCGCCGGGGCCAAGGTGAGCCACAACGGCAAAGCATTGGACCTCTGACCTGACGGCAATGTCTGGGAGCCCGGCACCTACGGCTGGACCGAGGCCAGCGAGTAAGGGAGGGCGGAGCCAATGGTTATTGAGCTTTCCGTGGGGGCCTGCTCACCCTGCTGGGCATCCCCACGGCCATCACCTCCCTGGGGCTTTGGCTGCTCCAGCGGCGTATCAGCAAGCGGGGAGGCCGTCCAGGACGCACGGGAGGCCGCCCGTGAGCAAAATGAGGTCCTGCTGATACAGAACACCAGGGCGGCCCTGGCGCTGGCTGAGGCCACCGCCGTGGCCGTCCAGCGCATCCCGGATGCACATTGCAACGGGGACATGCACGCCGCCCTTGAATACGCCCGCAAAGTCAAACATGCCCAAAAGGATTTTTTTTGACCGAGCAGGGCGTCAAGGCCATTTATTGAGGCCCGCCATGCGGCTGTTTTTCCCTTGCCCTGCTGGGCATGGTAGAAATCCTCTGGCGGGACTGGAGAGGAGGGCATTTGAAAAATAGACACCTCAAAAAAGCTGCTCTGGGCCCATGTGACCATTTCCGTCCTGCTGTGCGTGGCCACCATCGTCACCAATTACCTGGGCTTTTGATGTCACGGCCCTGGCTGGCCTGGCCGGGGCCTCCCTTTTTAACCAACGGGGCCTGGGGCGGTTTCTATTTCTGGAAAGCAAAAAATGAAAACCGGGCCAAATATGCCCAGCGGTTTCTCAAGCAGTTTGCGGATAAGTACGGGCGGATGTCGCTGTCCGTGTGGCGGAAATCGTACTGAAAGACTGAGTAAAGGAGCGTTTTCAATGAGTAAAATGACCGCCAAGGCCTTTGTGGACAAGGCCGTGGACATCGCCAAGAACTACAAGACCTTGTATGTGATGGGGTGCTTTGGGGCCCCCCTCACCGGCTCCAATGTGAGCCGCTACTGCAACAACCACTCTACAACAAGAACGCCACCCGCACCGCCATGATTAAGGCCGCCGCCAATCAGAGCCCGCCCGGTATTCGGCTTTGATTGCGTCTGCCTCATCAAAGGCATCCTGTGGGGCTGGGACGGGGACGCCTCCCGGACCTACGGCGGGGCGGGGCTACGCCATCAACGGGGTGCCGGACATCGGCGCTGATACCATGATTACCAAATGCACCGGGGTGAGCACTACTGGCTGGGATGATATGGTCATCGGTGAGGCCGTCTGGATGTCCGGGCATATCGGCATCTACATTGGGGACGGCCTGGCGGTGGAGTGCAGCCCCAAGTGGGAGAACAAGGTGCAAATCACCGCCGTGGGCAACATCGGCTCCAAGGCGGGCTACAACACCCGCCGGTGGACCAAGCACGGCAAGCTGCCCCCTATGTAGAGACTACACCGGGGCCTCTACCGGCGGCGGATCCCAGGGCACCACCCAGCCCAGCAAGCCCCTCTGAGGGCACCGTGGGGGCCTGTGTGGGCGACACCGTGACCTTTACCGGCAACAAACATTATGTGAGCTCCAACGCCCCCTCAACGGCTCCGCCTGCAAGCCTGGCAAGGCCAAGGTCACCGCCATGGCCGGGAACGCCAAGCACCCCTACCACCTCATCAAGGTGCCCGGCGGCGCTCCACCGTCTACGGCTGGGTGGACGCCGCTGACATCCAGGTGGAGGGCGGCATCACCGTGGGCTCCAAGGTCAAGGTCAACAAGGGGGCCAAGACCTACACCGGCGGCGGCCTGGCCTCTTTCGTCTACGCCAACACTTACACCGTCATCCAGGTGGATGGTGACCGGGTGGTCATCGGCCAGAATGGCGTGGTGACCGCCGCCGTCAACAGCAAGGACCTCACCCTTGTGGGGTAACATAGAAAAGGGAGGATAAAATCATGGAAAGCATTTTTGACTGGTCCGTCATTCTCAGCATCGTGGGCGTTCTGGTGATTGTCACCAACATTGTGGTGCAGGTGCTCAAAAAGCTCACCCGGGACAAGCTGCCCACCAACATCCTGGCGGTGCTCATCGCCATGGCTCCCTCACCCTGGCGGCCTTTTTTCGCCTACTGTGAAATCAAGGGCGTGGCCATCGTCTGGTACACGGTGGTGGGCGCTGTGGTCCTGGGCTTTTTCGTGGCCTATGCCGCAATGTTTGGCTTTGATAAACTGAAAGAGGCCATTGCCCAGCTTGACCAGAAAAAGACCGAATGACGCAAGAGAGCCGGAGAGGGTCACACCTCTCCGGCTCTTTTTTTTATACTCTTTTTACAGGGTGTAGTCCTGGGTGGCCGCTCCGATCTGGGCAGCCAGCTCCCGGAGGGCGTTGCCGGTTTTGGGCTCTGTGTACCAGAGCGCCAACATCCGCTCTCCCTCCTGGGTGGTGTAGTGGAACACGGCAAACCATTTGACCGCCTTGCCATAGGCCGTGGTGGCCGCCGTGCCGTGATACCGGGCCATGAAATTGCGCTCCGGCATCATCTCCAGGCCTGTCACCTTTTCCAGCGGGAGGGTGGCCGCCGGGCCGTTTGTCTGCCGGAACACCAGTCCCGCCTCCGTCCGCTCCATGAAACAGGGGCCGTCCTGGGAAAAGCCCCGCAAGCCCTCATAGTGCATCATGCGGGCCCCCGCCGGAGGTCCTTTTTCTTTCTGCCAAACATCTCAATGCCCTCCTGTTCAAGCGGCCCGCACCCAATACTTGAGGAGCTGGATGTATTCCTCAAGTGGGCGGTTTTCCGCCACCTCTGCGTTGTAAAGACTGGTCATGTACTGCATCCATGTTTTCCGGCCCTGCAACTTGATTTTACCTAAATAGCCGTGTCGAGAACGCACGGAAAGCGCCTTGTCTGCCATGCGGGTGATATTCACCGCCGGGCTCTTTCTGGCCGCCACCAGGGCGGCCTCAAGCGCATCAAGGAAACGCTTTTCATCCTCCGTGAACAATGGCACCGCCTCCCTTTGCACCTCCATTGTACGGTTTCACCGCCGCTGTGTCAAGTATTGGAGCCTAAAGTGACAATGACAAGTCAAATGGGCACACTATAATTTACATTGTGGAGGTGATGCTGGTGATAGCAGAACGAATAAAAAGAACTCCGGCAGGCACGGGGCTGGACCCAAGCAGACCTTGCCCGGCGGCTGAGTATAACCAGGAACGGCGTCAACTCCTGGGAGCAGGGACTTTCTACACCGTCCCCGGCATCCCTGGTGGACCTGGCCCGGCTGTTCTCTGTGTCCACGGACTACCTGCTGGGCGTGGAGCCCTTGAACACCGTGAATGTGACCGGCCTGGATGAGCGGGATGTGGCCATCCTTGCAGAGCTGGCGGACCGGCTGAGGCAACACAAGGCCGATGAATAAACAGGGGCCCGGAACAATCCGGGCCTCAATTTTTTTTCTTGACACTATACAACTAAAGTAGTATAATGAGGGCACAACGGAGGTGAGCGTGATGGACACCAAGAAAAACAGCAAACTGCAAAATGCCCGCCTGGATGCCGGGCTCTCTCAATCCCAACTGGCCAGCGCTACCGGCCTAAATGTGCGGACGCCCAATGCTATGAGCAGGGGGCCAAGGACCTTAACGGAGCCAAGCTGGCCACGCTCTTGAAACTCTGTCTTGCCCTTGACTGCAAGCTGGGGGACATCTTGACGGATGAGGAAACGGTCAAGCTGCTGGAGCAGTACACGGCGGCATAAACGGTAGATCGGAGCGGGGCGGAAACGCCCCGCTTTTCTTATTTCTGGAGGTGCAGCATGAACCACAAGGACGCCAAGCATTTTCACCTGGGACCAACGCTTGACCCTTGAGCGGATGCTCAAAAAAAGGATTTACCAAGGCCGCCATTGCCAGCGCTCTGGGCAAATGTGAGCGGTCCATCTACTATGAAATCAACCGGGGCCTCTGTGTCCAGCAGACCTCCGAATATGAGTTTATTGAGGTTTACTGCCCGGAGGTGGCGGAGCGGAAATATAGGGACTTCCTCAAGGACAAGGGGGCCGGGACCTCAAGATTGGCAAGGACCACGCCCTGGCCCGGCGGCTGGAGGAACTGGTCATGGTCCAGGGCTTTGCCCCCGGAGCCGCCCTTGCGGAAATCCGAAACAACGGGGAAGTCTATGACACCGTGATATGTGAGAACACGCTCTATAATTACATCTACCGTGGGGATGTGTTCCTCCACCTCACCCCGGAGCACCTGCACAACAAGGGCCGCCGCCACTACGCCGCCAAGAGCAAGCGCGGGCAGTGAGCCGACAGGTAGAGCAAAGCGTCCGGATCACAGACCGATGCTTTCGGACCTGCGAGTCCGAGCGATTGAGCAGGATGCCGATGTGGTAATGTTCCTTTACCGTGATGATTACTACAACAAAGATTCAGAGAATAAAGGAATTGCGGAGATCATCATCGCCAAGCAGCGTAACGGTCCGATCGGAACAGTCAATCTCGTATGGTCGCCGCAGTATACGAAATTTGCAAACATGGAGAAAAAAAAAACAACAGGGAGGTATAGGGAATGCAAATTCATCAGTCAGCAGAAGATTATCTGGAGTGTATTTTTAAAATT
>VOFJ01003713.1_pt1 | contig 34935 bp, 70 predicted proteins | sample 5384081 | NCBI WGS metagenome assembly VOFJ01 (sample SAMN12384729, study PRJNA508395) | human gut metagenome | isolation source: healthy gut I | host: Homo sapiens
CTCGGTAATGCTTCGTTCGAGGTTACGTATTGCTCGCGGTACATCCGCCAGCGCTGAATCTGCGGTCTGCGCCACGGCATCTTCCCATATGGTTGTATAACTTTCTGCCAGGCATTTTCCACCTCATGGATGGTAAGCCCATAGCAATCCTCCATGCGAAGTCCGGAACCATCCATTCTCCGACTTTGCACCTGGGTACGGTATTCCCCGGCACCACTGCGGATAAAGATACGGCCAGCAAAAAGTTCCCCACCGGCATGAAGCAGATACACGCCTACATCACTGCTGCCCACATACACTTTTTTTCACATTCACCTGAATGCGGCACTGGGGGCCGCGCATATCAATCTTGGCGAAACCAATATTTTTTCCCTTTTTTCCCCCGCCCTCATAGGCATATATGTACGAAATCAGTCTCCGATAATCAGACATAGCTCTCATCCCCTCCGCGATTGATGTATTTTTATAAAACTTCAAAAATACATAATTATATATATGCGAAAAGGATAAGAGCTATGTCCAAAAACCATTTATGGCATATGGTAAGACTGCGATTGTGCCGCCATGCCATACTCCGTACTATTACAGTTTTTCGGTAAAATAATTTGCCAGCTGCGCAAACTGCTGTAAATCCAGTGCCTCGCCACGGATGGTAGCTGGTACGCCCAGGCTCTCAATGGCTGCCACGATCTGCTCCTTGGTAAAGGAGATATCCGGCGCATTATTCAGACCGTTCTGCAGGGTCTTTCTGCGCTGGTTGAAGGAAGCGCGGATGAGGCGGAACATCAGCTTCGGATCTGCCACCTGAACCGGCATCTCTTTGTGACGGGTCAGGACGGATGACTGCGGAACCTACATTCGGACGCGGAATGAAACAGTTCGGCGGCACATTTGCCACGATATACGGCTCAGCGTAATACTGGACTGCCAGGGACAGCGCCGTATCTTTGGATCCCGGTCCCACCTGCATGCGGTCTGCCACCTCTTTCTGCACCATAACCACGTAATGTTGTCGATCGGCACATTACTTTCAAACAGCCCCATGATGATCGGGGTCGTGATATAGTACGGCAGGTTCGCTACAACCTTTGATGGGGCGTCCGCCATTGTGTTCCTCTGCCAGTTTTTTTTTATGTCAACCTTCAAAATATCCTCGTTGATCACAGTAACATTGTCATATTCTGCCAGAGTCTCCTTCAGAATCGGGATCAGGTTGTTGTCAATCTCTACCGCAACCACCTCTCTGGCTGCCTCAGCCAGATACTGGGTCATGGTTCCGATACCCGGGCCGATCTCCAGCACCATATCCTCTTTTGTCACGCCTGCTGCCCCAATGATCTTATCCAGTACGTGGGGATCGATCAGAAAGTTCTGTCCGAACTTCTTCTGGAAAGCAAACTGGTATTTCTGGATCACCTCGATGGTATTCTTCGGGTTGCCAAGTTTTTCTCTCATTCTATAATTCTCCTGTTTCGGCTGTTTACTTGTATTTCATCTTTATCTTATCACACAATTTTTTTCGATTACAATGAAAGCCGATACATCTGTTTACATTCCGGTTCGTTATCTCAATGATCTGTTCTGCCGGCACATCTTTGATTCTGCTGATTTCTTCCACCACATAGGGGCAGATTCAATGAAGAATTGCGCTTTCCGCGGTTTGGCACCGGAGAAAGGTACGGACAGTCTGTCTCTAACACGATCCGGTCAAGGGGCATGTAAGCAACCACCTCTTTTAACTTTTTTCGCGTTATTAAAGGTCAGCACCCCGCCGATTCCCAGATAAAATCCCATATTCAGGTACTCTTTTGCCATCTCCAGGCTGTAAGAGAAACAGTGGATCACACCGCCGATCTCTCCCGCCTTTTCTGCTTTCATAATATCCAGGGTATCTTTTGCCGCGTCACGGCTGTGAATGATGACCGGGCTTCTTCTGGCCAGTCCCAGCTGACGCACAAACCACGTTTTCTGAAGCTCCGGTTCCGGCTCATCCCAGTGGTAATCCAGGCCGATCTCACCAATCGCTACCACCTTTTTCTCTTCCGAAACATGGCGCAGCCAGTCAAAAAGATGGTCGTTCAGTTCTGCAGTCTCGCTTGGATGCACGCCGACTGCACCGTATACAAACGGATACTTTTTCATCAGCTCAGCGTATTTTTCGTCGTCTGGATGCTGGCGCCCACGTTTACCACGGCTTCAATGCCGTGTTCCGTTTCTTTAAGACCGCGTCCCGGTCCTCGTTAAATGCCTCATCATCGTAATGGGCATGGGTATCAAAAAATCATCATAACTGTATATCCTTTTTTTTTCCATATTGTATCATCAATTATTCTTTTACCTCTTTTATACAAAAAATTCTTCCTATGAAATAACTATCTACCAAGGTTATATAATGACTGTATTAATTGTACGAGCATAACCGGAGGTGCTACTTTAAGAAAAATGCACGGTATGCTCTCCGTTCCAAAAAAATCATTCCTCTGCGTCTCTTTCATTCGTTTCTTCTTCCCGCCAATATACCATGCACTCTATCAGCTGCAGCCCGTCATTTCCTGTTTTAAATGTTTTTTCAGCATATTAGTTCAAGGTGGATTATTCATCGCTTACGTTCCGAAGTCTTTTTCAAACACGGAAGATTCATCCCCCATACATAAAGAGGAGTGTGATAAAACACACTCCTCAAAGTTTTTATAAAAAAAGTTTTTGCTGGTTGTCAGCCTCGGTATCCAGTTAAGACATTACACACGAATTACTGACAGTTCTCGTTGATGAATGCTTTAACTTCATCCTGGCTTTTACCAAGAGCGCTTTTTACCTCTACAGAACCATCAGCGATACCGGCCTTGCAGCTTCCAGAGCAGCTTTTCCCTCGTCAGAAAGTAAACCGTTTAAAACATCGCCTTCTACGATGCCTACTGCTCCATCAGCGAGAAAGGATCTCGTACTCGCCGTAAGGAAGCTCACCGTTATCCAGCCACACTCGCCAATTACGTTATAAACTGCGTTTCCCTACCTCTTTCACGACAGATGTAGCGAACTTAGACCGAATTGTCTCTCGTCGTCTGCATACAGTAAAGACTGGTCACTGTCAACACCGATCACATATTTGTCTGCTTCACCTGCCGCATTGTGAACACCGTTGCCGGATCCACCTGCACATGCGAAGATAACGTCTGCTTTGGCATCGTTATACTGTGTCATAGCTTGCGTCTTAGCTGTATCTGGATCATTCCATGCACCTACATAATTGTAAACGATCTTGATATCAGGATTGTAAGCCTTTGCACCCTGAATGTAGCCCCACAAAATTCCTGAATTACCAAGGACTCGTCCATGCCACCGATGAAGCCAACTACACCGCTATCTGCCAGATCTGCTGCTACGATACCGCCTAGGTAAGCTGCCTGGCTGGTAGCGAAGTCAACGCCATATACGTTACCGTTTTCGCACTGATCAATTACATCCTCGCTGATGATAGTGAAAGCGTGTCCGGGAATTCATTAGCAACTTCTACTAGGTTATCCTTAAAGTCGGAAGCAGTAATAATCAGGTCTGCACCTGCGTCAGCCGCCTCATACATAGCCTGCGGTAGATTTGCTTGCAAATCTGCAGTTGTCTCTACCACATGCACATTCGCTCTGTCTGCATAATCGGTAACTGAACGGTCTGCACCTTCAGCCATGCTGTCCCAGTAAGACAGATCACCTCTGTCACGAATAAATACATAAACTTCTTTCAGTTCGCCATTATCTGCTACAGGAGCATCCGGTTTTTTCGCTACCTCAGTCTGCTCTGGTGCCTGTGTCTCAGAGGGTTTGTTGCCGCTGCTGCATGCAGTCAGCGCACTTGCGGGCACATTGCGGCCATGCCAGCCGCTGCAACTCTGTTCATTTTTTTCATGTTACTTCCCCTCCTTGTTCTGCTCAGCTTCTTTTTTTAAATATCATAGAGCTTTAGGCGATATGAATCATCGTATTTCTCCCAAAGCGGCTGGAACTTTACTTGCCTCATCAAGAAATAAAAACATCTCTGCCTCTTGCGCGCCCCTGAATGGTGTTGCATATCAATCATAATCTGGAATCTCGGAACGTATCCGGCATCAAATTCCTTCATGATAATGTTCTTGATATGGTCGGTAGAACCCTTTTTACACTTGCACAGATAGCGGATTGCAAACATAAAGAAAATCGGCCGATCCCCGTCTTTATAAGGGGGAATTCTTTGTGCAGATCATACAGGTTCTTTACAAACAGCCGCCTCTACATTGCCGAAACCAATATCCTCTACCGGGATAACAAGAAGCCGATTCCACATTTTCTCATGGAAAGTGATGTCATATAAAAGCTCATACCCGCCATGCGGAAGTATCCTCTTCTCCCCGGCGGATGCACTTCTGCGCGCGGGCCCACGAGGTCTGCTTCAGTCCATTGATTGTTTTTGTGTTTGACCACGGATCATAATATTCCTGAGCCATTTTTTTTTCCTCCTCCTTTAATTTAGGTGATTTATCATGCTGCCTGATTCAGGCTTGCAAGCTTTTCTTTTTCTGTGGGCCACCATCTTGCGGATGCCCTGGATAATCACAAGGACAACGATGATGAACAGATACGGGAACGCTCGATCAGCTTCAGATCGATCTTGCTGTAAAGCTGAAGATACACAGTAATTGTATCGGAAAATCCGTAAAGCAGAGAGCTTTAAACATCCGATCACCGGATTGCCCTGACTCATGGCATCCATAGCAAGAGACATATATCCTCTTCCTGCAACCATGCCCGTGGTAAAGGAGCGAAGCGCCCATGGATAGATACATGCCACCGAAGGAACAGGACACACCGCAGATCGCCAGAGCCACAAACTGATGCCAGATTACGTTGATACCGGATGCTTTGGCTGCCGCAGGATTCTCGCCAACTGCCCGGATGTTGATGCCCAGCTTGGTTTTATAGAGCATCCATGCCGTCAGAGCCACAATTGCCCATCCAATATAAGTAACCATGTTCTGTCCGGAAATAATGGTTCCAAAAAGCGGAATATCTTTAATAACAGGAATATCCACAACCGGGAACGTAAGACTCTTGAGCGCGCTTGAGTTGGCCTTGCTGCCCGTGAGCATAACCAGCACAAACACGGTCCCGCCGGTTGCGATCAGGTTCACGGCAACGCCGCAGGCATTCATTCCCCTTCATAATCAGGGAGAAATATCCCGAATATAAAGGGATACCAGAATCCCCATAGCCACCGCCGCAATACAGCCGATCCAAAGATTCTGAGTGAAGGCACTGACAACACCGGTCAGCGCGCAGATCAGCATGGTTCCCTCAATCGCCAGATTGAAGATTCCCGCCTTGGTCATCATATTGGCCGCCAGCGTTGCCAGCATAACCGGCGTGGTGCTGGCCAGCACCGTCTTCCAGAATGTCAGGGATAAAAAGAACTCCATCATGCTGCTGCACCTCCTTCCTCCTCTGCCTGTTTGAGAGACATCTTCTGGTCGTGTCTCCGCTTAATGAAATACAGGAATTTCTGAGACGCCACCAGTAAAATGATGACTCCTGCAAAAAACGTCACAATTTCGGATCCAGATCCGTAGCGCGGGACATGATCTCCGCTCCTACACGCAGGTACGCGATGAAAAATGCCGTCAGCGGTATATATGTGGGGTTGCCGTTGGACAGCATGGGATCAGCAGACCATCCCATACATAGTTCGTCTGAGACTGCCACTGGAAACGCTTGTACATACCGACCATCTCAATGGCGCCGCCCATACCGGCGATTGCGCCGCCGATAAACTGAGCCAGAAGAATCACGAAGCTGGTTTTAATACCAGATGCTTTTTTGCAAAATCGGGGTTGCTTCCCCGTCACACGCACCTTATAACCGAAGGAAGTCTTGTTCATCAGGATAATGACAAAAAAATCGTTACTGCAATCATAACCAGAAAACCATAGTGAAGGGTGGTTCCCTTGAATCATGGTTCCCATCCGCGCATGGTCCGGGAACTTGTCCCCAGCTTCCGCTGGGCTCCAGAAAAAAGGAACTGACAATGGACAGCCCAAAGTAGTAAAAGATGGAGTTGGCCATGATGCTGAACCACCGGATTTACTTTTGTATACTTATTGACGATGACCGGCAGCATGGAAATCAATCCGCCTACAATCGCCGCTGCGATAATCAGAACCGCCTGATGCACAATGTTGGGCAGGGAAATGAAATTGCAATCGCCGTCGCCACCACCGCGCCCATATAGAAAGACGCGTCGGAGCTAATGTTGAAGATACCACTCTTTTAAGCAGAGCGTCAAACCCAGACCTGTAAATACCAGCGGAATACTGCACTACCACGTTAAAGAAGCTGCGCTTGGTCTCCAGAGGCCCCAGCATCAGTTTCTGAATTGCCAGTCCCGGCGTCTCACTCACGAAGAAAATAATCACAAAGATCAGGACAATGGACAAAAAGCGCCGCGACGATTCGGATGACACTTGAAATAATTCATGACATCAAATTTTTAGCATTTGTTTTTTTATTTTCCATGACTTATCCCAATCCCTCCTGTTTCTTGATTCCAAGCATATAAAGTCCCAGCTCCTGCTCGGTGACTTTCGGTTCGTTTCTCAGAGCGGCCACTACCTTACCCTTGTGCATAACCAGAATCCGGTCGCTCAGTGAGATCAGCTCATTCAGATCCGCCGAAACCAAAAGGATTGCCTTTTATGGCTCCGCATCTCCAAAATCTTTTGAATGAATAAAGGAGATCGCACCCACGTCCACGCCTCGGGTGGGCTGATTCAGCACCAGCAGATCGCTTTCCGCCTTAAATTCTCGGCCACAATCGCTTTCTGAATATTTCCGCCGGACAGGCTGCCGATGGACTGGTTTTCATCCCTGGTTTTGATCATAAACTCTTTGATCTGTTCCTGGCAGTGTTCTTTGATCTTTGACTTCAGGATCATTTCCCGCGCCGTTGGCAAATGTATCGATATTGGAAACCGTCAGATTCTCCTGCACGCTCATTTCAGCCGCGCATCCGTTCATCATACGGTCTTCCGGTACATGGGACATACCGATCCTGCGGATGTTCGTCACCGATTCCCGGGTAATATCCTTGCCGTTTAAAAAATACTCTTCCGTCGATGGCGCGCATATTGCCGGTGATAATGGAAATCAGTTCGCTCTGGCCATTGCCCTCAACGCCTGCAATTCCCACAATCTCGCCTCTGCGGACACTCAGGCTGACACCGGAAAGCTTGGGAATCTTAAATTTGTCCACATACGCCAGTTTTTCAACCTTCAGAACCTCTTCTCCAGGCGTAATCTTTTCTTTTGTCGTAATCAAAGGTAATTTCCCGGCCGACCATCAGGTTGGAAATATCTTCCTCCGTCACATCCTTCGTCAAATACGTTCCCTTGGTTAGCCACCCCCTTGAGTACGGTGATCCGGTCGCTGATGCGTTTTACCTCGTTCAGCTTATGAGAAATGAAAATGATGGTCATGCCTCTCTTTTTTCAGATCCAGAAGCTTTTCGAACAGCTCCTCTGTCTCCTGAGGCGTCAGAACCGCCGTGGGCTCATCCAGAATAATCAGTTTGGCGCTTCGGTAGAGAATCTTCAGGATCTCCAGCTTCTGTTTCATTCCCACACTCATATCCCGGACTCTTCGGGATGCGTCGATGTCAAAATTGTACTTTTCGCCACTTCGTTGGGTAATCTCAATGTCCCGCTTTTTGTTGGACACGAAACTGGTCTTTTCATTCCCAGCATCATGTTCTCCGCTCCGGTCAGGGGAATCCACCAGCATAAAATGCTGATGCACCATGCCGATGCCGTGGGCGATGGCATCCTTACTGGACTGGAGCTTCAGCTCCTCTCCGTTCATGTAGATATGCCCCCGAGGTGATACTCTCCAAACCGTAAAGCATCTTCATCAGCGTACTCTTTCCCGCACCGTTCTCACCTACAAGAGCATGAATCTCGCCCTCGTCTACGGTGAAGTTTACATTGTGGTTGGCCAGTACACCGCCCTCATATATCTTCGTTACATCTTTTTACCTCAAGCAAATGTCCCATCAGCCTTTCCCCTCTCTTCTCCGAATTTTTGCAGACAATGTTCCAGATTGCCTTGGATCAGCGTCATGCTGCATCCCAGCATCAGGTTCACGGGGAAGGTCGAAGTTTTCAACTAGGAAGCCGTCCTGATCCGTCTCCCCCGCCGATCTTCTCCATCATGGTTCTGGTATCGTCCAGATACCCGTATATCTTCTTCCCAAGGGCATACGCATATCCGATCTCAAAACAGGTGCCGCTGTCCGGTTCCCCGCCCCGGAAACAGTTGACATTGGCCACCACATAATCACTGATCTCGATACAATGAATGTTCTTGAGAAAAAATTTGTTCTCCAGGGTCTTCCCTGCATCCGGCGCCGCTTTCTGCGCCTGCATCTCAAAACCATATCCGGCGCATAGAGCCTGTACTCTAAATACCGTTTTTTCCCGCCAATCGGGGTAAAACACATCAAATCCCGCCACATATACGATCCATCGTCGGTCCCCTCCGTCTGTCGTCTAGTGATTGCGGAGCATTTCCTCCACTTTTCCGAAAAACTCGTTTTGAAACGCCTTCACATCCACAAACATGGCTGCTTTCATGCTGTATTCCGGGTCATTGCATCTCCATACATCCTCCGTGGTTCTCCCCCGCAGAGGCCCTTCTGTAAAAACAAGTCAGATGCATCGGGATCGTTGTGAGAATCTCGGGATGGATTGCCGCCACCGCAGCTAGCGGATCATGAAGCCCGCAGCCGTTTAAATACGGATGGAACTGTTTGTACGCACCCAGATAATGCTTCAGGCTCTCATAAAGGAACAGCGCGCTCTGTACCGATGGTATGCCACCGTTCATGATCCTCATACGTAAACAGCGTCTTGCGGGTCACATCCAACCCCACAAGTACCGGAAGTTTGGAAGTCAGCACCTCATAGCACGCCTTCACGTCCAGACGGACGTTGGCTTCCATCACTACCTCCATCACATTCCCAATATTTCCAGGAGTGGCCAGCGCACCTCCCATAATGTAAACCGCACCCACCTTTTCCGCAACAGACGGATCTTTCCGAAGCACTCTCGCAATATCCGTCATAGGGCCGCTTGTGACCCAATACAGTTCTTTGCCGTATGTCTCAATCATCTCAATAATAAAATCCGTGGCATCCTCCGGCTTCGCGTCTCCCCAGTCTTCGGGGTGCTGGCGGAAGTACGCCGCCGATCCCGGACATGCCGTGAAACTTGCTGCCGCCGCTGAAATCGATATGTTCCCCGCTGAGCGGCGTCTCACTTCCCATAACTATCGGAATCTCCGGCTTTCCGCAGAGCCGAAGGACTTTCCTTTGTGTTCCGGAAAAACGTCACCCACATAACTCATGCCGTAGGAGCAGGTAACACCCACCACCTCGCACTCTTCCTGGGCCGCCAGATAAGCAAGCGCCAGAGCGTCGTCCACGCCGGTATCACAGCTGTACAAAATCTTTTTGCTCATGTCAAAATCCCCGACTTTCTGTTTATTTCTCTCATATGCTGCTCTGCATCTGCAATGATCTTTTCTTCATCCAATTCCACCAGCTGCCGATCTTTTTCATAACCAGCTTTCCGTCAATGATGGTATGAAGAATGTCATGACTGTTTCCGGAAGAAACCACCGTATTGAGAAGCCGCTGCGTTGGCCGCATATGGGGGCCCTTCACATCCATCACAATCAGATCCGCTGTCTTTCCCTCCTCAATCACGCCAAGCGTATCTCCATGGCGGATTGCCTGGGCACCTCCAAAAGTAATCATGCGCAGAAGCTGATCGTTTGGTACAACCATCGGATCAAATACCGGAAGCCCCACTGGGCCGTCACCCCCGCTTTCAGCGCCCGAATCTGTGTAAACATATCCAACGCAATATGGGATGCGCCATCGCAGCCGATTCCCATAGACGCTCCACGCTCCAGCATGGAAGGAATCTTGGGAAAACCGTGGTTGATGAAGTTCGCCATTGGACAATGAATGACATGCACTCCGTTGTCCGCCAAGAGCGTAATGTCACGCTCTGTCAGAAGTACGTTGTGAGCCGTCAGAAGCCTGGGACTCAGCGCTCCCCACCGACTGCAGAAACGCAGCCGGGCGCATTTTATAATTCTGCAGGCAGAAGCTGACCTCATCCTTATGCTCACACAGGTGCATATGAATGCCCGTGTCTAACTCCTCTGCCTTTTCCACAATCTTTTCTATCAGTTCTTTTGAACAGGTCATCAGCTGCCGTATGCCGAACCAGATATCCACCCGGCCATCCCCGGCTCCCTGATACCGACTGTGCAGTTCTTCCGTCAGCCGGATACAATCTTCGGCGGAGTGTTTCATCTCCCCGCAGACTACATTGCCCATGTCCATGGTAGACGGACAGAGCGCCGCGCGCATCCCCGTCTCCATCACTGCCTCGGCTACTTCCTGATCCATATGGACGCCGCCGGCATCGGCAAAACCAGTGATACCGGCCCGGATCATCTCCACGCAGTGCAGACGCGCCGAAACACGTACATCCTCAGGGCTCAGGTTGTCTCTCAAAGGGAACCAGAAAACGGGTCCAGATCATAGGGTACTCATCCGCCGTTCTGCCCCGCAGAAGTTGCTGGCAGGTATGGGTATGACCGTCTATAAAGCCGGGCATCAGAAGATTTCCATCTGCCTCCAGCACCTCCGCCGCGCAAAAACGCTGATCCAGTTCTTCCGGTGTTCCTATAGCATATATTATTTTATCCTTCACCGCCACCGAGACGTGTTCCTCTATGGTAAAGTCTCCGGTCAGAATCCGGCTGTCCCGAATCAGAATATCGCATACTTCTCTCATGTACACACCACCTTTTCCGCGCCGGACTCCCGGGCCAGCGCTGCAAGTTTTCTCCATATAAGCCGTTGTCGGCGGCTCCACATCCATGGACGGGAGTACACCCCATGGACGATATTGAATTAATTTGTACCGAATCTGTGGCCGCTGCGCCAGAATCCGGCTCACCTGCCGCACCGTATCTTCATTGTCCAGGTATCCGGGAACAATGACAGTTCGACTTCATAGAGCTTTCCAATATCTGCCAGATAAGAAAGATTCTGCAGAACCACATCGTTTCCGCATCCTGTCAGCATCCTGTGATAATCGCTGTCAAAAGCCTTCACATCCAGCATGGCCATATTCATCTCTGCTGCAAGCTCCGGCATCTTCCGAAAATCGGTCTGGCCGTTGGTATCCACAAAACAAGTCTTACCCAAGCTGTGCGCCTTTCGGAACAGTTCAGCGATAAACTTGTGGTACCGCGTACACTCCCCGCCGCTTACGGTGATTCCCCTCAATAAAGGGAAGGGAGGATCCGGTTCACCAGTCCCCGCTCAGGCATTGCGCACACTCCGTTCAAAGATCCGCAGTCCTTTGCTTGCTCCGGCTCCCAGAACCGTGGAAGCGTCAAGACTTACCTCTCCAGCATCGTATTTTCAATATCGGAACGTTTCACCAGGTACCCAGTAACGCGAACCACATCGGAATCATTGGAATAGAAGGAAAAAATAGCGCATATTCTCCTTAAATGCTCCTTTTTGATAATGTCCAGAACCGCCATGGGATTGTTCTTCGCCGTTTTTCAAAGGGGAACAGCTCTCCGATTCCAGCTGCAAAATGCTTCTGTGTGTCTTTGCTGTAAACAGAAGATGTTCGGGAAGTGCCGGTTCTTCGCCCACAGGTACGCGGGTATTGGGCGTCACGTCGGTATCGGTGGAAATCCCCACCTGGCCATGCATGGCAAAACTTCCGTATTTTGGCTTATAAGCAATCACCTGCTCATGAATCTGATCCAGAACGCGAAGCGCAAATTCCTCCGCCTTTTTTTCCGTGTCCGTAACGCCTCGTCCGCCTTTTCCAGTCCGAGAATCCGGTTGACGCACTCAGCAAGCCCCACCATGCCGAACATACCTACAAATTTTTCACGGCAGATCAGGCCTTCATCTGCCAGAAACGTATTTTCAATAAATTTAGCATCTTCAAATATAAATGTATCCCTCTTGTCCATTTGCTCACACTGGGCGGCTACCGCCTTCGGCAGCATCTCCCAGAACTGCTCCTCGCTCTCGCAGACATCTGACAGCTTCTTCATATTCAGACGTCCCAGCGTCAGACCGCCGCCACCGATAGGAAGCGCGTTGTAGCAGCTGACAATGGCGTAATCGCTGCCCCAGTCCGCCGTATACGACGACGTCATTGACAAAGCTGGGCTTCGCTGTCACCAGTCCCGTCTCGATGGCCTTTTGCACGCAAAAATTGTCCGGCGTATGCTCATTGTAAATCATGGACATATTGGGAACCGGTCTCTGCATCTCGGCAGACAGTTCCAGAATAATCCGGCCTGCTTTGTATCATAAGGACCAATGTCCGCATGGCAGAAAGAATCACCGATGGTCCTGTCTACATTAGTGAGGAAAATCCGGATGGCATGTCTGGCCTCCTCCTCATCTTTTACAAAGGGTCCAAAAGCCGGTCGATATGTCCGATGTATACCGGTCCTGCAATCACCGACGGCACATGACGGTACAAAATCAGCAGATTTGATACCGCATCCCAAATATCCTTCGGTGGGTCCAACATCAGAAACCTGCTGCCCTGCTTCATAAATTTGTCATAGTCCGGAAGGACATAACGAGGACGATATGGAGCATTACCCTCTCATATCAAATATAATATCTCGATCGGCAAACCACTGTGCCTCGGGACTCAATGTCACCGGATCCGGCATATTCTCCGCTGCCGCCGCCAGTTCTTTCAATCTCTGGGGATATGTAAGCTGCGGTTCCGACAGAATAGCCAGAATTTTTTTTTCTCTAACAATGTCATAAGATGCCTCCTAAATTAATCACTTCACACCATATCCAGCCTTGTCATTCCGTCTCGATCACTGGCAACATCAGAATTCCCTGTACACGGTGATCCAGCGCCTGCAGAATAGCTTGATACTCCTTTTCTGGATCTTCTGATGCATTGTACAACAGAACTCCATGAATTTCCTTGTCCACCCTAATATCAATGGCATCCAATATATTGACGAAAATGGCTCTTTCACGTCCGGCAGGATCACTGCTATCATCTCTGTATTGTTACGAATCAGACCACATGCCACAGCACTAGGTCTGTAATGGTGTTCTTGGATCAGTCTTTCGATCTTCTCTCGGATTTCCGCCTTTACATATCCTTTATTGTTGATGACACGAGAGACGGTGGTAGCCGAAACGCCTGCCATTTTTCGCGATATCGCAAATTGTCATAGGCACCTCTCTCACTTATGTTCTGCCAAAAGCGTCAATCTCCTTTCTCAGCGGCATGGACACACTGTAGTACCCAATTTCTGCACAGACAGTGCTGCCAGCGCATTTGCAAAAACCGCCGCTTCCCATAGATCTTTTCCCTCAGAAAGTGCTGTAAGAAGCCCTCCGTTAAATGCATCACCTGCCCCGGTGGTATCCAGCGCCTTTACTCGGTATGCTGGAAGAATTCCGCTCTTTATGCCGTCGTGAATGTAGACACCGCGGCTTCCTAACGTAATCAGCACTTTTTCACACCACGATCCATAAACCACTTCGCCGCTTGGTCTGCTGCCGCTTTATCAGACACCGGAATACCTGTCATAATCTCCGCTTCCACCTCATTAGGCGTAACCAGATCAACCATAGATAAAAGCACATCCTTTACCGGCTGTACTGGGGCTGGATTTAGAATCACTTTTACCCCTTTTTCATAAGCTAGACGAACTGCACGATCAATTGAAGAAATATTAGTCTCCAACTGGGTAAGCAGATACTCTGCTCCATCCATTAGCGGTGCTAGGCGTTCCACATCTTCATTGGTAATTGTACCACACGCTCCCGATATCACCACAATCTTATTCTGGCTGGTGTTCTCATCCACCATAATCAGAGCGCATCCGGTCTCTGTGTCCTCCGAAAAAGTAAATACTCCGAGCTCATTCCAAGTTCCTGCATCGTATCCTGCGCCACTTGTCCAAAAGCATCCCGCCCTAGCTTGGTCACCATGGTCACATTCGCGCCTGCTTTATGAGCCGCGACTCCCTGATTAAATCCTTTGCCCCCAGGCCCCATTCGAAACATACTGCCCTTCACCGTCTCACCCGATGCCGGTAAATGGGGTGTTCTTCCCATCAAATCTACTACAAAACTTCCAAACACGATCACTTTTTTTGCTCATTGCGCACCCTCATTTAAAATAAGTAAACATTTTCATAAAATGATTTCATTTATTTTTTTTTTTGTCTTGTTAATGCTTCCATCATTCTATTCACCTAACCTCAGTTTGTCAATAAGGTACCTTTTAATTCTTTCGTTTCTTATTCTGTTACAGAAAAAAATTTCAGTTTTTATGATATTTTTTTCAATTTTGCTTTTTCGCCTAAAATAAAAAAGGGCCGGACACAAATACACTGATATGATCTCCCTTAAGTAGACAAGATAAATAAATAAAGTCTACTTAAGGGGATTTTTATGTCCAAACCAAAGTTTCCTCCAGAAATTAAAATCCATGCCTGTGAGGATTTTTGTCTGGAAAATATACATCAGCCCAAGTCTGTGAAAAGTATGGGATAACATATAATGAGAAGAACTGTTCTTCCACATCTTTAAGTGAATGGGTGGCAAAGTACAGGGCGGTGGGGCCCGAGGCTTTTTACCCATTTCTACCATAACAAAAAAGCTATTCTTCAGAGTTAAAAACCCAAGCTGTGGAAGAATACCTTTCCGGGAAGGGCACTATTCTGGAAATTACCGTCAAATACGGTATTTCTGACACCAAAGTTTTCAGAAGGTGGATTTTGAAGTATAATGCCAATATAGAAACTAAATTGTACCCCTTGTCAAGGACATTTTGAATTTGTGTAGTACCTGTTTTTTGACACATATACACAACTTGAATCCTTGATTTTGGACAATGGTGTTAGGTAAGGTTCTATCGGGCTCTGCCCGAACCCGTCCTCGCCGGAAGGCGGGGAAAGCAGCTTTGCTCCTTTCTCTTTTAGGACAGGATAAGCCGTGTCACTTCATCAAGGGCTGCCCGGGCGCGGCGCCCAGCGTACTGTCCCTTGATTGCGTTCCCCGCTCCAGTAGGTGGTATCCTTTATGAAATTTATTTGTTGTTCGTTTTGATTTTTGCTTCCCAGTTGAGATGGACTCTTGGTGATTACTGGGGACTCAGGTTTATTCGGAATATCTAACGGATATTCACCGGTAGTGACAAAATGATAATACTCATTAGGCGACAGCTTGGCGAGATGCCACTGGTAGCGCCGATTGTTGTAATAATCCATATAATCATCAACAACAGCCAGTACATCGTTGAAATTTGTACAGGAAGCCAGCTTGTTTTTTGATATGGTCTTTCATATGACCAAAGAATGATTCCTGAGGAGCATTGTCCCAACAGTTGCCGCGGCGCGACATAGACTGCCATTTCACTTGTCTACTTGACAAGGGGCTGATCACACATCCGGTCTGCCCGGACATATATTTGTATCTGGTCCTTTCAAAAAATCACTCGGTATAATCCATAGAGCACAAGCAGATGCACCGGATACACCAGATAGAAAAACCATTTTCCTTTCCAGGCTCCGCGGGTTCCATTGTAACAACGGATCAGAAAAAAGGATGCCGCAAGTCCCGGTATGTATACCGGGCGGAATTCGGCTGCCGCCATCAGGATAAATCCGGCCAGGCACGCTGTATCCGGTGTCAGGCGGAACCAGAACAACACCGCAATCAGCATAATACCGGCCGCGTCATAGTCAGTCCGCAGAAACCAGGCCAAGTGCCGCTGCCACAATGACAGCCATCTGCCGGTACTGTGCCAGGGCCGCATCCGTATTTCTGCCGATCCAGTCCACCAGAGTCAGCATAAGCACTCCAGAAACAGCGTAAAAAATACATTCTGGCTCTGCGGCGCCCACAGTTTTCCATATACCAGAAGATCAAAGGGCATTTCAGAAATCAGGGCAAACACGCCAAGCCGGATAGCATAATGCCTGCGGTTTCTGGTGTGGCAGAACCCCTCCGTCAGCAGAAATACATAAATCGGGAATGCCATGCGTCCCACGGACCGCAGAATCCAGAACACCTGATTCCACCGCTCTGCAGCCGTGTCAGCCCCCGGCCGCATACAGCGCCGGAATCAGCCCGCAAGCCAGAAGCCGGATGGCCGCATGATCGCACAGCATACTGACAACGGCAATCCAGTTTTAACTGATTGCCGTTTAATCCATGTCTTAAAATCTGTTTTCTGTCATCCGTCTTAGCAGATTTCTGCGCCGGACGGCATCTTCTTCTCTGGTACCATCAGGGACAGGTTGCCGTCTGCGTCTTCTGCGCAGAAAGCATGCCCTCAGACAGAACACCAGCCAGTTTTGCAGGCTTTAAGTTCACAACGACCATAACCTTCTTGCCTACCATCTCTTCCGGTGAATAGTGTGCCTTGATGCCGCTGACGATCTGTTTTACCTGGCTGCCAATCTTAACCTGGGAGCAGAGAAGCTTTTTAGACTTCTTTACTTCTTCGCAGGCAATGATTTCACCAACCTGGAACTGCATTTTTTGCGAAATCATCAAATGTGATTTCTTCTTTTCGGCTCGATCGACAATCAACCACCTCTTCCTTTGCTTCCTCCGGTAGCCGGTTTGCTGCCTTCTCTGCAGCTTTCATTTCTACCTTTTCCAGAATTTCCTTCAGGTCCATTCTTGCTGGAACAGAATCTCCGGTGCGTCGGTTACTTTATTTCCGGACGGATACAGACCGAACTGATCCATCTCGGAAAGAGCACGCTTCTGCGCGTTTAGCTGAGCCAGGATCTTTTGGAGGTCTCCGGCATGAAGGATTCCAGCAGGGATGCGCCGATGGTGATGGACTTTCTACCAGGTTGTACAGAACGGTTGCCAGACGGTCCTTTTTTTCCTCGTCTTTTGCCAGTGCCCACGGCATGGTCTCGTCAATGTATTTGTTGCTGCGTTTGAACAGACCAAAGATCTCTGTCATGGCATCTGCCACACGCAGTCTCTTCCATCTTCTCCTCTTTTTCTTTTGCCTTGTTCCTAACGACTGCTTTCAGATCATCATCCACGTCTTCTTCTGCGCCGTTTTTGTCTACAACGCCGCCGAAATACTTGTTGCTCATGGAGATAGTGCGGTTTACGAGGTTGCCTAAGATATTGGCCAGATCCGAGTTCAGCCTCTCCACCATCAGCTCCCAGGAAATAACGCCGTCGTTCTCAAACGGCATCTCATGCAGAACGAAGTAGCGGACTGCATCCACGCCAAAGAGGTCTACCAGATCATCTGCGTAAATCACATTTCCCTTGGATTTGCTCATCTTGCCGTCGCCCTGTAACAGCCACGGATGACCAAATACCTGCTTTGGAAGCGGCAGGTCGAGTGCCATCAAAAAGATCGGCCAGTAAATGGTATGGAAACGGATAATATCCTTACCAATCAGATGCAGGTCCGCGGGCCACAGCTTTTTGAACTGCTCGAACTGTTTTGCCGTCGCAGTCATATCCAAGACCTGTGATATAGTTGGTCAGCGCATCCAGCCATACATAGGTCACATGCTTTGGATCGAAAGATACCGGAATGCACCCCAGTCAAAGGTAGTTCTGGATACACACAGATCCTGAAGGCCCGGAAGCAGGAAGTTGTTCATCATCTCATTTTTACGGGAAACAGGCTGGATGAACTCCGGATGTGTTGATATAATCGATAAGTCTCTGCGCATATTTGCTCATACGGAAGAAATATGCCTCTTCCTTCGCCGGCTGTACCGGGCGTCCGCAGTCCGGGCATTTGCCGTCTACGATCTGGGACTGGGTCCAGAAGGACTCGCACGGGGTACAGTAAAGTCCTTCATAATATCCTTTGTAGATATCTCCCTGATCGTACAGTTTTTTGAAGATTTTCTGTACCTGCGCCTCATGATCCTCGTCGGTGGTGCGGATAAATTTGTCGTAGGATGTATTCATCAGATCCCAGATCGTCTTGATCTGTCCCGCCACGTCATCGACGAATTCTGCTTCGGGCGTGATGCCAGCCTCATCTGCTCTTCAACTCGATCTTCTGGCCATGCTCATCGGTGCCCGTCTGGAAGCGGACATCGTAGCCCTGCTCCCTCTTAAAAGCGCGCGATGCTGTCTGCCAGTACGATCTCGTAGGTGTTGCCGATGTGGGGTTTGCCGGATGTGTAGGCAATGGCCGTGGTGATATAATACGGTTTCTTACAATTACAATTTTCATTCTGACACATGAGCCAAATTCCTCTAAACTTTCGCTGCCGATCTGCCCGTCAAATGTGACTGATTCTTTTTTTTTGCTCAACCGGCTCAGCAATTGCGCAGACCTGTTTCCTGCTGCGCTAATTAAGTCAACTATAGCATAAAGTCCGCGAAAACTCAATATAATGCGCAGCTTCCTCCCGACTCTGCACACCGCATAAGTTGTATTTCCTCCGAGTATATTATATAATTAGGTACACTTACGACCATTTGGAGGATTGCTTCATGCATAAAAAACCATAAAAAAGGCGCCGATCTGTCAGATTGCAGCGTTCGGTTTTATCCGCAGCGCTCTGCGCCCTGCTGCTGACTTCCTGCGCTCCCGCTTCCCGGGCGCCCCAGCCAACTACCGCTGCCCCCTACGAGGAAGAAACCGGTGCGGACTACGAGCAGCTCACCGAAAACAGCCTGAAGGAACAGCAGCGCTTTGCAGATCTGGAGGAAAGCCTGTTTCAGGATGAGATCTCCGCATCCCGCCTTGATCTGCATTTTCTTCTGAAAAACCCGGAGGGCCGCGGCATCACAAAAACCGATGCGCCGATCGCCCCCATCTCCATGGAGGCTTTTTTGCAGACAAGAAAGGATCAGGAAGAACTGCGAAGTGAGCTTTCCGGTTTTCAGACCGCCCTGCTGACGGACAATCAGAAACTCACGCTCCGTATCCTGGAAAGCCTGATGAACACCGAAAAAAGGCGAAGGACTGGAGCTTTACAGCCAGCCGTTAGCGCCTACCATTGGCACTCAGGCACAGCTTCCCATGCTGTTTGTGAGTACGCCTTCTACACCCGCCAGGATGTGGAAGACTATTTGAACATTCTGGAATATCTGGATACCTTTTACGGACAGATTCTTTCCTTTGAACAGGAAAAGGCAGACGCCGGACTGATGATGAGCGACACATCCATCGACCATGTAATGGAATCCTGCAAAAGCTACCTGCTGGTTCCGGGAAACAACTTCATGATCGATTCCTTCAAAGAACGGTTAAACGCGCTTCCTGACCTGACCGATGACGCAAAGAAAGAACTCTGTGCCCGTAACGAAGCTGCACTGGAGGAACACTTTGTTCCCGCCTATAAGCTGCTGATCGATGGTCTGGAAAAGCTCAAAGGTACCGGAACCAATGAAAAAGGCATGTGCGGATATCCGGATGGAAAAGCTTACTACGAATACCTTTGTATACACAGCGACCGGAACCTCCTACCACTCTATTGATGAACTGATGACTGCCACCGAGCAGGAAATATCCGATAATTTACAGATCACCTCAAAGCTGTTGTCGGAGCACCCGGAGCTGGAATCCATGCTGGATAACTACCAGTACCGTCAGACCGAGCCCACCGCCATCATGGAAGAATTAAAAGAGCAGACCTTAAAGGACTTTCCACAGCTTCCGGAATGCAGTTACACCTTAAAGGATGTTCCAAAAGCGCTGGAGCTTTCCTTAAGCCCCGCCTTTTACCTGACCTCCCCAATTGATGACAGTTCCCAGAATGTCATCTACATTAACCGGAATCCAATCTATGACAACCAGCCCCTCTACAACACCATTGCCCATGAGGGCTATCCGGGGGCACTTATACCAGGTGCGACGGTATGGTTCCACACGCACTGTGACTCAGATCTCAGAAAAATCTTAAGCTTTTTCCGGCTACACCGAGGGCTGGGCCGCTTATGTAGAGGCACTCTCCTACCGTCTGGACAACGGCCTGGATCCGCTGCTTGGCGAACTGCTGGAGGCCAACTCCAAGGCCACACTCGGCATCCACGCCTATCTGGATATGGCCATCAACTACCTGGGCTGGGAGCGGAAAGATGTTCAGAAATATCTGTCCACTTACTTCAGCGATTCGGAATCCATTGCAGATTCCATGTTTGAAACCATGATAGACAATCCGGCCAATTACCTCTCCTACTTCATCGGTTCCCTGGAAATCCGCAACATGCGGGAGACAGCCGAACTGCAGCTTGGGGATTCTTTCGATGCAACGAAGTTTCATACTTTCCTCCTGGATATGGGAAATGCTCCCTTCGATGTGATCCAGGCCTATTTCACTACCTGGCTCATGAACCAGAAGATGGGAAACTAAACCATTCATATATGGCATAGAAAAGGCAGCCGCCCACGGAATTTTCATTCCTGGAACGGCTGCCTTTCTATGCCATTATGATAACATTCCCAAATTTATTTCATGAAGAACTTCTGTAAATCTGCCTCAGTGGTATCCTCACCGATGGTGATAAGCTCTGTACCGGTCAGACGTGCAAACATTGCGATATCGTCTCTGGTCAGTGCGGTAGATACAACAGAGTGATGAGCGCCGCCTGCGTAGCACCATGCAGCCGTACCGATCTGGAAGTTCGGTTTATGACGGTACATAATTTCGCTACCGGAAGTTTTGGCATCGGTTTCGGCTGTTTTACAAGCTCGATATCTGCACAGATGATGCGGAAATGATCGCCCATATCTACCATCGTTACCTGGATACCATCGCCGGTCACGCCGTCGAAAATCAGTCTTGCCGGATCTTCCTTGCCGCCGATACCCAGCGGAATTACATCGATCTCCGGTTTGGTTGCTGCGAATGCCGGCGGAACCTCCAGCATATGGGAGGCCAGCTCAAGCTCCTGACCCGGAGTTAAGTCGTAAGTATAGTCCTCGATAAAGCCGGTTGCGCCCTCTTTGCCCTCAGACATCTTCATCAGGACTGCAGACAGAGCGGAAATCTTGTAATCACCCTCCGGACCAAAGCCGATGCCTTTTCCCATCAGGTTCTGTGCTGCGATACCCGGAAGCTGCTTTAAGCCGTGCAGATCCTGGAAGGTGTCTGCGAAATGCACCGATTCCGTTCGTGGAGAGGAATTTCTCCAGACCCACTTCGTATTTAGCCTGCTCGCGGACAGAATCAATGCGGTCGGTCTTCATTGTATACTTATCGGTATACTCTTTCATCTTTGCATCGATCTCTTCCTCGGTTACCTGGTTGATGATGTCAACCAGATCGCCCAGTGCAAAGTAGTTGCACTCCCAGCCGTATTTGATCTGGCTCTCTTACGCGGTCGCCGTCGGTTACTGCTACTTCGCGCATGTTGTTACCGAAGGAAGCAACCTTTAAGGACTTAGAGTAGGAGATAGCCTTTGCAACGGATGCAAACTGGCGGATCTTTGCTACCACATCATCATGTTTGTAATATCCAGCTACAACCTCATGCGGGATGCCAAGTCTTGCTACGATGAAGCCGTACTCACGGTCGCCGTGAGCGGACTGGTTTAAGTTCATGAAGTCCATATCGATGCTGTCATACGGAAGCTTCTCATTTGCCTGGGTGTGCAGGTGCAGAAGCGGTTTTCTCAGCTCCTGAAGGCCCTTAATCCACATTTTGGCCGGGGAGAAAGTATGCATCCATGTGATAACACCGACACAGTCATCATCGCAGGATGCCTGACGCATGGTCTTGAATACAGATTTCAGAAGTTGATGATGGTTGGAACCAGCTCTATCTCTGCCACATCGCCCACTTTTTCATTTAAGAATGCAACCATCTGACGGCTGTCTTCAGCAACCTGCTTTAGGCATTCGTCTCCGTATAAGTCCTGGGAACCCACTGCAAAGTATAACTTTTTTCATTTTAATCTGCCTCCTATTGTGAATTTTCAATGTATATCCCGAACCGAATTTCCATTGTTAAACATCACTGGAAACCGGTACGAATACTTTTTCTGCCAGTCCGGATCCTCCATCATGCGGAGCAGGTTCCGGGCTGTGATCCGCCCCAGATTATATTTGGGATGAATCACGGATAAAATCGTGAGATCTCCCTTCCTGCGCCGGTCCGGCATCATCAAACGATACCAGGGAAATATCTTCCGGCACACGCAGCCCGCGATCCTTTAAAAAATCCATATAGCTGCCTGCCACCTCGTCGTTGTAGAGGATCATCGCGGTACAGTCCTTCGTCCGGCGGTACATCCGCTGGAGTCTCTTTTTTGCTTAATTTCTCTTCCATATCCGGGTCGAATACCAGCGGATCCAGTCCTCCTGGAAATCGATCCCGAAATCCGACAGGCACTCAATAAAGCCGCGGTAACGCTCGATCCCCTGCCAGTCATCGTATTTGAAAATACCGCCGATCCGGGTATGTCCGTTCTGTATCAGAATCCGCGTCAGCTCATAGCCCGCGCGCGCATCCGACATCTCCACGCTGTCAAACGTCTCATTCTGGTAATGATTGTGAATAAACAGCGTCGGAATATTCTCCGCCGTATCTCCTTGTAAAGCCGCAGATTCGGATTCGGGAAACTGGAACGCGTCCCCTCGATGATGAGTCCGGACACATTGCGCCCCAGCATCCCCTTTTTGAGATACAGAGCCTCGTCATCGTTAAGCCGGTTGCGCGTGACTGAAACACTGATCTCATAGCCTTCTCCCGCAGGACGGACTCGATTCCCTCATACACCTGCGGAAACAGGTAATCTGAAAAATAACTGAGAATCAGTCCGATGCGGGGACGTTCTTCCTTATTCTTCTCCGGCGCGTAGGAAACGTAGGTGCCGCTTCCCTTGACCCGGGCAATCAGCCCGTCCTGCTCCAGGGCGGTCGAGCGCATTGCGGACCGTCTGGCGGGAGTATCCAAATTTATTCTGGAGCATGTGCTCGGACGGAAACTTGTCCATATTCCGGAGCACCCCACTCATAATCAGCGTCCGACCCCAGTTGTAGAGCTTCTGATATTTAAGTCCATCCTGATTCCGGCTGTTGCTGTTCTCCCTCATACTGTAACCTCCAGATGTCGCTTTTGTCTGTCCTATTTGATAACCTGCAGGGACTGGCGGTCTGCGAATACAGCTACGAATATCAGGAATACAACACCCTGGATGAGCTGCATCATCTGTGTGGAAAGCCCATCATCGTCAGACCACTGTTCAGACGATGTAACAGAAGAGAACCAACGATGATATTCTCAAAACGTACCTTCGCACCACCGGAAATCGGCATACCGCCCAGTACCAGTGCAATCAGGATCTGGGTCTCAAGCTGGTTACCACCGGAAGAAGTAACCGAACCAACCTTTGATAACATTGATAAATGCGGCAAATCACCTGTGATCGCACCTGCCAGTGTGTAGATAAGGAACTTCATGCGGTCGGTACGGATGCCGGAGAACATCGCTGCTTTCTCACCTGCTCCGATCGCCTTTAAATAAGTACCAAACTTGGTAAAGCGGAATAAAACAAATCCGATAATCAGGATCGCCAACGTACAAGCCAGCTTTTAATTCAGTGCTGTCGAAGTTGATTAACATCGCAGAGCCGGCTACCGGCGCGTTGGTCGTCAGATATTTGATAAATCCACGGAATAAGAACATCGTACAAATCGTAACGATGAAGGATTTAATCTTGCGGTATACATAGAAGTAACCGTTGATGGCGCCGATCGCTGCACCAACCGCGATACCTGCCACAATCGCCAGTGGAATGCTGGTCTTGGAAACCATGCAGACAACAATCGATGCAATACCAAGGATGGAACCCTGGGAGAAATCCAGACCGCCCATCGTCATGATAAAGAATACGCCGGTTGCCGAAATCATGGTGACATACACCTGGGAAAGTACCAGAGGAAGGTTATTCATCATCCGGAAATTCGTCAGGGCATTGAACATAAGAAAATGATAATCAGTCCCGCAATCGGCAGAAGCGAACGGATCATCGTCATTTTGATAACTTTTTTGAGCTGCTGCTCTTTATTTTCCTGTACTTGTCTTAACTTGATTCTCCATTGCATCCTCCTTATACCATCATCGTGATCAGGCTGTTCTCATCCATCGCCTCATCACGTTCCAGCTCACCGCTGATCTTGCCATCCTTCATGATAATGATGCGGTCGCACATACCAATCAGCTCCATCAGCTCCTCGGAAATCATGATAATCGATTTTCCGTTCTTTCTCATCTGGTTCATTAACTGGTAAATGTCCTGTTTAACCTTGATATCAATGCCTCGGGTCGGGACTGTCGAGAACAACGATATCGGAATCTTTTCCAATCCATCTTGCCAGAACGACCTTTCTGCTTATTACCACCGGAAAGATCCGAAACGAACTGGTTTACATTTACCATCTTAACGGACATCTGTTTTGCAAACTGGTTGGAAAATTCTCTTAATTTCTTATCGCTCAACAGGTGAAGCTTGTTTGCCAGCGAATCCAGGGACGGCAGGCAGATGTTGTCGCCGATGCTCTGGTTTAAAACGACCGACTCATTATCACGATCCTTCGATGTATACGCGATGCTGTGCTTGATCGCGCCCGGGATATCGTTGATCTGCGTTCCGTCTGCCAGCTGTACCGTACCGGTTCTGTCATAGGAAGCGCCGAAGATTGCTTTGCCGATTTCATGCATACCGGACTCGGACAGACCGCCGAAGCCCAGGATTTCGCCCTTGTGAAGATCAAAGCTTGACATCCTCGATCAGTCCCGGAACCGTCACGTTCTTAACAGAAAGAACAACTTCATCTGATACTTTCTCACCATAGTCTGCACGATAGTAATCACCTGTTGCCTCACGTCCTACCATGAGTTTCTTTTTTAAATCCATCCTCGGTTGACATCTTTGCTCTTTACGGTATCAATGTAAACACCGTCACGCAGGATTGTGATTGTATCGGATTTGTCGAGAATTTCCGGAAGGTCATGGGAAATAAAGATGATGTGTTGCCGCTCTCACGGATACGGTTCATGTGTTTGTAAAGTTCTTCACGGCCTTCCTGGGAAAGTGCCGTGGTCGTCTCATCGATGACAACAATCTTCGGATTAGAAGTAGGTTGCCTTTACGATCTCGACCAGCTTCCGGTCCTCGAAAGTTGTAAGAGTCGATCATATCAGCAGCCTTGATTCTTTCAAATCCATACTGCTTTAACAGCTCTGTTGCCTTTTTATTCATGGCATTTGTATTTTTTGATGCCCAGTGTACGAACTGATCCTCATGACCGAGGAAAATATTCTCTGCAACAGTCAGTCCAGACAATGTACCAAGCTCCTGTACAATGATGGAAATTCCTTCATTGTTGGCTTCTACCTGATTCTTCGGATGAATCTTCCTTTCCCATCCAGAATGAAAGTACCGCTGCCAATGCTGTAAATACCGGTAACATGTTGGTCAGGGTTGATTTACCGGAACCGTTTTCTCCGATCAGTGCATGAACCTCCCTTGTTAACGTTAAAGGAAACGTTCTGAACGGCCTTCGTGATACCGAAGTTCTTGCAAAGATTTTTTACTTGTAATCTTACTTCACTCATTGCTGTCTTCCTCCTTCTATTACTTGACAATCTCGCCTTTTGTAACCTTTGTTGTCAGAGTAACGATAATCAGCAGTGCAAATCCTGTGATCACATCCTGGATAGCGGTTGGTGCTCCAAGAGCAATGAAACCGAAGAAAATAATATTGATTACGAATTCACCGATGATAATAGCCTGCAGCGGCATACCATATTTCTTAAATGCCAGACCGAAGAAACATCCCATAGTCGGTACGAAGTTTCGGCTCATAGATGCCATTCCGGTAACGGCTACCATGGAAGATCCGTAACTGATGGGTCAGGATCGCCATAACACCGAGGAATGCACCACTTAAAATAAATGCAAGAACTTTATACTTATTTACGTTAATACCCATGTTCTTGGCAACAAACTCATCACTGCCGATAGCATAGGTGTATGTTCCAATTTTTTGTGTAATTTAAGAATATGTAAGCAACGACACATGCCACAAGTGCAAGGATGATATCCCAAGGCATCTGGCCAAATGCACGTAAATTGGATGGAAGTGTCTGCTCTACGCCGCCTGCAATGTAGTTTGCCAGAGACTCATAGATCAGTGCAAGTCCTGTTGTTACAATCATGGACGGGATACGGAGTTTTACATAAAACATACCGTTTAATGCACCGACAATTGTTCCTGTTAAGATACATCCGACGATCAATCCGAAATATCCGAGATTAAAACGGGTGGCGAATACGCACCCAACGATTGCGGAAAGCATGATATTTGCGCCAATGGAAAAGTCGAACATTCCCATTACCATTACAAAGTAGAATCCTACGGCACCAACAGTTGCAATCAGGCTGGCCTGAAAATAGTTAAGCATATTGCCGAAAGATCCAAAGTTATGCGGCGAAAGTATTTTAAAGATGGCCCAGGAAAGCACAACCAGACCGAGCAGGATCAGATACCCCATTGCTTTTCCCGAAATTTTTTTTCAACAACAGTAGTACCCATATTTTCTACCTCATTTTTTGTCAATTCTGATAAACGTCACATTGATGGAAAAGGTGGCGCCGCAAGCAGCGCCACCCCTTGTGGTTATTTGGTTTTATTTACCCGCACGTGCTGCTGCATCTTCAATGGAGATACGCTCTGTGCAGTAATTTTAAGTCTTCCAGACTCAGCTTAGACATATCAACCAGTTCCTCATCGGTGTATGGAAGCTGATCTACGAAGTACTGCTCATAATGCTTTGTAGTCGTCCGGAGAAGATACATACAGATACGGGAACGGAACATCCTCGAACTTGCCCTCAAAGTCTTTGTAGTTACCCTTTATTGCATTGTAAACCATCATGAATGCGATCAATGGATCACAGAAATGTCCGCCGGACTCACCAGCCATGGAACCATTCTCAAGTCTGTCTCCAAGGTCTGGAAGGAAGTCTGTGGAAACGATGTCGATATCCTGCGGTCTTTCCGGCACGCTCAACTGCTGCGATAGCGCCCTGAAGCGGGTCACCGCCGCCGCCTGCCGGAATCAGTGCATCCAGGTCGGGATCTGCGGACATCAGAGCCTCTGCTGCCTTGGAACCACCTTCGGAAGTTGTTCCTGCGTACTGTGGCTCAGAAAGCTTCGCCTGATCATCCGGATGCTCTGCGTTCCATTTCTCAACACCAGCTTTATAGCCTTCCCATCTGCCGAGCCATGTAGCATCACCCTGCTCCCAGCCGATCAGACCGATGTTTCTGTCACCTTTTTTCCAAAAGAATGTTTACAAGTTCTTCACCGTTTGCCGGCTCGTTCTCATGAACAGCACCGATATAATAATCAGAATCTTTTTGCTGCTAAATAAATATCTGCGCTGTTGTCCTTGCTGATTACACGGAAGAACTGTGCCAGATATACTTTATTATCATTACATGTCTTGATAGCTGATGTCATCTCTGTATCAGATGAGTTGCAGATGATAATTCCCTGACATCCTGCTGCAGCTAGCTGTTCTACAGAAGCTGTAACCTTCTCAGATACATGTCCCTGGTCAACATACTGAACCTGTACCCCTAAAGCCTTTGCTGCTTCATCCAGGATCAGTTTACACTGGGAACCAAGAACATCGGTGGAGGACCAGATGGAAACACCGATCTTGATGTCCTTTGTTGTCGATCGTCGAAGCTGCTGCCTCGCTTCAGCGCCTTCTGCCGAAGCATCTGCTGCCCGGAGCTGCTGTGGTTGCACTGGATGCTGCGCCACCGCCGCAAGCGGTCAGGCTTGCCAGCATCGCTGCTGCTGTCACTGTTGCCGTTGCTTTTTGAAGACTTTCTTCATTTTGATTCCTCCCAACATGTTTTTTTGATTGTTTTCAACAACTATCATGGCTTTATTATACGATTTGACAGCAATTTGCGCAATACAATACAGGATATTTTTTTCGCAAAAAGTTGTATTTTTTACTATACAATATGATCTAAAAATTGTCATGTCACCCGAATATTTTTATCAATAGTGTGCATGTTCCATCATTTTTCGAGGATATTCCACGTCATTTTTTGTATATTTTTGTCAATAGGTGCGTTTAATCTTTCACGTTTCCCAATCTTTTCAAATACAACTTTCAGGTTTTGGGAAAGCTGTACGGTGTTGGAATACAGGAGAACATTCTAAAAAAGAGTCTGTATCTGGCATTTGCCAGATACAGACTGCCCTCTTCATAATTCTATTTTATTTTCCTGCATCCACAAAGTTCAGTTCCTCTGCCAGGGTCTGGCCACCTGCCTTGATGGTGATGGTCTCTGCATTCATGTTCTCGCAGAAGGTGTTTGCTACTGCCTGCAGAACCTTTTTCCTGGTTCTCAGACGGGAACTGGCTTAACTCCAGGGTTGCTTTCTCTGCCATAGTAGTGTCTGCGGCTACACCCGACCTGCTTCCTGGCTGGCTACGCTGCCCTCAGTGGTGAAGCTGACTGCCTTGGTGCCGTCATCCAGCACCTCGTACTGAATCAGAAGATCTACCAGGCTCTGTGCGTCCAGAGTCTCTACGGAATCCATGGTTCCCTCGATCTTGCTGCCATCTTTGCTGACGCTGTATACAGATGCCATGGTAAGATCCGACGCATTCTGGTCGACCGGTCTTCCGGTTACAACCCCAGGGCCTGCATCTGCGGTAGACTCAACGACTTCTTCCTGCTGCGGCTCTTTTACCTCACCGGTCTTTTTTTTCTCGGTAGTTGGGGTACATGCTGCTAATGATAAGATCATCATGGCTCCCAATAAGCCCATGACTAATTTCTTCATAATGATAAAGCCTCCTTTGTATGTCTTGTGTGTTATGCTTTTCGCCTTGCGGAACCAGATGTTCAGTTTTGCAAAATTGCTTTGGACAAGGCTTTCGGTTTTTCGTCGGGAGTCAGATTCTGCAGGATTGCGTCAATCATGTCGTGGTGGAACTGTTCGTGATGCTCATACGCATGCTTTCCTTTTTCAGACAGCGAAATATAGACTACACGCCGGTCTTCCTTTCCTCGTTCCCGGGTCACGTAGCCTTTCTTCACCAGACTGTTCATGGCTATGGTCAGGGGTTCCCCACTGTCACAGAAAGCTCTTTTTGCTATGGTAGACATATTCTTGGGTTCTCCTGTGCCAATGGCCTGAATCACATGCATATCGTTATTTGTAATATCCTGAATTCTTCCGTAACGATGGCCTGCTCCTCTAAGTCCATAACATCACGGAACAGCTTTACCAGGGCATCGTTTAATGTCGCGTAAGTATCCACTTTTCTCCCTCACTGCACACGAAGCCTGTCGCTCCGCTCTTGATTATACATGATTTGCTATCTTTCCACAACCGCGTTTTTTCTTACAACATTGTGAAAGAATTGTGTTCTTGGTAATGTTTTACTACCCAGTAATCCAGATACTGGCTGCAATTCCGGCCGCCGTAGCAATGAGTGCCCCCGGCACTGTGTAGCGGGTCCGGCGCACCTTCACACTGCCAAAATAAATGCTCAGACAGTAAAATACGGTCTCTGTGCTGCTCATCAGAACTGATGCCGCCATGCCAGTGCGGCTGTCCGGCCCGTACTGCCGGAATAAATCCAGTAAAAGTCCGGTGGCCGCTGAGTTAGAAACCAGACGCACCAGGGTAATGGGTACCAGTTCCCGCGGAATATGCAAAAAGCCCTGCTGCCCCTGCGCAGACACTGGTCACCGCATCCAGAAAGTCCGGAGGCCCTGACTACCCTACCGCCGTGATCAGGGCGATCAGGGTCGGCAAAATGTCTGCCACGGTTTTTCATGCCGCTCTTTACGCCATCCAGAAAATCATCGAATATCGGGCGATGGGAAATCAGGCCAAACGCAATCACATAGCTGATAACAAAGGGAAGGAGAATTTTAGAAAGCCACAGGATCATCGGCGAGTCACCTCCCGGGATTTTACCTGATTGCCAGGAGTCGGTTCTCCTGAGTCATGTTGCCTTCTTTTCTCCTGTTTCTCCAATCCATAAGCTTGCAAAAACAACTGCCGCCAGCGTAGAAACCGCCGTAGCAGCCAGCGCAGGCCCCAGCACCGCTTCCGGCTGTCTTGACCCATACTGGCTCCGGTAAGCAATCAGTGTTACCGGAATCAGCTGCAAAGATGAGATATTCAGAATCATAAACGTACACATAGATGAGGTGTGGCCGTGCGCATCCCATCCTCGGAGGCCTGGATGTATTTTGCCATCTCCTGCATGGCGTTTAACCCTGCAGGTGTTGCCGCCATGCCAAGCCCCAGCATATTCGCAATGATGTTCACCGCAATGGGTTCCCGTGCCGGATGATCCCGCCCAAGTTCCGGAAACAGAAAATCAAGGAGCGGTGTCATGCGCCCGGTAAGCCATCCCACCAGTCCGGCCCGGGTTCCGATCTCCATGATGCCACACCAGAATGAAAGAATTCCGAGCATAGTAAGACCCAGACTCACGGATTCTTTTGCAGAGTCCAGAAGAGCCTGGGTCACTTCATTCCATGTTCCATTTAACGCGCCCCACAGCATTCCGGCTAAGAGCATGCCGCCCCAGAGATAGTTAAGCATTCCGGTCACTTCCTGTTCGGATGGTGCTGTCATGCCAGATTCTGGGAACCAGGCATAACACCGTTTGCTTTCAATTTATGGAGCTGAGGTCTCATTTTATGCCATACTGGGAACACATTTCTTTTCATGACAGTCCTACATGTCATTTTTGTTTGTCAGGCACATCTACAGAATCTGCCTGTCACTTACTCACGCCAGTACACAGCTTCTGCGTTTTACACCGCTCCCACCAGATCCTGCACCACAGCCTCCACCGTTTCGATCTTATCGGCACGGTAAGCGTTAAGCTTCCGCAGAATAACAGCGCTTCATTTAACGCGCCCTCTGCCGCGTTGGAGAGGGCTTTGGTGATGCAATACGGGATGTTCGCCGGATCACAGTGTTCCAGACACTGATAGCAGTGGGTGATCTTTGCTTTCTCCCCACGCCTTCATGGCTGTGATCTTCTCCAGAACGGATTCACAATGGCCCGTCCCGGCATGCCCACACCGGACTCTGGGTAATCACGATATCTTCTGCCTTCGCGTTGATATAGGCCTGCTTTGTAGCTTTCCGGCGCGTCGCATTCCTCGGTTGTCACAAAACGGGTTGCCACCTGCACGCCGTCCGCGCCAAGCTCCATGGCGTGCTCCACATCCGCACGGGTGTAGATACCGCCTGCAATGGCTACCGGAATGTGTTTCTGGTATTTCTCTTCAAACTGCTTCACTACCTTCATAATACCGCGGATTTCTTCATCATACAGATCCTGATGATAGGTATGCCGGCACATCCTTTGTGTCTGCGCCATAGCGGCTTAAATCCTCTCTGAAAGCCCAGATGTCCGCCCGCCAGCGGTCCCTCAATCACTAAAAGGAGATCCGGAATCCGCTTGTACTTTGCGGTCCCATATTTTGCAGATGACCATGGCAGATTTTGCAGTGGAAACGATTGGCGCGATCTTGGTCTTTTGCCCCTTCCACAAACTCCGGCAGGGGAAACCGGAAGTCCGGCTCCGGAAATGATGATATCTGCGCCCGGCCTTCACCGCCTCTTTTTTTCACACCTCGAGCGTAATTGCTTGGTTGCCACCCATATAATATTAAATCCAATGATCCCTTTCGGCGCACTTCCCCGTGCTTTCTTCTGTTCCCTGCCAATGGCGCGCAGATTCGCCTCCATAGGTGACTTTAAAAACCGGATCCTTAAACCGATCTGCGCGGTGGAAATGATGCCAATACCACCTGCTTTGCTACTGCGTTCCTGCCAGGGAGTGCAGGCTGATGCCTACCCCCATTCCCCCTGAATGATGGATTTTTCAACTCATTATGCTCAAGATTACCACATGGGTTTTAACGTCAGCCTGCCGCCGCTGACATTTACATATTCCGGAATCTCTGGTAACGGGACTGTGAATTTCTTCCTTCGTCTTTCATGGCTGTACGCTCAAAGAACGCAGTCATGCTCTGTCTCATATATTCAGCCAGCACCGGCATGGTTTTCGATCGTTGCCGGTTCCTGCTCCCAGGGATCACATGCTCGATCAGGCCGCGCTCATAAAGGTCTGCTGCCGTAATCTTCATGACTTGGCTGCATCCGGCGCCTTCTTGCTGTCCTTCCAGAGGATGGAGGCAAAGCCCTCCGGGAAAGAATGGAATAGATGGCGTTCTCCAGCATCCATACCTCGTTGGCCACCGCCATAGCTCAGTGCACCGCCGCTTCCGCCTTCCTCCGATTACGATTGAAAGGACCGGAACGGTCAGTGCCGCCGATATCTCAAAAAGGTTGCGGGCAATGGCTTCCCCCTGGCCGCGCTCCTCAGCCTCAATACCGCAGAACGCGCCAGGTGTATCTACAAAACAGATCACCGGTCTGAAGGTCTCGCCTGCTTCATCAGGCGCAGCGCCTTGCGGTATCCGTCCGGGGACGGCATGCCAAAATTCCGGTGAATGTTGTCCTTGGTGGTTCTTGCCCTTCTGCTGGCCGATCACCGTTACCGGCATACCGCGGAAGGTGGCAATGCCGCCGATGATAGCTCCATCATCACTGAAATAGCGGTCCCCATGGAATTCCATAAAGTCATCAAACAGCGCATGAATGTAATCCAGTGCCACCGGACGGGCTGCGCTTCTGAAAGCTGCACCGTATCCCAGGCATTTTTTCCACTCTGTTTCTGTTTTTCCAGATAGTTTTCCACAAATGACTCGGCATGTTCCTGCCTGCGCACGCTTTAATGTGGATATTCATCTTCCTGTTTTCTGGTGCATCCGCAAAATCTGCCAGCACATCCTCCTCTGGTTTTCACGGTCTACGATCTTATCCACAAAACCGTGCTCCAGTAAGAACTCGGCTCTCTGGAAGCCCTCCGGGAGCTTCTGGCCGATCGTCTGCTCGATGACCCGGGGACCCGCAAATCCGATCAGAGCTCCGGGCTCCGCCAGGATGATATCGCCCAACATGGCAAAAGCTGGCTGTCACGCCCCCCGTAGTCGGATCTGTCAGGACGCTGATAAAAAGCTGTCCTGCCTCTCATGATGCTTTCCAGTGCAGCAGAAGTTTTGGCCATCTGCATCAGGGAGATCCACCCCTCCTGCATTCTGGCGCCGCCTGAGCAGGCAAAAATAATCACCGGAAGTTTTTCTTCGGTTGCCCGCTCTACCATCCGTGTGATCTTCTCACCCACCACATGCCCCATGCTGCTCATCATAAATCGGGCATCACAGACACCCAATGGCATTTCAAATCAATCCATGGTTTGCATTTACCGGTGACAATGGCTTCATTTAGGTCCGGTCTTTCTCCTGGGCTGCCTGAACCTTCTTCTCATAGCCCGGGAAATCCAGGGGATTGAAAACTCCATCTCCTTATTCCATTCTTTCAAAACTGCCCTCATCCAGCAGCATCTCGATACGGCGGTATGCATGCACGCGGAAATATCCGCCGCACTTGGGACAGACATAATAATTGTTGCTTTACATCTTCCACATAGATCGGCTGGCCGCACTTGTTGCACATTTTCTTCCAGAGGCCCTCCGGAATGCCTCCGGCTCCATCCTCATTCGTTTTGGCCTTGCGGTGATCTATTTTTTGTCGATCATGGTATATGTTTTTGAACATATTTTTAAACATATCGGATTCTCCATAACATTCATTACTTACAGTATTCCGGGAACTGATCCGGGATCAAAAACCGGTGTCGATCTTGTGTCCATCCTGGTAGACCGGATTGCTTAAAATCTCAAACTGGGGAAGTCCAGGTTGGTGTCAATGCCCTCAATGATCAGCTCGCCCAGGGCGCTTCTCATCTTCGCAATGGCCTCCGCACGGTCTTTTTCCGTGTACGATCAGCTTCATCAGCATGGAGTCATAATTCGCCGGTACTTTATAACCATTGTAAATGTGCGTGTCCACGCGGACTCCGTTGCCTCCTGGGATGTGGATGTTGGTAATCTTTCCCGGACAGGGCATAAAGTTCTTCGACGGGTTCTCGGCGTTGATGCGGCACTCGATGGCATGGCCCTGAATGTGGATATCATCCTGGGTCACGCTTAATTTCTCTCCTGCAGCCACACGGATCTGCTCTTTGATCAGATCCAGACCGCTCACCAGCTCGGTCACAGGATGCTCTACCTGGATGCGGGTGTTCATCTCCATAAAATAGAAGTTTTTATTTTTTATCTAACAGGAATTCAATGGTTCCCTGCATTTTCATAGCCAACGGCCTTCGCTGCCGTTTACAGCGGTCTCGCCCATCTTTTTGAAGCTCCTCGGAGATTGCAATGGACGGGGACTCCTCCAGCACTTTTTTCTGGTGGCGACGCTGAATGGAACAGTCACGCTCCCCTAAGTGCACGACGTTGCCGTACTTGTCCGCCATAATCCTGAAATTCAATATGACGCGGATTCTCCACAAAACGTTCAGGTACATGGTATCGTCAGAGAAGCCCTTCACGGACTCCATCTGCGCGTTCTGGAAGTTGGCCTCAAAGTCCTCCCTCACTCCAGGACACACGCATGCCTTTTCCACCGCCGCCGGAGGATGCTTTGATCATGACAGGGAATCCAATCTCCTTTGCCATCTTTAACGCTTCCTCTACGGTGTAAACCGGCTCTTTACTGCCCGGAACGACCGGAACCCCGGCCTCCACCATGGTCTTTCTGGCTGCGGACTTGTTGCCCATCTTGTTGATGATCTCCGCGGACGGACCAATAAAAGCGATGTT
>VOFJ01001392.1_pt1 | contig 34840 bp, 80 predicted proteins | sample 5384081 | NCBI WGS metagenome assembly VOFJ01 (sample SAMN12384729, study PRJNA508395) | human gut metagenome | isolation source: healthy gut I | host: Homo sapiens
GCAAGTATAAGGATTCCGTTTTTTTGAGCGTCTGGATAAACTGAATCTGCGTCTGATTCCGATTGATGTCAAGACGAGTAACGCCGTACCGACAGCGGATTACATCAATATCAATGTGGATGCCACGGTCAATGTCAAGATCAGTAATGATCCGGAGAAACTGCGTCTGGCAGCAGAGAACTTTCTGAATAAAAAATACAGAGTACATAGCAAGTGTGGCACGTGAAGTGCTTGAAGGTAATGTGCGTGAGATTGTTGGTAAGATGCGGCTGGAGGAAATGGTTTCCGACCGTCAGAAATTTGCCAACCTTGTCAAAGAAAATGCGGAGCCGGATCTGGCAGCGATGGGACTGGATATCATCAGTTTCAATGTGCAGAATTTCGTTGATGGAAATGATGTCATTGAAAATCTCGGTATCGACAATATTGTAAAGATTAAGAAATCGGCAGCCATCGCAAAAGCTGAGAGTGAGAGAGAGATATTAAAGTTGCACAGGCAGCAGCGGATAAAGAATCCAATGATGCGGCAGTGGAAGCGCAGACAGAGATTGCGAAGAAACAGAATGAACTGGCAATCAAAAAATCAGAACTTCAGATGGAAGCCGACACAAAGAAGGCGATGGCAGATGCCGCTTACGAAATCCAGAAAGAGGAACAACGTAAGACCATCGAAGTTACCACGGCAAATGCAGATATTGCAAAGCAGGAGCGGGAAATTGAGTTAAAGCAGAAGCAGGTCGCTGTTACGGAGCAGTCGCTAGAGGCAGAAGTAAAGAAGAAAGCCGAGGCAGAAAAAATATGCAGCCCAGCAGCGCGCGGAAGCAGAACTTTATCAGCGTCAGAAGGACGCAGAGGCAAAGCAGTTTGAGGCACAGCGGGAAGCGGAAGCGCAGAAGGCACAGGCAGAAGCCATGCGTTTTGCAAGAGAGCAGGAAGCAGCCGGTATCCGGGCAGTCGGTGAGGCAGAGGCATCTGCGATTCAGGCAAAAGGTATTGCGGAAGCAGAAGCCATGGAAAAGAAGGCAGAAGCATATGCGAAGTAGAATAAGGCTGCAGTAGCGGAAATGATGATCAAGGTACTTCCGGATATTGCCGGAAAAGTTGCAGAACCGCTCGGTCAGATTGACAAGATCACAATCATTGGAGGTGGCGAAGGCGGCAGCAATGGTGTGGATCAGATTGCCGGAAATGTGCCGGTGGTCATGGCAAAAAAGTCTTTGAAAGCATGAAAGAAGCAACCGGAATTGATCTGGCAGATATTATCAACGCAGAGTCTTACGATGCGAAGGTAAACCGCAATGTGAATGTATCGGGACTTGATTCCGTGAACTTTGTAGTAAAGGATGACGGAACAAAGGTTACGATGGCAAAAAAGTGGAGCCGCAGAATAGTACAAAACCGGTAAGTACAGATGTACCGGAATCCGGAGAACAGGGATAAAACCAAAAGAAAGAGAACAGTGTCAGATGATAAATCGGGGGCACTGTTCTCTTTTTGTCGGTGATGATTCATGCGAAATGTTTAAATAATAGGTGCAATTCGGAAAATTTTTCGTTATACTAAATATATGAAGATAAAGAAATGAAAAAATTGAAACAGCAATCGCAGCATTACAGCAGGAAGCAACGGAAGAAGAGGTAAAAGGTTCAGGAAGTGTTATGTCTACGTTTTTGGCAGATATGCATCAGCTTTTTACGCGGCACTTCCTGTAGATGAAATCATAGGAATAAAGGAGAGACCACGTGGGCAGAAAAAAAGAGCAGGAACATAAAACTTTAGCCCGTTGGATCATTGATAAAACCAATACCGATCATTACAGGGCGGGGATGCTCAGTGGATGGAAACATCCGTATATTGATGCGGATGTTATGGAAATAGTGGGTGGAAGAAAACAGCTTTTGGATCAGGCAACTATCCTTGAAAATGAGACAAATGCGGGAAAGATGGGGAAGTTTAAGCCCGATTGGAAAGATGTAAAAACAAGTATTAAGAAAATTGATTATGATGTTGCGATTATTCCGGAATTGTGTGAAAGGGAACAAATCGAAGATCCAAAGGGAAAGGCAGCTTCGTCTCATTGCCCGTGTGGAAAAATGGCGGAGAAAAGGACAGGATTGTGCATGGTTGTGCTCCTACTATGATGATTTATTGGATCTGTTGAACAGAGGCAAAGAGCAGAAAGAACTGGAAGATGAAACCTTTTTTGTATGTATAGATGCAGTTGCACATCAAAAGGAACACGTCTGGAAACGGGTGTTCAGTGCGCGTGTCCTTCACAATTCCAAATGTTTCCAAAAAAATTATGAGGATAGAATACTGTCTGTTTTAAAAAGAAAAATCCCCATTTTATATAGAGGAAATGAGTGATGATGAACTGCTGGATGCGCATAATATTCATTCTTATGCGCAGACGCTTGAGTGGAAAGGCACACTGCAGTATATTATAAATGATGAAAAAGTAATTGATTCTTCATCACAGATTTATGGAACGATTATAAATACACAGACAATGGAACATGCAAGGGCGTATGCCCTGTCAGGTTGCAAAAAAGAATCATGACAATTGAAAATAAAGCAAACTATGAGGACATGTCTTATAGAAAAAGATACTCTTTATATATTTTGTCATGGTTTTTTCTCTCCAAAGGAAGTTCGGTTTTTGAAGACGATTTGTGATCTGGTTTCTGAGGAATGTGAATTTTATCATTGGGGAGATCTGGATTATGGAGGAATCTGTATTTTCCAGTTTATTAAGGCGCAGGTATTCCCAAAACTTCTTCCATACAAAATGAGTCAGGAGGATTTTGAATTAGCAGTCAGGGAGGATGCAGGTATTTTATTAAAGGAAGATACCAGAAATAAGCTGATAAGGAAAAATGCAGGACTACTGGAACCATTAAAGGAAGCAATACTTAAGTCAGGTCTGACGATAGAACAGGAACGGCTGTTGTAGAAAATAAAGAGGAAATTCATTCATGATTTTAAAAAGAAAATTCAAAGGAATTTTATAAACTATTTCGCACGAAAAACCGTGATGCATATATGCAGTTTCTTGTGGCAATTTATGAGGAAAATAATGAAGTGTATACAGCACTTGGATTGACGATAGAGGAATGCCGTGTGATTATTGCAGATACAATTGCAAAGGCAAGGATTATCTGGGAGGATGAGGAAATAGAAGAAGAGGACGAGCCGGATACCTTATTTCCGGAAGATTCGCCGTCTGGCATATTGAATACCCTGATCCGGTGGGGATGGCTGAAAAGCGATTTTGATGAGAAACTGAATACCTGTGTGATTTCTTTCCCGGAATACAGCCAGCTGTTTACGGAATTGTTTCAGAAGCTTCAGACAGAAGATGACAGCCGGGAGAGGGAAAGTATCCTTTCGATTTACAGTGCTTTGTTTACGTATCATTCGGATACAGAAAAAAAAAATAATGATATTTTAAAAAAACGCACTCCAGACGTCCAGACGGCTGGGGCAGCTTCTTTCCAATATGCAGGATGGAATGCGTTCCTATTTTGAGGAATTGTCGCAAAAAAAAATTTTATTGGAATTCAGAAAGTTCTGGTAGAGGAAATTAACAACCGTGACAGTAAAAAAAATATGCAATTTTACGACAACAGACAGCTTTTTACCGTTATAAGGAAGCAGTTAAGGAACTGATCAGCCAGATTCTTCGCGAAAATGACCAAAAAAAAGGGAACAGCTTGTAAAAAGAGCGTACCGGACTTGTGGAGGGAACTGTTACCAGCAAAAAAGAAACCAGTATCGTCTGGAATATTGTGAAAGTGCCAGTCAGCTTGTGTATCAGGTGGAGCGGGAATTTGATCTGATCGAAAAAAAAAAATATAACAAGCTGATCGAACAGAAAACTGTCTTTGCCAAGCGTGCACTGGCACGAATCCATTATATTCTGCAGGAAGGCTCTTCGGATGAAGATCATATTGTAAAGTTAATTAATTTGTTGGATCATCATGCAAACAGCCCACAGGTGTTTAGAACAAATGCGTGACCGGATCAGAGTGGGAACACAGTTTAAGAATATAACCGATAGAAGTTTTTACAACCGGAAAAATGCGGAGGATGCAGGATTTCACCCGATTGCGATGGAAAAGCACAACGAGGAGACTCAGATGACCGATTTTGTACCAAAGCCGCTTTATACGAAAAAACAGTTGCAGGAATTCAGGCAGAAAAATATCGTGGATGGCAGATTTGTCACGGATGAACAGACGATTCAGTCCGTAGAAGATCTGGAAAAACTGCTGTTTTTGTGGCAGGAGGAAACGGATGATACGAAACAGGAGGAAACGGTGCATATTGATGGAGAATTAAAAAGGAGAATATGGATTTGTTTTTTCAAAACTGGTGATTGACGCAAAAAAAGGAGAGAAAAAAATAAATGTTAGAATACATGGAAAATATCTCGCAGAGTGAGGCGGAAAATATTAGAAAAACCATACAGGATCTGTTTCGCCAGACCTGTATTTTTGCAGACAAAGTGTGATCCGGTTACTCTGATCCAGAAGGATAATCCTCACTATCAGGTATGTGCGAGAAATCGGGAATTTATTGCAGATTATCTGCAGGTGCTTGACTGTGAACTGGTTCATGATCCGCAGGAACATATTTTCCGGATTACAGGAGATGGCGTGCTGACGGAGCGTATGACACTTTTAACAACGAAACTGGTGATCCTTATGAAATTGATTTATCGGGATAAAATTATGGGAGAAGGACTACATGCCACGACAACCAGTCTTGCGGAGATCCGAAGATATGGAAAGGAAACAAACCTGATTACGCGCAGACTGACCGCTCAGGAGTGGCAGGAGGCATTGATTCTGATGAAAAACACACCAGATGATCGAACTGCCAAGTGCCATTGGAAATCTCGAAGACGATTCCCCGATTTATATTTACAGTACCATTAATATTTTCTGTTCAGCGGCAGATATCAATGAGCTGGTTGAAATGTTCAAAGGAGAAACCGGGGGAAACGGAAGAACAAAAAGGAAGCAGAGTATTCGAAAAGACGCAGGATCAGTGGGAAACACAAGACGAAATGAGGAGTGAATAAATTGAGTCAGGCAAAAAAGTTTTTTACAAGGATGTGCCTTAACAACTGGGGAGGCATTGATCATAAGGTACTGGAGTTTCATGAATATGTGAATTTATTCAGTGGAAAAAGCGGATCTGGAAAATCGACCGTCATGGATGCGATTCAGGTTATTTTATATGGAAGTTTCTCACCGAGTTTTCTGAATAAAGCAGCGGATGATGCCAAAAACCGCAGAAGTGTCTTAAGTTATCTGCGCGGAGAACAAAAAGACGGATCTGCCAATCGTAAAGACTGTGATTTCTGTTCCGTAATTGCTCTGGAAATTGAAGATACCGGAACCCATATTATAACCTGTATTGGAATTGCGTTTGAAGTAAGAAAATCAGATTCTGAGATTAAAAAAATTTGTGTATTTCAGTCACCCGGGAAAAAATGCCGGAGTCTGAATATCTGACGGAACAGGGCGTCTGCTATTCCAATCAGGATATCAAAAGGCTGGTCAGTGCCAGAACAAAATCCGATGACAACCGCGGAAAGGGAGAAGTCAACCGCATTTATGGTTCCAAAGAGGCATATCTGGGAACTCTGTATGATGTGATTCTCGGGTATATTGATCAGAACCGTTTTATCACGATGGAAAAGAGCGCGATTGCACTGAAAATGACAAACGGAACAGGACAATTTATCCGTGATTACATGTTTCCAAAGAACACTTCCAATACCATTGCCACGATTAGTGAGCAGCTGGATGCGTACCGCCAGATCAAAGGAAAAAATTGAAGATATGCGGAAGCGGATTGAGCTGTTATCTGAAATTCAGGCATCAGGAAAGGAACTGGTGCGTCTGCAGACGGATATCGTCCGGGCAGAAGCCATGATACGCTGCATCGGTATTGAAGATTTGCGGGCAAGGATTCAGGCAGCAGAAGACGACAAAAGGAATCTTGCAGAAAAACAGGAACAATGCAAGAAAAAAGTGCAGGAACTTTCTGCCTCGCGGGAGGAAGCACAGCAGAAATTGATACAGGTCAGTGCCGATTTAAAAAGCCAGCGATTTAGGGGGAAAACAGCAGCAGTACGAGGAATTAGATGAGCGCAGCAGGATGCTGGCAGATAATACCAGACAGTGGCAAAAAGATCCTTCAGGGAATGAAAAACTGGGAAGAAGACGATGTGATCACCGATTATATCAGTAATCCGGTTCTAAATTTGATTGCAGAACTTGGCAGTGGAAACGTAACGGAGGAATTGTGCCAGAACCTGCATTTAAAAATTGAATCTGCCAAGCAGAATATCGAAAATGAAGTGGAGGATTACAGTGAGCAGAGGCGCGAGATCGGAAAAAGAATTAAAAGAAAAAAAGCGGCTGGTGGATGACATGAAACATAACCGCAAACCATATGAGGAGAATCTGAGGTCTGCAAGAACGGGCATTATCCCAACAGCTGAGTGACCGCTATGGAACGACTGTCAGGGTGCAGATTTTTGCTGATCTGTTTGATGTGCAGGAGGAAGAATGGAAAAATGCCATTGAGGGACGCATGGGAAGGCTGAAACGTTCCCTGATCACGGAACCACAATATGCACATGAGGCAGCAGTCCTGTTTCGCAACATGAAGCAATATGAAAATGTGGATTTAATTAATTCCAAGGCGATTGCGGACAGTGAGCCGGATTGTTTGGAAGGATCTTTATATGATGCAGTAAAGACAGAGGATGCTTATGTGGATGTATGTCTGAAACGGTATCTGGGACATATTATGAAATGCAGGTCTGTGGAGGAACTGGAGCAGGTAAGGGATGGTGTGACACCGGATTGTTATTCGTACAGCAATTTTATTTTCCGGCATCTTAAGAAAAAGACTATACGACCAGAGCGTGTATTGGACGCCGTGTTTCCAAGGCGCGGCTTACAGAATATGAAAACGATGTGGAAGATTTAAGCAGACAGGAGGCGGAATTGGATCATCTGCTGCGCAGATTAAAAGCGGCAAGAGAATTTGAGTGCCTGAAAGATGAGCCATCTCATTACGTGAAACTATCCCAGGCGGGTGCTGAGCTTGCAAAGGTAAATAAATCGAAAATGGAGCTGGAAGAGGTAATCCGTTCGCTGCAGGAAGGAACCTACAAAAGAGCTTGAAGAGAAAGAAAAGGCATTAAAGAGCAGTGTAAAAGCCATTCAGGACGAGATTGATGCAATGCAGGCAGAACTGGCAAAGCTCACCAGCCGGTATGGACAGCTTTCCGGAGAAAATGAGTCCAGAAGACAGCAGCTGGAGGAAAAGCTGCAGGGATATGTTGCAAATGAAGAACTCAAACAGGAAGTGTGGGAACTATTAAAAAAAGCAATCCGGGCAGTCTGTGATCAACAGAAAGAAGGCGGAGATTGCAGATCTGGCAGATAAGGAACAGGAACAGGCAGAACGTCGTTCTGCAGATGGCACGCAATAAATATATCCATGCATATCCGACCAGTGAATTCAGCGGAGCTGAGAAATCCAATGAAGCCTATGAAAAACTGCTTGAACGGTACCGGACAGATTTTGAGCCGGCATACGAAGAAGAATTTGAAAAAAAATGTGCATCCATCTATAAGAGTCTCCGGGAGAATGTCATTGCAACAATTCATGGGGATATCAAAGCAGCAAAACGCCATGCATATGAAATCAACCGCCTGCTGCGGGAAACCAATTTCTCAGACAGCACGTATCAGATTAAAATTGAACCGGCCAAAAAATGAAAACGGACAGTTTTTTGATATGCTTATGGCAGAGGAACTTGACAGCAAGAATCTGGACAATGCCGGAATTGACGGCCAGATCAGTTTCGGAGAAGATGCATTTTATCAGAAATATGAGCAGAAGATCAAACTCCTCACTGATAAATTCATGCCGCCGAGGGACGAGGATGAGCATTTGCAGGCACAGAAGGCGCAAATAAATGGAACAGTACGCAGACTACAGAAATTATCTGTCATTTAGCATGTTTGAACAGGTAACCGATGAGCATGGAAATGTCATCCGTGAAAATTTTGTCGATGATATGGCAGGAAGAGATTCCGGTGGAGAGGGACAGAACCCTAAGTATGTTGCGCTTCTTGCGGGCTTTGCAATGCTTTATATGCAGCAGAGCAACCGGGATTCCAAAATCAAGCTGGTACTTTTGGACGAGGCATTTTCCAAGATGGATCAGGAGCGGAGTGCCGTGTGCTTAAAGTATGCAAGGAAAATGGACTTTCAGCTCATTGTCTGTGTACCGGATGAACGTCTGCAGTCGCTTATCCGAAATGTGGACTGTGTATATGGATTCCGGCGGTTTAAAAACCGGATTTCCATGATGCATATTGATAAGGGGCAGTATCTGGAAATGATGGAAGGATAAAAAAAGCAGCAGGAAAGAACCAGTTATGACCAGTTGCGCAGAGATACGTTCTATGTTATGATAAAAGAGACAACTAACAAAAAAGTTAGATAAGACGAATCAAGAAGGAGAGACATAGAACGATGGATAATTCGGTATTTACACCGGAACAGGTTTTAGAGAAAATTATGCAGGCAGGAGAAAAACGAATACTCCTGCCTGTTTTGCGTTGTATTCTGCTTGGTATTATGGCAGGCGGGTTTATTGCATTTGGTGGAGCAACAAGCAGTGTAGCTGCGCATCAGGTATCCAATGTTGGCATTGCACGGCTGGTAACCGCTGTGGTGTTTCCGGTAGGCCTGATGATGATTGTGATGGTGGGCGGAGAACTGTTTACCGGGGACTGTCTTATGGTGACGGGACTTTGGGATAAACGCTATGGAATTGGAAAGATGATACGTGTACTGACTGTTGTCTGGATCAGCAATCTGATTGGATCGGTTCTGATTGCGGCATTGGTTTCCGGCAGTGGCATTTTTGATTACAGTGCCGGAGGTATGGGGGCGTTTGTGATAAAAACAGCGTATGGAAAATGCACCATAGGCCGATGCGGGCATTTATTTCCGGAATATTGTGTAATATTCTGGTCTGCGCAGCAGTGCTGATTTCCACGGCAGCAAAAGATGCGGTTGGAAAACTTATGGGTGTGTTTTTCCCGATCATGGCATTTGTGGTCGCAGGATGGGAGCATAGCGTTGCGAATATGTTTTTATCTTCCGGCAGGAATTTTTGCGGCACATCATAGTGCATATGTTCAAAAAAGCGCAGGAACGGTATGGCTGACTACACAGCAGATTCAGCAGCATGTGAATCTGTCTGGATTTTTTGGAAATATTCTTCCCGTTACACTGGGCAATATCGTGGGGGGCAATGGTATGTATGGCACTTCCACTGTATCTGGCGAGAAAAAAAAGAATCATAAAGTTTAGAATTTGTTAAGTTTTTTGGAAATGTCCGTTTAGAACTCTTTTTTATGATGGAGCTACCAACAATAGAAAAGAGGGAAAAAACATGGTACAATGGGCGTATGAAACGGAAGAACAGATTCTGCTGTTTGTACAGAATCATATGAGAAATGCAATATTGACTCCCTGTATGAAGGCGGTCAGTCTGCTTGGAGATATGGGAGCAGTCTGGATTTTGCTTTCGATCGGATTGCTTTTTGTGGAAAAAATGGCGTAAAACCGGAGAAATGGGAATTTGTGCAGTGGCACTTTCCGTACTGGTGAACAATCTGTTTTTGAAACATTTTGTAGCAAGAAGCCGGCCGTTTACGGTGATAGAAGCATTGGTGCCGCTGATTAAAAAGCCAACGGATTATTCATTCCCATCGGGGCATACGGCATGTGCATTTGCTGTCGGTTTTTTGCTGTTCCGCAGACTGCCGAAACCATATGGCATATTGTGTCTGATACTTGCAGCACTCATTGGTTTTTTCGCGGATTTATCTTGGAGTACATTATCCGAGTGATGTGATTGCAGGGATGGCTTCCGGAATCTGTATCAGCTATGCAGCTGAGTGGATTGTGGAACATCTGCCACACGTTTCCCTGCATCGAAAGGAAAAACAGGCATGACCATAAAAAGAAAATTTTTCTCACAAATTCCTGCATGGTTTTGCTGGCACTTGTGGTATTGCTTCTGGTCGGCGGGGGCATGCTGTCATTGTTCAAAGACGAACTTCTGGGATGGTATCGTGATAACTCAAAAATTGCAGATCAGTTTGAAACGGTATACGACCGTGTACCGGAACTGTTTGTGGACACAACCGACTGGGCAAAAGCAGCAGAAGAACTGGAGCGTTATGATTACCGGCTGCTGGTGAGAAGTGAAGATCATAAAACTGTATTTGAAAATGCAAAACACAGTGAAGAAGAGAGCGCAGAAACTTTATATGAAGTCAAAAAAAAAGAATGTTGGTCAGGTGGACTGTTATCTGATTGAACATACGACCATCATTTCACTGCGCTGTGAAGCAGATGGAAAACAGTATGACTGTTATGTTTTAAATTGTCCGAGTGATGCATCGATTTTTGGTATGGATCGCGGACTGTTTGAAATGTTTATTTTAATCTTTCTGACGGTGGGTGTGATTGCGATTGTAATTATTCTGGCATTGAGCCAGCTTTTGACAAAGGCACTGATCAAAAGATCATGGCGCCTGTGCAGGCACTCGATCAGGCGGCACAGCGCGTGACGGAAGGAAATTTGTCCGGAAGGATTGCATACGATGCAGAAGATGAGTTTAAACCGGTCTGCGACAGTTTTGATCTGATGCAGGAACATCTGCAGAAGGAACTTGAAAAAAACAGGGCATATGAGAAAGCCAGAACGGAGATGGTCAGTGGATTTCCCATGACCTGCGGACTCCGCTGACTTCCATCAAAGGATACATCAAGGGAATGCTCGACGGCATTGCAAATACGGAAGAGAAGCGACAGGAATATTTGCGTATTACATATCGAAAGTCCTGCGATATGGAACGTCTGCTGGCCAGGCTGTTTTATTTTTTTCCAAACTGGAAACGGGAAATATGCCGTTTTTGATGCAGGTCGTTGATATGCAGGAATTTTTGCAGGATTATGTGGAAGAAAAAAGAAGCGGAACTGAAGGAAAAGGACATTGCGATCGCTTTGGACTGGAAAAATGCAGAAACCGTAAAGTGTCAGATTGACCGGGAGCAGATGCTCCGTGTACTGGACAACCTTGTGGAAAATGCCTGCAAATATGCGCAGCCTAAGGAAGCGCTGCGTCTTCGGATGACGGTATTTCTCATTAAAAATCAGCGGCTTTGCATTGATTTTTTTATGACAACGGAAAAGGAATGGATGCAGAAAAGATCGGACATGTGTTTGAACAGTTTTACCGGGGAGATGAAGCGCGAAATGCAGCCTGTGACGGAAATGGGCTGGGACTTTACGTTTGTCGTTATATTATGGAAAAACAGGGTGGAAATATCCGGGCGGAGAATCATGCGGGCTTCCATGTAATCATGGAACTGCCGACAGAAAAGGGGGGATAATCATGGCAACAATTTTACTGGCGGAAGATGACAAAGAAATTGCAAATCTGGAACGGGATTATCTGAATATGAGCGGTTACGAGGTTGTGATTGCATACGATGGGGAAGAAGCGGAAAAACTGTTAGACGGGCACAAATATGATCTGCTGATTCTGGATATTATGATGCCAAAAAAAAGCGGTTATGATCTGTGCCGGGAGTATCGGGACAAAATAGATATTCCGATTCTGATGGTCACTGCAAAGACCGAGTCCGTGGACAAAATCCGGGGGGCTTGGTCTTGGGGCGGATGATTATATTGTCAAGCCGTTTGATCCGATGGAGCTCGTTGCACGGGTAAAATCCCATCTTGCGCGTTATGCACGTCTGACACACAAGGGAGAAAAGACAGAGGAAGAAGAATACGATGCCAACGATTACATTTTACAGATCGGGGACTTAAAGATTATGACGAAGAGCTGGAAAGTGATCAAAGGCGGAGAGGAAATTCATTTTCCAAACAGGGAATTTGAACTGCTCAAATATCTTGCACTTAATCCCAATATTGTGTTTTCAAAGGAGCACCTGTTTGAGCGGATATGGGGATATGAATATACATCGGACGCTGCGACCGTGACCGTGCACATTAACAGAATCCGGGAAAAGATCGAGGATGATCCGAAAAATCCAAAGATTATTGAGACGGTGTGGGGGAGCCGGGTATCGTCTGAACCTGAAATAGATACAAAAGTTTATAATTTGTTTATAAGAAACCTTCTGGATGTTGAGATTGTTCCAATATGATGAGGATGATCCAAAGAACAGGAGGTTTATTTTTATGTCAGAAAAAAGAAGAAGAACGGGAACGAAAAGAAAAAATTGAAAAATTAAAAAGAAGAAAAAGCGTCAGATGGAGGAAGAACTTGACGATCTGAAGGGAAATACAAAAAAGGGAAAAGCAGTCTGTGCATTGGTAGGAATTCTTGCGGTTGTACTGCTGCTTGGAGGCATTACGGTGCTGATTAAGACAGATGCCGGAGGGTTTGCCTCTTCCTCACTGGCACCTCTGATTGGAGATGTGCCGGTGGCACGCAGCATTCTGCCAAAACATTTGCAGAGAAAGACAGCAAAAGAGCTGGCCGCACAACAGGCGGCATCCCAGCAGGCAGCATCCCGGCAGAATGATACGCAGAAACAGGCAGACTCGCAGCTGGCTGCAAATGCACAGAATGATTCTGGAACATCGGCAGGAACCGCACAGACCGATTCGCAGCAGGCAGGTGTGGACAGTGCACAGAATAACTTACAGGGAACCGCAGGATCTGGAACATCATCGACTACAGATGTACAGAATGCATCATCCGTGACAGGCAGCTCACAGTCTTCACAAAAATTCTTCACAGTCTTCCACGCAGTCGAGCGAAGAAGCTGCATTACAGGATTATGTGAAAACATACTCGTCCATGCGTCCGAGCAGTGCGGCTCAGGTGTTTGATGGTATGATGCCGGATCAAAAGCATCTGATTGTAAAAATCTTAAAGAATATGTCTGCGAGCCAGCGATCGGCAATTCTTGCAAGTATGAATGTACAGAATGCTTCGGATATTACGGTGGAGATGAATAAAGAACTGCCAGGAGAAAAAAAATGATGGTAAAAAGAAGGAATCAATGGATTTTGTATGGCACTTGCGGATAGTGTGCCGGGGGTATCCGGAGGAACCGTTGCATTTATTATGGGGTTTTATGACAAGTTTATCGGATCTATTCATGATCTGGTATTTGGCGCCATAGCAGAAAAAGAAAAAAGCAATTGCTTATCTTGTAAAACTTGGAATTGGCTGGGTCATTGGGATGGGGCTTGCGGTTGTTGTTTTGTCCTCCTTATTTGAAAGTCACATTTATATGATAAGTTCTTTGTTTATTGGGTTTATTGCAGGCGCGATTCCACTGATCTGGAAAGAGGAAAAAGACAGTTTCTGTCAGTTTGGAAAAGGAATTTTGTTTGGAGTTCTTGGTATGGTGCTCGTTGTAGGGATCAGCTGGCTGAACGGACATACCGGAAGCCATGTGATGGATCTTGGAAACTTTTCCTTTGGAACAGGAATTAAGTTGTTTTTTATTGGTATGATTGCTATTTCTGCCATGTTTTTACCAGGGATTTCCGGATCCACACTGTTACTTATTTTTGGAGCATATATTCCGGTGATATCAGCAGTAAAGGGATTGTTATCTATGCAGTTTTCCTATTTACCAGGCCTGATGTTTTTTGGCTTTTGGTGTGCTCGCAGGAGCTGCTACTGTGGTAAAAAGGAATTAAAATCTGTCTGGAAAAATTTCGCGTGCAGACCGTGTATGCAATTCTTGGAATGATGATAGGTTCCTTTTATGCGATTGTTATGGGACCAACCACATTGACCATACCGAAACCTGCAATGACCTTCGGCAGTTTTCAGGCAGTTGCCTGTGTCATTGGCGTGGTGCTGATACTTGGCATGCAATGGGTGAAGGAAAAGCTGGATAGTTGATTTTACTACCTCTGTAGTGGTATGATAATTCTATTGAAGATTACATGCAAAAGAGGAGCATGGTTTTATGAAAAAAGGTTTTTTATTGTCTGCTTGCAGCAGTACTTATGGCAGGTGCCTGTATCTGTGTACCGGTGGCAGAAGTGAAAGCAGAAGATGGTTATAATATTGATTCCTATGATAATGATGATTGGTATGACAGTGATGATAGTCCAACGGATATGGTTCTGGATTTGTCTAATGTAACAATTGATAAAACCAGCCAGCCAAAGCGTATGCAGGGAAAAATTTTACGACTGCAGTTCCCTGGTGTGGAAATCTTATCATAAGAATGGTGTAAATTTTGGAATGGCATATTATGCACCGGTTGCGGCAGATATGGGAAAATGGTGTGCACAGCATAAGAAACTTGTCAGCGGAGGTCTGAGTCAGGCAAATATACAAAATATGAAATTGAATCCGGGGGATGTGATGTTTGAAAACCGGACAGAAAAAATGGAAGATATAAGGGAATCTATCATGTAGAAATGATTACTGGTTATATATTCTATGGATTTGATGGGAATGGAAAGGCAGAACTTGGAATCCAGTGGGCAACTGGAGATGAAAAATATTATCCAATAGGGCAGATGGTAGGCAGGCCGTAAAGGTCTGTCTTTTTTTGTCGGAATATGTTACAATGCAAAAAAAAATGAGAAAGAGGGAGAAAAGGATGTTTCAGTCACTTGAATATAAACACCCGAAATTTTATCAGGTATTCCGCCTGTTTATTGTGTTTTTTGCTTCACTTTTGTATGCGTGGAATCTGCGCTGTTTTGCCAAAACGGCAGGCCTGTTTCCGGGAGGATTTTCCGGATTGTCACTTTTACTGCAGCAGATCGGGTTAGATTTTATTCATGTCAGTATACCGTTTTCGGTGTTTAACATCGGACTGAATCTGGTTCCTACTTACATTGCATATAAATTTATCGGGAAAAAAAAAATTTACTCTGTATTCTATTATTGTTATTGTACTGACGAGTATTTTTTACAGATATGCTTCCGGCGTATGTGTTTACAAAGGATGTGCTGCTGATCAGTGTGTTTGGTGGACTGATCAATGGATTTGCCATCAGTCTGTGTTTAAATGTCGGCACCACCACGGGTGGCACCGACTTTATCAGCATCTTTTATCACAGCAGAAGGGTATTGATGCATGGAATTATATTCTGGCAGGAAATGTGCTCATGCTTGTAGTTGCAGGTGCTTTGTTCGGCTGGTCGATTGCGTTGTACTCGATTATTTACCAGTTCTGCAGCACGCAGATCATTCAGGCACTGTACAAGCGTTACCAGAAGGAAACGATGTTTATTATTTCTGATAAATCCAATGAAATCTATCGTGCCATCCGGGAACGGACCAACCATGATGCAACGTTATTCCAGGGAATCGGGTGTTATGAGGAAAAAGCAAAAGACCCTGATTTATTCCGTCATTAATTCCGAGGCAAAAAGGGAGCTGCTTCCGCTTATTCGTCAGATTGATCCCCATGCTTTTATCAATGTTGTGCGGACAGAAGAACTTGCGGGGGCGTTTTCATGATATTCCGCATGATTAAAAGCTTTATGCAGATTCAATCTCATAAGTAAAGCCGGCATCCTCGATGGTTTTGATGGTATCCTGGATGCCCTGTCCACCGGCGGTCAGATAACCGGAGGCGAAGATGGAATCGACGACACTTAAAAAGCTTTTTTTTCTTCTCCTTTGAAATATACCTCACGGCCGGCGGCACAGCGGATATCTGACTGTGGAACCATCAGTCTTGCAAGGCAGAGGACTTTCATGCAGTATTCTGTGGTCAGACCGGAAATATCTTTATCGCCTAACGGAGTTCCCTTGATCGGAAGCAGAAAATTGATCGGCAGTGCTTCCGGCTGGATCTCACGCAGTTCCATCAGCATATCTACCACATCTTCTTTGCTCTCGCCCATACCGATGATTTCCGCCACTGCAGATTTCAAATCCAATCTTCTGCAGCATATGAATATTTTCAACACGCTGGTCGAAGGTGTGGGTGGAGCAGATATGGCTGTAATAGGCGCGGCTGCTGTTTAAGTTGTGGTTGATACGGTCAAGACCGGCATCGTAGAGCATGCGTGCCTGTTTTTCCGTTAAAAATCCAATGGAACAGCACAGATGTGTGCCGGTTTTCTTCATGGCACGGATGCGTTCGGCAAGTTCTTCAATTTCCTCATCTGTAAATTTCATTCCGCTTAAGCCGATACAGTGGCGGCTTAAATGGTGTTCATTGACAAAATCGTTATCCTTGTACAGTTTCTCATCGGAAACCCATTTGTATTTTTCAATATCTGCGGTGGAACGGCAGGATTGTGCACAGTATGCGCAGTCCTGGGAACAGTTGCCGCTGCGGGCATTGGTCAGAATATGGATGCTGACGTGATTTCCTTTATATTTTCTCCGGAGTTTTTTCAGCACGGGCGATCAGATCATCCAGCTGATCGTCCGGAGTGTTTAAAATAGAAAGAGCCTCCTCGCGGGGGAGAGAAACGGATCGTTTTCTTTTTGTTGTATGCATTTGCTAAATACCTTCCTTGTGTGTAATTATTAACAATATGCATTCACTTTAGCATGGAAAAAATGAAATGTCAACGATGGTGAGCGAACAGGTTGACAATAAAAGTAAAAAACCCGGAGAATGAAAAAAATTCTCCGGATTTGAAGTATTATAATAAAATTTTTGATTTATGCTTTAGTAAGCGGGGACCCATTTATAATAAGAAGAACCCCTGCGGCGATTCCTGTGGCAAGTACACAGATTCCGATCACGAGGCTTGATACGGCTGATGATCCCATTGCTTTATATATTTTCTCGTTCATAAAAACAAACCTCCTTAAATTGACGAAGTTTAATATCTTAATTCATTCTTATTTTAACACAACATCCGTTGACATTGCAACGTGGATTTGCTACAGTTGACAGTGTATGAATGAAATTAGAAAAATAACACGAAAATATATAGTAACTGAAAAAAAATCAGGAGGCATAGAGATGGCAAAAATTATATTAACCGGAGATCGCCCGACAGGAAGACTGCATGTGGGACACTATGTAGGATCTCTGCGACGAAGAGTGGAATTACAGAATTCGGGAGAGTTTGATAAGATTTTTTTATTATGATTGCGGATGCACAGGCGCTGACCGACAATTTTGATAATCCGGAGAAGGTGCGTCAGAATATCATTGAGGTGGCATTGGATTATTTGTCCGCGGGGCTGGATCCCGCAAAATCCACATTGTTTGTCCAGTCACAGATTTCCGAATTGACAGAGCTTACTTTTTTTTCTATGCCAATCTGGTAACTGTTTCCAGGCTGCAGCGGAATCCGACTGTTAAGTCAGAAATTAAAATGCGCAATTTTGAGACCAGTATTCCGGTCGGATTTTTTACATATCCGATCAGTCAGGCAGCAGATATTACTGCTTTTAAGGCAACGGTTGTACCAGCGGGAGAAGATCAGCTTCCAATGATTGAGCAGACAAGGGAGATTGTCCGTAAATTCAATTCTATTTATGATGAGGTGCTGGTGGAGCCGGATGTGCTGCTTCCGGAGAATGAGGCATGTATGCGTCTGCCGGGAATTGATGGAAAACAGAAGATGAGCAAATCCCTGGGGAACTGTATTTATCTTTCAGATACGGAAAGTGATGTCAAAAAAAAGATTATGAGTATGTACACGGATCCAACACATATTCAGATATCTGATCCGGGACATCTGGAAGGAAACTGTGTATTTACCTATCTGGATGCCTTCAGCAAACCGGAGCATTTTTGAAGAATATCTCCCGGAATATCATAATCTGGATGAATTAAAGGAACACTATACCAGAGGCGGTCTTGGAGATGTAAAAATCAAAAAAAAAATTCTGAACAACGTCATTCAGGAAGAGCTGGCTCCGATTCGTGCGCGAAGGGCAGAATTTGAGAAAGACATTCCGGCAGTATATGAAATTCTGAAAAAGGAAGTGATGCAGCGCGTGAAGTTGCAGCACAGACACTTTCTGAAGTAAAACAGGCGATGAAAATCAATTATTTTGATGATGAAGAACTGATTCGTGTACAGAGTGAGAAATATCAGGGTGTATAAAAAAGAAAGGATCGGAAAATATGATGATGAAAAAGACAGGACTGCTGGCAGTACTGACAGCAGGAGTACTTTTACTTGCAGGATGCGGTGGGGAAGCAAAGACAATTGATGCGCAGGCTCTTGCAAAATCGCTTGCAACAGAGATTAAATATGATGATACATTAAAGGAACTGACAGCGGATGAAATTTCAATGCTTGTAGATTTACCGGAAGATGTTGATTCTGTTATGTATGCCGGAAGCGGTTCTACGGCAGAAGAGGTAGGTGTTTTTACCGCAAAAGATTCAAATCAGGCAAAAGAAACCATGGAAGATGTCCAGAAATATCTTGATGATCAGGCCGATTCTTTCCAGGATTATGTGCCGGAAGAGACAAAACGGATTGGAAATGCGGTGCTGGAGCAGAAAAATCAGTATGTGGTTCTGTGTGTGTCCGGGGATTCGGATCAGGCAAAAGAAATTATAGAAAAGGCGTTTAAATAAAATGGTTTTTAGTAGTTTTGTATTTTTACTTGCGTTTTTACCGATCGTATTATTGCTGTACTATCTCTGCCCGGCAAGGCTTAGAAACCTTGTTTTATTGGTTTTTAGTCTGGTCTTTTATGCGTGGGGAGAGCCGGTATATGTATTAATCATGCTGTTTTCGATTGTATTTGATTATGCGAATGGGCGGTTGATCGAGCACTTTAAAAAAACAAAAACTGTCCGGGAAAGCAAAAGCCGCACTGATCGTTGATCTGTGCGGAAACCTTGCCATCCTCGGGTTTTTTAAGTACACGGATTTTGTTATCGGGAGTATCAATTCCATTACAGGGGCAGGGTTGTCGCTGCTGCATATAGCACTTCCGATTGGAATTTCTTTTTTATACCTTTCAGACAATGTCCTATACGATTGATGTTTATCGCGGGGAGGTTGCAGCACAGAAAAACATCCTTACATTTGCGACCTATGTAACTCTGTTTCCGCAGCTGATCGCAGGAATCCGATTGTGCAGTATAAAACGGTGGAAAAAGAACTCATGCACAGAAAAGTCACGCTGGAAGATTTTTTCCGAAGGAGCATTTCGTTTTTCCGTGGGTCTGGCAAAGAAAGTGCTTCTGGCAAATCAGATCGGAAGTCTGTGGGATTCCATTTCACAGTTGAATCACATGTCGGTGGCTACGGCATGGCTTGGTGCAATTGCATACAGTTTTCAGATTTATTTCGATTTTTCCGGCTATTCGGATATGGCGATCGGCCTGGGCAGAATGTTTGGATTCTATTTCCTGGAAAACTTTAATTTCCCGTACATGTCAAAGACAATTACGGAATTCTGGAGACGCTGGCATATTTCTCCCCTAAGTTCCTGGTTCCGTGAATATGTATACATTCCGCTTGGGGAAACCGTAAGGGTCTGGTACGGCAGCTGTTTAATATTATGGTTGTATGGATGCTGACCGGTCTTTGGCACGGGGCAAGCTGGAACTTTGTACTCTGGGGTGTGTATTATGGTGTGCTTCTGATGATTGAAAAGTTGTTCCTGCTTAAATGGCTGGATAAACTTCCAAATTGGATCGGGCATATCTACAGCATGTTTCTCGTGGTTATTGGATGGACAATTTTTGCACAGACAGATATTCACCAGCTGGGAGAATATTTAAAGACAATGTTTGGAATCGGACATGTGGCAGTTGCGGATTCTGATTTCTTATATTTCCTTGGAAGTAATGCGGTACTTCTGGTGGCATTGATCGCGGCATCTATTGATTACCGTGTCTGGATGCGCAGATTAAAGCAGGGAAAGGATGCTACCGTTTACGATGCGATTGCAACGTCGAAAGGATGAACCATAGCAAAAGCCGGTTCTCATGGTTGTGTTTTTGCTGGTGTCCTTTGCATTTCTGGTAGGAGACAGTTACAATCCGTTTTTATATTTCCGTTTTTAGGAGGCATAGATCATTGAAAAAAAATCAGTGTGACAATGATTGTCATTTTTGTTGCGTTTCTTGCGCTGGTATCCGGTGGAAGCCTGCTGATGAAAGATCGTGAGTTCTCACCGAACGAAAACAGATATCTGGCGGAACCGCCCAGACTGACGGTTGACAATATATTGAGTGGAAAATTTCAGGATGGTCTTGAAAATTATCTCAGGGATCAGATCTGTTTTCGCGATGGATGGATCACGGTAAAAACCGGAATTCAGAAAGCCTGCAAAGACACAGATATCGGAGGGGCTTATGTGGGAAAAGACGGCTATGATTTTGAAAAAATCACACCGGAAGATGTGGATGAAAAACAGATTGCCCGCAATGTGAAAGCGGTGCAGGATTTTTTCGCAAAAGCTTCTGAAAATGGTAGAAAAAAGGACCGGATATCTTTTCTGCTTGTCCCGTCATCCGGGCTGGTAATGGCCGATAAACTTCCGGCACATGCACGGCTGTTTGATCAGGCAAAGTATATTGACCAAATTGAAAAACAGATGAAGGACTGTCGTGTGACAGATGTGAGGGGAAAAACTACTTTCCCATAATGAGGATTATATCTATTACAAAACGGATCATCACTGGACGAGTGAGGGCGCTTACCTTGCCTATGAAACATGGTGTGACAGTACCGGGATGGAGAGCACGCCGCTGGCTGATCTGAAAAACAGGTTGCAACCAAAAAATTCCGTGGAAGCCTGTATTCCAAAAATACTGGATGCGGATTCGGCATATGACAGTATCTGGACGTATGGAGATACGAAGCAGAAGGCATACGGAAGTGACTGCAGTCTGACAATTGATGAAAAGAAACAGACGGACAGCTGTTACGATACAGCGCAGCTGAGTCAAAAGGATAAATATAAATACTTTTTTTCGGAGATAATTACGGAACGGTACAGATTGTATCAGACCATGCCAGACATCAGGATCGCAATCTGCTCGTCATCAAGGATTCGTTTGCAAACACCTTTGTGCCGTTTGCAACAGAAAACTATGGACAGATTACCATGATTGACTTACGGTATTATAATGGAAATATAGAGGAATATATGAAAGAACATAAGATTACAGATGTACTCGTTCTCTATAATATTACAAATTTTATTTCAGACCGGAATCTGTATAAACTGGTCGGAAGAATTTAAAATGGAAAAGAGGTAAGATAAATGGTTTATAAGAGAGTAAGTAAAATAATCTTTGCTGCCATACTTGCCGTAACGGTGTTTTCGGGTTGCGGGAACAGGCAGGAAGAAGGAATAGATAAGACAGAAACAGAGACCACAACACAGAAAAGCACACAGGATTCCACACAGGATGTTACGCAGGAAGCGGAAGAGGAAACAAAATATCCGTCCATCACTTCGGATGGAAAAAATAAAAAGATTACAAAAGCGTTGTGACAGTGGATGATACAGCATATGAGTTATACACCTATCTGGACAAAGTAGCAGACAATTATGCAAAGAGTGTAAATAAGGTAGCGGATACTCTGGCCGGAAAATCGGATGTGTATGATCTTGTCATTCCCCCTCAGTTCGGGAATTACATTTCCGGATAATTTGAAAAGACAAAATCTCGTCTTCCGATCAGCATGACGCAATGCAGAAGATCCAGGCAAAAATGGACAAACATGTAAAAAACGTGGACGTATATGACGTGCTTATGCAGCATCGGACGGAGTATGAATATTTTCGGACGGATCATCATTGGACGACACTTGGTGCTTATTACGCATATACGGAATTCTGTAAAGCAAAAAGGGATTACGCCGGAATCGCTGGATGCATATAGTAAAAAACAGGATTTTGACGGATTTCTGGGATCTTTTTATAATGATACTTCGGATGCAAAGCTAAAGGCGAATCCGGATACTGTGACAGCATATTACCCAAATGCTGAGAGCATATGCCATGTGACGGCATCGGATGGCAAAAAAAAATATGACTGGCCGGTAATTTATGATGTTTCGAATTACAATGCGGGACTGAAATACAGTACGTTTATTGCAAGTGATAATCCATACACGGAAATTGAGAACAAGGATCTGTCGGATGGAAGTTCCTGCATTGTTGTAAAAGAATCGTTCGGAAATGCATTTATTCCATTTCTGGTTGATCATTATCAGACGGTGTATGTCGTGGATTACCGTTATTGGACAGGAAGTATCAGTAAACTTGCACAGGACAAGAAAGTGAATGATGTGCTGTTTTTGAATAATCTTTCCATGATTCGCAATAAAAGTCTGGTAGGAAAGTTATACAGAGTGCTATAATACATTACAGTAAATAATTCCGTACAGACGATACGAAAGGAGGGGAATCCGGTGGTTAAATATTACAGAACAGATGACCGAAAGATTCATGAAGAACCGACAATTCAGGATGGCGTATGGGTGCAGATGGTAAACCCCAGTGTCGCGGAGGGGGACAGATGGTCGCGGATGCTCTGGATATGGATGTTGAAGATGTGCTGGCCGCACTCGATGAAGAGGAGAGTTCCCGTATCGAACTACAGGATGGTTATACTCTCATTCTGGTCGATATCCCGTCGATCGAGATCCGTCATGAAAAAAGAATCGTATACGACCATACCGCTTGGTATTCTGATTACATCGGGTGAGATCGTTACAGTCTGTACGGAGGATACACCGGTTCTTCAGGCGTTTTTGAATAACCGTGTCCGGGAATTCAGCACGAAAAAAAAGCTTCGTTTTGTCTATCAGATCCTGTACCGGATTGCAGTGCTTTATCAGAATGATCTGCGCATCATAGACAAGATGCGTACAGAGATTGAGGAACGTGTCGGGGATGATACGGAGGAAGTGGATCTGATTGCGCTGCATGAACTGGAATCCACACTCGTATACTTTGCCACATCGCTTCGTGCCAATGGAGTTGTGTTAGAGAGACTGACCAGATACAAGCGCCTTGAGCAGTATCCGGAGGATAAGGAACTGCTCGGGGATGTAATCGTAGAGAACCAGCAGGCAATTGAGATGACAAGTATTTACCGTGACATTATAAACGGTACCAGAGAATTGTTGTCATCGGTCATCGATAATCGGATGAATTCCATCATGAAATCGCTGACAGTCATCACTCTGGTTATGGCGATTCCGACGATTATTTCCGGAATTTACGGTATGAATGTCAACGAGCACTGGGTCCCGTTTGCCAATACTGCGCACGGATTTGCTATTATCATCGGAATTATGGTGATCATTTGTGTGATTATCCTGCTTCTTCTGCGAAAGAAGCGTATCCTCTAGCGGATGGAATTGCGGTATTGCAGAGGCGGGACATGAAAGGTGTTCTTAAATGTCCGGATAAAATAGCTTACATTTGGAAAGCCGCTCTGCAGTGCTGTCTCTGTGATGGAGGAGACTTGTGGTTTCCAGCAGATGCTTTGCGTGGGATAGCCGCAGGTATGTGATATACTGCGAGAGCGTAAGCTGGAAATGTTCCCGGAAATACCGGGAGATATATTTTTCAGAGATATGGAAATGTCCGGCGAGATCGTGCAGGGAAATACGAAAACGGTAATTTTGCTGAATATAAGATAGTAACTCTTTCTGGAGGCTGCTGGTGCTTTTTACATGGCTGGGATAAAACAGATTCTGTTCTGCAATGAGAAGCACAAGTTTCAGAAGCAGGATGCGGGTGCCAAGCTGGTTTTGGTATCCGCTTTTTTTGGTTCGCAGCAATACGGTCAGAGTTGGCGTTGATGATCTGATCAAGCAGAACGGATGCCTTTGCTGCTGTGTCGTGATCCTCTGGAAGTTTACAGGGAAAGGGAGAGGGTGTGGTTCCGCAGGGGAAAGAAAAGTTCCCGTTCCAAAGAATCATCCGACTGAAACGAAATAAATTCGAGAGGAAACAGGAGGGTGTAGTAGTCGACATCCCCGGCTGCCGATCCCATCAGATGAAGCTGCCCCGGAGCAACAAAATAGACCGAACCGTCCTCAGCAGTATATTCTTTCCCGTCAATCAGGAGGTTTAAAGCCATTTTTTTCGTGTAAATAACTTCAAGCTCATCGTGCCAGTGTACGGGAATCTGAAAAGCATGGAAAATATTGTGCATGTGATATTGTGTATAGGGGTAATTGTCTGTGCCGTGCGGACGGTTTTCCTTGAGTTCGGATACATGAAGTCCCTCCTTCTGTCAGTTTCCTAAATTATAATGGAAAAGTAGAAATAATGCAATTATAAGACGATAAAATGCAAGCATTTTTTTGAAAAAAGGGCATAAAATGAATACGAAAGAAAGGAGATACCATAAATGGAACAGAGGAGAAAAAAAATTTAACGCAGCTTTTTATTCCCATTTGTCTGGAAACACTTTTTGTATATGCTTTCGGGGATGGTCGATACCCTGATGCTTTTCGTCTGTAAATGATCAGGCGGTTGGGGCGGTGGGAACTGCAAATACATATATCGGAATTTTTATCATCATGTTTTCTGTGATCTCTTCGGGAATGGTAGCCGTTATGACACAAAATATCGGGGCGGGCAGGCCGGGGGGGTGGCATATCAGGCCAGACAGCTTGGACTGGCATTTAATGCAGTGCTTGGCATAATAATGTCTCTGTTCTTATCACTCGGTGCAGGAACCATTCTCTCTGGGGTCGGTGTGGCAGATGCACTGATGCAGCCGGCGAAAACCTATCTGCAGATTGTGGGCGGATTTTTGTATTTTAAATGCACTGATTCCGATCTGTTCGAGTTATCTTCGAGCGTTTGGGTTTTCGAAGGAACCGTTGTATGCATCCATTACCGGAAATGTTATTAATTTTTTGCCTGAATGCATTTTTCCTGTTTGTACTGCACAAAGGGGTAGCGGGTGTTGCTACCGCCACGGTGATCTCACGCATCATCAATCTGGTGATTGTTGTACTGCTTGGTGCTGTTTTGGTGAAAGCAAAACAGCATCCGGAGAGGGAGAGCAACCGGGCAGTGATGGGACAGATCATCCGTATCGGGCTTCCGTCCGCATGCGAGACGGCGATCTATAACGTTTCCATGACGCTGGTGATCCGTTTTTTGAATCAGATGGATGCACAGGGACTTAATGTGACGGCGCGTTCCTACACAATGCAGATCACAAATTTTTCCTACTGTGTGGGTGCGGCGCTTGCACAGGCGAATGCGATTATGACGGGATGGCATATCGGTGCGAAAGAGTATGATGCATGTGACCGCGGAACGAGAAAAAGCGGCGATCATAGGTGTGATTGTTGCAGTTATTCTGGAAACAATGTTTGCGCTTTGTTCCGGATGGATTATGCAGCTGTTTTCCAAAGATCCGCAGATGGTGTCGCTTGTCGGCAAACTTCTGGCAATTGACATTGTGCTTGAGATGGGGCGTGTAACCAATCTGGTGTACGGGCAGGCATTAAAGACGAGTGGAGATGCCGTGTTTCCGGTAGTGATGGGTGCCTGCTTTATGATTTTGTGTTCAGTTGGGGAACGTATCTGTTTGGAATCCGTCTGGGTCTTCTGGCCGTGGGCGCATACATCGGTATGGCTGGTGATGAATGCGTCCGTGCCATTGGCATGTACCTTCGCTGGAAGAGCGGAAAGTGGAAAGAAAAGGGATTGGTTAAATCCCGGTAGCTTCGTAGCGCCCACTGGCACCACATGGAAGAACCAGTCCGTTGGAGGAAACAGGAAGACCGATCTCGCTGGCGGTGACTGTACCATTGGCGGTGCCAAGCACCGTGCTTATCATATAGGAAAGAACTGCCGGCTGCAGACCGGTGGTATATGAGTTAATCAGGAAGAAGAGCGGATTGTCCGTTAAAATCTGGCTGCAGAGCTGGATGAGCGGATAAACGCTCTCTTCTATTTTCCAGATTTCCCCTTTTTGGTGCGACCGTAAGGACGGCGAATCCATGATGATCGCATCGTAGTGATTGCCACGGCGGATCTCACGTTCTACAAATTTTACACAGTCATCTACGATCCAGCGGATAGGGGCATCTTTCAGACCGGAGGAAACTGCGTTTTCCTTCGCCCAGGTGACCATGCCTTTGGATGCATCTACATGGGTTACGCTTGCACCTGCCGCAGCGGCCGCAAGTGTTGCCCCACCGGTATAGGCGAAAAGATTAAGAACCTTAACCTGGCGTCCTTTGGAAACGGCGTCTGCAATGAGCTGGGAAAACCAGTTCCAGTTGGCAGCCTGTTCCGGAAATAATCCGGTATGTTTAAAACTGAAAGGTTTTTAAATGAAACGTTAACTTCTTATTAATAGGCAGGGAATATTGAATGGTCCATTTTTTTGGAAGCTGGAAAAATTCCCATTCTCCACCTCCTTTGGAACTGCGGTGGTAATGGCCGTTCATTTTGCGCCATCCTTTTTTTTTTTTCGGAGTATCCCCAGATTACCTGGGGATCTGGGCGGACGAGAAGATAATCTCCCCAGCGTTCCAGCTTTTCACCTTTTTGAACAATCGATCACTTCATAGTCATTCCATTGATCTGCTAACCACATATATCATATCCTCCTGATTTTCATCTGTATAAAACAGTAACATTATATGAAAAAAATAGAAAAAATAATCAATCATTAAATTTTGGGGCGAAAAAACGTAAAAGAAAAAAAAAAAAAAAGTTCTTGCTTTTTTGGGAAAGACCATGTATAATATCAATTGCTGTGGCATGATAGCTATGAAGCGTGAGGTTGCTGCCTATGTGGCAGGTTTTCCGTGGAGCGAATGTCAAGTTAGGAAACTGACGACAAGTCACTGTACAAACAATATGGTCTATCAAAGATAGAAACAACGTGTGAAAAAAATGCGAATCCTGACGATGGGGCGATACACGGACACGCAGGACACACGGAGATGTGTACAGTCACCGCTTGTCGTACTGAAGTTAAAAGTTACAAAGTGCGAAAAGGAGGCGACTTTTTTTATGGCAAGTCAAGTAATGAGAATCACTCTGAAGGCTTATGATCACAAGTTAGTTGATTCATCAGCACAGAAAATCATCGAAACTGTAAAGAAGACCGGAGCACAGGTGAGTGGTCCGGTACCTCTTCCTACAAAGAAGGAAGTAGTTACAATTCTTAGAGCTGTTCACAAGTACAAAGATTCCCGTGAACAGTTCGAGCAGAGAACTCATAAGAGACTTATCGATATCATCAATCCAACACAGAAGACAACAGAGTCTTTTATCAAGGATTGAAATGCCAGCTGGTGTTTACATTGATATCAAAATGAAGCAGAAATAAGCTTCAACAATTAATTAGTATATCCCCGAATGGTTTATATAGAAGATACAGTGCGAAAGCATAACGATCTAGTAGGCTGCTCTAGGATGAACGGTTCCGCTACTTGTTCCGGCTAATTCTTCGCGGGCTGGGTTGACAGGCAAGAGGCGTTCCGCTGTAGAAAACAGGAGGTAAAGAAATGAAGAAAGCGATTTTAGCAACAAAAATCGGTATGACACAGATCTTCAATGCAGATGGTGTATTAGTACCTGTAACTGTATTAGAGGCTGGTCCATGTGTTGTAACACAGATCAAAACTGTTGAGAATGACGGTTACAGCGCAGTTCAGGTTGGTTTCGGCGACAAGAAAGAGAAAGTCGTTGAGAAGGATGCCAACGGTAAAAAGAGCGTAGCACACAGACATGGTGTTAACAAGGCTCAGATGGGACACTTCAAAAAAAAGCAGGTGTTTCAGGAAAGAGATTCGTTCGCGAGTTCAAATTCGAAAACGCAGATGAGTACAATTTAGCAGATGAGATCAAGGCTGACATCTTCGCAGAGGGTGACAAGGTTGATGTAACTGCTATTTCAAAAGGTAAAGGTTTCCAGGGTGCTATCAAGAGATTAGGTCAGCACAGAGGACCAATGGCTCATGGTTCTAAATTCCATCGTCATCAGGGTTCTAACGGTGCTTGTTCTTCACCAAGTAAGGTATTCAAGGGAAAAGGAATGCCTGGACACATGGGTAGCGTAAAGGTTACAACTCAGAATCTTGAGGTTGTAAGAGTTGACGCAGATAAGAACTTACTGTTAATCAAGGGCGCAGTTCCAGGAGCTAAGAAAGCTCTCATTACAGTAAAAAGAGACTACAAAATCTGGTAAATAGTGCAAAGTAAGAAAGGAGGAACTTTACGATGGCTAACGTAGCTGTATATAACATGGAAGGCAAAGAAGTCGACAAGATCGAGTTAAATGATTCCATTTTCGGCGTAGAAATTAATGAGCATTTAGTTCATATGGCTGTTCTTCAGCAGCTGGCAAATAAACGTCAGGGAACTCAGAAAGCAAAAACCCGCTCTGAAGTAAGCGGTGGCGGAAGAAAACCATGGAGACAGAAGGGGAACAGGACATGCACGTCAGGGTTCTACAAGATCTCCACAGTGGACAGGCGGTGGAGTTGTATTCGCTCCTACCTAGAGATTACTCATTCAAGCTCAACAAGAAAGAGAAGAGAGCAGCTCTTAAGTCTGCACTTACATCAAGAGTTGTTGAGAACAAGTTCGTTGTAGTAGATGAGCTTAAGCTTGATGAGATTAAGACAAAGAAATTCGTAGAAGTATTAAAGAACCTCAATGTTGAGAAAGCACTCGTTGTATTAAATGATATGGACGAGAAGGTTATCGCTTCTGCAGCAAACATCCCAACAGTTAAGACAACTCAGACAAATGAGCTTAACGTATTCGATGTATTAAAATATGACACAGTAGTAGTTACAAAGGCTGCTGTAGCAACAATCGAGGAGGTATATGCATAATGGCAAACGTACAGTACTATGATGTAATCCTCAAACCAGTAGTAACTGAGAAGAGTATGAATGCAATGGCTGAGAAGAAATACACATTCCTTGTTCACCCGGATGCAAACAAGACTATGATCAAAGAAAGCAGTAGAGAGAATGTTCGAAGGAACAAAGGTTGCCAAAGTTAACACAATGAACTGCGAAGGCAAGAACAAGCGTCGTGGAATGGTAACAGGAAAGACTGCTAAGACAAAGAAGGCTATCGTACAGCTTACAGCAGACAGCAAAGATATCGAGATCTTCGCAGGACTGTAGACCGAGGTCGAAAGCAACTCGTGCAAAAATGATATGCGTCAGAAAAGACGCGATAATGAAAACATATCGAAAGGAGAGAAAAAATGGGAATTAAGACATATAACCCATATACACCTTCCAGAAGAAATATGCCTGGATCTGATTTCTCAGAGATTACAAAGAGTACTCCTGAGAAGTCACTTGTTACTTCTTTAAAGAAGAACGCTGGTCGTAACAACCAGGGTAAGATCACTGTTAGACACCAGGGGTGGTGGAAACAGAAGAAAATACAGACTTATCGATTTCAAGAGAAATAAGAAAGACGGTATTCCAGCAACTGTTATCGGTATCGAAGTACGATCCTAACAGAAGCGCTAACATCGCACTGATCTGCTATGCAGATGGTGAGAAAGCATATATCCTTGCTCCTGCAGGATTAACCGACGGAATGAAGGTTATGAGCGGAGCTGAGGCTGAGGTCAGAGTTGGAAACTGCTTACCACTTGAGAATATCCCAGTTGGTACACAGATTCACAACATCGAGCTTCTTCCTGGAAAGGGCGGACAGCTTGTTCGTTCGGCAGGACTTAGCGCACAGCTTATGGCTAAAGAAGGCAAATATGCAACACTTCGTCTTCCTTCAGGAGAGATGAGAATGGTTCCAATTCAGTGCCGTGCTACAATCGGTGTAATTGGAAACGGAGATCACAACCTCGTAAATATTGGTAAAGCCGGACGTAAGCGTCACATGGGTGTTCGTCCAACAGTTCGTGGATCTGTTATGAACCCTAACGACCATCCACATGGTGGTGGAGAAGGTAAGGCACCTGTAGGACGTCCAGGACCATGTACTCCATGGGGCAAACCTGCACTTGGCTTAAAGACCAGAAAAAGAAGAACAAACAGTCTAACAAGATGATCGTTCGTAGAAGAGACGGTCGTGCAATCAAATAATTAGGAGGTTGAATAAATGGCACGTTCATTAAAAAAAGGACCATTTGCAGATGAAAGCTTACTTAAAAAAGTAGATGCTATGAACGCTTCTGGTGACAAGTCTGTAATCAAGACATGGTCACGTCGTTCAACAATCTTCCCTTCATTCGTTGGACACACAATCGCTGTTCATGATGGTAGAAAGCACGTTCCAGTATATGTTACAGAAGATATGGTTGGACATAAACTTGGTGAGTTCGTTGCAACAAGAACTTACAGAGGACATGGAAAAGACGAGAAGAAAGGCGTCAGGCGTAAGATAAGATTTATTGAAAGGAGGTTTCATCCATGGCAAAGGGACATAGATCCAAAATCAAGAGAGAGAGAAATGAAGTTAGAGATACAAGACCTTCAGCAAAGTTATCTTATGCTAGAGTGTCTGTACAGAAAGCTTGTTTCGTTTTAGATGCTATTCGTGGAAAGAGTGTTAACGAAGCACTTGCAATCGTAACATACAATCCTAGATATGCTTCAAGCTTAGTAAAGAAATTATTAGAGTCAGCAATCGCTAACGCAGAAAATAATTATCCGGAAAAGAACTATAAGGCAGAGAACCTTTACGTTGCAGAGTGTTTTGCAAATAAAGGACCAACAATGAAGAGAATTCATCCTAGAGCACAGGGTAGAGCTTATAGAATCTTAAAGAGAATGAGCCACATTACCGTAGTTCTTGATGAAAGATAGGAGGCAATAATGGGACAGAAAGTTAATCCTCACGGCCTGAGAGTCGGCGTTATCAAGGACTGGGATTCCAAATGGTATGCAGAGGGTGATTTCGCTGATTACTTAGTAGAAGATTATAATATCAGAACATTTTTAAAGAAAAAATTATACGCAGCTGGTGTTTCAAAGATTGAGATCGAAGAGAGCTTCAGACCGCGTTAAGGTTATCATTTATACAGCTAAGCCGGGTGTTGTAATCGGTAAAGGCGGAGCTGAGATCGAAAAGATCAAGGCTGAGGTTCAGAAGCTTACAGACAAGAAATTAGTTGTTGATATCAAAGAAGTTAAGAGACCGGACAAAGACGCTCAGCTCGTTGCAGAGAACATTGCAGCACAGCTTGAGAACCGTGTTTCATTCCGTAGAGCAATGAAGTCTTGCATGGGGGAAGAGCTATGAAGGCCGGCGTTAAAGGAATTAAGACAACATGTTCAGGTCGTCTTGGCGGAGCAGATATGGCTCGTACAGAGACATACAATGATGGAACTATTCCACTTCGCAGACAATCAGAGCAGATATTGATTATGGATTCGCTGAGGCAGACACTACTTATGGTAAGGTCGGCGTTAAGGTATGGATCTACAAAGGCGAGGTACTTCCTACAAAAGCAAACAAGGAAGGAGGAGCAAGTAATTATGTTAATTGCCTAAGAGAGTAAAGCATAGAAAGCAGTTCCGTGGTTCCATGACAGGAAAGGCAACCAGAGGAAACACAATCACCTACGGTGAGTACGGTATTGTAGCACTTGAGCCATGCTGGATCAAAAGCAAATCAGATTGAGGCTGCCCGTGTAGCTATGACTCGTTACATCAAGCGTGGTGGTAAAGTTTGGATAAAGATTTTCCCAGAGAAACCTGTAACACATAAGCCTATGGGTGTTCGTATGGGTAAAGGAAAAGGCTCCCTGGAGTATTGGGTAGCTGTTGTGAAACCAGGTCGTGTATTATTTGAAATCTCCGGTGTTCCGGAAGACGTTGCGAAAGAAGCGTTACGTCTTGCTACACACAAATTACCTTGCAAATGTAAAGTAGTTTCTCGTGCGGATTTAGAAGGCGGTGTATCAAATGAAAACTAGTGCATACGTTAAAGAGTTAAAGGCACAGAGCGTAGAGCAGTTACAGGCACAGCTCGTTGATGCTAAAAAAAAGAACTTTTCAATTTAAGATTCCAGAACGCAACCAACCAGTTAGATAACACAGCAAGAATCAAAGAGGTTCGCAAGAACATCGCCAGAATTCAGACTGTTATCACTGCAAAGGCTGCAGAATAGTTTATCCTATCAGAAAGGAGATTTTTAGACCGTGGAAGAAAGAAATCTTAGAAAAACACGTGTTGGTATTGTTGTAAGTGATAAGATGGATAAAACAATCGTTGTAGCTGTAAGAGATAACGTAAGACATCCTCTTTACAACAAGATCGTTAAGAAAACATATAAATTAAAAGCTCATGACGAGAAAAACGATGCAAAGATCGGTGATAAAGTAAAAGTTATGGAAACAAGACCATTATCCAAAGATAAGAGATGGAGACTTGTAGAAATCATGGAAAGAGCAAAATAATAAAAGGAGGCTACAAGCATGGTACAGCAGGAAAGCAGACTCAAGGTTGCTGATAACACTGGCGCTAAAGAGTTACTTGTTATCCGCGTTATGGGTGGATCTACCAGAAGATATGCGAACATCGGTGATGTAATCGTTGCTACTGTTAAAGATGCAACACCAGGCGGTGTTGTTAAAAAAGGCGACGTTGTTAAAGCCGTAGTAGTTCGTTCAGTAAAAGGCGCTCGTCGTAAAGACGGATCTTACATCAAATTTGATGAGAACGCAGCAGTCATCATCAAAGATGATAAAACTCCAAAAGGAACACGTATTTTTGGACCAGTAGCTAGAGAGCTTCGTGAGAAACAGTTCATGAAAATTGTTTCCTTAGCTCCGGAAGTATTATAGGAGGAACGTCAATGGCAACTATGAAAATCAAAAAAAAGGCGACCTTGTATAAGGTTATCGCTGGAAAAGATATCAACAATGAGGGCAAGGTAATTGCCGTAAACGCAAAGAACAATACACTTCTTGTTGAGGGAATCAACATGGTTACTAAGCATACAAAACCAAGTATGTCAAATCAGCAGGGCGGTATCGTTCATCAGGAGGCTCCAATTGATGCTTCCAACGTAATGTGCTCATCCATGACGGAAAGCCTACTCGTGTTGGTTTCAAGATGGATGGAGATAAGAAGGTACGTTTCGCAAAATCAACAGGCGAAGGTAATCGACTAATTAAAGAGAGGAGGATCAAAACATTGAGTAGACTTAGAGAGCAGTACGAAAATGAGATCAAAGACGCAATGATCAAAAAAGTTCGGATACAAAATACGCAATGGAAATTCCAAAGCTTGACAAGATCGTAGTTAACATGGGTGTTGGTGAGGCTAAGGAGAACGCTAAGCTTCTTGAGGCAGCCGTTAAGGATATGGAAGCAATCACAGGACAGAAAGCAGTTACAACTAAAGCAAAGAATGCTATAGCTAACTTTAAAATCAGAGAAGGCATGGCAATCGGATGTAAGACAACTTTACGTGGCGAGAAAATGTACGAGTTTGCTTAGATCGTTTAATTAACTTATCATTACCACGTGTCAACGTGACTTCAGAGGTGTTAACCCTAACGCATTTGATGGCCGTGGAAACTATGCCCTTGGTATCAAAGAGCAGATCATCTTCCCTGAGATCGAGTATGATAAGGTTGATAAGGTACGTGGTATGGACATTATCTTCGTAACCACAGCTAAGACAGACGAAGAGGCACGTGAGTTACTGGCACAGTTCAATATGCCATTCGCTAAATAATCGGAGGAATTCTAATGGCTAAGACAAGTATGAAAATCAAACAGCAGCGTGCACCAAAGTTCTCTACAAGAGCTTATACACGTTGCAAAATTTGTGGTCGTCCACATTCTGTTTTAAGAAAATACGGAATCTGCAGAGTATGTTTCCGTGAGTTAGCATACAAGGGACAGATCCCAGGCGTAAAAAAGCTAGCTGGCGTTAAGAAAGCAACTTAGTGAACACAAGCGCATATGCGCTGTGTGAGCTTAGTGCGAAGAGAACTTCCTTTCAGCAACAGCTGTTTTTATAAATAACTATATTAACAAACATATTTAAGGAGGAGGATATCGTTCATTATGATGATGACAAGTGATCCAATCGCAGATATGCTTACAAGAATCCGTAACGCAAACACTGCAAAACATGATACAGTAGACATCCCAGCTTCTAAGATTAAAGTAGCAATCGCTGGAATCCTTGTAGATGAGGGATTCATCGAGAAATACGACATCGTTGAGGATGGAAAAATCAAGACAATCCATGTTACATTAAAATATGGTGCTGATAAGAACGAGAAGGTTATTACAGGCATCAAGAGAATTTCTAAGCCGGGTCTTCGTGTATACGCAGGCAAGGATGAGATTCCTTCAGTACTTGGTGGACTTGGAATCGCTATTCTTTCAACTAACCAGGGTATCGTAACTGATAAAGAGGCTAGAAAGCTTCAGGTTGGTGGCGAAGTTTTAGCATTCGTTTGGTAGCCCCTAAAGATCTTAATTTATATTAAGTATATTTCATCACGTATCCATATTCGATGCATCCATGATGTATAGTAGGGATACAAGCAAGTAACATCTTAAAGTATAACCTGACCACAAGGTCAGAAATACTAAATAACTATTAACCTAATATCAAAATATAGGAGGTACGGGCATGTCACGTATAGGAAGAATGCCAATCGCAGTTCCTGCTGGAGTAACAGTTGAAATTGCAGAAAATAATCATGTGACTGTAAAAGGTCCAAAGGGTACTCTTGAGAGAACTCTTCCATCAGAGATGGATATCAAATTAGAGGGTGAAGAAGTAGTAGTTACAAGACCTAATGATTTGAAAGGAAAATGAAATCCTTACATGGATTAACAAGAACACTGATAA